>Ga0315282_10007015_pt1 | contig 18654 bp, 8 predicted proteins | sample YL17G07_20_MG_FD_203693 | JGI IMG/M metagenome (GOLD analysis project Ga0315282, IMG submission 203693) | Sediment microbial communities from Yellowstone Lake, YNP, Wyoming, USA - YL17G07_20 | ecosystem: Environmental > Aquatic > Freshwater > Lake > Sediment | place: USA: Wyoming | collected...
ATTTCGAGGGGTTCGCCGTCTACGATTGCCGGGTCCGCCCGGACAAAACGGACAAGCCCTCGAAGGTCCGCATCATCTACTTGGAATACACGGACTACGCCGAGCAATGGGACCAGATCGCGGATATCTTCTCGCGTGACGCCGTCCTGAAAGGCTCGTTCGACAAGTACGCCGTAACGGAGAAGCGCAAGCACGGCACCGCCGAGGTTGATGTCGCCTTTCTCGCGGAGATCGAATCCTGGCGGGAGGCCCTCGCGCACAACGTCGCGCTGCGCAATCCGGGTCTGTCCAACCGCCAGCTCAACTACGCCGTCCAGATCACCATCGACCGGATCATCTTCCTGCGCATCTGCGAGGACCGGGGAATCGAGCGGTACGGGGAGCTGATGTCCCTGCTGAACGGGCAGGACGTGTACGGCCGCATGATGGGCCTCTTTCGCAAGGCGGACGACCGCTACAATTCCGGCCTGTTCCACTTCCAGCCGGAGAAGGACAGGGCCGAAGGACCCGACGAGCTGACCCCGGAAATCGTCGTCGACGATAAGCCGCTCAAGGACATCCTCCACTCGCTGTACTATCCTGACAGCCCATACGAATTTTCCGTTTTGCCCACCGAAATCCTCGGCCAGGTCTACGAGCAATTCCTCGGCAAAGTCATCACCCTGACGGCCGGACACCACGCGCGCGTCGAGGACAAGCCCGAAGTGAAAAAGGCGGGCGGCATCTTCTATACTCCCGCCTACATCGTGGACTACATCGTCAAGCAGACCGTCGGCAAGCTGCTGGAAGGCCGGTCGGTCACTTTCTACAAGACCAAGCCTCCGAAGCTTGACCGCCCGCTCCGCGTGCTCGACCCCGCCTGCGGCTCAGGCTCGTTCCTCCTTGGCGCCTACCAACTTCTGCTCAATTGGTACTGCCGCTACTACACAGAGCAGACGGACCCCAAGGAATGGGCCGCCACCAAACATCCCCCCATCCGTCAATTCGGCGCTCAGGGATGGAAGCTTACACTTGCCGAGCGCAAACGCATCCTCCTTGAGCACATCTTCGGCGTGGACATCGACACGCAGGCGGTTGAGGTCACCAAGCTCTCCCTGCTGCTCAAGGTCCTCGAAGGCGAAAAGGACCTCGCCCTCTTCCACCACGAGCGGGCCCTGCCCGACTTGGCCGCCAATATCAAGTGCGGCAACTCCCTCATCGGGCCGGACTTCTACAAAGACCAGCAACTGATGATGTTCGACGAGGAAGAACGCTACCGCATCAACGTCTTCGACTGGCACGCCGAATTCCCCCAGGTCTTCCAAGACAACGGCTTCGACGCCGTCATCGGAAACCCGCCGTATGTCCTCTTGCAGGACAAGTTCCGTGCCGATGACCAGTTGACCTACTTTCGCAAGAACTACTCCGTCGCATCATACAAACTGGACACATACCACCTCTTCATTGAACGAGGATTGGGCTTGCTTAGGTGTCCTGGATTGTTCTCTATGATTACGCCGGCCAACTTCCTCACTAACAACTATCTTGCCTCGTTGCGCCATTTCATCTTGGAAAAGTCTGTCATTGACCATATCCTGGTCGTTGAAGGTGGCGTGTTCCACGGTGTGAGCGTAGACAATGCGATCTGTGTACTCTCCTCCTCGACCCCAACGTATGGGTTGTTCCCCGTTATTCACGCATCTTGGATAGCGGAAGGTCTTCACGAGATAGCACGGACCAACGTCTCGGCTAGAACTGCAAAGGCTACTGAACTTGCTCTATTCACAGGTGAGAGTGCGGGTTCTCTGCATAAGCTTTGGGAGTGTATTGACAAACGCACGTCCCCCTTGGGAACCGTCGCTCACGTCAATTTTGGCAAGCAATTACGGGATCGGAAAACGTACACCAAGGACGTGATCTCTCTCACCTCCGCTCGTAATCCGCCCCGATACTACAAGCCATGCTATACGGGCAGAGATGTGACCCGGTACTCGCTGACGTGGGGCGGACTTGCCTGCCTTGATCAGCAAGTTGCGAGGCGGGGAGGCTGCTGGGATCCCGAGAGACAAAACGCGCGCACGAAAATCGTGACGCGCCAGATCGGGAAATATCCTGATTTCGCGCTGGACACACATGGCTACCAATGCCTGAATACGATGTTCATGGTCAACCCTAAAGGCGATGACTATTCGATCCCATTCCTTCTCGGCGTACTGAATTCCTCACTTATAAGGGCGTACTGGATCGACAGGTTTTACGATCAGCGCAGTACGTTCCCCAAAATCAAAGGGACCTATCTGGAACGACTTCCCATATGTAACGTTGACCTCGACGATCCCGCAGAGAAGCGCCGTCACGACCTCGTGGTGGGAATGGTTGAGGGGATGCTGCGGCTGCACAAGGAATTGGCGGGGGCGAAGACGCCGAATGAGAAGGAGACGATCCAGCGGCAGATTGCGGCGACGGATGCGCAGACCGATCAGCTTGTCTACGAGCTCTACGGCCTGACGAACGAGGAAATCAGAATTGTGGAGGAGGCAACGCGGGTGTCCTAACGAAGACCTGAGGACTCAACAATAGGCTGCACAATTGATGGGTAGATGAACGAATCTTTCGGTGAGAGCACAATGATGGGCGGCGCGGGCGTGGTTAGACCTCAATCTGTATTGCTTGACACCAACGCGTGGATAACGGATCGACTTCTGAGGACAGCGCACGGTTCGGCGCTCCTGTACGCGATCAAGAGGTCGGGCATGAAACTCGCTCTGCCGGAGGTTGTTGAAGGCGAGTTGGCTGCAAACACCATCGACGCTGCCAATGTGGCCATCGACTCGATAAATAAAGGATTTAGATGTATTCAGTCGATAATTGGCTCTTACAAGGCCTATAAGCTACCGACCGAGGCAGAAATCTCGGCTGCTATAGGGAGCCGACTGTTGCAACTGGACCCCCTGCTTGTGCGCGTCCCGTTCACGATCGAGCATGCCAAGTCGGCGCTTCGAAGGGTCAATGAGCAACGTGCCCCATCCTCGATGAAACGGCAACAATTCAAAGACTGCGCTATCTGGGAAGGTGCTCTATCACTCGCCAAGGAATGCGACATCCATCTGGTGTCGAATGATGGTGATTTCTACAAGGACAAGGAGAAAACCTCCCTCGATGGGACGCTCTTGCGGGAGTGCCGTGACTCGGGGGTAACCATTACCCCATATTCCAGCATTGAACAATGCTTGCAGCATCTGTTCAAATCGGTCCCTGCCCTAGACGAGGCGAAGATCGCCCAGCACATCCATGAGTCTCTGGCGAATAAGGTGGCAGATATCTCCGCCCGCTATGACTTCAAACCAGCGGACCTGACTCATTTTCAGATACACGCATTTCTGACGGAAGACCCCGATGTTGTCGCTGTCAATTACTCGCTATTTCTCAACGCGGTGGATACAGGCACCGCACCTGACGGCACGAGACAGGACCCAACCGTGTCTCTATTTGGTAAGTGTAGATACAATTTGAGCCATGAGACGGTCCAGGAGAATGATCTTGAGAGGTCCGAGTGTGAATGGCGTGATCGTGCAGGAAACACTCAGAAGCGAGGGGGCTTTTATGTGACTGGAGTCATTATGGCGGGCACGCCGACCGTCCCGTACAGATATGAGACAGAGATTCCGCGTGCGGGATCTTGGGGTCAGAGCTTGATTAGTGATTAGGGCGGGGGAGGGGGCATGCGGTCGCATGTTGCCGGTCGAATCACTTGCGGGCACTGACACTGTGCGGTATTCTTCCGGCAGCCGACGATATCCGGGAACGCCATACTCTTCTCTCCGCAGCATTGGCACGTAACGTGAGGGGAGGAAATGGGCTTCCACCGTCGCAAAGCTATGCCGCGCGCACGTAACACCCAGCGGGATCAGTCTTGGCGTTTAGGGCGATAGGGGGCCGTGTCTTCATTATTCATTATTCGTCGGGAGAGGTTGGATTTCCTCTGCGCGACCCCGCGGCCTCTGCGGTTGATGATCGGTTGGCGGTAGTTAGTTGCGGGGTGTCGGATTATTTCTTTGCGGCGAGTCGTCGGTTGCATCGGAGGGCGGGGCGGGGTAAGATCGGCCCCATAAATCGAGGATGCATGGTATGGACAAGGCGTATTTCGCTCATGAGTCGGCGTATGTGGATGAGGGGTGCCGGATCGGGGAGGGGACGAAGATCTGGCATTTCTGCCACGTGATGAAGGGGGCCGTGATCGGCGAGCGCTGCATCCTCGAGGGGGCGGGGCCGTGTCTTCATTATTCATTATTCGTCGGGAGACGTTGGATTTCCTCTGCGCGACCCCGCGGCGTCTGCGGTTGAAGAAGGGATTGCTTCGCTGTGCTCGCAATGACCGGGGGGGGTGACGGGGAAATTTTTCGAGGATAAGGAAAATTTATGATTTGTTAGTGCTTGGGGGACAGGGGGTTAGGGAGCAGGGGAGGGGGGGTGGTGGTTTTTTCCTTGAAAAACAGATTCCAATATGTTATAATATTCCAAACGTCGCGACGTGCGGCGTGTCGGCCGGCAGCGCGCGGCCGCAACAGTCGTGAATATGAACGGAGATACACGCAACAGCGAGACAAAAGCGGATGTGACAGGCGGGACCGGGCCTGGGACCTGCGGCCGTAACCACAATCGGCCCGCGCAGAGACGCTGAGACGCAGAGAAAAAGCGGGATGGAGGAGCACTGGGCCCACTGCGTGCCTGCGCCTCCTCGCGCGACGTAAGTCATTAAGACCCAAAAGGTTAGGTCTCTCGCAGAGAGGGTGTGGAGACGCAAGATTTTGCGTCTCTACAAGATGCCCTTACGGGCACACTACAAGCAGGCCGGCGCTTGCCGCCGGCGCCTCGAAATACGAAATATTCAAGCGTAATCGGCATTACGCCGTACGGGTCCGAGGACCCACACTGCGATTGAGAGCTGTCAACCGTCCACTGTTCTTTGAAAGGAGTAGAGATGGCGAAGTATCGAGCGAAAGTCGAGAAGCGGTGCTGTAAGGATTGCGTGTATTCGATGCGGCCGCAGAGCAAGTGGCTCAAGGCGCTCCTGTCTCGTTTGCCGGCGCTGATGTTCTGCTTCAATTGTCCACTGGCGCCGGGCAAGATGCAGGAGGTGAACGCCTGTCAGGCGGCGTGCCGGAACTTTCGCACGCGCCGCCGGCCTCGGGGGCTTCGCGGCGTGCCCCCGGAGTCGACGGACAACACCATCCGCTACATCCCCGTCAGCCCGACCGAGTTCGCCATCGTGGACCGCGAGGACTACGAGGAATTGAGCAAGTACAAGTGGGGCGTCAGACGCTGCGGGCGACATCTCTACGCCATCCGGTACGACAATCGCAAGGTCATTCTGATGCACCGCGCGATCATGCATCCGCCGGACAATATGCTGGTCGATCACATCGATGGCAACGGATTGAACAACCGCCGGAGCAATCTGCGGATCTGCACGCCCGCGCAGAACACCTATAACAGCCGGCCGCGGGGCGGCGCCTCCAAGTTCAAGGGCGTCGATTTCGTCAAACGCACCGGCAAGTACAGGGCGGCGGTCGGACACAAAGGCAAGAAACGCATCGCCGGAGAGTTCCGCGACGAGTTCGAGGCGGCCCGGGCACGGGACAAGCTGGCCCGCCAACTCCAGGGCGAGTACGCCTGGATCAACCTGCCCCAGAAGGGCGAGCGGGGGTATATTGAACCGGGCCAGGGGGCCCCATCCCAGGATGTCATGAGCCCGGTCCAGCGGCCGCCGATAGGCCAGGAACCGGGGCCGGCGGCGACTCCTGGGGAGTCCTCGGTTGCATCGGGGGGCTTGCTGGGGTAAGATCGGCGGCATCAATCGAGGTGTATGGTATGGATAGGACGTATTTCGCGCATGAGTCGGCGTATGTGGATGAGGGGTGCCGGATCGGCAAGGGGACGAAGATCTGGCATTTTTGCCACGTGATGAAGGGGGCCGTGATCGGCGAACGCTGCATCTTCGGCCAGAACGTTTTCGTCGCCGACGGCGTCGTCATCGGCAACAACGTCAAGGTGCAGAACAACGTCTCGATCTACACCGGCACGACGGTCGAGGACGACGCGTTCCTCGGGCCCAGTTGCGTGCTGACGAACGTGTCGAATCCTCGCTCGCAGATCGTGCGGCACGAGCTGTACGAGAAGACGCTGATCCGGCGGGGGGCGACGGTCGGGGCCAATGCGACGATCGTCTGCGGCGTCGAGCTGGGGCGCTACTGCTTCGTGTCGGCCGGGGCGGTGGTGACAAAGAGCGTGCCGGATTATGCGATGATGATGGGTGTGCCGGCCCGGCGTACGGGGTGGATCAGCCGGCATGGCGTCCCGTTGCCGAGGCCCGATTGGCAGGGCGTGATGGTTTGTCCCGAGAGCGGTTTTCGGTACCGGGAGGTCTCGCCGGGTGTCGTGCGGTGCCTGGACCTGGATGAGGAGAGCCCGCTGCCGGCGGAGATGGCGGTCGGCAAGACGCCCTATCGTGATCTCAGGAAGGCGAAGCAATAGGGCGGGGACATGGTGGACTCTCTGCGGATCGTATCGATCGTCGGAGCCCGGCCGCAATTCATCAAGGCGGCGACGGTCAACCGGGCCATCGCGGCACACAACGAAGCGCGGGCCGGGACCATCATCGACGAGAAGCTCGTCCACACGGGCCAGCACTACGACGAGAACATGTCACAGGTCTTCTTCGAGGAACTGGAGATTCCTCGTCCGGCATACAACCTGGGCGTCGGCAGCGGCACACACGCCGAGCAGACCGGCCGGATGCTCGAGCGAATTGAGAAGGTCCTGCTCGACGAAAAGCCCGACGTCGTGCTCGTCTACGGCGATACAAATTCAACCCTGGCCGGAGCGCTGACGGCGGCCAAGCTGAATATGCCCGTCGGACACGTCGAGGCGGGGCTGCGGTCATTCGTGCGGACTATGCCGGAGGAACTCAATCGCGTCGTGACGGACCACATTTCCCGGCTGCTGTTCTGCCCGACGCCGAGTGCCGTGGCGAACCTCGCGCGCGAGGGAATCAGCAGGGGGGTCCACCAGGTCGGCGACGTGATGTACGATAGCGTGCTCTTCTACGCTCGGAAAGTCGCGCCGCTCGAAGAGAGCGTGCTGCGGCGGCTGGGACTCGCCCCCAAGGCGTACTACCTGGCCACCGTTCACCGGGCGGAGAATACCGATCATCGCGAGCGACTGGCCGGCATATTCGCGGCGTTCGATCGGATCGCGAGCGAGATCTGTCCGGTCGTTGTGCCGCTGCATCCGCGCACCGTCAAGTGCCTGGGGCAGTACAGGCTGCAAGCGGGCAAGTCCGTGCACATCATCGATCCGGCGTCGTATCTGGAGATGGTGGTGCTGGAAAAGAACGCACGGCGGGTGCTGACCGACTCAGGCGGAGTGCAGAAGGAGGCATATTTCCTGGGCGTGCCTTGCGTGACGCTGCGCGACGAGACGGAATGGGTGGAGACGGTCGAAGCCGGCTGGAACACCCTGGCAGGCTGCAACAGCGACGCAATCGTCGAAGCCGTGAGCAGGGCCCCCGCGGCGCACGGTGCGACGGACGGCGCTCTCTACGGCAACGGCGACGCCGCCCGGCGCATATGCGAAATCCTGAAGGAATATCGCGCACACTGAGCAGGCAATCCTTCCCTCACGCGCACGACAGAAAGTGGCAAGCTGGACGGATGGCAACGTCAAAGCCGCAGGCCTTGACGATGGTTGCACCATGGCGAGCGCATCTTGCTCCTGCTCTCCGGGGCCGGGTCGTATCGCACCCTGACAAAGCGAGGCCAAGATGGCCTCGCGACGCAAGGGCGGGACGCCCTCGCCACGAAGAAGGCCATCGCCAAGCTGCGCTTGGCGATGGTCTTCTCAAGATCGGGTCAAGCCATCGCCAAGGCCTGCGGCCTTGACGATGCCACCCAGAGATACGAGACTTTTGGAAGGACCGAGTACGAGTACAAAAAAGGCCCGGATGATCCGGTATTGGCCGGATCACCCGGGCGGTTCAAAACTCACTTTGCGTCGCAGGCCGGGTTGTCAGACCGTATATTCTGAGCGGACTCGAGGTCGCGCCCGGCCTGACTCGCGCCGGCGCCTGCACGGCGGACGCCGTTTACGGCTTGCCGTAGGTCCCCAGGCGGACCTTGTCAATCTCCGCGGCGGTCAGCACGTCGTTGAAGATCACGCACTCATCCATGAGCCCGTCGAGATAGTTCAGCTCCGCAAGGACGGGCGAAGCGCCGATTCGGATATCGGCTTTCGTCACGGCGATGCTGTTGGCGAAGGACCCGGTGCGTTCGGACGCCACGTCGGCCTCCTGATCGTAGACGCGCATGCGGTACGCCTTGGTCGTGTCATCGTACGTGACCACCAGGTGATACCACTGGCCGGTGGATATCGTCATCGTGGTCAGCCACGTCTGCTCAAACGAAAGGCCGTTGTTGTATCCCTTTCGCATGAAGACGTAGTACTTGCCGCCCATGCCGCTGCCGCCCTCGATGTAGATCGTCAGAGACGTCTTGGTCTCATCGCTCTTGCACCAGAGGTATCGCCGTCCCAGCGATTCCAGCCGGAACCAGAAGCAGACGGAAATCTTCTTGTCCGTGTTTCCGTTCTTCAGCGGGAAGGCATTGGCCAGATTGACATCGGTAACGGTGAAGTACTGCTTGCTGTCGGCTTCGAAGTCCGCGGCGGCCAGGCCTTCCTTGAAGGTCGTGGTGTTGGCGGGGACCGCATTGATATTGGTCAGGGTGTTCGTCCCGATGCTGTCAACAGTCAACTTCGTCGGCTCGAATCGCCAGAGGGCGACGCAGTTCGGGTCCGTGGAGAACTTGTTGCCTGCGGTGAGCCCATACTCGGCGACGAGAGTGAGGTTGGCGTACGCCTGGTAGCCGCGAACCAGGATGTACCAGGTGGCCGCGGCGGGATTGGCGATCTCGACCTTCTCATTGTTGCCGACCAGGTAGGGACGGTAATCCCAGCTCGAATCGGTGGGCTTGGCGCCCTTCTTGACGTAGAGATCGGCGTCGCCGGTGCCGCCGGAGATCTCGATATTGAGGAACTCCTGGCCGGCGGGCACGTCGATCTTGTAGAACTTTTCGCTGCTGGCTGCTCCCGAGAGGCCGGTCACCGGCACGCCGTTGGTCAGCGCCGTCACCGACTCGGGCACGGGGAAGTACGTGGCCGTGAGCGAGACGCCGCTGAAGGCGGCATAGCCGCGAATCATGATGTACCAGGTGGCCGCGGCGGGATTATCGATCGTCACGGTTTCATTGCTGCCGATCAGGTACGGGCGATAGTCCCAGTCGGTGTAGGTCGGCTTGGCACCCTTCTTGACGTAGAGGTCGGCATCGCCGGTGCCGCCGGTCATGACGATCTCCAGTTTGGCTTGGCCGGCGGGCACGGCGATCTTGTAGAACTTCTCGGCGCTGGCGGCGCCGGAGATGCCGGTCACGGCCACGCCGTTCTGCAAGGTCACCACGTCTTCGGGCACGGGCCCGCCGGTGTAGGTGGCCAGGAGCGTCAGCCCGGAGTAGGAGTGGTATCCGCGAATCATGATGTACCAGTCGCCGGCGGCGGGATTGTCCACGGTGACGGTTTCGTCGTTGCCGACGAGGTACGGGCGATAGTCGAACGCGGACACGGTGGGTTTGTCACCCTTCCGGACGTAGAGGTCGGCATCGCCGGTGCCGCCGGAAATCTTGACTTCGAGCTTGGTCTGGCCGGCGGGCACGGTGATCTTATAGAGCTTCTCGCTGCCCTCGGCGCCGGTGATGTTGGGTACGGCCACGCCGTTACTCAACGTGGTGACCGTCTCAAGAACCGAGTAGTCGGCGACCAGGGTCACGCCGCTGAATGCTGCCTTGCCTTTGAGCATGACGTACCAGATGCCTGCCTGGGGATCGCTCGTGCCGACGGCCCCGGTATTGCCGATCGCATTGAGGCGAAGGTCGTACGTGGCCGTCGTCGGCTTGACGCCTCGCCTGACGTACAGATCGCAGTCGCCGGTGCCGCCGTAGGTCTGGAACTGGAGGTAGTTCTGGCCGCTGGGCACCTCGAACTTGAAGAAAGTCTCGCTGTTCAGCGCACCGGCCAGGTTGGCGACCGGGACGCCGTCTTCAAGGGCCAGCACATCGGCGTAGGTCGCCTTGAGCGTGACGTTGGCGTAGTCGGCGTAGCCTCGGATCACGATGTAGTACGTGCCGGAGGCTGGATCGGTGATGCTGACCTTCTCGTCGTTGCCGGCCAGGTAAGGCCGGTAGTCGTAGTCGCTTGTCGTCGGACGTGCGCCGAGCTTCACGTACAGGTCGGCGTCGCCCGTTCCGCCGGAGATCTCAATCTCCAGGCTTGTTTGGCTGGCGGGCACATCGATGCGGTAGAGTCTCTCACTGTCCTTCACATCGGAGATGCCGGTCACGGGCACCCCGTTCTCCAGCTCGGTGCCGGCCCCGCCGCCGTAACTGGCCAGCAGGGTCAAGCCGCTGAAGGCGGCATAGCCGCGAATCATGATGTACCAGGTGCCGGCGGGCGGGTTGTCGACCGCCACCGTCTCCTCGCTTCCGACCAGGTAAGGCCGGTAGTCATAGACTGTCCTGGTCGGCATAGTGTCTTTCCTGACGTACAGGTCGGCGTCGCCGGTGCCGCCGGAGATGGTGATCTCGAGCTTTGACTGGCCGGCAGGCACATCGATCTTGAAGAACTGCTCGCTGGAGACGGCGCCGCTGAGGCCCGTTTTGGGCACGCCGTTGGTCAGAGTAACCACGGTGACCGCGGCCGAGTACGTCGCCTTGAGAGTCACGCCGGCGTACGCGCTGAAGCCACGGAGCATGATATACCAGGTGCCTGCCGCCGGGCTGGTGACAGTCACAGTTTCTTCGTTGCCCACTTTATACGGCCGATAATCGTACGCTGTGATTGTCGGCAGCGAGCCGCGCCGAACGTACAAGTCCACGTCGCCGGTGCCTCCCGTGGTCAGAATCTCCAGTTGATCCTGCCCGGCGGGCACGTCAATCTTGTAGAATGTCTCTCCGCCGGTCGTCCCGGAAAGCCCCGTGAGGGCGACGCCGTTGGTCAACGGGGTCTCGGCCCCAAAGGCCGCCGAGCCCAGTACCCAGAACGCTGCCAGCAGGGCCACAACGTTTCTCGGACTCTTGCTTTTCAGACCATTCATTGTGTGCTCCTCTCTTGCCTATGCAAACTGAACCCCTCGATTTGGATTGTCGGGTGACAGATCCTCGAAACAACGCCACTGACATTGCCATTCACGTTGGCTCGTCCATAACATCCCTCCTTCCCGAGAGAATGTCGGCCAATTCCGACCCCCTGTTTAGGCGCGGAGACCCGGTACATGGTCGTCTGGACGGGGAAACAGACAGGACAGGCGGGTGGCCGAAAGTACAGATTGGCTGAATGGTGTTCAAACAACTCCTCGCAGAATCTGCCCGGCTGCAAAGCCGGCGGGCGCACCTGGAACGTGCACCCAGGTTCTATGATTCCACGCTGGTTGTTTGTCGGCAATTGTCAGTGTAGCAGGGGCGGCCGGGCGTGTCAATACTTTTTGCGCGGGCGATGGAATTTTTTGCACCCCCGGAAACGAGAGCTGCCGGCCTGGGGGGGGGCCGCCCCGAGCCGGCAGAATCGGTTCAATTGCTTGAATGTCGCGATGAAAGGCTATTCCTCGGAGCCTTCCGCGATTCGCTGTCTCCTCTTGTCGCGTCGCCTGAGGATGACCATGGCCATGGCGACCACGGCGCACGGGATAATGAGTTCCGTCGGGGACCCACGACCGGCCGCGGAGAGGGTGCAGCCCCCGTAGGCCTCGATGCCGTTCTGGCTCGTGCCGTCGTCACCGACGAGATAGAACGGCGTAAAGTGCGTCGTCTTGAACCGCAGGGCGCTCAGGGTTGCGGAGAGCTGGATGTTCTCGACCTCGGTGATGCCCTGTTGGCTGAGCACTCCGGTGAGGGAATCATACCAGTAGGGCTTGGCACGGCCGGCCCCGTGGCTGGCGTAGCGGTAGGGGACGGTGACGGTCACCGGGAGATCGAAGTTGACTCCGCTGGGCCCGAAATCATAGCTGCCCAGATTCTCGACGCGCACGCTTTGAGGATTCAGGATTCTCGAGATCGTCATGCGCAGGTCGGCCTGGCAGGCCCCGGGCGGTATGACGATAGAGACGTCCTCCGGCTGGTCGATGGCCGACGGCTCGGCTCCAATGGTTGCCCCTGTAGAGGCGACGACCAGCTTGGAATCCAGCGGCACGGGGTCGATGAATGTGGTGGCGGCGTAGTAGATTTGCGGGCTTCCGTGCCGGTCGTCGGTCCAGATCACGTAGGGCTGGCCGTGCCTGTCTACGCCGAGAGCGGGCTCGTGCTGGCTGGAATTGGTTTGTTCATCGCCCACCAGGACGTTGATCTTGGCGGCTCCCGAAACCAGCTCGGCGACATAGAGATCGGTGTCGCTGCTGGAGTTGCCCTCGTGGCGGGAATCCTGCCAGCAGGCGAAGACCTTGCCGCCGGTGCCGCATGCAATCGCGGGGGCCAGTTGATCGGCGCCGGAGGTATCATCGACAATGCTGCGACCGACCAGCGGACTGCTCGGCAGACCCTGCATGCTTGCGTAGTACACATCCCGGTCGCCTGGTGCATTGTCTACCCAGAGCAGATGCAGGATGGAGCCGCCCGGCTCGGCCGCGATGACCGGGTTGGTCTGGCTGCTGGCCGTGGCGACAATCGGCACATTCGTCCAGGGCCCTACGTTGGAGGCGGCACCGTAGATGTCCGCCTGGCCGTTCTGCATGTCCGTCCAGACGATGTAGACGGCATTTTGCCCGTCGGCAGTAATGTCCGGCTCGGTCTGATCCGCGACGTTCGTTGTCACCCGTGATACCGTATTGCTGGCGAACGCGTTGGCCGAGACGGCCACATAGATGTCTTGGTTGCCGTTGCGGCCGTCCTGCCACGCCACATAGGCCCGATTCGGCGATTGACTGTCGACCGCAATCGCGGGATTGATTTCGTTGTCGTTGGAGTCCGAGACGCGGGACTCTTTGGAGAAAGTCTGGCCGGAAGAACAAACCGACCCGTAAATGTCCCAGTTTCCTCGCCGGTTGTCCTGCCAGACGACGTACACCCTGCCGTCGCTGCCCACCGCCACATCGGGATTGCACTGGTCGCGGGAGTCCTTGGTCACTGCCACGGGGCTCTGGAAGGCCGTTTGGTCCGGGGCCATTCTGGCGGCATAGATGTCCCTATTGCCTTGCGGCCCATCGTGCCAAACGATCCAGATGTTGCCGGTGCTGTCCGTGGCCGTCACAGGCGCCTTCTCCTGCAAGCTTCCTGTGCTCTTGCCCACCTGCATGTTGGCGCCGAATGTCCGCATCTCCGTGATAAAGGAGTAGGAGTACTCGGGCATGGCGTTGCCCTGGAGGTCGGCGGCGTCGACGCTGACGGTCACGGTCCGGTCAAAGTCGTAATTCAGTGCCTGCTGATAGATGAAGCGGTAGTCGTTCTTCTGCCCGGACCTGCTGCATCGGCCGAAATCGCTGTTGTAGACCGGCACGTCGCCCTGGTAGACGACCTGGTCGTTGACGCGGATGACCACGGAGCCGGCGTTCACTCCCGCTCCGGCATCGGTGACGTGGAGCGTCACGAGGTTGTTTACGGGGACTTGGATCGCATCACGCTCAGGCAGGCTCTGGGCCACCACGGGGGCGGTCCCGTCCGGGGCGGCGCCGATGACCGTGACATTCATCGTCTTGGAGTCCTGGAACTCGCCGTCGCTGACGACGAAAGTGATCTGGTACGTGCCCGCCTGGCCGGAGGCCGGGGTCCAACTGAAGTCCTGCCCGCTGAGGTTCGCCCCCGCGGGCATCGGGCTGGCCGCATACGTCAGGTTTCCTCCGTCAGGATCGCTGGCGGAGATGCTGAAGGTCAGCGCGTTGTTCTCGTCCACGGACCGGTCGCTGATGGCGCTCAGCGCCGGCGGCCTGTTCATGTTCGCCACAGTCACCGTAATGGTCTCAGACGCCTGTTCGAGGCCGTCACTGGCCGCAAACGTCACCGGGTAGGTCCCCGCCTGATCGTATCCGGGCGTCCAACTGAAGTTCTGACCTGAGAACGTGGCCCCGGTCGGCAGACCCGTCGCCGAGTAAGTCAGCGGGTTGGGAGCCCCGTCGGCGTCCGTCGCACTGACCGAAAAGGTCAGCGTCTCGTTCTCGCGGATGGACTTGTCCCCGATAGTGCCAAGCACGGGAGCACTGTTCGGCACCGCGGGAGCCTGCACCGTGATCGTGACAGTCTCGGAGGCCTGCTCCTGCCCGTTGCTGACCGTGAACGTGACCTGATAGCTGCCTCGCTGGCCTGCGCTGGGCGTCCACGTGAAGGTCTGGTCTGCAAACGTCGCGCCGCCCGGCAGCCCGGTGGCGGAGAACGTCAGCGGACTTCCCGCCGGATTGTTGGCGGTGAGGGAGAAGGTCAGGGTACTGCCTTCCGTTACCTGCTTGCCGCCGACGCTCACCAGCGTCAGTGCCTGGGTACCGGTATCGCCGGTCCAGACATTGCCGTAGTTCGCGCGATATGTGTCCCACATCGCCTCAGTCCAGCGGTCGAAGGCTCTCTCGCCGCCGAGTTGCTTCTGCTTCCACATCCACCGGTCTGTGTAGTCGAAGAAGGCGTCATGGTTCCACGCCTGCTTCTGGCCGGTGATCAGAGCCGCCAGTTCGACTCCCGGGAAGGCCGGCCCATCCACACCTCTATAGGGCGCGCCCCAATCCAGGCCGTTCCAGTCCGGCAGTTCCGAAGGCTCGACCCCCCATTCGGGCATGCCGATGTGCTTCTGGGTGTACTCCTCGAAGTCCCAATACTTGTGTCCGCCGTGGCCATAATAGAGGAAGATTCCGACGTAATAGGGCCGATTGGCGGCGGTGGCCCCGCTGTAGGGTCGGTCCAGCCGAAGGTGGGTATCATCTACGACGGAGGCAACCTTGTAGGCCTTTCCGTCGGTCCGATAGGACTGATTGTCCTCCGGAACGGCAAAATACGCCGCACAGTTGATGGATCGCCATGCGGTGCCGGTGCCGGTCACAACCTCGCTGCTGTTTGCCACGCTGACGGTTCCGGTGTGATACGTTGTGCCGTACAAGCCCACCTTGTAGGGCACGGGATAGACGTGCTCCGGACCGACGTAGAAGATCTGTTGGTCTTCCTGAAATCCCTGGAATGGCATCGTCGGGCCCTTGAGCCCGATCTGCTGCATCGGCGCATCATCCAGCATGAGTCCGGCGAACAGGATCGGCCACTTCCTCCCCAGATTCAAGCCGCCGCCGGTCCACCAGTAGCCGCCGTTCTCCGCGATCCCATACAGATCGATGCCGAGTTGGACCATGCGGACCAGCAGGGCGTCCTTGTTGGTCTGGAAGAGGTTCATGAGTTGCTGCTCGTCCACCATCAGCAGAAGGGACGCTTTGCCGATCAGCGCCATGTAGTCCCGGCCATAGTTCGGCATGTTCTGTGATGGGCTCATGTATTGGGTGGCATCGCCGTGATTCTTCATGTGATCGAGCCAGACTCTGTTGAGCTGCTGTGAAACCATCCTGATGTCCGGGGTGCCTGGCACGTTCGGGAGGTTCGCCAGCAGGTCTTTCCGCAGTTGCGACGTGCTGTACAGGGGCTTGGCGCTGCCCGCATAGGGTGGGCGGAAGGACCCGGAGGGCGGAACCGCCCCAAGCACCGTCAGCACGGCGGCTGTCTTTAGTGCCGGACGAGGGATGCCATTGACCAGGGAGGGACACCCGGTTTCACCAATCTGCCAGGAGATGGTCGAGATCAGTGATGTGTTTGCCGCGAGAGTCACAGGGGCTCGCGTCTGGAGGTCGGGATTGAAGTTGGGCATGCGGCTGTCATACGGCTGTCCGCTGTTGCCGGGCGGATTGATCATGGAGCCGTGCTTTTCACCGTCCCAGCGCGGGCTGATGCTGGCGATGTTCACAGGCCCGATCACCCAGAAGTCGCCGTTGGCAAACCTGCCGATCTGGTGAGAGGTGTCGAATGTCCACGTGATGCCGTATTGGATGACTGCATTGGCGTAGTAGTCAATTCCATCCGGCCAATCCAGCCCGAAGATCTCCTCTGTGATGGAGGCGATCTGTACGGTGTCACCCGCTACGGCGGCGGTCCTCACCTTTGCTATGGTCTTCCACGGTGCGGCGGCAGTCCCTGAGTAGGCATCACTGCCTCGCACGGAATCGAGATAGTACGTTGCTGCGCTCGCCTGGCCTTGAAGGATCGTGAGCCAGAGCAGGCTGGCAGCAGTGAGGAGGATCGTCCGGGAAAGTGGAACACGCCGGACAAGGGCAGGGCTTCTGTATGCGTGTATGATCATGGTCTTCAACACCCCCAAGTTCTAATTCAACGGTGGATGTTTATCCACCATCTATAGGAAATTCTAAGAATAAAATGCACGGAGCGAAAACGCCAGAATCTTCGCCCGAAAATCTCGCCCGCGTCGGTGCCTGAGCGCCTGTGTCGCCCGTCCAGACGATGCCGGGGTCCGCGCGATACGTGTCCCACATGGCCTCGGTCCAGAGGTCAAGGCATCTGCGGCCGCCGAGCAGTGCCTGCTTCGTCATCCACCTGTCCACATAGTCGAAGAAGGCATCGTGGTTCCACGCCTGTTTTTCGCCAGCAATCAGAGCCGCCAGCGCAATTCCCGGCAATGCCACCCCATTTGTGTCTCGGTAGGGCGCGTCCCAATCCAAACCGTTCCAGTCGGGTAGAACCGAGGGCTGCACCCCCCATTCGGGCATGCCGACGTGCTTCTGGGTGTACTCTTCGAAGTCCCGGTACTTGTGCCCTCCATGGCCGTAGTAGAGGAACACCCCGACGAAATGCGGCCGATTCGTCGCCGTGAGCCCGCCGTAAGGTCGGTCCAGCCGCAGGTGAGTGTCGTCCACAACGGCGGAAACCTTGTATGCTTTTCCATTGGTCCTGTAGGCCTGATCGTCCCCGGGAACCGCGAAATAGGCCGCACAATTGATCGACCGCCATGCGGTGCCGCAGCCGGTCACAATGGTGCTGCCGTTCGCCACGCTGACGGTTCCGGTGTGATACGTCGTGCCGTACAGGCCCACCTTGCAAGGCATGGGATAGACGTGCTCGGGACCGACATAGAAGGTCTGGTTGTCCTCCTGGAACCCATGAAACGGCATCGTGGGGGATATGAAACCAATCTGTTGCATCGCGGCGTTATCCAGCATAAGTCCCGCGAACAGAATCGGCCACTTTCTCCCGATGTTCAGACCGCCGCCGGCCCACCAGTAGCCGCCGTTCTCTACGATCCCATATAGATCGATGCCGAGCTGGACCATGCGGATGAGCAGCGCGTCTTTGTTAGTCTGGAAGAGGCTTATGAGTTGCCGCTCGTCCACCATCAGCAGAAGGGACGCTTTGCCGGTCAATGCGGCATACTCTCGGCCGTAGTTCGGCATGTTCTGTGACGGGCTGGTGTATTGTGTGGCATCGCCCTCATTCTTGATGTGATCGAGCCAGACTCTGTTGAACTGCTGTGAGACGATCCTGATGTCCGGCGTGCCCGGGACGGCCGGCAGATCTGCAAGCAGGTCTTTCCTCAACTGTGATGTGTGATACAGGGGTTTGGCGTTGCCCGCATAGGGCGGACGGAAGCATCCCGAGGGCGGAGCAGCCCCAAGCACCGTCAGGACGGCCGCCGTTTTCAACGTGGGACGAGGGACGCCGCTGACCAGGGCGGGGCACCCGGCCTCGCCAGTCTGCCAGGAGATGGTCGAGATGAAAGATGTATCTGCCGGTACTGTGGCAGGGACTGGTGCAAGGAGCTCAGCTTTGAAGTTGGGCATTCGCCTGTCATAGGCCTGCGGGCTGCTGCCGGGTGGATTGACCATGGAGCCGTGCTTCTCTCCGTCCCACCACGGGCTGACATCGACGATGGCCACAGGTCCGACCACCCAGAAGTCGCCATTCGCAAAGCGGCCGATTTGGTAAGACGTGTCAAATGTCCACGTGATGTCGTATTGGGCGACTGCATTGGCGTAGTAGGCGATTCCTTCGGGCCAGTCCGTCCCGAACACCTCCGGCGTGATGGACACGATTTGCACGATGTCGCCCGCTGAAGCAGCGGTCCTCACCTTGGTCACGGTCTTCCGCGGTGCGGCGGCGGCGCCCGAATATGCATCACTGCCTCGGACAGAATCGAGGTAGTAGGTGGCTGCCCCTGCTTGGTCCTGGCAGATCGTCAGCCGGAGCAAGCCGGTAGCGACGAGACAGCACGTCCGGGAAAACGCCGCGCACCGGACTCGAGAACGGCTGCTATATGCGCGTGTGACCATGGTCTCCACCCCCGAATTTGTCTCCCAGAGGAGACTATCGGCCGCCTCTATAGAAATTATAGGAACAGATCATCTGGGGGAGAAACACCAGCGGACCCTGGAGTCCGGAAATCCTCAGCCCTCGACGCAGCGTCTGCGGTCGACTTTGTCCCCTCGATTAGCCCGACTTCGCGGATTCGGGGGGTGGAACCGCCCTGGCGGGGTCGAAATCGGCGTTTCAGGCCGAGAGTTTCCACTACATCGGCACCTGCGTTTGAACGGGTGTGACCGTGATCCGTGGCGGC
>Ga0315282_10007016_pt1 | contig 18654 bp, 19 predicted proteins | sample YL17G07_20_MG_FD_203693 | JGI IMG/M metagenome (GOLD analysis project Ga0315282, IMG submission 203693) | Sediment microbial communities from Yellowstone Lake, YNP, Wyoming, USA - YL17G07_20 | ecosystem: Environmental > Aquatic > Freshwater > Lake > Sediment | place: USA: Wyoming | collected...
AAAAGCTTATGGAAAAGCTTCCTTTAGTTGCATAGGGATACTTTCAAGGGATATGTTCAGTTATTAAAACACCATAAATATTGAGTTTATGACTCGCTATATGTAGAATTTTACACCGCTAAAGGTTTTAAGATTTAACTTTTCTAAAATTCCAAGATGCTAGAATTTCCATAATCTTCCAATCTTCTAACCTTCTAACCTTCCAATCTTCTAATCTTTTAATCTTCTTTTAGTCCCTCCACCTGCACAAACCTTCCCAAAGGTACAACTTCACAAGAGAATGAGTTGATAAACAGTTTATTCTCACATAGACCGCCTGATAAATAAAGCTTAGTTGCCTTTCCTGAGAAGTCATGGATATTTTTAGCTATACCTTTTATAAACATCGCTATGGCTTTATCAGGTGAGATACCGTCTGAAATTCTATCGAATAATTCACCCATACCGAGTACCCCACACATTATAGGTAAACGCTCTTTTGCAACTTCCATACTGTTGAAATCCATCGCAAAATGGTTGCCAAGAAGCTCAATTGTAAAACCCGCCATTGCACCGCACATATAATTCCAGTCGCATCCAACATACTCACCATCTTTGAATTTTACAGATTTGATGTCCCTGCTTCCAACGTCTACTAGAATAAACGTGGGTTCTTCGATTAATCTCTTAGCGCCTTTCGCCAGAGCTACAAGCTCATTTACTTCAAGCTTTGCTTTATGCTTGCAGTTATGTCCACATGCAATATCAGCTTTCAATTCAGGTTGCCAATCTATACTTCGTATTATGCTGTATTTGCCTGAAAGACTGTCATACATCTTTGTATACTGAGTTCCCATGTCTGCTAATAGCATCTTGCAACTTTTCTGCCATTTTAAAAATTACCCTTATCAATTCTTTTGCAAGTTGATAAGGGTAATTTTTATAAAACAATCCTAATTTATAGCTTTAAGTTCAGCTACTAATTTACCAAGCTTTGTACCAGTCTCCAATTTAACCAGTATTCTATTATCGTCTTGAGTGATCCAGAGCGTAACATCACCAACGATTGATTTGACTACAAAGGTATTAATTTTCCCAAAGATCGTATTTATATATTCAGTTCTAAGAACCGTTAAATCAACGTTGTAGATTTTTGTTCCCATTATCGCCGGGAACTCATATTCCTTGCCAACTTCTATGTTCTTTGTACGAACAAAGTAGAACATAGAAAGCTCATCTTGTGTGCCTTTCGGAACACTGATTTCACGATGTTTCGTATCTTTTATAATTTTGGCAATATTCTTATTTTCATCAATATCTATGGATATATTACCCCGATATCCACCGTCTATGATATTCCTGTTGAATTTAATTGGATATATATTATCTTTCAATACGTAGCTTTCAGTCTGATTCTCGAATTGATAAAATAAGCTGAAGAATTTATTTGCTTGAGATTTGGATTCCAGATGGTATACTTCCTGTCCGCCGATTGTCCTTTTGTCCACTACTTGCATAAACTGGTTGCCAGCAGGTATACCTCTGACTTTTACAACGTACTCAAGCGTTTCTCCCAATCTTAAGCCTTTTTTAATATTAGGTTGATCCGCAAGTGGTTGCGCGCCTGATACAAGCGATCCCAATAAAATGTATATAAGCATTATAGACAGGATTAGTGTAACAGTCCTGCCATTATTATTTTTCATATAGATATTTACCTTTAAGTGTGTCATAAAAAATCAACGCCATTTATATAAAAACGCAAAGAGCATAGAAACGTATGTTCTATGCTCTTTAATATTAGCATATTTATCGAGTTGAGTCAACTATTAGATAACCTTTTTAGGTGCAAGATCGGGGTTATCTGTTTGTAATTGATAAGCCCAATCGAATTTAATCCACGCATCCTGAACATCATTTCCAACTAAGTCCACGTAAACATCAGTGATTCTAACCTTAGCATAATGACCATCAGGCATTAGAAATGCATACGTATGCCATTTAAGCGCCTCTACAAAGAAGGTTGTAAATCCTTTCGTTGGAGACACATCTACGTCATCCATCGAATCTGTATAACCGAGGTCCTGCATCTCAACGTCACTCTCTGAAAAAATATAAGGTACACCTACTTCCGTATCAAAACCAAAATAAATGTCTACATTTTTCCTGTCGTATGTTTGTGGTCCACTATCTGGTTCTGAGAAATCAAATCCACTGCGACTCGGATCAATTGAATAATCTATTAGTTTAACCGCACCGCCTTCGGGTCTTGGGGTATCTTCCACTATATCAGGACTCAGATCACTTTCATTGCCATCGTAGTCAAAAGCTGATACAGCATAGTAGTAAGTAGTGCCATTTTTCACATTGTCATCAACATAGCTGAAGACTTTAGCGCCAACAGTATCAATCTCTTTGTAATCAGCGTTCTTTTGCAGACTTCGGTATATCACATATCCTTTTAGGTCTTTTTCTTGATTCGGATACCATTTTACAAAAACCTGATTATCTCCACTAATGCTATAAACACCTCGTGGAGCGGCAGGGGCTGTATTATCCGTTGCCACAACTTCATCACTCCTAAAAGTACATCCCTGAGCTATAAAAATCACAGCGAATGTCATCAAAACCACCAGTAACCATTTAATTCTGAACATTGCTTGTCACTCCTCTCATCTGTATAAATTATCAGTTAAACTTAATTTCTTCCATATAATCAATATTAGCAATATTCATGCCGAAAAATAAAAAGCGATAAGTAAATGGAATCCACGGAGAGGACAGATGCTAATACTCAGACACAGTGAATTTTATGGTATCTCTGGATTCCAGCTTTCGCTGGAATGACATTTGACGTGGTTTTGTCATTCCTGAGCAAGCAGGAATCCATAAAAAATAACGCGTCGTGATTCACCAAATTAGTTATTTGTGTTATTCGCAAAATGTAGGATATGCTATCCAGTTTGTTTGTTTTCTATTTAACAAGCTAACAGCGTGTTCTACTATATTCATTTTTTAAACTAAATAATTAATTTGGTTGAACATTAGATGCTAGATGAAAGAATCTTTTATCATCATTTACCGATTACCATTTGAGTGATACATTTTTGATACAATGTGTATTATTTTTGCTACACTAATGATATTTACTTAACCATCTGCGTACGTGTTCCATCTCTTTCAAAAGCCTATCAAGCCGCAGAATATAAACGTCACTACTGGTGTTCTTGATTACTTCCCTAGCAATCATCTCTGAGCTAGACAGGTGCTGAATAAGCTCATTCCATTGTTCAGGGCTGTTATGTATTGGATCAATATGCTCTGTATAACTGAAAACTTCCTGTAATGATCTGTCTCCGTAGAAATTCTCACAAAAAGCAATCAGTTCTGAATTCAGGTCTGCATCAACGTTCCACAGCAGCGCTGGATACTGAAAAACGCTCGGAGATGTAAACTTTGAAAAATATTTTCTGTCGAGATTTACAGCAAAGGTGCTTATTTTTGTAACTCCCTTGCTTTTGTAGTATCTGATATCACGCTGGAGAATACTTCCCTCAATTGGTAATCTCCCAGAAAGCTCCTGATAAACACCCCTACCGAATAGTGAAGCATCAAGCCAGTAACCAAGAACGTGGGTTTCTGATGGATTAAATATTTCAAGCAGACCATCTATAACAGGTGCAATTTCTTTTGAATTGACATGACACTCAGGATCAGCAATAGAATGTGAAAAACATTGTTGGATGTGTGCTAATTCAAGAAATATACTATCAACAGGCTTTATTTTTTGGGGAATACCCCACGTAGACCAATAAGCTAAAAAACTCATCCTCGCATTTGGTCTTAATTTACGGATGGCAGTTGACATTTCGTTTGTAAACGTCAGAATCATATCCGGGATTGACCATCCCGCTGCGTTTTCACTGAGCAACAGCACAACGTCTGCAGGCCAGAGGAAAAATTCATTCAACTGTGACGGTAGTTTGCTAACGTAATCTGTAACGAGTGCCTTATTTCTTTCTAAATCATTATTGTCACTGGGTGAATATTTATCACCAAAGAAATGTCTTCTGATATTGAAATCTAACCCTCTGCTTGCCACGAGATCGGGCATCAGGTCTATCCCTTCATTAGAGTGAATGTGGATAGCATTCAATTTAGTTTTTGCCGCAAAATCAATCCAGTCATTGAATCCATCCTCCCAATGATAAATCACAACGCTTCTGTGATCCATATCAGGAGACTCTTTGATATTAATATCTTTTAGAAATACCTCATCCCTTCTCGGTATAAACTCATTTTCTTTCCCCGGAAAATACCATCTTGCCCCAAGTTTTTGCAGATAGTCGTATACACCAAAAAGCGTTCCTCTAGGGGTCTTACCCTGAATGATAACATCTTTTCCAACATTTCTTATGATAAAGCTATCACTATCCAGAGTCGTTAAGTCATTTAGAGGAGACTTTTCTATATTTGGGGAACAACCAACATAAATTGAGCCTTCTAAGGATTCATCGGTTACACATATTTGCTTGTTAGTCATCATTCTGAGATAACCAGCAAGCTCGTTTACGGCAAACTTCTCTACTTCGGTAGCATCATTTTTTGTCACAATATTAATAACATTCGTCATATTTGCACCTTTCAATTTTTGTTAAGCAAGGTTAATTCACAATTAACATTTATGTCTTTAATAGGAAGGTCAATCGTACATGTTCCTTTCGTCGGAAGCATTAACCCTCCATTCTCTGCAACTTCAAAGGTCCCTGACGCCGGATATTTGAACACATCGGGAAGTCTCTCTATCTTCAGCGTATAAATTTTATGACCATCTACTATCTTTTGACTCACTACTCTTATATTAACTTTATGTTCTTCTTTATACAAGTATAGATTAAGACTGTATAATTTGCCAATAAATATATTTTCAGCGTTAAATATACAGATAAGGTCTAAGAATCCAGCAAAGGTGTCCTGAATATCAGGTGAGACGTTGCTAAGGGTTGTGCTATTACTCTCATAAGATACTATTCGTCTTAATTTACGATCAAAGAATATGTGTTCATTAGGTTTTTTGGTTCCATCTTTCTTTAATTTATATACTTCATATCTCACAGATAAACCAGTCTTTGGGTCAATATAGGAATCGAAGGAATTGGCTTCTTTATATACACGCAGAAATTTTACAAGAAATCCTATCAAACCACGTATCTCCTTAATTTGTGACTTGATAAGCACAACGTTCTCTCCTCTAACGTTGTCATGTCTGAGTACTTCCATAGTTCCATTAGTTGAAAATCCCCATAATTTAATAGACACATAAAACTTTACACCGACTTTATATACATCTAAAGGAACGCTTAGAGATAATTGCTGTGAGGTTAATAGAGTGAAGATAATTACCAAAAAGCCAGTAATTGTTTTGTAAGAAATACTTTTCATTTATTGAAGGATATAAAGGTGTTTGAAGTATTAAGCAGTTTTCAGTTAAGAATACGAGTTTTTCACTTATGATTCAAGAAGACCCTTCACTTCATTTAGGGTGACAGAAAGTGTCATTCTGAGCTCAGTAGGTCAGGTTGAGGAACGAAACCCGACGTTGATCGCTCTCTAATTTGTTGGATTTCGTTCCTCAATCCAACCTACAAAATAACTACAAAATAACTTTTAACTCTTTGTCCCTTTGAGTTTTGATGTTTTTATATTTATGAGAACGTTTCAAAATCCCCATTTACCCCCGATCTTAAAGGGTAAGGACGGAAGATGAAGAATGAAAAAATCACTTCATCCTTTCAGAAAGGAAGAATTATTTTCCCCTTTAGCTAAAGGGGAGTCAGAGGGGATTTGATTCTTTTCATTTATGCTGGTACTGTAGTTTGACTAGCTGTGTAATGCTGTTTAACCCATTTATCCAGAGTACCAATCGGGTCTTTAACTACCTCGTCTGTTACGATAAATTCAGATTTGCCAGTATTCCTTTTTATCAGATTAAGTCCGTGTATGTAATCCTCAAGAAGCTTATCACATAAGGCTTTGATACCGATGTTTTCTAACATTGCTCTTTCGCTTATAAGCTCAATTGCCTCATCAGAGAATTTTAGAGTGATATTGTTTTTGTTTGCGTAGTACCGTTCATACTCTCTTACCATCTCTTTTGTTATCAGCTTTTTATTCTCACTTGGATCGGTCAATAGATTATTAAGCCCCTCAATTGGGTTTTCAACCATTTTATCAGTTACAATAAAGCTTTTTACGTCAGTTGACGGAAGCTCAAACTTAAACTCACGGAAAACTCTCTCACTGACAGTTGACAATGCTCTCGCACCTGTTTTTTCTTCATAAGCCTTTTCAGCAATCTTGTGCAGGCTTTCATCGGTGAAATTAACGTCTATACCATAAGACTTGAATGCGCGCTTATACTGTCTAATTATTGATCCTTCAGAGTATTTAAGAATATTAAACAAGTCATCAATGGATAACTCATGGCACACGACTCGAACAGGTAACCTCCCAACAAATTCAGGTTCAAATCCGAATTTCACAAGGTCAGATGATCTAAATTCTTTTAGATATTCAATATCAACATTTTTAGATTCAACCTTTGCGCCAAAGCCTATTCCCTGCTTGCGAAGTCGCTCTTTTATTATTTCTTCAAGCTGGTTGAAAGCTCCACTAACGAAGAATAAGATATTCTTGGTGTTGATAGTTTGCTTTTCAACTTTGCCTTTTTTCTGGAAATCCATTAAAGCCTTCATCTGAGATATTGGGTCATAAGGCGTATTAAGGTCAATTTCTGTCTCTTCCATGAGTTTCAGCAGGTTTGTCTGAACACCTCGCCCGCTTACGTCTTTGCCTATAATATTTTGAGCGCTGGCAATCTTATCTATTTCGTCTATGAATACCATGCCATATTGCGCAAGCTCTATGTTGCCATCAGCCTCAGTTACCAGATCACGTATGATATCCTCTACGTTTCCACCGACGTATCCCGTCTCACTAAACTTGGTTGCGTCTGCTTTAACGAAAGGTACTCCGATAAGCTTGGCAAGGGTTTTTATAAGGTATGTCTTACCAACTCCCGTTGGTCCAATTAAAAGCACATTCTGCTTTGAATATTCTTCTTCTGTTGCGCACTGGACCTTTGAGTTCTTCTGTTCTTTTTCGAACTTAATACATTCAGATACGTGGTTATAATGGTCACATATAGCTATAGAAAGAGTCTTTTTGGCGTCATCTTGCTTTATAACGTAGCTATCAAGATAAGCCTTAACTTCTTTTGGTTTCAGTTTGAAATTAACATCAAATTTGGTTTCCTGCTTAGTCCTGGCTTCTTTATTACCATCTTCTTCAGTATCAGCATTAGGATATACTAACTTTACGTCCTGTACACCATCGCCGAAATTCTTTTTTAGGAATTCTTTTAGTTCCTTTTGTAGTTCTTCAGGTGTCGGAACTCTATCTTTCACGCTATCATCTCTCCAATCGTTTTATTATCAAATTATTATGTATTATAAATAAGGGGCAGATCAAAAATCTGCCCCCATAATTCAAATCATATACTGATCTAAGGTAAGATTATATCTTGGTTATTTATATGACTTTTACATTTAAAACAAGTGTTGGTGCAAATTTATTCCTTATGCACTGGTGCACAAGCTTGCTTGCAACCCCAAAAGTTTTAGGCTTTATCGTAACGGCCATATTCTTGTCTTAGATCAAGCATCATCTGGTATCTTTCTGGCGGCATACCCTTGAAAGCTACATTACTCGTGCAGAATATATATCCACCGCCGGGCATACCATCTCTTAACGATCTCAATATGTCTGCCCTTACTTCTTCGTCTGTTCCAGTTTGTAGAAGTCCGCAGTTCACATTACCGGCGAGGCACACTTTATCACCCACCAATTTTTTAACTTCTGCCAGACTCACCTTAGCCTGCGGATCTATCGAATGAAGCGCATGTGGTCTGCACGAAACCAGTTGATCCAATATGGGCATAATATCACCATCGGTATGCTTTATGACATAGGCGCCATTCTTTCTATGACCTTCTATCAATCTATGTAGATACGGCGTCACGAATTCGGCAAACATTTTGGGTGACAGGAATGGTCCATCATTGAAGCAGTAATCGGCGCACATTGTCAGACATTCTGCGCCTGCCTCAATCTGTGTCCTGCCCCATGCTATGCCGTTGTCAACGGATGTTTCGAGACCTTTTTTGATCTCATCTCCCTGCTCAAATAGTTGGACAGAAAGGTCAACCATGCTTTTACCATCTGGGATACCCATAGTTCCGTCTGCTTCACCGCAGAGAAGGAATTTTTTGTTTACACCCATCTCGACGAGTTTCTTGAGCATCCTCACGTCACCGGTTCTTATGATGGAATAGTCCAGCTTCTCGGTTATCTCGACGGTGAAATCGGCATTGTAACCGATAGCCATGTCAAGGTCTTTACCTTCAAGTCCATCGTATCCCTTATAACCTTTCTTAAAAAATTCGTCTGTAAGCTGGAATTCAAGTTCAAAGGTCGGGACAATATCGTCTGGTTGCCTTAGTTCGAGAGCAGCAATAACTCTATCTTTCGGGGTCATAAGTTTCCTCCATGTTTTTGGCAAAAACACAATTCATAATATATTGACGTTCAGATATTACTGGTAGTTTACTCATAAATGGTCATTATTTTGGTATTTCCTCTTCCTTAAGAGATGGATCGTAACTTGGGTCTGATTGTGACAATAACACTGAAATGACACGTAAAACTTTAGCTGAATTAAATATGGCTTTTAAAATATCCAGAAATTCTTCTTCTGAGTTTGCCACAATAAATTTTCCAATTCGTTCTACTTCGACAATTTGAAACTTATCTGGAATTTTTTTTCTTATTTCTTCCTCCACATCAATATCCACTGGATATAGAGATTCATTATAAGAGATTTCTAAAAGCTTGTATCGGTAATTATCCAACGCAGTAGCTACAATGTAAAAAGCATAATTAAAGCTAGTAAAATTATCCTTTGAACTTCTAACTTCACCTTGGACAATATTTTTTGTTTTTTCCCCTAGTAATAACGCCTGTTGGCGAAGTATTGTAACAGGAGTTATCATTTTTTCAACTGCAATTTTATCTGGCCATAAATCAATCATTTCAATCACTCTCTATTATTCAATTATCTTAGGCACTTCAAAAAGCCCATCAACAGGGCTAGGGGCGTTGGCAAGCGCCTCATCCTGCGTAAATGATGGCTTTACAACGTCCTTTCTTGCAACGTTCTTAACTGGGATTGCATGTGATGTTGGCTCAACATTAGTCGTATCGAGTTTGTTGAGTTGGTCAATATATTCGAGTATTGAACCGAGTTGTTCTGCAAGCCTTTTCTTTTCCTCTTCATCGAACCTTAATCTTGCAAGGTTAGCAACATGCTCAACTTGCTTTATTGTTATTTTTTCCATGACTCACTCCTTATTTTGAAATTCCTCGAAAAGTCCTAGAAAATCCGCAGGCGATATTATCTTAATTCCTTCTGGCATCAATAATATCCTCTACCTGATCTTCTGTGATTTCCTTTTCTCTTGCTTTCATTTCGCCATAACGGTAGATTCTTTGCCATTCTTTTTCCTCAATATAGTGTCTTAAAGCTTCTCTTAGAAGTTCACTTCTATTTCTACCTTCTTCCTTAATCATCTCATCAATTTTATCTGCTAACTCAGAAGGCAAAGATAAAGTAATAGTCCTATTTGTCCTCACTATGCCTTTTTTCATATTTTAAATCCTTACATTATAAACATTAAGGTTCATATCTTTTGAAGCTTTGCATATTCAACCATTAGGGTCTTTTTTATACCGATTTCAAAATCAACCGTCACCATCGCACTTGGTCCCGATCCACTAACCGTTTTAATAACTCCCTTACCAAATGTTTGATGACGAACCTTCTGTCCAACCTTGAAATCATATTCTCCATTAGTGCTGATAGTTTGTGTGGCAGACGAAACAGCCTGACGTTCTGGCGGTTTAATTACGACAGTATCCCGATGTTGCTCTTTAAGTTCTGGTGGAACTTCCTCAAGGAATCGTGATGGCGGATAATATGATGTATTTCCAAAAAGCAGACGCTGCGCCGCAGATGTAAGATAAACCCTTTCTTTTGCACGTGTGATCCCAACGTAGCAAAGCCTGCGTTCTTCCTCCATTTCTGCGTCACTTTCGAGAGATCGCCACGATGGGAATATGCCATCATCCATGCCTGTCAGAAACACAACCTTAAACTCAAGACCCTTTGAACTATGCAATGTCATTAGCGAGACTTTCTTTTCCTGATCATTCCAAGTATCTATATCGGATTTTAGTGTGATACCTTCCAGAAAGCTTGCAAGCGTAACGTTCTGCGGATCCTCCTGCCTTCCTTCAAATTCTTTAGCTTCTGATAAAAGTTCTTTGGAGTTTTCAATCCTGCTTTGAGACTCTATTGTGTTTTCTTCCTGCAAAGCCTTTATATATCCTGTTTTATCAAGTACGTCCTGTATAACCTGCGTTGGCTTGTGATTTGGATCAAGGCTTTCTATTATGTTCACAAACTTTGTTATAGCTTCACGAGCGCGATTTTGTATGCCCTGAACATAATCAATATCCAGCAAAGTCTGGTAAAGCGTCATCCCCTCTTGATATGCAAATTCTTTTAGCTTGTTTATGGTCGTCTTTCCAATGTGTCGTGTTGGGACGTTTATTATTCGCTCAAGGCTGATACTGTCGTTACGGTTCAAGAGGATGCGCAGGTATGCGATAATGTCTTTTATTTCCATACGCTCATAGAATCTCAGACCGCCAACGACTATATAAGGGATTCGTGAAACCCTTAGAGCATTTTCCAGAACACGGGATTGCGCATTCATTCGGTATAGCAATGCAAAGTTGCTATAATCATAACCTTCTGAACATAATTTGGTTATTATATCTGAAACAAACGATGCTTCGCCTTTTTCGTCAATAGCCTCATAGCAAGTTAGTTTTCTGCCCTCGTCATTTTCTGTCCAGAGTTCTTTCTCTTTCCTCTTGATGTTATTGACGACAACATTGTGCGCCGCTTTGAGGATGTTTTTCGTTGATCTATAATTCTGTTCAAGGCGATAAACAGTAGCATTCTCGTAGTCGCGCTCAAAATCTAGGATGTTGCGAATATCTGCCCCTCTCCATGAATATATTGACTGGTCGTCGTCGCCAACTACGCATATATTCTTGTGTTTTCTAGCAAGAAGGTTAGCTATTTTATACTGGGAGTGGTTTGTATCCTGATACTCGTCTATCAATATGTGCTTGAATTTGTCCTGATAATACGACAGAACTTCTGGTTGTTCTTCAAATAGTCTTACGGTCATCATTAAAAGATCATCAAAATCCAGAGCGTTATTCTCTCTCAGGTGCATTTGATATTGTTTATATGCGTCTGCCGCTTTCTGCTCAAAGAAACTCCCTGCATTTTTTGCATAATCTTCGTAATCAAGCAGGTTATTCTTGGCATTACTAACTGCGCTTAAGATCGCCCCGGCGGATATTCTTTTGCTGTCTATTTGAAGTTCATCAAGCACTTGTCTCATAAGTACCATCTGATCCGTCTGATCGTAGATGGTGAAATTGCGGTTATACTTTAATCCCAGTTTGTCTATATCAGCACGAAGGAAACGCACACAAGCCGCATGAAAGGTACTCACCCATAAAAGTCCGCTGTGTATAGGACCTATCAGGTCACGGAGACGGTTCTTCATCTCCTCTGCCGCCTTATTCGTAAAGGTTACAGCGAGAATGCTTGTAGGTGATACGCCCTTCTCTTTTACAAGGTAGGCAATGCGGTGCGTAAGCACTCTAGTCTTTCCACTGCCTGCCCCTGCAAGTAGCAAGAGCGGACCATCTCCGTGTTGAACAGCTTTTTTTTGTACATCATTTAATCCTTCAAAGATATTCATTATTAACTCATTTCTTATTTGAAAACTTGTGCTAATTCTTTGTGTAGCCCAAAATTCTAACTTGGTTTTACATAACAGCCAATCCTGCAAGTTAAGCTACAAATGCTAAACTTCCGCTAATGACGGCAAAGAAACTTCAAACTGCACTTTATTACCAAGAATCTCTTTAGCATCAAGTATTTCTAATCCGATCAATTTTCCCGATGTATCAATATCAGCATATACACCTGGAACAACAGTAACAGTCTGAGCAGATTTAATGCCATCTGCACCAAACCATATATAAAGCAAGTCTCGTTCCGAATCATATTCTATCTTCATTATCATTCACCTCTAGGAAAACTTTCGCCATATCTTGTCTTAACGGTTAATAATACAATATATTCATCAAAAATTTTATAATAAACGGATACTTCCTTTTCTTCAAAAAATTGACCTTCCCATTCACCTTGATATGAATAAACTATTGTTTTTCCAAAAGTTCCCGGCTTTGTGTCAGATGCTTGCCATCCATCATTTAAAGCATATTCTATTTCTTGCAATGTGAGCCCTCTTTGAATCATTCGAGATTTTAAATGGGGATGAAGATCACTTTCTGTAATATATATCCACTCATTATTCTCATTCAATTGGTTACTCCATGTTTATAAGATGAAAACCCAATGCCTGTAATATAGTTTCTAGGATGTCAAATCTTAGATTATCTTTATTTGTAAAAAAATCATTAATATCTTGACGACTCAATTTAGTATATTCCGTGATTTTATCAATTCCACCTTGTGCCTCAATAACATCTTTCAAAGCAAGCAAAAACGCTTCCGTATCGCCATCTTCCTCGTATTCTTCAAGTATGACGGAAAGAAAAATCCTAGCATCTTCAGGGTCACGCAAACTTTCCATAAGTAAATCGTGAAAATCTCTATATTGTCTCATTTTTTTGACTCCATTTATAATCATAAGCTATTACTGTGCAGATTGTTTTTGTTCAGGAGTTCCCGCAAACATAGTGCATGCTAAAACATCATCACGAGTCAGTCCTTCATATTCCTGCAGTATCTCATCCGTTGTTTCGCCATAAGCCAATAGATTTAATATATAACGATTCTGTATTCACCATATTACCCGATTATATGCCTTCGATATTGCCAATATTGTAATTCTTTTACCTTGTTCCATTCCTTCACCGCCTCGTTAATAGCTTCCTCTGGTATAGGTTCTCCACCTTTGAATATGCCTTGTACCGAAAAGCGTTCTCTCTTTGGTCTCTCTTGTACATCCTTTGATCCTTTGTTGACAAACTCACTAAACGCTTCCTTACTTATCCTCACAATGGAATTTAGCTTAACAGCCTTGAGTTTTCCGGCTTTGATCCAACGATACACAGTGTTATAGTCAACAGCTAGTATGTTTGCTATTTCGTGCATAGTATAAAATTGTTTTTCTTCAGTCATCGTTATCACCTCCAATAGTAATATACTACAACCAACAAGAAACTATAAGAATATATTTTACTCTACACTAAATTCCGTTGAGACACTGTTATTTTAATGAGATATTACTGCAAGTTTCAGCCCATTCTAGCAACTTTCGCTTTTAATATCTCTAGCAGATATACCATACTTACCCATTCTATACTGCAATGTGCGCCGTGATATGCCAAGACTCCTAGCCGCTTTTACTTGATTCCCGCCTGTCTTCTTCAAAGCTTTTAGTATAAGGTCTTTTTCCGCTTCTTCAAGGGAGTTTGCATTTGATACAGATGAAGAAGCAATTAGTGATTTTGTCAAATACACCGGTAAATCCAAGGTCTGAATAACGTCGTCTCTGCCCATGACTATAGCTCTCTCTAGGCAGTTTTCTAGCTCTCTCACGTTTCCGGGCCAGTCGTGTTGCTCAAAGATTGAAAGAACTTCTGGTGAAATCTTTTTGATTTTTCCACCGACTTTGTCCTTATGTTTCTCAAGGAAATGCTCTGTTAAGAGTAAAATATCCTCTCTCCTATCTCTCAAAGGAGGCATATATATCTGCACCACGTTGAGACGGTAGTATAAGTCTTTTCTAATCTTTAACTCCTGCACGGATTTTTCCAGATCAGCATTGGTAGCGGCGATAACTCTTGCGTCAACCCTAATCGGCTGTGTACTACCAACGCGCTCAAATTCTTTCTCCTGCAAAAATCGCAAAAGCTTGATCTGAACATTTTGATTGATATCACCTATTTCATCAAGGAAGATTGTGCCTTTGTCAGCTTTTTCAAACATACCGATCTGTCTGCTGTCTGCCCCGGTATATGCGCCTTTCTCATGACCAAATAATGCGCTTTCAAGTAAAGTTTCTGGAAGTGAGGCACAGCTAACCTTTACGAAGGAGTGATCTTTTCTGGTACTATTATAATGTATCGCATGAGCCGCAAGTTCCTTACCCGTACCTGTCTCCCCCGATAAAAGTACAGTTGCGTCAGATTCTGCTACTTTTTTCAAAGCAGAATAGACTTCCTGCATCCTGTTGCTATGCCCCACAATCTGACCAAATCCATATCTGGTCATCACTTCTTCACGAAGTTGTCTATTTTCTTCCAGCAAATTTTTGCTTTCTAAAGCTTTTCTGATAAGGACTTTTAGATGGTTTGGGTCAACCGGCTTTGTAAGATAATAAGACGCACCCTCTGCCATAACCTGAACTGCCGATTCAATTGAACCATAAGCAGTCATCAGTATAACAGATGTATCCTGATTGAGCCTTTTTATCTCATGAAAAAGATCAAGACCGTTCATATCGGGCATTTTTATATCTGTAACAACAACGTCAGCAAAAATATCCTCGAATTTTTCAAGGGCGTCGCGTCCGCCAGATGCAGTTTCTACCTCGTAGCCTTCTCGAACTAGCATCTTTTTCAGCATCATGCGCTGAGTTTCTTCGTCATCTACTATTAATATAATTGGTTTCATTATCATAATCCCAATTGGTTTTTATTTACCATATTACATTAATCCCTGCACTATTACTTTTTATTAATTCATCTTTACTAACAAGCACACCATTAGTCATCTTAGCTGTTAAAAATCTCAACTGTCGCTCTACAGCTTTAACACTAATTCTATGGTTAGATTCCCGTAACTTTTCCACTTTCTATCACCCCGTATCATGTTTATTTATCATCCTTTATTCAACAGGTTCAATCCAAGAGACAGTGAAGGTTTCCACTTTTCCAGATTCGTTTATCAGATTAACTCGCAGTTGCACTGATTCAGGTTTCATATCAGGATCAGGAGTTAGGATCAGGTCACGCATAGCTATTCCCATTTTGCTGACGGTAACAGAATCATCATTCAGTGTTCCCTGCCATCCACCTGGCAACTGAAGCTCAATTTTGCATGGAAATTCCTGATTGGAGAAATTGTATATCTCTACACCGACCCTTGTTGAAACGCCTTTCTTGAGTTTATAAGTTTCTGCTTTCTTATCCCGTGTCTCTATTGGATACTTGAGTCTTGTCACGATATGTGATACTTTAACAGGGTCATAGGGATGAATTTCATGCTTCTCTCTTGGATAGTCAATTTTTAGGGGTTCTTGTAACGTATTTGCGGGCAGAATTAAATATTTCACTGATGTATCGGCATTAACCGTTACAGCACCATCGCTTACAACGATTTTTTCGCCTGTACCCATTATATTGACGAGTTCACCAACAAATTGACCAATAGCCTTGTTGGTTTTTATTTTTATTGCCTTTTTACCCTCGTCTGTCCACAATGCAACCGCAATCTCTGAGTTGCTTCTCTCGAATACATGAGCATAAACGTCTGCAATATCAAGCCTGCCAAGATATTTAGCCTCGCCCAATGCGTAGGTACATGACGACATAGAGCAATATCCGGGTGTTGGACTCAAATCCTGCCTTAGTAAACCGAATAGATAAAAGTCACTTTCACGATAATAGGGTAAAATGAACCAGAAGTATTTGTCTATTCCAGCAGAAAGCGAATTTATTATTGCTTTTGGTAAAAACTCCGTCACGTCACGGTCTTGATCTATGTTATACTCAAACATATCGTCCTGACGTTTTATAGGATGTCCTGCTTCGGTCAGCCATATAGGCTTATTCCCTACCTTGTAGCGTTTCATAAGGTCAAGGTGTTTCAATGCCTTAACAGTGTGTCTTTTCCAATCATCATATATATGATAGTTATATATATCAAAATAATTCACAACGTCATTTTGAAAAATCGTTTCTGCAAATTTTCCCGGTTCCATAGCAAAACTGCATGTTAAAATCGGAAGGTCAGGGTCAGCAGATTTGAAGCCAAGATACATGGCTTTTAGTAATGCAGAATAAGAATCACCAAGTTCATCGCTGAATGCAGAGATATCCGGTTCGTTCCAGACTTCCCACGCATCAACTTTCCCCTTGTAGCGCCTTGCTATTTCCGTGGCAAAGTTGTAAGCATCACGGAGATCATCAGGGAATGAATGAGAATTTTTAACCTCTTGCGCCCAGCCGGGAGTTGCATGAAATACCTGATAAACTTTCAGACCATTCTTTGTCTGAATATCAGCGGAAAGGTCATACTTTGTGTTTGTTATCCATCTACTACGAGGATTTTCTAATTCACCCCACGTTATTCTGTCACGAATCCATGTCAGACCACAAAGTTTCGTTAATTTAGCAAGATCGTCAAATTGTTCGGGTTTAACAAGCCAGCTTGTAGCTAAATCAGTTGCGATTGCTGAGTCTTTTACGTCAGGGCGATTCTCCACTGATGGAATAACAGCAAAATATAAGTCCTTCGATTCATCATCCGCTTTAACTGTAAGAACGTAGTATCCCTTAGCAAGTTTCCCGAATTCAATATCAGACTCACCAGCAGATGCTTTTCCTTTATATACGTTCTTGCCATAGTAATCTACCACAAACAGACTGGCATCTGACTCCATTTTAACATGAAACTGAACAGGCTTATTCTCTACAAACACATTTCCTACATGATCTGAATTAACATCAATAGCTATTGGCATCGAGATCGCTAGGCTTAAAAAAAAATTCAAACAATTCATTACTCTAACTCCTTATAGAGATGTTAGATATTAGCAATCCTGTTTTTATCCAACATTTAATATCAACTTGTGACTTCTCTACTTACATCTAAAAATCTGAGTATGCTGTCTGATTTTTGAGTCCATGATTCATCACTTGAATTAATAGATCGCAGCAAACGCTTCAACTCAAGAATGAGTTCAATACGTCCTCCTATAGAGCTGCGAATTTCTTCTTGAAGCCTTCCAATGTCTCTTTGTTTCAAAGCAGGATTCTTTAACAATGTATTCATCTTATCACGCAAATTAGTTTCTTCTAATTTAAGGCGATCGTATTCAACTGCAGCATTTTCTAAGTATTCAAAGCTTTCATTCAAGAAGGTAGGTATGAGTTGCCAGTTATATAACAGTAACTCTGAGAATGTTTCTTTCATATCTACCTCAAGCTTTTTTTTCTCTTCTTCCCGCTTTTTTCTTTCAAGTGCCTCAAGCTCTGCCACCTTAGTCTTTGATTTTGCTTCCAATTCTGCTAGGTATTCACTAATACGAGCTTGCTCTTCCCTTATCTTCTGGATCTCTTTGTCAAGATCGTCTATATCTGAATCTTTCGGCATTTGATCCCCTCCCTAGTTTATATCAATTAATTTCGTTCGTTTTAAGGTAATCTATGACGGAAACCTCGAATGTTTCAGGATACTCGACTTGCCATTTAGAACACGCTTGTTTGGCATCATCTGAAAACAAAAGGATTTCATCGTGTAATGCTTTGGTAATTGAATCTACATCAGCCTGTCCGAAGTATTTTAACAGATTACCTTTTTTGCTTTCATCAACCTGTTTAGCCATTAGCGGCCACCATTGCGGAGTAATATCAGTCTGCAAGTATCGAAGCACTTCCAGATGCTCATGAAATAGCTCCTGTTGCGCATATAGAAGCTTAAACAAATCTTGTCTTTTAATATACTTTACGTGGATATACACATAAATCCAATACATCAGTATAGTCCAAACCAGCTTTTTCTCCTCTAGCACAGGTATGGTATCTTCAGAGGTAATTTCAAGAATATTTACCTTGTCAAAAATGAATTGGTTTTTGCTAACTTTGATTTGATCTTTTATTGGAGTGGCAACGATGTTTACATCGTATTGTAGTAAATCATCATCTAACTCGAAGAAAATGGCGTAGTTGCGAGTGTTATGAATGTTTTCACCATATCCCGGCACCCATATCCAGCGTTCTGGCCACCACAGAATTGGTTTTGCAACAACTTTTTCAAATAATTGTGGTAATTCCCTGTCGAATGACAAAAAATCCTCTGGTTTTATTATGAACACAGGGTCTACATCCGAATATTCATCTTCTCTATGCGTGCCTACAGAACCGGAATGATATGCCGCAACAACTTGTGGGTCGTTCTTAAAATTAGCGACAGTTTTATCAAACGCTTCTTTAAGTTTTGGTTTCATTGATTATGGAAATAGTTCCTTTCTATACGAAAAAATAGAGATGGTTCATTTTCCGTAATCGTTAAAAAATGCCATTTTGGCACAGTTAAGAAATAGTAAGATAGGAATAGCACACAGATAAACACTGATATAGACGGATTTTCACGGATTTGATCAGTAAAAATCCGTCTTATCCGCGTAAATCCGTGTGCTATTTCTTAACGATTAC
>Ga0315282_10007017_pt1 | contig 18650 bp, 22 predicted proteins | sample YL17G07_20_MG_FD_203693 | JGI IMG/M metagenome (GOLD analysis project Ga0315282, IMG submission 203693) | Sediment microbial communities from Yellowstone Lake, YNP, Wyoming, USA - YL17G07_20 | ecosystem: Environmental > Aquatic > Freshwater > Lake > Sediment | place: USA: Wyoming | collected...
GGTATATAATTCGAAAGTACCTACTGAACGGGCATTAGTAGTTAGTGTAAATGCACGGGAAATCTAGTGGCTAGCCGTTGTATGCAAGAGTTCTGGCCTTAAATTTGAAACATAAGTTTGGGCAGTTTTTTTGGATGCCTTCTCCTTCAACTTTTCAACGAATCTGTAGGGTATCCTCACAGCCCCAATCGAAACTTCCCTGCCGTGAGCGTCGGATCCTCCCACCACGAGCAGATCGTATTTCTTCGCCAGTTCTTCGAAATGCCTTGTAGAGACAACGTCGTGCTTGCTGTGATAGACTTCTATCGCCTGCAAGCCATGATCCACGAGTTCCGGCAGCACTTCATCGGTCCTAGCAAACACGGGATGAGCAAGCGCGGATATTCCACCAACCTTTCGGATCATCTTTATGGCCTCGATTGGAGATAGAGGGTACTTCCTCACGTAGGCCGGTCTATCTATGCCCAGGTATCTTTCAAACGCCTCTTGCACCGTTCGAACGTAACCCCTATCGAGCAGGGCTTGGGCGATCTGGGGCCGTCCAACCATCCCTCCGGTTATAACATTGACGACATTGTAGGAGATGTCTATGTTTAGGCTCCTCAGCCTTTCCAAGATCATCTTGGCCTTGTCGACCCTCGCCTCTTGGACAGAGAGTAGCTTCTCGTTAAACCATTTGTCGCACCAATCGACGAAGTAGCCGAGGATGTGGAATTCCATGCCATCATATCCCGTGTGAAGCTCCACCCCAGGGATCACCTCGACTCCAAATTTACTGCCAGCCTCTATTGCGGCCCTTACACCGCCCACGGAGTCATGGTCAGCAATGGATATCGCGGAAAGGCCGGCCCTATATGCCTCCTCTACAGTTTCTTCTGGCGTGAGCCAACCATCTGATATACTGGTATGAATGTGTAGGTCCGCGAACTTCAATTTCTCTTCTCGGTCCATTTTACTTCCTCTCGTTCAAATCTTGTATTAAGCTGCTAAAATGAGTTGTTATGTTTTAGTGTTTTGCATTTTTTAGTGTCCTACACGTCGACATTGCGAAAAGGCCGATTATTCCAACTCAATTTCTTTCCAAAAATCTTTTGTAATGGAATAAAATTCCAAATCTTTAAAATTCCCGTTCGACGGTGAAATCCGCAAGCTTAAGCAAAAACTGCTTGGCTTCTGAATCCTTCAGTATGTCCAACTTTGATTTTGCCTTAGAAACGAACTCATGAGCTTTACCCGCTGCGTAGTCCAGCGCGCCAGAATCCTTGAGCACCTCGATACCTCGTTTGAGCTCTGCCCAAGAAGCTTTTTTATTTCCGAACGCGCGAAGCAGTTTTTTCCGATCCTCCTTTGACGCCGCCTTAAGCGCCTGCACGACGACGATCGTGCGCTTCCCCTCGCGAATGTCGCTGCCAATGGGTTTACCAAATTTCTTCTGCTCGCCGACCACGCCCAACAGGTCATCCCTAATTTGAAATGCCATGCCAACGAGGCGTCCATATTCAGCCAGCGCCTTCACCTCCTTTGGACTACCACCCCCCAGTAAAGCGCCGACCTTATTGGATGCCTCCAGTAGCGCTCCAGTTTTACTACCGATCATGTTAAGGTACTCTGCCTCTTTGATGTTCCTGCGCCCCTCGAATAGCATGTCCAGCGCCTGCCCCTGACATATCTCGAAACTCGCTCTGCTTATGGTGTCAAATAACTCAACCGTCCGCTCAGAGGACAACTTCAACCGCCCAGCATTTGCCGCCAAAGCCTCGAAGACCTTGGCGAACAGTGCATCGCCAGCAATAATCGCAATCGGTTCCCCCCAGAGCACGTGTACGGTTTTGACGTTTCTGCGGAATTTATCCCTATCCATGATGTCATCGTGGATAAGCGTGAAATTATGCAGCAATTCGAGTGCTGCCGCGGCTTCAATCGCATCCTTAGACCTGCCGCCAACCGCCTCACATGATGCCAGTACCAAGCATGGCCTCAGCCGCTTGCCGCCAGCCAATAAAAGATGCCTAGATGCTTTCGCCAAAACCTCAGGTTCGATTTCGCGGGGAAACCATCTATCGATTTCCGCCTCGACCATGATGGCTCGTTCTTTCAGATATTTATCCAGGTCCAACTAACCAAGCCTCAAGGTATTGCCATTTTGAAGCACATGAAGCTGACCGTCTGAATATCCCAGCTCTCGCCCTAGCTCTGCCAATGTATTCAATTTGTCCATAGTGCTGTGACATGGAACTAGGTGCTCTGGGTCAACGAGTTTGATGAATTCCTTCGTATCACATCTCCCAGCATGACCCGAGACATGGACGCCTTTGTAGACGTGGGCACCTTGGGCGCGAAGCTTAGTTTCGAGGAGTTCTCTATTAGACTCATTTATCGGGTTTGGAATTACGCTCGCTGAGAAAATCACTTCATCACCATCCCTTATTTTAAAAGGAAGCTGTTTGTCAGCGATCCTCGTCAGCATGGAAGTAGGTTCCCCTTGGTGTCCTGTGGTTATAAGAACGTAGTCCTCTCTTGACTTCTCGATCTTCTGAATCAAATTTTTCACCGAATTTGATCGTCCATGGATGGCAACTTCAGGTGGGAAATTGACCAAGCCGAGCCGACTTGCGGCCATGCAATAATTGTAGAGAGAGCGTCCGAGCAATACCGGCGTTCGACCCAGCTCAAAGGATAGATCCAAAATCGATTTGATTCTTACGATGTGTGAAGAGAAAGTTGTGGCCACTACGGCGCCACTAGTCGACATCGCCTCTTTCATGACATCCCGTAACATCTTCTTTGCATGCGCCTCAGATCCAGTCGGCCCTGGCTCATCTAATCTTACCGCTCCTACCATAGCTGCAAGTAAACCATCCTTGGCCAATTTTTTCAAGCGGGAATAATCCGTCTTGTTGCCCAACAGGGGTTCGTCATCGAGCTTGTAATCGCTCGCATAAAGTACCGCACCTCCAGGACCATGGATGGCTAAAAAAGCAGTTTGCAAAATGCTGTGGGTAGCCCCTATGAACTCCAGCTCCAGTCCATTTACCTTTACTTTATTGCCAGGCATCACTGTCTTGAGTTCATTCTTGACCTTGAACTTACGTTCCTCACGTATTACGTGCTTGACAAGCTCGATGGTTAGAGGGGTGCCGTATATCGGCGCATCGTACGAATGCGCAAGCTTGCCGATCGCGCCTATGTGATCGAGGTGCCCATGGCTCAATACGATCGCTACGACGTTACGACCACGAAGGGCAGCGTCGTCTGGTATTCCTTTTATGTTTATGAGTTCATCCCGGCTCATGCTGCCTATGTCTACATCCTCAAAACCCAAGATTGCGTCGAGCCTTATCCCCATGTCGACTATCACATATTTGCCGTCGAAACCGATCGCGGTCATGTTCCTGCCTACTTCGCCTAGGCCGCCCAATGGTAGGATCTCGACGACCGTATCTAATCCCTCCGACCGAACTTGTCCGGGTCTATACCGCGTGCGGAAAACCATTCCCGGGTTTTTCCTGTGACGACCAACGACGTTTTACGGAGATCGACGACATGCGCGCAACCCGTCAAAAACATTGCCGCACGGAGTTGCCCCACGAAGTCCTCCAACCAAGCTACCGCAGCACTCTTTCCACGCGCCGCAGCCTTCAAAAGTGGGAGCGCAACGCCCACTAGGTCCGCGCCTAGCGCGAGCGCTTTCGCCGCATCCAACCCAGTCCTCAAACCCCCGCTCGATATCACGGGCGCATCAATCGCCTCAGCGACTTCGACAGTACAAACGGCTGTTGGTATGCCCCATTCCCAGAATACCTTGCCCAGCTGTTTCTGTGGGGGAGACCTGAGCGCTTCCACACCCGCCCAAGAGGTGCCACCTGCCCCGCTTACGTCTATCGCGGACGCGCCTGCTTCCACCAATTTTCTGGCTACGGTTGCACTTACGCCGCTGCCGGTTTCCTTAGCTATCACAGGAACACCCAGTGCGCCACAAATTTCCTTAAATCGATAAATGCAACCTCGATACTTGGGCTCACCCTCTGGCTGCACGATTTCCTGAAGCGTGTTCATGTGGATGGAAAGAGCGTTGCCGTCTATCATCTCAATAGCTCGGCGCGCATCGGCGACCCCGTAACCCTGAGCAAGCTGGGCCATTCCAAGATTGCCCACTATGAAAACGTCCGGCGCCACGCCGCGAACATCGTATGTCTTGGCGAGCTTTGAGTCCTCGAGGGCCGCTCGCTGGCTTCCAACGCTGAATGCAATGCCCAACTCCTGCGCGGCTTCGGCCAACGCCAAGTTCAACTTGCGTGCCCGCGGATAACCTCCCGTCATGGCACAAATCATAATTGGTGCCTTTAATTCGGTGCCCAAGAAAGAGGTGCTGAGTTCAACGTCTTCCATGTCAAGTTCAGGCAAAGCGTTGTGCACTAGCGTAATGTCCTCAAACCCAGTCGTCCTTGAAATCGCCTCAACTTTATCCTTCAAGCATATCTCGACGTGTTCAAACTTGCGGTTGACAGTTTTTTTGCTCATCTTTATCCCGCCATTATTTTAGTCCCAAGTCCACGTTCACCGAGTATTGCGCGCTTTAATGTATCAGCCTTTGCCGCATTGACTATTTCAGCCTCTATGCCATTTTCAGCAAGAATCAGAAGTTCTTCAACCTTTTTTGCCATCCCACCCGTTACATCTGGCCCGCTTGCCACTCCGATGGACTTAACGACATCTCGCCAGCTGGAGGGCGTTATCACCCGAACGAGCTTGGCACCCCTGCGCAGCTTCGGGTCCGAGGTGTAAACTCCATCAACATCTGCACCGAGTATGACGCGTGATGCTCCGAGCTCCCTCGCGATGTGGACTGCGAGCTGATCGCCAGAAAGGATGCTCATACCGTTAATCAGATCAGGCACGGCATCACCATACAAAACTGGGATGATGCCCAATTCAAGGAGTTTACGCACAGGCGTCAGCTCCATGGACTCGATCCTCCCATCGCTGACTACTGTGCATACTGATGGCTGAACCGCTACGGCTGGCAGCCCGGCCCCATGAAAGGCATCAATTACGTATGCGTTGAGCTTTTCCATCGCCCTGTGTGTTAGGGAGAAACCCATTAGCTGTTGCTTACTTTTATAGCCATTTGCGATATCGTACTTAGATGCCACCGCGTGTCCAAAGGAGCCGCCCCCATGCACGATGATCAGAGGCTCCTTCGCAACTTTTAATTCGTTGGCAAGCCTTCTCAGCGCCGCCCGTTTTACGGCAAATTTCTTCCTTTTATCAGTAATGACGCTGCCGCCAAGCTTGACGATTAATAGTTTTATCAAACTTTTAGCCTCCTCTAGCTTCCCGTATCCAATTTCTTTCTCAATCAATTCACCTAATAACAATCGCACCGTAACCAACGGCAGAAGTGGATGGCCAAATTTCATAGGAGGTTGCATATTTAAGCAGCTCTGCGGATTTGGCCACGTCCTTTAAGGCAAAGAGCATACTTGCGACACACCCGTAACCACACATGGTTACATTGTGCTTTTCGACCGTTTCGATGAGTTTTTCCGCGTCTAGCCCCAGAATTGCTTTGATCGCCATCTCATCCTGTTTACTCGCAAATTCATCCACTCTCATTCCTGCTGGGGGGATTTGGAAATAATTTGGTCCTGCGTGGGTAAAATCCGTGCTCGCAAGAATCACGACATCATCCCCTTTGATGCTCTTTGAAATTATATCTCCCACTTCTCTTACCGTTTCGATGTCTTGAAGAGTCATACATATTGGTACGAATTTTATTTCAGATTTTAAATGCTGTAAAAATGGTAGTTGAACTTCGATTGAATGCTCTGCAGAATGTGCAACTGAGTCATCTTTTATGATATCCCGACATAGTTTTCTTGCTAGTTCTTTGTCTACAGGCACATCCCCCAATGGCGTCCTAAAAGTTTCGGTCGTGATCGCAACTCCTGTTCCAAAATGTTGGTGGTCTAGCCCAATAACAATAAATGTTTCAGGGAAACCATCCTCCGCTATCGCGCTATATATGTGGGCTGCGACTGGACCAGAAAACTCATATCCCGCGTGTGGGACAACCGCCCCCTTGATGAGTCTTTTACCCTCTCGCTTCGCCGAAGGCACCCGGCCAGGACCTAGCCGATGAGTATAACATCCCTTAATTTGATTTAAAAGGCCCTGTTTAGTACCAGCATAAAATTGTCCAGCCACGGTAGGTAATCGCACCAAATGCTCATGCCCTATTTTGTTTCAAATTCATCAATAGAAAATTTGAAGTCTTGATCGGATGAAATCTCCCCCCTCTCCCGCAACACTTGCCTCGCGAGCAGCCAATAGACCAGCGCGAGCGCCTTCCTGCCTTTATTGTTTGTGGGGATTACCAGATCGACGTCCGCTGTCTCGTTGTCGGTATCGCAAAGACCGATGACCGGGATGCCGACTTCCGCCGCTTCTCTAAGGGGCTGCTCATCCGCCAGCGGATCGGTTATTACCAACGCGCTGGGCTCAATATAGCCCTTGTAGGACGGGTTGGTAAGGGTGCCCGGGATGACCCTGCCGATGATTACTGTAGCCCTTGCCACCTCGCCGAACTTTTGCACCGGACGCTGTCCGTACTGCCTGGCGCTGACGGCTAGCACCCGCTCTGGCTCGTATTTTGAAAGGAGTCTTCCAGCGAACCGAATCCGATCATCTGTTTTACGCACATCCAGCACGTAGAGTCCATCTGGTCTGACGCGGTAGATGTAGGGTACCATGGCTCCCGTCTTCTGCCTTGTGCCGATGTGAACCCCGCTCGAGAGGTACTGATCCATGTCTATGAGTACATCTGCCCCTTCCGTCAGCTCTATCTCCATGGCAGCTCCCCCTCACTCGCGCCGTCTCCTAACCCGCCCTCAATGCGGATGAGCTCATTAAACGCCATTGTTGACACCGAAACAAATGAACTGTTAACGCACAAAAAGGTTACCTACTGTGATACTCCGGGTGTCATTTTTAGATTTCATTACATTTAGAGAATCAGGGAACGGTCCTTGAGTCTATCTAAATCCCTCAAAGCTTGATCTGTCTCTCTCCATGCTTCTCTGCGCGATATCTGACTCCAACTGGGGGTTTTGGACTTTTCAAGCGGAACCAACTTTTGAGACGCCTGCGTAAGAATGCGCAGATCCACAAATTTCAAAATTTTCACCCTCGGTCCCTTCATTATCCCTACTTTTGTTAGTTTTTAAAATTGGAACTATTAAACTATTCACGTGCATTTGAGTAGTAAGGATTAATTGTAGAACACACAAGCAGGGAAATTTGTCTTCCCCGCGGCTTACGAAATAATCTACGGCTCCATAAAGAGTAGTCATTCGAAACATAGGTAATTTAAAAGTTTTTCATGCGCCACGCTATATGGTATTTCGAGAGAATCCCAATCCGCTCCAAGTAGTACAAACTCGAACAGTCTGATCTCAAATTTACTGTGCGCGCCAAACATCCTGGGGTCTGACCAGCGAAAGATGTGCCGCAGTGCCTCAATCCTGTGGTGATTTTTTAACAAGATCGCTACGGCATGCAGCAGGCCATAGTTTCCCAGCGCTTCAGGCGGCCTCATGTCTTTTATCATCTCAATAATTTCCCCTTTTGTTGGTGTTTTATCTATCAATCGCTCAGTCTGCACGGGCAAATCGGAGTCCTTGTACAAGCAATAGACAACATCGTACTCTCTAGGTTCACGATTGTGTATCAAGAAATCTGACGCCCTTTTTTCGATTTCTATCCGCACCCTCTTGCCATCTTTGACCCCGATAAAGTCTGGGCCACGCGCATTTGGGCCTTCTATTTTTTTGCCTCCATATTTATTGAAGAATTTCTCCAGAAAAAGAGCGCGCAATAAGTCTTCAGGAACTTCCTCAGACTTCCTCAAATCATCAATCTTAACAAGCTCCGATCGCATATCAAAGCTAGATACATACTTTGCCACGCCGATTCACCCCCATACGCCCATGTGTATATTAAATTTCTCCTTAAAATAGTATCGTAAGGTGAAATAGGGGTTCATTAAAGCTCTAATTGTCAAAAAAACTTACTTAAACGGCAAATTGCCCATCCTCGCTCTGTCTCCTAACTCCTCCTCAATGCGGATGAGCTCGTTAAGCTTAGCTATCCGCTCGCCTCCCACGGCTCCAGTCTTGATTATCAGGCATCCGAGGCCCACAGCGAGGTGCGCTATTGTCTCATCAGGAGTTTCCCCAGAGCGATGCGACATCACGGGGGTGTAACCGTTTTGTTTTGCCAGCTCAACCGCGGCGATTGTTCCGCTAATAGTACCAATCTGGTTGGGTTTTATCAATACTGCATTCGCTGCACGTAGTTTGATACCCTTACGAATTCTATCGACGTTTGTTACGAAGAGATCATCGCCGCATATGATGCACTCCCTAACTTTTTTGGTCAGCTCGGCAAATGATCTGAAATCATCCTCTCGTAATGGATCCTCCACGTAGAAAAGTTTATGGGATTTGATTACATCGAGCACGAATTCAATCTGTTCGCCGGTATCTCTCAACTTCCCCTCCCGCTTGTAGACATATTTTCCTTTTTTCGCGTCGTACATGCTACTCGATGCCAAGTCCAGCCCAGGCCTTACCTTAAAACCCAACTCATCGCTGACATCCTCGCACGCTTGCGTAAATATTTCGAGCGCAACAAGGTTGTCCAAATTTGGCGCCCAAGCCCCCTCATCACCCTTACCTCCTGTAAAAGTCTTGTCCTTCTCTTCGATCATCGACCTGACTCTCTTGTGGACCTTGGTGTTCGCAAATGCGGCGTCCACGAACCTTCTCGCACCAACTGGTACTGCGAGGAACTCCTGTATGTCCGGAGCCATTTTGCCAGCATGAGCTCCCCCGCCCAGTATGTTCCCAAGCGGGTAAGGCAGACCGGTCGCGCCCTCCTTCCCAAGATACCTGTAGAGGGGCATTTTCGCGGAGCTGGCAGCGGCCTTGGCAACGGCCATCGAGATAGCTACTGTAGTGTTGCCCCCAATCCTGTGCAGGTCACGGGTACCATCGATTTTTCGAAGCAGAGCATCAATTCGACTCTGTTCGCTTACATCTGCACCTAGGAGATTGGCGAAAATCTCATCAATCTCTTTGACAGCCTCGTCAACACCCCCCTTTGGAAAAGCGATGACCTCGTGCCTGCCCGTGCTCGCGCCACTTGGTGCCGCAGCCTTGCCATGGCCCACTATTTCGCCCGTCTTGCTATTTGCGACGATTTCTACCTCGATGGTTGGATTTCCACGGCTGTCGAGGATCTTGCGCGCGGATAACCCGCCTATTATTGCTTGCACTTTATCATCACCCAAAACCAGAGTCATCCAAGTTTAAGTAGCTACCCTCGATGTCTGGGTGAAGGCTATTTTTAAAACATCAATCAATTTACCAAACATTCCTAGTTTTTCCTTTAAATGCGACCTCAGGTCAAAAGGTCGGCGGGATTATATGAAATGGGTCAGAGCGTATTTGCCGTTCATAGTGTTCGGGCTGCTCGCCGCCACTGTATCCGCAGTTGTTCTTTCGAACCTCACCTCGGTCGAGATGCGCGGAGAAGCGGGCGATTCACTTGTGCAAGTGGAAAACCACCCCGCCCCGTCCAATCTCAGGCTCGAGCTCATCGACTCCAATGGCGACGGCTTTCCGGACAGCGGAAGCTTGCAAGTTAACAATCGAGGAGATTTTGAACTCAGGTCTAGGATAGCCAACGTCGGAGTCAGGATAGATTACGAGGACAACTCATCGGTGGCGCTTTTTGCCGAGAGGTACGATAAGGGCAAGTGGAACTTCTACCTCGACTCAGACGGCAGTAAGGGGCCTTCGGAAAACGATGTGAAGTTTGGAGAGGTCTGGATAAAATATGGAACCTATTACCTGGACGGAGATCAATTTTATGTGCAGGGTGGAGGCAGCAAGGATCTGAAGGTTGAATTGAAATATCAGCCATACGCGCCAGGCAAGATCGAAGGAGTAAAATACTACGCCGTGTTTTTTGACATCGTGATGTTGGAGAATCGGCGGTAGCAAATACCGCCCTTTTATTTTTTATGAAAGGTAATTCAAACAACAAATTTTGTCGCACGAAAGCCTTTGCGCACAACATCAGATTTTTAAACATACAGAGATGATTTTTTGGCGGGGGAGGTAAGTTGATCACTATTCTGGGTTTTGCAGGTAGTTTGCGAAAAAACTCTTTTAATAAGTCCATACTGCGCGCAGCCGTGGAGTTGTGCCCAGAAAATGCCAAAATTGAAGTGTTCGATCTCGAAGGTATCCCTCCTTTCAATCAAGATTTTGAAAATCAACCACCAGAAAAGGTTAGGAATTTTAAGGAAAAAATCAGGGCGGCGGATGCGGTTTTAATTGCCACCCCGGAGTACAATTATTCTACACCGGGCGTTTTGAAAAATGCGATTGATTGGGCCTCAAGACCTTACCTGGATAATGCCTTTGATAACAAACCTGTCGCTATCATGAGTGCATCTACAGGGATGCTCGGTGGTAGTAGATCTCAATATCATCTTAGGCAGACATTCGTTACTCTGAACATGTATCCGGTTAACGATCCAGAGGTCATGGTCCCCTTTGCAAAAGAAAAAATCGATAAAGATGGTAAAATAACGGATAAAAAAATAAGAGAAAAAATAAGAGAATTGCTCGAAAGTTTGATAGCCTGGACTATAAAATTAAAAGGTTAGGCAAGTTTTAATTGCCAGCCATCATCACGGTGTGAACATGCCTCCGACAATCTTAGCTGAAGAATTGACCAAGCGCTTTGGCGAATTTGCGGCCGTTGACGGAATTGAGTTCGAGGTCGAAAAGGGCGAGATGTTCGGCTTCCTCGGCCCAAACGGTGCAGGGAAGACGACCACGATGAAGATGATACAATGCGTCACCCCGAAAACATCCGGCAGGATCGAAGTAGCTGGAATGGAAGTTGAAGGACACGAAACTGAGATAAAGAGGATATTGGGCGTGGCTCCACAGGAGCTCAACCTGGATCAGGATTTCACGACTCTTAAAAATCTGCTGGTCTACTCTAGATACTTCGATATCCCGAAGGAGGAAGCTAAGGCTAGGGCAAAGAATCTTCTTGATTTCATGCAGTTGTGGGACAAAAAGGACGTAAACATAGAAAAGCTATCGGGTGGGATGAAAAGGCGCCTAATAATCGCCAGGGCGCTGATCAATAATCCGCAGATACTAATCTTGGACGAACCCACCGTCGGGCTGGACCCTCAGGCAAGGCACCTGATATGGGACAAGCTCAAGAGCCTCAAGTCGGAGGGCATTACCATAGTTTTAACAACTCACTACATGGAGGAGGCGGCCCAGCTATGTGACAGGATCGTAATCATGAACTACGGCAAGATCGTGGCTCGGGGCGTTCCGTCAGAACTCGTGAGGGAATATGCAGGGTCAACCGTGGTGGAGGCCGCCAACGATCCTAAGGTAATCGCATGTCTGAAGCAAATGAAAAAGGAAAGATATGAGATAGTCGGGGATACCGTTTACGTTTACACGGATAGACCAAAAAAAGTTGTCCCCACCCTGATCGGCGTTTGTAAGATACCCAATGTCGCCGCGAGGGAAGCGACCCTAGAGGATGTTTTTCTAAAGCTTACGGGCAGGGCTCTTATAGAGTGATTGAATGGGATTCCTCGCCTACTTCAAACGGCCAAAGATTACGAGACTTTCTTTGAAAGACTGGCAAAGGAACAGAGATGTCTTCACCAAGACCTACAGGGTTAACTTTATACCGCCTGTCCTCGAGCCCCTGCTCTATCTGTTCGCGCTGGGGTTCGGTCTCGGTTCCTTAGTTGGTACGGTAACAATATTTCACTTAAATATATCATACACAAGATTCATCGCCCCCGCCTTGGTTTCCATCTCTATTATGAATTCGGCGTTCTTTGAGTGTACTTACGGTTCATTCGTTCGCATGCACTACCAGAAGACCTTCGACGCTATGATTGCCACGCCCTTGAGCTTGGAAGACGTTATAGCCGGCGAACTTATGTGGGGCGCTACCAGGAGTTTAATCAACGGTACAATCATACTACTTGTGGTTTCTGCCTTCGGCCTCGTCGATTTCTCATTTGCGCTTTTGATCCTGCCTGTTTCTTTCATCGGAGGTTTTCTCTTCGCGGCTTTGGGAATGATTTTCACAGCGATATCACCGAACATAGATACGCTGAACTATCCCACCTTTCTGTTGATTACTCCGATGCTGTTATTCAGCGGCACTTTTTTTCCGCTTTCTGTACTACCAAAAGCGTTACAAATACTGGCGCTCGCCGCGCTGCCTCTGGCAAATTTAGTTAGCCTAAACCAAGGTTTGACCCTCAAAAGCCTTGGTTGGCTTCAGCTCTACAACCTGGCCTGGATTTTAATCGTTTCAATAGTCCTTGCGGTCGTAGCGATTAATCTCATGAGAAAACGTCTGATAGAATAGCATAAATTTACAGGTGGGGTCGCCGAGATTTGAATTCCCGGGCCGAGATCGGGCCTCTCGGGTCTCCAGCACCCCAATCCAGCGTTGTCGCGAAGCTGGGAGGCTAGACCAAGCTACCCCACGACCCCGAGATGCTTTTGTCGAGGGCTAATATTTGCTTTACTCGGTCGGGCAAGGTACCTCTCTTTACATTATAAACAAAGTTAGCCAATGAGTTTGGGGAGGTGGTGGTTTGAAAATAGGTATGATGTCCGATACGCACGACAGGCTGGATGCAGTCGAAAAAGCTGTGAAACTATTCAACAGCGAGCGGGTCGAGCACGTGCTCCATGCGGGTGATCTAGTTTCGCCGTTCGTGGCCCCAAAATTCAAGGAACTGAGGGCAAAGTTGCACTATGTTTGGGGAAACAATGAGGGCGACCGAGAATTAGTGCGCTCGAGGTTCGGTGAGATGGGGATCGCACCACTCGGGGATTTTGCGGCACTTGAGCTCGAGGGGCGAAAAATAGCTCTTCTGCACGGCACCCACAAACTCATCGTCGACTCGCTGGCGAATGGAGGGCTCTTCGACGCCGTAGTTCATGGACACACCCATCGCGCTGAGGTGGTCGAGGGAAAAACTCTTGTGGTGAACCCAGGGGAGGTCTGCGGCTACCTCAGCGGACGCCAGACAGTGGCTGTGCTCGACTTGTCCAGATTGAGCGCTGAGATAATCGAGCTCTGATTCCACAAACAGTTTTAAAGACAACCTCATTAATTCGGGCATAGGTGAGAGGACATGATTGAACTTGTCGCGTTAGCCGCCCTCATAGCCAGCTTTTACGTGGCTTGGAACATCGGCTCGAATAACACCGGAAACGCGATGGGTACGGCGGTGGGTGCCAACGTCTTATCCTACCGAAGAGCTATCACCTTGATGGTCATTTTCATCCCTTTGGGAGCCGCCCTCGAGGGCTACAAAGTCATGAAGCCCGTGGGAACGCAAATAATCATTGGAAATAATCCTTTTTCCGTCCTCCCTCAAGTTGCCGCCGCCGCGATGGTCAGCGCAGGGATATGGGTGACAATCCAGACGAAGCGAGGATATCCAGTCTCGGTCCACCAAGCGATTATAGGGGCCCTTGTCGGCGCAGGTCTCGCTATGGGTATGTTCCCAAAAGTTGTAACCGCTCAAGTTAACTGGTTAAGACTAGTCAAGATAGTCGGAGCTTGGGCTCTAACCCCATTTACGGCGGCATTTTTTGCTTTTTTGATCTATCGAATCTTCGAAGTACCGATCAGAAGAGTAAAAGCGCCGGAGAAATTGAACCTGATTTTTGGTTTATCTGTCGTAATGAGCGGATGTTATGTCGCCTATACGATGGGGGCCAATGATGTGGGAACGGCGATGGGCGCTGCATACGCAGTATCAAGTGGCCTGAACATTGCCAACATCGTGGAAAAACTGGCTTTGTTAGGTGCGATCGGCGTCGCCATAGGGTCGCTCACCTACAGCCGCAGAACATTGGAAACTGTGGGGAGTGGCATAATGCCGTTGGGACCCTTAACTGCATTTGCCGCGCAGCTCGGCGCTGCTTTAACGGTTCATATGTTTACGCAATTTGGATTTCCGGTGTCGACAACAGAGGCCATTATTGGGGGGATAACAGGAGTTGGTCTCATTGGAGGCATGGCGGGGATTGGTAGACGCAAGTTGCGCGATATAGTAATGGCCTGGATCTCTACCCCAACCGTGTCGTTAATCCTCACATTTAGCCTGACATCCTTGATTTTGTTGGTGTGAGTGGGATGACGCTTGAGTACTGGCAGATAACCTATGTTTTGGCGGTGTTCATTGGGTTATTGATCGGTTGGATTTCAAATCCTTGGTTTGGCGCTGCGTTCATTTGGATATTTGTTATCGTTGTTGAGGCACTTAGTTTTCAGAAAAAGAAAAGGATTGAAAAAGTAAGAGCTGGAACGCAAGGCGCATCTAGGGCCTAAAAGCGTAGCCGACTATTGGGATCATGTCGGACGTATCTTCAGCTTGGTCTGAGATATCACCTATCTTATAGATTATTTCCTTCAATTGTGCAACGCTTATGGGATCTAACAATTTTTCATTGTCATAAAGGTCTGTGATCAAACCCTGCTCTAGTATATCCGACTCGTGTTCAAGTTCCTCTACTTCACTCGCCTTCTGGTTTGCGGCATCGATGTCTGATGTCGTCGCAATTACGGCGTTTTTTAGGGCTTCGACCGTCTTAGTGGCTAGTGCGGCCATTTTGATCAGCCCTTCCCGGATAACCTTTGCACTCTTTTTTTTCTTTTCAGCCCTTGCGAGGATATGGACAATTTTTTCCCTGAACATGATCGCTCGCATGGCCTCCTCTGCATTGTCTGCGACATCATCAAGCTTCTCGGCTAGTCTCGCCAGATTACCCCTAAACGCGGGCAGGAAAGCTCCATCCTGAAGGGCGGCGCTGAATTTCCTTCTGCCCTTGTCCGCAGATGTCTCAAGCTCGCTCAACTTTCTGCCCAAAGCTTCCCCTTTTACCGTATCTTGCTCTGAAAATTCGACGATGATCAATTCCTCGAACTTCTTCACCACATTCAAAACTTCTTCAGCATTATGCCTTAGCAATTCGAACGCGGCCTTTTCCTTTTTTCCCCCGATTGGCAAAAACCCTATGAGCAGAGCTTCCATTGAATTTCCACCCCGTCCGCTTGCCTATATCAATGTACTCCATTTAAAAGTTTATTTTTCATCAATATTTAATCTTGGATACTGCACCTACAAATTTTACCATTTTTAAAAGATAGCCAAATAAATCTGGGAGAAAGCTTGATCGATTGGATTTTTTTAAGATAAAGTTTTTGTTTTATGGAGACACTCGTCACAGATTCCATGGACATCGATCTGGAAATGGCAAATATCCCCTTTGATTTTTCTTTTTAAAAAATCGACCCTATCAACATCGAAATGTATTACCTGCCCGCACTTCTGACAGGTAAAATGACAATGACTGTTTTTCTGCCGAGAGTATATCATCCTCCGATCACAAACATAGGAATGTAACTCTCTCTTCTTCCGTAAATCTTTGAGAAAACGGTAGATCGTGGCAATTCCGATACCGCTATCTTTTCTCCTTACTTTGTCGAATAATTCCTCTGCAGTAAAAAGTGATGTAAAATTATCTATCTCTGCTTGGATGAGCTCCTTTTGTCTTGTTTTTCTCGATTTTTTTACCATGCGTTATCCTCTTTTCTTATTGATAACAATAATCAATAATACTTTAAAAAGACCGCGTGAATACGATATGTTGGCCAAGAAGCGGTTTTTATGAAAAAATAATGGTCGGCTAATTATGGTTGAAAAAGACTACATACTGCAGGTATCAAAGCTAGGCGTAAAGTTACAAGATCAGGTCATCCTTGAGGATGTTAATTTCAAGCTCAAAAAAGGTAAAACCTTGGCGATCGTCGGGCCAAACGGAGCAGGTAAGACTGTACTTTTCCGCACGCTGCTCAACCTCGTGCCGCACACAGGTAAGATTGAGTGGGCCGGCCAAGTAAAGATAGGCTACGTGCCACAAACAATGTATGTAAGCGATGTGCCCATTTTGGTCAAGGAGTTTCTTGCATTCAAGAGTTCAGCGAACGTGAAGGAGGCCCTAGAATCGGTTGGGCTCAAGGCCAAAGACTTCCTGAACAAGCCACTCGGGGTTCTTTCCGGCGGCCAGCTACAAAGGGTTCTGATCGCCTGGGCCATAATCGACAACCCAAACGTCCTTCTCTTCGACGAGCCTACGGCGGGAGTGGACCTGGGCAGCGTGGAAGCCATATACAAGATGCTCGACGAACTGAGAAAGCGGCGGGAGATAACCATACTTCTGACCTCTCACGACGTCCACATCATCAGGGATTACTCAGACTACATGTTGGCTTTGAACAGGTGCGTAACGTTCTTCGGCAAGTCCAAGAAAATCGGAGATTTGAGAGTGCAGCGGATGATCTTCGGCGAGCAGGTATGCTTGGCCTACGACGTGGTCTACGAAGTTAAGTGATTGCTTGCCAGCGCACGCGTTCATTTACAGTTTGGTGATAGCCGTCACGGCGGGTTTCGCAGCTGGGTATATCGGCTCATTGATGATCTTGGAGAAGATGGCGCTGGTCGGTGACGCCCTGTCCCACGTGGCCTTGCCAGGCCTTGCAATAGGCATACTGTTAAACTTCTACCCGTTCATCGGGGCATTCGCCTTTCTGTTCGGGTCGGCGGTGGCAATATGGTACCTGAGAAAAATCACAAGGCTGTCCTTCGAGACTCTCGTCGGAACGATGTTCACGCTCGCCCTGGCGGTAGGAATTCTAATCATACCTGAAGTGGATTTGCTCGAGGCGCTTTTCGGCGATATCACGAAAGTTGTGCTTGTCGACGCGGTGCTGGCGGTGATTTTATCAGCCGTGGCAATAATACTTACGAAAATCATCTACAATAGACTCGTCCTAAGTATAATCTCTGAAGAGCTAGCAACATCGAGTCGCGTCAACGTCTCACGGATTAACCTACTTTACCTTATTCTAGTATCCCTCGTCGTCTCCATTGGAATAAAGATAGTAGGAACTATGCTTGTCGGTTTTTTGGTCGTAACTCCCGCCGCGGCGGCTAAAAACATAAGCTATAACAAGTTCCGTTACTCTGTCCTCAGCGGGTCGTTCGGAGTGGTCAGCGCGTCGGCAGGGGTCGTCCTGTCTAGTTTGCTTAACCTACCAGCGGGGCCTTTGGCGGTTTTGTCGGGAATGACCATCTTCCTGATAACGGTGACCATGAGGTGGGCGTCCAAATAACTTTGGCTGTGATCGTTGGGCAAGTACAGTCGTTGAAGCAGGAAGCTGCCGGTCTCTAACCAGCGGTAGTTCACTTAATATCCTCAAAAAGTTAGAGTGTTTTCACAAGCAGGTGATTTGATGGAATTGGTGGATATCCTAGAGAAGCTTTCGAACGCATGCGGGGTCACGGGGAGCGAGGATGAAGTACGGGCTTTGATGAAAGAGTTTCTAAAACCTAACGTCGACGAACTCCAAGAGGACAAGCTTGGGAATGTGATCGGAATCAGGCGAGGCAAGGAAAGTGCACCAAAAATCATGTTCGCTGCGCACATGGATGAGGTAGGGCTGATGGTCATAAACATAACCAAAGAGGGATTTCTCCAGTTCACGAAGCTCGGAGGGGTCAGCGATCGAATCCTCGCATCCCAAAAAGTTGTGGTCCATACACGCGCGGGATCTCTACCGGGCGTGATTGGGTCCAAGCCTCCTCACATAATGAAGGAGGAGGAGCGGAAGAAAGTCATCGAGGTGGAAGATCTCTACATCGATATCGGAGCGAGCAAAAAGGAGGAAGCCGAGCAGATGGGTGTAAGGGTTGGTGATCCAGTTAGTTTCGATGTGAAGTTCACCAGAATGGGCAAGGAAATGGTGATGGGAAAAGCGTTCGACGATCGAGTAGGTTGCGCCGTAATGATAGAAGCCATGCGCAGACTGTCAGAGGTCGAGTGCACTGTATATGCTGTAGGTACGGTTCAAGAGGAGGTAGGGTTGCGGGGGGCGACCACTGCAGCTTTCCAATTGGCCCCAGACCTCGGAATCGCCATAGACGTTACTATCGCTGGCGATGTTCCGGGAATCAAGGAGGTGGAGGCGCCCATTAAGACTGGGAATGGGCCTTCTCTCACGGTTGCCGATGCAAGCTTGATCACCCATCCTCAAGTGCTTAAGCTCCTGATGAACGCTGCAGAGGAAAGTAAAATCCCGTTCCAACTCGAAGGTGGGCTGCGTGGTGGTACGGACGCGGGAAAAATCGCCTTGACTAGAGGGGGCATCCCGAGCGGTGTTATCTCGATCCCCACCCGCTACATACACACCCCATTTTCTGTGGTCAACCTGTTGGATGTCGAGAACGCAATTAAGCTTGCAATCGCTACAATAAAGGGCGCGCCGAAGTTTTTCTAACCAGTCGCCCCCAGCCAAGTAAATTACTTTCGTGAAATTGTGATGGCATGCTGAATTCTCCGCTTTAGTTTAGGTTCCACCTCCCAAACCATCGGATGGGAGGTGAAAAATCATGCCCAAGTATGTGGGATTAGACGTGCATCTGCGAACGTGCCATGCCACTG
>Ga0315282_10007018_pt1 | contig 18649 bp, 16 predicted proteins | sample YL17G07_20_MG_FD_203693 | JGI IMG/M metagenome (GOLD analysis project Ga0315282, IMG submission 203693) | Sediment microbial communities from Yellowstone Lake, YNP, Wyoming, USA - YL17G07_20 | ecosystem: Environmental > Aquatic > Freshwater > Lake > Sediment | place: USA: Wyoming | collected...
CTTGACCTCCTTCGTGGTCGCCAGGCCCGAGGCTTTCGTGTAAAAGACCTGGGCGTTCTGCTCCTTCTGGACGGCCTCCTCGATGGCCCAGACGAGCTCCGGATCCACCTTGAGGTCCTTCCCTTCCTTGGCCATTGAATCCTCGGTCCGACCAATCGAATTGTCGATACTTAATCGTTGGGGGCTCACAAAATATCCGCAAGATATTTAGGGGGGTTAACGGGATGTTCCTCGGGGGTTCCATATGCCTGTCGTTCCGGGTAAGAAGAGGACACACAAGGTCAAGATGTTCACGCTGAGCACATGCGGCTGGTGCAAGAAGACCAAGGCCCTGATGCAGGAGATGGACTGCGAGTATGAATACGTGGACATCGACGTCGTATCGGGGGAGGAGGGCAAGAAGGTCCGGGAGGAGCTCAAGAAGTACAACCCGAGCCAGAACGTGCCCACCATAGTCATAGACAACGGGAAGACCGTGATCATCGGGTTCAAAGAGGACAAGATCAAAGAGGTGCTCTCAGATGGTAAATAAGCAGGAGATGCAGAAACGCATGCAGAAAAAGGCCGACGAGGCCAAGTTCTACATCTGCCCCGACAAGACCCTGCTCGATGACCTCCTGGACGGCCTCGTCAAGAACGAGGAGCGCTACGCCTACGCGTCGTGCCCGTGCCGTGTATCGAGCGGCGTGAAGGACAACGACGTGGACATCATCTGTCCGTGCGAGTACAGGGAAGCGGACATCGGCGAGTTCGGCACCTGCTACTGCGGCCTCTTCGTGTCCAAGGAGATCAGCCAGGACCCGTCCAAGCTCAGGTCCATCCCGGAAAGGAGGCCTGTCGAGATCATCGATGCGGCCAGCGAGGCCAAGCTGGCCAAGGAGAAAGGCACGCTGAAGGAGGTGCCGGCCCGGGCGACCGCCACGAAAGGAAAGACCGAGGGCAAGAAGCGCCTACCGGTCTGGAGATGCGTTGTGTGCGGCTATCTCTGCGCACGCGAGCTTCCGCCGCCCATATGCCCGATATGCAAGGCCAAGAAGGACCGTTTCGAGCTGTTCGAGTTCGGCTGATCGGTCCTCCTAGGGGGCTCCAATCGTCTTTCACGGCGTTAAGGATTCGCGGTTCGCGCGACAATAGATTTTTAACGATTGACAAATCATACGGTCGGAGGAGAGGAGCCGATCCATGAAGATACACGACAATATCCTGGGCACCATAGGGCACACGCCCATGGTCAGGCTTTCCAGGTTCGCGCCGGGCGTCATCGTCGTTGCCAAGCTGGAGAGCTTCAACCCGATGCATTCGGTCAAGGACCGCATCGGGGTGGCCATGATAGCCGCGGCCGAGAAGAAGGGGCTGTTGAGGCCCGGCGGGACAATCGTGGAGCCGACCAGCGGGAACACGGGAATAGGCCTCGCCATGGCGGCTGCCGCAAAAGGCTACAAGCTCGTTCTCACAATGCCCGACACAATGACGGTCGAGCGAAGGAAAATACTCGCCGCATTGGGCGCCGAGATCGTCCTCACGCCCGGGGATAAAGGCATGACCGGGTCCGTGGAGAGGGCCAAGGAGCTCAAGGTTCAGAACCCGGACTGGTTCTTGCCGATGCAGTTCGAGAACCCGGCGAACCCGAAGGCCCACAAGATGACCACGGCCAAGGAGATCTGGAAGGACACCGACGGGCAGGTCGACATACTGGTCGCTGGCGTCGGGACCGGCGGGACCATCACGGGATGCGCCGAGGGCCTCAAGAAGAAAAAGCCAACAATAAAGGTCGTGGCCGTGGAGCCGGCGGCAAGCCCGCTGTTGTCAGGCGGCAAGGCCGGCCCCCACAAGATCCAGGGGATAGGCCCGAACTTCGTCCCCAAGATACTCAAAAGGGAATTATTGGACGAAATCATCCCAGTGACCAACGATGAGGCCTTCGCTGCGGCCAGGGAGCTTGCCAGCAAGGAAGGCATCTTCGCCGGCATATCGAGCGGCGCAGCGGTGCACGCGGCCCGGGTGGTGGCGTCGAGGCCCGAGAACAAGGGCAAGATGGTCGTCGTGATAGCCCCGGACACGGGAGAGAGATACCTATCGACAGAGCTTTGGGGGAAGTGATTGCATGGAAAATGAGAAGAAGTCCGGTATCAAGAAGGGCGCGGTATGCGAGGGAGAGCCCGCAAAGGCCGACGGCAGGTACAAGCGCATGCTCTCGGACGCGATAGATGATGTTGTGAAGGACCTGCGGGACGAGCCCGCGGCAACGCACCTGAACTCATCGCCCATCCCCTCGAAGGAGGAGATCGTGGCTCTCATGAAGAGGATCGAGGACATACTGTTCCCGGGGTTCTTCGGGAACCAGAAGATGGATTCGGAGGTGCTGAGATACCACATCGGGAAGGAGATGATCTCGGTCCACGAACTGCTCGCGGCCGAGATATCCAAGGCGTTCATACATGAATGCCAGAGGCTCGGAAAGGCCTGCACCACATGTGCCGAGCAGGGCGAGAGCCTGAGCGTCGAGCTCCTGAAGAGGCTGCCAAAGGTCCGGAGGCTGCTCATAGGGGACGTCAAGGCCGCATTCAGGAACGACCCGGCGGCCAAGACCTACGACGAGATAATCTTCTGCTATCCTTGCATCAAGGCCATTACGCACCAACGGGTGGCCCACGAGCTCTGGGAGCTCGGGGTGCCGCTGCTGCCGAGGATAATCACCGAGCTTGCACATGCCGAGACAGGCATCGACATCCATCCCGGCGCAAGGATCGGCCGCAACTTCTTCATAGACCACGGGACCGGAACCGTCATCGGGGAGACCACGGAGATCGGGGACAATGTGGTCCTCTACCAGCATGTGACACTGGGCGCCCTGAACTTCCCGAGGGACGAGGAAGGCGTGGTCATCAAGACCAGGAAGCGCCACCCGACGGTAGGTAATAATGTGGTCATCTATGCCGGGGCGACCATCCTAGGTGATACAAGAATAGGGAACAACGTCGTTGTCGCTGGCAACGCATGGGTGACATGTCCGATACCTGACAACACAAAGGCGGCGACGGAATGCCCGGCGCTGAAGCTCATGACGAAGGGAGATAAGAAGGGAAAATAGGTCAGGCCTTGCCCTTCAGCTCTTCCCACGCCTTGTATGCTCGGCGGAGAGACGGGATGGTTACCGACCCGCCGACCACGAGGCCTATCGTTAGGGCCTCGGTCAGTTCTTGGTCGGTGACGCCTTCCTCGTGGCAGCGCATCAAATGATATTTTATGCAATCGTCACAGCGCATCACGAAGGACGCCACGAGACCGAGCAGCTCCTTGGTCTTGGCAGGAAGGGCCCCCTTCCGGTAGGATTGGGAATCCAGACTGTAATATCGCTTGATCTGCAGGTTCGCGTGCCTCATGACGGCATCGTTGCCCTCGAGCCTCTCGGCCTTGAAGCGCTCCATGTCCTTCGCGTTGCCTTTCTTTGCCATTTTCCCACCTAGACCTTGAGTATCTTCCTTATGGCCTCGTGCCTCGTCTCCCTCGTCGGCCGGTCCCTGACCGGGACCTTGTCGCCGAAGAGCGCCCTGTGGAACACGGGCCGCTCAATATTGTAAATGACACCGATGGGCAGCTTCTCGGTCCTGCGCGATATTGACAGGGCCTCGTCCAGGTCCTTGGCCGGTGCCTGGAGCGCCTCGGTGACCGCGTTGTACTTCTTGTAGGTGTTGTTGAAGCTCACGCAGGGCTGCAGCACATCCACGAACGAGAAGCCCTCGTGCTCCACGGCCTGGACGAAGATGTCCGTCAGCTGGGCCTGGTTCCCCGGGAAACCGCGGGCCACGAAGGTCGCCCCGGCCTCGAGCATCAGGACCAGTGGGTTGATAGGGTCCTCGATGCTGCCGAAGGGCGTCGAGGGCCCCCTGTAGCCCCTCTCGCTCGTCGGTGTGAACTGGCCCGTGGTCAGGCCGTAGACCCCGTTGTCGTGGACTATGACCGTGATGTCCGCGTTCCTCTTGGACGCGAAGAGCATATGCTCCAGGCCCTCACCGAAGGCGTCCCCGTCGCCACAGAAGGCCACGACCTTGAGCTCCGGGTTGGCGAGCTTCATGCCCTGGGCTGTCGCCATGGACCTGCCGTGCAGGGAATAGAACCCGCTCAGGTTCAGGTAATCATGGATCTTCCCGTGGCAGCCGATGCCCGCGGTGATCACGATGCGGTCCCTCGATGTCCCGCGCTCCTCGAGCTTCTTGACCGCGTTCTTGAAGGATGTCAGGATGCCGAAATCACCGCATCCGGGGCACCAGGTGTTCTCGGCGTATGTGATGAGGTCGTCCTTGGGCTTCGGGGTGCTCTCCTTGGCCATCTCACAACACCCCCTTGAGCTCTGCCGCCAGCTCCGCGGGCTCGAACGGCCTTCCGTCGTACCGCCGGAAGGTCCAGGTGGCCTCGATGCCGGCCTTCTCCTTCAGCAGGGAGGCGAACACGCCCGTGCTGCTCTGCTCCACGACAAGGGCCTTGCGGTCCTTGAACCTGCTGAGCTCCCAAACCGGGAACGGGTCGAGATAGACCGGCTGCACGATCGTGGGCTGGAGCTCCCCGAACCTGACGGCCTCGAGGACGCTCATGGTCGTCGAACCGTAGGTGAAGATGACCGGCCCCTTGGCCCTGCCCTCGCCGAAGATGTTGACCGTCCGAAGACGCTTGACGTGCTCGACGAGTGCCTCGGCCTTGCGCCTCCGCTTGTCGTTCATCTTTGTGATGATTTTCGGGTCCTCGGTTGTGACCCCGAGCTCGTCGTGCTCGTAGCTGTCCCATTTTATGAGCTCTTTTGATGGCGGGAACAGCAGCGGCGACACGCCGTCCTTCGTGTCGAGGTAACGCTTGTACGCGCCCTTGGACTTCTTGTGCATGAGCCCCTCCGCTGGCTTGACCTCGGACGGGTCCAGCTCGACTGTCATGCTGCCCTCGGCCAGGTGCTTCTCGGTAAGAAGTATCGCCGGCGTCTGGAACCTCCACGCGAGGCCGAGCAGCTCTCCGGCCAGGTGGAAGGCCTCCACCATGTTTCCTGGCGAGGCCACGATCCTCGGGAACTCCCCGTGGCCCTGGTTCAGCGCGAACCTGAGGTCCCCCTGGGAGGTGTAGGTCGGGACGCCCGTCGACGGTCCGGGTCTAGAACCGAGGATGCACAGCACCGGGGTCTCGGTCATTCCCGCGAGCGAAAGGGCCTCCTGCATGAGGGCAAAACCGCCCCCGCTGCTGCTGACCATGACCCTCGCGCCCATGGCGGCCGCCCCCACGGCCATGTTCATGACCGCGAGCTCGTTCTCGGGATGGACCACCGCTATGTCCAAGGCCTTGGACTTGGCGGCCAGATAGTGGAGTATCGAGGAGACCGGCGTCATTGGATAGGCGAAGAACATGTCAAGGCCCGCCGCGGCGGCACCCAGCGCGATGGCCTCGTTGCCGGTCACTATGGGCATGGGCTTTGCCTGGCCCGCCTCGACCTGGAACCTGGTCCCGACCTTTTCCCTGGCCAGGTCATAGATCGCCAGACCGTAGGCGAGGTTGTCCTCGACGCCACGCGCGTATTCCTTCTCGATCAGGGCCTTGAGCCGGTCCTTGTCAAGACCGATAGCGGCGGCGAGGACCGATGGACCACCGAGGCCCAGCCGCAATGCCGGCTCGGGATATTTCTTGGCCTCGGTCGTCAGCGGGAGCCCGATCACCTTCTTGCCCTCGTCGGCCTCGGCAGCGTCCGAGTTGAAGACGATGACGCCGTCCTCCGTGACATGCTCCTTGTGCATGTCCAGGCTCCTCTGGTCCAGGGCGACCACGAGGTCCGCCTTAAGGTAATGGCTCGTTATCTCGCGGACGGCGGTGCTCACGATGGAGAAGTTGTGGCCCCCTTTGATGAGGCTCATGTAATCGTCCATCTCGATGGCACTTCGGCCCATGTCGGCGAAGAGCCTTGCGGCCACCTGGCCTGCCTTCTTGACGCCCTCTCCGGCCTTCCCGCCTACGAGGTATGTGAAGGTCTCCTTCATGATCTTGGCCTCCTTTGTAAAATGGATCACGGCCCGGAATGCATCATGGGCCAGTCGATGACGAAGTCCTCCTCGTGCTTTACCCGCTCGATCTCTTGCTCTAGGAACCGGTAGTGCCCGGCCTCCATCCGGGCAAGGGATTCGATGATCTCCCGGACGGCCACATCATCATCGAAGAGCCGGGCCATGGAATCGTAGAAGTCCTTGGAGTCCTTCTCGGCCCTCATTGCCCCCTCGAGCACGACGCTGACGAAGGGGCTCTTGTTCTCCACGACGACTACCGGTCTCGGAACGGGTGTCTTCTTGGGCAGGCGGACCTGCTTGCCCGGGCACAGGTCCTTGAAGAGCCCCTCAAGGGTCTCCTTGTGCTTCGCCTCCTCCTGGGCAAGGAACTCGAGACGTCCCTTGAAGTGGGCCGTCCTTACCGTCCGGGAAAGCTTGTCGTAGACCTCCTTGGCCTCGATCTCGCTCTTGATGGCCGCAAGGAGAACGTCCTCCATCTTGAACTTGCTGAGGTCCATCCGTATCACCTATTCCATGAAGGGCCACGGTCGGTCGCCCAGCTCGCTGTCGAGCGTCTTCTGGGCCTCGGTGTCCCTGGCCATCTTGCACTTCTCGAGGGCCCCGGCCGCGAGCTGCTCCTCCTCCTGCTGCTTGTTGACGAACCATTGCAGGGCCTGGAGGGACGCCTGGTCGTTCTCGGCGCGCGCCATGGTCACGAGGCTGTTGATCGATGCGGTCATGTTCTTGCTATGCTTGAGGAGGTCCTCGAGGACCCTCTGTGGAGAGGGCCAGTTGATTGGCGGTGCCTCGATGGGCATCATCTCGATCCTCGCGTCCATCCCGGACAGGACGTCGAAGAGGCGCATGACATGCAGGAGCTCCTCCTGGACCTGGGCCTGCATCCAGTGCGAGAAGCCCTTGAGCGTGATGGATTCGAAGTAAGCGGCCATGGACATGGATAGGTACGCAGAGTACAACTCGCGGTTCAGCTGCCGGTTGAAGCCCTCACGAAGACGCCTGCTCATCATGTTGTCGACCCCCACCTCAAGGCGGGAACTTGGACCATGATATTCATTATGTCAGTTCCGGCCCTGGAATGCAAGGTGAGAACATTTTACCCACATTTAAATCTGACCGTGCCATCGGCGGTCTCCCCCGTCAGTGCTCCCGCCGGGATTTGAACCCGGGTCTAGGGCTTGAAAGGCCCCAATGATTGACCGGACTACACCACGGGAGCATGTTGGTCGGTTGCCGCTTGAGGAAGATTAGTGTCCAGCACTTGGGGGTTCGTTCGTGGCCGTTATGATGGCGTCGATCATGGCTGTATAGAGGCCGTCGGAGACCTTCTCGTACCCCGCGACGCCGCCAATATCGTTCCACGAGCCCATGCCGCCGAAGACCCAGGCCTCGGATGCCGCGGCCATCAAACGCCGGGCCCGGTGGCTGTATGCGCCCTCGGGCAGGAGGGCGTTGATGTGCACGTGTGATTCCCCCTCGGAATCTAGGATATACAGTGCATTCGTGAAGATGGCCTCCCAGTTCTTACCGAGGCGCTCCTTTTGAGTGAATTCCAATATTTCCGTCAAGGCCTTCCTCAGATTCTCCTCGGCGGCCCCGAGGTCCGAGCTGGATTCTGGCAATTGTCCCTCGATGGGTGTTCCGATGATTGTCAGGGCCTCGCCCCGTCCAGATTCTGAGAAGACCTGCCTCCAGACGATGTTGGCCTTCGTGCCCTCGCTGAGGATGGCCCAGGACCCGCTGCCCGCGAAGGCCACGGCCACGCGCACAGGCAGATCGGGGCGCTCGTCCTTCCAGCTGATGGGGACGATCCTGATCCTCCGGCACTTGTGCTCCTTCAGGTACCGGTACCAGCCGGCCGTGTCGTCGGAGATGAGCTTCTCGCCGGCCTTGTCCCCGGTCCCCTTCCGCTCGATGAATTTGAGATGTGTGATGTCCTCGAACACCGGGACCTCACGCAGGATCTCCGGGGGCTGGGCGCCGGCCTTGGCGGCGAGGTAGGCGTTCCCGTGGCATGCGATGCTGACAAGCTGGGCGAGCTCGTAGTTCATCTTATGTTCCCCTCGTTGGTCGCGAACACCAAGGCATCGATCATCGCGCGGTACAGGCCGTTCGAGACGCGGGTGTATTCCTTGTAGTTCGGACTGCTCTTGAAGCCGAAGTCCGTGTCGTTCCAGGAGCACATGCCCCCGAAGACCCAGGAGCGCTGGGCGGCCGATATCAGGCGCCACGCCCTTGTGCTGAGCCATTTCTTTGGCACCATGTCGTTCCAGTACAGGAACGAGGGCGTCTTTTTCTTATCCAGCGCAGCGAGGGCGCTCTTGAACTGCGTAACAAAGTAACTCAGGGACGATCTCCTCTTCGCGAAGCGGGTTATATCGACGAGCGCATCTTTTAGGGCGGTCTCCGCCGCCTCGTAGGATTCTGGCGTGTCCCTTAGCGGGACCTCCGACGAGTACGCCCGCACGGTGGTCTCCCAGATCCTCTTGACCTTCGACTTGTAGGAATAGTCCTCTATCGTCTCGTCCTGCAGGATCCAGACCTTCGTGCCCTTCTCGGATTCTGCTGCGATCGCCCAGTTGGCGCACCCGGCAAATGCAACGGCGACGCGGTCTGGCATGTAGGGCCGCTTGTCATTGTAGCCGATGGCGGCCAGTCTCAGGCGCCTGACGCCCGTCCTCTTGAGATAACGGAACCATTCCCCGGTGCTTTTCGCCACGCGGTACTCCCTCGGCCGGCGCCTTGTCCCTTTGACCTCAACGAAATCTATGGACCTGGTGAATATGAACGTGGAGTTCTTCATCAACAGTTCAGGAGGCTTTGCGCCCTTCGGTCCTGTAAGAAATTGATTGCCGTAGGTCGTCAATGCTATAAGGTTCGCCATCTCGCCGTTCATGGTTCTAACACCTCAGTATCTGAACATATTCCACTAATATATTTATTATGTGCGGGAGCGATTGCCGACCGATATGATATCCAGGAGCGGAAGGGATTTCGACATCGTCCTGATAACCGCCGAGGAGCACGAGGACCATCCGCTCTCTCCCTCGGGCGTCATAGCCCGCGTCCTGGATGCTAAAGGTTATAGCGTCGGTATTGTCGAACGGCCGAAAGGCAAGGACGACATCGCAAAGCTTGGGGTCCCCAAGCTATTCTACGGCGTCACCTCCGGCTCCATCGACAGCATGCTCTACAACTACACGCCCATGAAGAGGCCGCGGTTCGAGGAGGAGAAGAACGCCGACACGGGAATGCCCGACCGGGCCCTCATTGTCTATTGCAACTGGATCAAGCAGGTCTCCAAGGCCTCGGCCATCGTTCTGGGAGGAATAGAGGCGTCCCTGAGACGGTTCGCCCATTACGATTACTGGAACAACGACATCCGCAGGAGCATCATCTTCGACACCAGGGCGGACATCCTGGTCTACGGCAACGGCGAGAAGCAGGTCCTCGAGATCGCCGGAAGGCTCAAGGAAGGAAAGGACCTGGTCGGCATCGCCGGGACATGTATCAAGGCCAGGGATAAACCGGACGGCTTCGAGACACTCCCGCCGTTCAAGAAGGTCGTGGAGGACAAGAAGGCATTCTGCGAGATGACCGTGGCTTTGTCGAACCGGAAGGCCCTGGCGCAAGAGTACGACAATAATTTCGTCTTACAATACAAATATCCGGAGTACACGACGGCGGACCTCGACTGGGTCTTCTCGCTGGGCTACGAGCGTGTCCTGAGGCCTGGCTCGCCCCTCGAGCTTGCGCGGTTCTCGGTGGTCATCCACCGGGGCTGCGTTGGGAGATGCAACTTCTGCTCCATCGCGCTGCACCAGGGGGACAAGGTGATATCGCGCTCGGAGAAGTCCATCCTCGACGAGATAAGGAGGCTGACCAGGCATCCCCAGTGGAAGGGATACGTCGACGACCTTGGTGGCCCCTCGGCCAATATGTACGGAATGGATTGTGAGACCCGGTGCGATAAAGGCTGCCTGGGCTGCAAGAAGCTCGACCTGAGCCATTCCAGGTTATTGTCGCTCATGCGCAAGGCCAGGGAGGTCCCCGGCGTCAGGAAGGTCTTCGTCCGGAGCGGGGTGCGCTACGACCTGGCCCTGGAGAGCAGGGAATACATCAAGGAGCTCTCAGAGCACCATGTGTCCGGGACCTTGAAAATCGCACCCGAGCACTTCGACCGGGAGGTCCTCGAGCTCATGAACAAGGACAACTCGCGATTCAACGAGTTCGTGGACCTGTTCGAGAAACTGAACCAGAGGTCGGGCCAGAAGCTCAGGTACTACCTGATGATCGGCCATCCCGGGGACGACGAGGTCAAGGTGCGGGCCCTCAAGGACAGGGCCGTCAAGCTGGGTAACATCGAGCAGTTCCAATATTTCACTCCGACGCCCATGAGCGTGTCATCGTGCATGTACTGGACCGGTCTGGACCCGTTCACAATGAAACCGATAAAGGTCGTGTACGATTATCACTCCAAGAAGATCCTGAAACGGATAATGCTGGGCGGCATCGACGAGGCGCACGGTAAGGACCGTCGGGGAAGGTCTACCAGATCCTGAGGGCGTCCTCGAGATCCTTTGTGGAGCCTCTCGGGAGCAGGTCGAGGCCGATAGGGGTGACGGATATCTTGCCCTCATGGAGCGCCTTTAGGTCCGTGCCCGTTTGCATGTCCTTGAACTCGATCTGTGGGCAGACGTGCTTGAATCTCCCATTCTTCGTCGGGAAGAACATCTGGCCGTAGGGGGCCTTGAATGGCCTCGTGACCTCGACATCCGTGTCCACCGTGGCCCTGATGTCCATGTTCACAGAGATGAGGTCGAAGTCCTTGCCGAACTCGACGCCGTGGAGCTTCTTGACAAGCTTCAGCGTTATCCTCGCCGGGCTCTCGAAGAACGGATAGGTCCTCGGGTTGAAGAAATCGAGCCCCTTCTTCTCCTTGAGGGTCATGTGTATTGAGGTCGCGAGGGCGGGGACGCCCTCGATGGCGGCCTCCATGCAGGCCCCGAGCGTTCCCGAACTGAGGATACGGGCGTGGCCCGCGTTGACGCCGAGGTTGATACCGGAGACAACCAGCTTTGGTGGTCTCTTTAAAATATTGTAGAGACCGATCTGCACGCAGTCGGCAGGGGTCCCGTCGACCGCATGGACCGTGAAGCCACCGACCTTGACCTTCTTGACACTGACGTCCTTGTCGACCGTGATGCATTTGCCAATCCAGCTGCGCTCCTTGGACGGTGTCACAGCTGCGACCGAGAATTCCTTCGACAACTGCTTTAGCAGAGGCAGGAACCCGGCGGACCGGTAACCATCGTCGTTGGTCAGGAGTATGTCGACCATATCAGGGAGCGGAAGGATTGGCGGGATAATAACCTTATTCCATTTCTGCCAATGGTGCGATCGGTCGCTTAGATTATTTTGGGGCCTCCGGGGGTTTTGGCGGCCCGGCCTCGGGTTGTGGCTTTGGCGGTTCCGGCGCTGTGGTCATCGTCTGGACCGGCGGTGCCGCGACCGCCGGGAGCTCCTTCTTCTTCCGTTTAAGCGCCAGGAATATGACCACGATGCAGGCCACCGCGATCACGACTATCGCCAGCACGATCCACCACAGGTTGCTCTGGAGCCAGCTCGGCTTTGGTTTCGGAGGCTTCAGAACCTCGATCTGCACCCTCACAGAGGAATTGTGCCCGTGACCGTCGTTCGCGAAGAGCGTGATGTTGTGGACCTGATAGGCGAGCCGGCCCTTGGCCGTGAAATTGACGACCGGCCCTGCACCGAGATACCCGCCCACCGTGGCGAACCATGTGAAGTTCAACGGGTCCCCGTCCTTGTTCTCGAGCACGACGGCCTCGAGGCGTATGATGTCCTTGGCCTTGAACACGGTCCCGTTGAGCGGGCTGGCTATCTTCACCTTTTGGCCCATGTCGATGCGTATCCTGTGGGGCCCCGAGATGGTGTAGCCGTTCCCGAAATGATCCATGGCCCGGAACTCGAAGAGGTTCCCATCGCCCTCTTGCAGGTCCAGGCGGAAGGTGTTTCCATCCTTATTGTACCCATAGTCGTGACCCGGCACGGACCACCAATCGCTCCAGTTCCCGTTATAACCAGTCCTGTAAGTCAAAGTGGATCTCTCGATGCCGATTAAGTTGTCGTAATAACGTATCGTTACATTCACCGATGTGCCGTCGTACCATCTGTCATCGGGGGGCCCGAGATATTCGAGGACCGGGGGCGTCGTATCTATAAAGAACATTTCTTCCTCGGAGACGGTCGGGCCATTGCCCAGGATGTCGGAGGCGCGCCACCGGACATGGTAGACGCCATCCTCCGCGAAGGTCAGCGGGACCTTGAGCTCGACCCTGACACCGGGTGGCGCGTCCTGCACGCCTGCGAGCTTGGTCCAGTTACCCCAGGTCGCGTTACCGTAATAGAGCCCAATTCCAGTTTGATACTCGATGCTCGCACCCCAGAGGCCCGCCAGCCCCTCGTCCCAGACCGTCTGGTTCGCAACGACGGTCCTGTTCGTGGAATCATTCTGCCAGGGCCATGATACTCCGAACACGACCGGGATCCGGTCGATGCCGATGGAGCTGTTCGCCGAGGGGCCCAGGTTGCCGACCCTGTCCGATGCGAACGCGGTAATGTTGAATACATGATCGCCGGTCGCCTTGCAGGGACCGAAGGTGGTGGTGTTCCCTAGGAGGACACCGGAGCATGACTCGTCGCTATCGATCAGATAGATTGTCTTGATACCGCTCTCGTTCTCTACGGGCGGGTCCCATGTCACGAAGACCTGCGTATCGTTGTCGAGTATCGTGGCCGTGTCGTTGAAGGAATCCGCATGGATAGTAAGGTTCCTTGGCGCCGAGGGCGGGGTCGCATCGACCCGGACCAGGAAGGTCAGGTTCGATGCATCGCACACTTTGGGAACCAACCCTATGGAGAACTTGTGCATGTCCGACTTCATGGTATTCTTGCTGACATAGGTCGTCCCGTTGACCAGTTTGCCCGTTTTTGGCTGGAAGGCCCAGGTCGAATTACTGTTCGAAATCTTGATGTTCCATTCCGTCGCAGGAGGGGTCATGTTCGGGAATCCCTCGTAGGCGACGGTGATGTTGCCCCAGGTGATGCCCTCACCGCCCGGCAACCAATCACCCTGGGCCAGGTTGCCATGGAACGTCGTCACTGCGGTGAGATTCCCTACAAACACCAGATGGTTCACAACGCGGTAGACATCCGGGAACGCATGGTCCACCTGCGTACCGTCTGTCTCATAGGCCGAGGCCAGGACACCGGTCATGTTCCCGTGCGGGTAGGACCACCCCAGCTTGACCTTGAAATCGATCGTGTAAGTGCAGAGCCCGTCATCGTTCAGGTCCGTGAGCTTGAAATCTATGTCGCCGAGCCCCTTCGGGTCCGCCACCTCGGTCACGGCGTTCTTGCTGGAGTTCCATTTGTATTTCAACGAGATGTTGCCGGTGTCGAAGGCCAATGCTGTGTCGGCGATCTGAGAGAACCCGTCGGGGTCCCTGACGCTGAGCTCGAAGGTGTAGTACTTCATCGCGGCAAAGACGACCGTCATGTTCCCGGTGCCGTCGCTGTCGCCGTCCAGCAGTTTGAGGCCGTCGACCTTGATATGATGCGGCGCGCCGAAGGGTGAGTGCTCCCCGGCGATTACCAGGCCGTTGGAATAGTTCTGGGCGCCAGGCCGCGCCCAGCCGTAGGCCGGGGTATACATGTGCAGTCCTGGGTCGCCGAAATAGACGACGTTCTCGTAGATGTCCCACCACCAGTGGTTGTCGAGATATCCGATGCCCACATCCTGGTTGGCCTTGGCATAGGCCTCCCCCACGGACATGTTCATTGCGATGTATTTCATCATGGACTGCATCGCGAAATCCACGTACCAGGATGTGAGCCACGGGTCTATGACCTGGAACACGGTCCCGTGCCGGATCATTGCTAGCTGGAGATAAGTGGCCGCGATGAGACAGCTGCCCGCGACAAAACCCATGGAATGCGTGTTCCCGAGGGCCTGGTCATAGGACCGCCCGTCCACCAGGCTCGTATGCGATTGTTCCATTATCGCGATGACAACACCGTCCCTGTCGTTCTGGCCGGTGGATGCCGTGTCGTCCAACCCGTTGACCTTGTTCATCCTCATGGTATCGGGGTCTGCGGTCGAGCCTCCGGTCTCGTAGGCCCTCCAGGGATCGCTCTCGGCCTGGCCGGAGTTCCAGAACCCAGTGATTCCGTAACCGCCGTTGCCCCCGTGCATGAGCTCGACCCAGAGCAAGGACCCGCGATTGATGTCGTTCATGGTGTCCGAGAAATCCGAGGTGAAAACGGAATCGTACCCGCCCGCAGCGGCGTAGAACGGGACGACCTCGGGGCCGTTCAGGTCCGCATAGTATTGACCCGCCCTGCCCCTGGCCGCATTGACATTGTTGTCGATTGCGTCGGGGGACGCGCTCCAGTAGGGCGTGAAACCGTTGGCCGTGCTGTAGTTGAGGCCCCAGTACCTGCTCGCAAGCTCGTTGAACCTGTTGAGGTAGGTCACCCAGGTCTGCACGATCGGGTAGTTGAACCGTTGCTGTCCGCCGGGCGTGATCTTGAGGTTGCCTCCGACCCTTGTCGAGTTCGAGCCATTTATCATCAGGAGCCCGTTCGGGTCCATGGCCGGGTTGGCGAAGATGAGGTACGGGTAGAATGTGGACCTGGCGACCCATGCGGCCGCGTCAACAGGGCTTCCCATGATTCTTCCGGGGTCGGCGACACCGACGAAGGCCCTGTCGAAGCCCAGGCCTATGTCGAACTGGTCGGCGACCGTCACTATGGTCTCGTTGCCCGGGCCGTCGAGGCCCAATTTGCCTAGAAGACCGTAGACGCTCTTGCCCTCCAGGACCATGTTCCCCACGACCGCCGGCTCCCTGGAGCCGTAGTTCTCGATCCAGTAGTTCCTGAAGTAGGAGGCCGCCTGGCCCGTCTCGGGATACATCTCCGTGATCAAAGGAGCGGTCCCGTGCTGGGCGGCCGCAAAGGTCGCGGGACCGATGTGGTTGGTGTAGGGCTCGGAGCCGGCGGCGGGAACGTCCACGTACCAGTAGTTCCAGTCATCGGTCGTCGTGAAGACGATGTCATGGGAATGCGTGATGTTCTTGACGAACCCGAAGGAGGCGTTCATGTCGTAGAGCTGGTCGGTCACGTCGAAATAGGATTCAAGGCCCGTAAGGACCTTGCCCTTGCTGCGATTGTTGAAGTCCACGAGAATGACCTTGCGGACGCCGAGCTTCCTCATGGTGTCGGTCGTGGCCTTCGTGACGCCCGAGGGGAACGCGTAGAACATTGGCGCGCCCAGTGTGGAGCCGATGACGGCCCCGTGGGACGCGGATGCGAAGGATGGCCCCACGTCCGGGTCCCGTTGCTGCTCCCATGTCCATGTGACGTTGAAGGTGGCCTCGGTCGTGAAGTTCTCCAGTTTCATGACGGTGTAATTGTAGTAGCCCTCGCCAGGCCTGTCGAGCTTGATGGTCTGGATGTTCGAGTTGGCGAAGGACCTTGCGAACTTGGAGCCGGCCTCGTCGCGCAGGACCAGGCCGATCTTCTTGGCCGGGTCGTCGCCCGTGAGCGTGACCGTCAGGTTCCTTGCCCCGAACGGGACCCGGTCGGGTATCCTGTAGTCCCTGCCCGGGTAGGTCGTCGCATCGAGCGTGTAGGCGACAGGGTTGACGGCCATGATGGAATCGGTCGCGTTCTCCGTCGGCATGTAGGTTATCGCGAACCCCCATTTGCCCGAATGGTAGAGGTAACCGGAGATGTACTCGTAGGCGCCGCTTGCCGGGTTCCAGATCTCCGAGGCGCCGGCCTCGCCGAGCTGCCAGTCGTAGAGCTGGAGGTCCGGGTCCTTGCCGTTCCCGGACCAGGTCATCAGGGACGAGATGTAGACCTGGCTCTTGGGCACGCTGAAGTTGTGATAGACAAGGGGCCCGATGCCGACGTCCACGTTGCCTGTGAAGGTCATGCCCATCAGGTACATCGTGGCGTCCAGGGAGCCGTTGGCCTTCCCCGAGGTCGGGACCTTCCAGGCCGGGAGGTTGGGCTGGATGACCGAGACCACCGCCACGGGCGCCTCCTCCCAGTTGTAGAAGGAGATGTCGTTGGCGAGGCGGTCGGGGCTGCCGCAGCCGTAGTCCTTGGTGGTCTTGAGGTGCTGGCCCCAGCTGGAAAGGACCGCACTCTCGTCGGCGCCGTTCATGCATATGAGCTCCATGGCGTCGGGCCCTCCGGTGACGTTGGCCCAGTCGTCCATGAAGTACCGGACCGACTGCTCGCCCTCCAGGGCGTACTGGGACGATGGCAGCCCCTTGTTGGGCTGGTAAATGAGGACCGGGTTCGAGTAGAGCAGGTCCTGCCCCGGGACATGGAAGACCGAGGACGGGACGGACGCGAGGTAGCCGTACTCGTCCTGATAGCTCGTGTTGTCGTTGCCGACCATGGTGACCTTGTTGAGCGGCACGACGGGTTTCCACGACAGGCCGGAGAAGCCCACAGGGGCGCGCTCGTCCATAATCGCCGGCCTCGACGGGGCGGTAGGGATCTCCCCCGCGGAAATCGAGGAAGGGACATCCGAGACCATTGTGACAGCAGAAGAAGCAGTGTTGCCATCATTTACTGAAAGGGCCTGAGCCGGAATACAGGTCAGGACCATCAGGGCGCACAATATCAGGACCGGTGCGGTCCTCAAGGGAGTGATCGTCCGCAAGACATACCCCTCCAAGCGTTCTTCGAGAAGACTTACTGTTGGATATAGAATATTGTAAGATAAATAATGCTATGCCCCATAGTTTCGACAATTAAAATTCTCTATCTTGGAATAGTTATAATAGGAAAAACACATTCAAGACCTTCATGTCCGGGATCATCTACTATCAGACGAAGTACGGGTCGACGGAGGAATATGCCAAGTGGCTTTCTGAGGATGTCGGTTTTGAATTGAAGAACATCAAGACCCGGCCCAAGATCGGCTCTGAAAAGGTCGTTGTCATAGGTTCGAGCTTGATGATGGGAAAGGTCACGGCGGCAGGCTGGATAAAGAAGAACTGGGATGAGATGAAAGGCAAAAGAATTGTGTTTTTCTCTGTCGGTGGGTCCAAGACCGGTTCACAAGAAAGGGAGGATATCATAACCCGAAGCTTACCAAAGGATGTTGTCGAACAGATGAAGATTTTTCACCTACCGGGTAGAATCGATCATAAAAAATTAGGCTTCCTCATGTCTGGAATGATCAAGCGTTTTGCCAAGAACGAGAAGGATGAGGAAGAGAAAAGACGGGCTATAGAGGGTTACGACGATGTCAAAAGGGAAAATCTCGAGCCTATTGTTGCATACATAAAGAACTTATAAAAAATCGAAAGTGGACTCGTCGGGATTCGAACCCGAATTCTCCTGTTTGCAAGACAGGCATGGTACCAAATTGTCACTACGAGCCCATAATGGACCAGCCCGGACTTGAACCGGGAGCCTTCCGCATGCCAAGCGGACGCGATGCCGATTTCGCCACTGGCCCTTTTCACTTAGCGTAACAATAAATGCACTGATGGATGCACTTGGGCCCGCCCTTCGACGGGTAGCTCCCCCAATCGTCGCTGTAGACGCACAGGCACCCGTCCCGTGATGCCCTCGGCTTGAAAATGCCTTTTAGAGAGGGGTTCAGGGATACCGCCCATTCCGGGTCTGCGCATGCGGCCTGTATCAGGCCGGGCACGCGTTCGGGGATCTTCTCTGCGTTGAGCTCCGCGCAGCTCGAGAGCTCGACACCGACGGCCTTTGCCTTGGCCACGAACCCTTTCAGTATGCGTACCTTCTCTTCGGGCGACGGCTTTTCGATAATCTTGTACGGCTCCATGACGCCCTTGAGTTTCCTGTAATGCATCAGTATGAAATTGACCGCGATGCGTTTTATCCCGAATCTCACTGCGGCGCTGAGGCATCTCTCGAAATGCTCGGGCCTGGTGTATCCGACGATGATGGGGTCGAAGCGCAGCCGTACGCATTCCGGGCCCAGCAGGGCCACAAGCGGCGCCAGGTCCGACCGCTCTTCCGTGATGCCGGGCTCGAGCTCCTTGTAGCCGTTGTATGTGACCTGGGCGAGGACCAGCGTACCGTGGTCCCTCAGGTCCTTCACCGCGTCTTTGTACAATTCCGCGACCGCGGCCGGGGCCTTCGTCCAAAAGCAAAGGACACGCGGATAACCCCTGGATTTGAGGGTCTTCGTGAGGTGCCCGACCCAGTAAGGTGTCGCCGGGTCGTTCCTCCGGGTATAGTCGACCCATCGTAGTTTCGGGTCCGAGACATCACCATCGAGCGTGAGCTGGGCCATAGCATCCATATTCTCGCAGGTGGAAGATATCTTTTTTTACTGATAATAATAAATAGGTGCGACCAACGGGAGTCGGACCCGCCTCTCCAACTTGGCAAGCTGGGGTTCTACCGATGAACTATGGTCGCATTGAGAACGCTGAGGACAGGATTTGAACCTGTGAGACCTTGCGGCCACCAGTTTAGCAAACTGGCTCCTTGACCATGCTCGGACACCTCAGCAAATCAAAAGCGCGGGGTGC
>Ga0315282_10007019_pt1 | contig 18647 bp, 18 predicted proteins | sample YL17G07_20_MG_FD_203693 | JGI IMG/M metagenome (GOLD analysis project Ga0315282, IMG submission 203693) | Sediment microbial communities from Yellowstone Lake, YNP, Wyoming, USA - YL17G07_20 | ecosystem: Environmental > Aquatic > Freshwater > Lake > Sediment | place: USA: Wyoming | collected...
GTGAGAGTTCTGCTTCAGATTTCTTAATATAAGAACCCTTCTTAGCAGTTTTCCCTTTAAAGGTAGTCCCTGTGTCCTTTCTTTTTTTAGCCTTTCTTTCACTTTTATGTATTGCTGCCTTTGCCATTTTTTTCTTTTTTCCTTTTCCTGAAGATGCCTCTTTCTTTGAAACCTTTCCAACGCCCTTAGCCTCTGAAGGTTTCTTTACCTCAGCTACTTTCTCAGGCACTTTCTCTTTCTTTTCAGCTCTTTCGTGTTCTTCCTTTTTTTCCGTTACTACTACCTTCTCTACACTTTCGAGATACATTGTTTCTTCTTTCAATTCCTCCACAGAAGGAACAAGCTGTTTATCGGGTATAGGTTCAAGAGCGGCCACTTTATCTTTTTCAGGCATTGCCGGTAATTCTGCAGGCTTTAGAGCCTCCTTAGATGTTTCAACAGAGGAGGTCTCTTTTACGATTACTCCCTTCATTTCTGGTTCTTTAGCTTCATGCACTTTTTCTTTTGCTGCTTCTTCTTTCTCTTTGCCTTTTATTACCGGCGACTTATCCTTTAAAGTCTTATCTTCCCCTGAAAGCACTAAAGGTTCTTTAACTTCAATTGCCCGGGCTATCTTGACCTCTTCGGCCACTTTCATCTTGGGTTCTGTTTCATCTTGAGCTGATACCACATTCTTTTCTTCTTTCAAATGCTCAGTGCTTTCTTTCACATTTACTCCTATAGGCTCTAATGAAGTCTTTTCACCTTCTTTCTGATCTGAAGCCACAACCCCAGGTTTCTGAATCCTGTATGACAAGGAAAGCCTTGAGGCTTTTTCCCCCTCTTCTTTTACAAGATAAACGGAATAGTCTCCTAACGATTTTAGATTCATGCTACCCCTGTAAAGAGGCAATGAAAGCAGGGAAATCAGCATAGTAACGTGGGCTAAGAAGGAATAGAATAGATAGATTTTTATGGTCATTCTTCTGTGAATGAAAATAGAATGCTTTATGTTTTCCATTGCCTCAGGAATTTGTTTTTGAGAAGATTGCGTTTTTCGAATAATTGCATCAATGGTATCAGGATAAGTGAAAAAATCGAGATGACCTTTCCACAGTATCCTATGGATATATCTTTAAAATTCAGCTCTGTTGAATGTATGCCATCAGGAACTTCTATTACCATTTATCTGCTGTCTTTATCTATCATGATACCATATCTTCTGCTATCTATCATGGCTTATCCCTGGCATTTCTTTTTTCTTATTCAAATTCTTGTATTTCCCATTGTATATTTCTCTTTAAACGTATGGCCTAATAGTTCCATACATCCATCTATTAAAGTTTTCAGCATTTTTAATGACGCATAAAGTTTTAAAACTGATATCGTTTTTATTTAATTGAAAGTTATTCATTATTTTGAAAACAAACTATATTTTAAAATGCAATAAATTGCTCTAAAACCATCTTTCCAACGGATTTTTTTGCCTTCTTCGTAAGTTCTTCCATAGTATGAAATACCTACCTCATATATCCTGACTTTCTTTTTTGCTACTTTAACTATGATCTCAGGTTCGAATCCAAATCTATCTTCTTCGATTTTTATTGATTGAACTATTTCTCTCTTAAATGCTTTATAGCATGTTTCTATATCCGTTAAATTTAAATTAGTAAAAATGTTTGATATTGTAGTTAGAATCTTATTTCCGACCATGTGCCAGAAAAACAGCACACGGTGTGGTTGTCCACCCATGAACCTTGATCCAAAGACCACATCGGCTTTTCCGTCTAATATTGGTTTTATGACCATCGGAATCTCATTAGGGTCGTATTCTAAATCTGTATCCTGGATAATTATAATGTCACCAGCCGCAACCTTCATGCCTGACCTTAAAGCAGCCCCTTTCCCCTGATTGCGTTCATGGTAAATCACCTTATCAACCATGGATTCAATCTTATTCTTTAATCTTTCTCTTGTCCCATCTGTTGAACAATCATCAACTATAATTATTTCTTTATTATGGTAAGGCATATTATTGACCGCCTCCACAATAATATCGATTGTATTAATTTCATTATAACAAGGCATAATAATGCTTAATTTCATATTATCATACTCCTCTCTGCCAGATGCTGAACTGATCTTCTTCCCAGATAATATGGAAAAATTTGCTCAATTCTATCCTATCCTTGTTATTGATTTCCCAACCAAGGAGATATTGAATGTATGGGTAGTTAGACCAATTGATGGTTGTTGGCTCATAGGCAATCTGATCTTGAGACAGCATTGCGGGGAGGTTTTTGTTAAAGCTTATAGGGAAAAAATCCGAGCCAGCCTCATAATTTCCAATATCAACACATCCTCTAAAAATTCCATAATATGATGCCGCATGCATCAAGACATCGACACGAGACCATTCGGAGCGCTTAGTTTTGTACGTCATCACATAAGCGCCTTTGTGTAATCCTACATGCAGCCCGCTTAAAAATTTCTCCACCTTTGTGCTCTGTTGCCACAGTATAATCGCATTAAAGGCAAAAAAAACGCTGACAATGCCTGCAATAACAACCGTACCGAATCGTTTGAAAAAAATCGTTTCAGGAATTCGAAGCAATGGTAATGTGATTAGAAGTATAACCCAGGGAAAACGCTCGTTGAAGTAACAGCCTTCTCCAACACGCCATGGGACAAGCAGATAGATTAATATCAAAAGCGAGGATAGATAGATAAGAGATTTCTGTGAAGGAGTGATATTTCTAATCCCCGATCCTCTCTGAAAGGCATCTTTCATTGACAGATAATAAAACAAAATAATTAAATACAATAAAGGGAAAGCAGGCAATACCTGCCATGGAGAAAAGTTGATTGTGGAAAAAGAAAAAAGTTCGCTTAATAACTGAATAAGTCGAGAAAAAGAAAACAAATAAGAAAAATCAGTGATAGAACTTTTAGAGATAGTTCTTAAATAGAATAAAAAGGTACCTACAGATGGGGAAATGATCATGAGAAGCTTTAAGAGATCTTTGATTTTTTTCCTGTAACCGTTTGATTCGACTATAGTAATGGCTATCAGGGACAGCATGAAAAAAATGAATGGTATCAGATGGAAATAAAAGATGATAAGCCCTGCTATATTAAAACAAATAAATTTGCAAGTTGCGGAACTATTGCGAATCTTCCAGGCAAGAGAAAAAGCAAGTAAAAAAAGGGTAACAGCCATTACATAACTATAAAATCCAATCAGTAAATTAAAGTTAAAAATAACAGGAAAGACAAAGTATGCTAATGGAAAGTAGGGCTTGTCAAAGGTTCTCAGAAAAAAAGGGACGCTGACCCCCATAAGAACAATGTACATGGAAATAAATATTCTTTCTACGACCAGCGGAGGGAAAAAATACAACAGTGGATATGCAAGAAGGTTAAAGCCAAGGTTAGGCACAGCACGCAACTGGTGACTGAAAAAATTCCCCCATTCCTTTCCACCATTAAGTAGATCGTTAAGAATAACAAGGTTGTAGATATGGCTGGGGCCGTCCTGGGTAGGGAAATATGGCAACCACCAAACTATCCCCACGTGAGTAATGAGTAGCAATATATAGAAAATGAGCTTACCTTGGACTGATTTGATTATGTTTTCCACTAAAAATAATCTAAGTTAAATGCTTCTGTTAAACAATATGCTATTAAGGATTTCATGCAATTTCAATCTCATCTCCGACTCTGGTATCTATTTCCTTGAGTGTACCGGCTGGCAGCTCAAGAACACTTGCTGCGCTAAGATACAGGTGTGTTATACGATTTGGTTGGAGGTTCTTTATAAGAGCTATCACATAGTTCTTCTTATTCAAGAAAACAACATCTATTGGAAACCTCATAAAGAATGTATGTATCGACATACAGGGCTTGATCAATAGAGCCTCTCCAGCCTTCATTTCAGTCTTCCCAATAAGCCCCATCATCCGCTTTAGCAAGCTGTTGGCAACTGCTAAATTATTTGATATTTCTCTGCCGTTTCTTAAGTTGGTAACCTTCACTTTGCTCCATTATCCTTATCTTCGATGACAACCGGCTTCACATTTTTATATTTATTTATCAAAGACTGATTTTCTGGTATATTTCTCACAAAAATATTAGCCACTTTGTCAGCATATATGAGTTTCCAGTCATCTCTTATAAGGAGGTAGTGTGAAAGTGAAGAGTTTGCATTATAAATTATCCAGTTTATATTATATTTTGTTAAGACCCTATCCCATCCTGTTTCTATTCCTGTCACCTTTAAATATTCCTTCATCTTTTCTACACCATACATATCGGACCTTCCGTCAAAAAAGACCTTATACTCCGGCCATGCTGAGTAGATTATGTAATCACCGAATTCATCATTATCGAACATGTTGCCCTCTACATGTTCCTTTTTTAAAAAGTTTACTGCTGCCACAGGGTCTTTCTTCTCATCAAATCCGAATTCTATCTTACCGTTTACTGCAAAAATGACAACTGCTAAAACTGCAGCAACCGGCCATAGATAACCTCTTGCAGACTTGTCAACGGAAGCAATCCTTTCGCCTCTCTTCTTTAAAAAACCTGCGAATTTACCGTCCGCTTCATTCAACATAAGCTCTGTTTGCTTTATTAAGATCGGCGCAGCAATAATGGCAAAGAGAGGGATATATCTCGCTGAATAAAGAGCTATGTTTGTGAACAGCACGATGAGAACAAGTTCGATGAGATTTAATTTTTTTCTGGAAATAGCAAAAATAGCTATCATCAACAACAGCAGGTATTTAAACACCATAGGTTCATGGAAATTTGGTGACAGAAATTCCATTACATGATCCATGATATATCTGTTTGAAGTTAATTTAAAAGGGAAGAGTAAAATATGGTAACCATACGGGTTGATAAGAGATACAGGGAAACAGGCAATAACCGTTAAGCCGAGAAACTTCGTCTTCTTTTTATATTCAGTTTTTTCCGTACCCTCTGAAATAAAATATTTCACGAAGTTACCAACCACATAGATACCGAGGAGGATGAAAGCCATGATAAATCCACCGTGCAGGTTAACCCAGATGAGCACAAGAGGTGGAAAGAGGTACAGATAGTTTTTGTTTTTATACTGGTACTCATCAAGAAGGTAATACCATATGAACGTAAATAAGAGTGAAAAAATATGTGGCCGGGCTAACCAATGAATCTGAGATGAACCTATGACGAGTAAAACAATCAGGATGTTTATGAGGATGTTTCCTTTATATGTCCGGATTGCCTTAAACAGCAAATAATAAATGGAAGCAATCAGAAAACTAAAAAAAATCACAACACCGGTAAGTCCGAATGCCCTGTGTATCAAGGCCATGAACACCTCTGAGAGCCATTCGTGGGCAGTCCATGGAAGAGGAGGTGTCAGGAAAGAGAAGATATCATGCTTCGGGATAGAAAGAGTGTCTAATATGAATTCTCCAGCCCGGATATGATATCCCGTATCACAATCCTGCAGAAGTTCCCTGCCTTTAGCAAATGAAAGGTTAAGGAAAATGACTAAGAATAAGATATCTGCAATAGAGGGGATAAAGAATTTTTTTATAGATTTCATTATAATAGCTCACGTACTTTTATTTTTAAAAAACAATGCAAAAAAGCACAAAGCACAAAAAGAGACCAATGAGATAATCTTAGAATAATACCTGATTGGTGTATCCTCAAATCTCAGTTCAAGTATGTGCTCCTTTTGAGGGATGTTAATAATCATTGCGCCCGTACCTTCCTCTGTTTTTATCTCAGTCTGCATTCCATCTATATAAGCTTTCCAGCCAGGGAAATTAAAAGTCCTTAATCTTATGGTAAGCGTTTGCTTGGCTACTATTTCCACAATCCTATCACAAGGCTTCCACTTTGTAACTTCAGCTTTTCCTTCACCCCTGATTATCACTGCCTTTTCTCTAAAATTATTTTTATCAACTTTTTTTATATCTACCCAAACTGGCAGATGTTCATAAGTCCAGTATACATCCTGGACAGGTATCAATTCTTGTCTGGTAAATATAGATGGTGTACTGATATATTTGTAATCTAAGAGAATACAAATCATGAACAACAAAACAATAACATAATAACGTTTCATCTTTGCGCTGTAAAATGTATTCATCACATAGAAGCAGGATGCAGACAAAAAACCAATAGCAAAAGCAGTTATATTTAACCACCTGACAGGGAACTGAATATACCTAAAAAAGGGAATACCATCCCACAGAAATGTAGATGGGCCAAACAGGAAAAACATGCTTCCCAGTGCTACTCCTATAAAAAACTTGTTGATAGTATTTAGGTTCGATAGAGGTTTAATATGCCTTAATTTTATTGTTTGAAGAAAAAAGAATAATAGAATGATAAAAAAGAATAATGTGTTTAATACGTATATATTATAGTAAACAGTCCAGGCAAGATTAACAAGTTTACCTGTCTTATTTGGCAGAAGAAAGAAATCATTGAAAACAAGCCATTTCATTGTTGAAAAGCTCTTAATATTAATAAATTGTTTCTCATAAAGAAGCGGCAAAAGGTATGCAGCTGATAATAGAAATCCTATGGTGATGATAAAAGGGAGAGCGATTACATCTCTGAGTCTTTTCATCACTACAGACATGTAGATTATGTACGCTGCAATGACAAGTGCAAACATATAGGCGTTAATCAGGTGAGTAAGAATCAAGCCACCATAACACGCGCCGGCATACAGGAGATACCTGTATTGATTATTTTTGAAATACTTGAAGGTAAAAAGTAACACAGGAGAAAACCATAAGAGAGAAATATTAGAAGCGAAATTTCCTAACACATACATTTGTACCATATTAAAAGGCAAGAAAATATAAAAAATGGATGCCAGTAACGCAGTTTTCTCAGGATAGAATTCTTTGGCAAGGAAAAATATGCCTATGCTGGAAAAGAATAAAGCTGTAAATTGGGCGATATTCATCGAAAGGATTATAGAACCAGTAAAAACATTGTATAGTGCAACCAGATAGAAGGACAGAGGTGAGTAAAGAATGAATGTAGGGCTTCCATAACCCCAAAAATCAAGATGCATCCATCTCGGATAGATAATTCCATCTTTCAAAACTTCTATAAACTGCCATGCCCAACTCGTGTATGCAAATGTATCACCAATATGAACAGAAAAATACCCTTGTGTAATAAATTGTCTAAACATCAGTAATAACGAAAAGAAAAATAAGAGGAAGATAGCTTTCATCTATTTAGCCTTTAAAACTCGCTCGTTTCATATGACTTTATAATATTAACCCTCACAAGGTGGTTCGGGTAATCTGCAAAAGGAAGATAGTCCATAGTCCAGATAAAAAAAGAGGCAGAATTCCGATGAGTATGATACCTAACAAGGGAATCTTTTCTCTCACCTTCAGCCCATTAATTCATAAATTTTTCAATATCCATTCTATATAGAACAGGGAATGGTCTTTGAACGGCTTTATTTCATAACTGTAACATATTGTTATAGTTATGAAATACCTCGGACCCAGTGGAGTAGTGAAACTTACTACACAGGGGAGAATGAGTGAGAAGACCATTCCCTGTTCTATATTATTCTACGAAAAAAATGCATTAGTATAGCTGTATAATACAGGATTATTTCCTGCCTAATTTTATATAAATGAGAGCTAATTCAACAGCTATAACCAACAGAACGATTGTATCAAAATTCCAACTCATAGAATCACCTCCTTCAAACAAACGAAACTTTAACAGACTCCCTTTACTCAGCACTAAATTTTAGAAATAACTCTTGATATTCGTATGATAGCCGGAAGTAACATAACAATAAAAAGAGAAGGTAATATTAAAAAAACAAGCGGGAAAACAAGCTTAATTGTTGTTTTAGCTGCTGCTTCCTCAGCCCTCTGAATCCTTATCGTTCTCAATGAATCAGAAAATACCCTCAAGGACTGAGCAAGGCTTGTACCTAACCGTTCTGTTTGAACAAGCATTGCGGCAAAGGATTTTAGATCATCAACCATAGACCGTTCACCCATATCCCTTAAGGCCTCAAGCCTCGGTTTACCTGCACGTGTCTCCTGTATTGCTACCCGCATTTCACCGGACAAGGGACTCCTTCTGAATTGCTCGTCTTCATACACCTTTACCATTGCAGCATCCATACTCAAGCCTGCTTCCACACACACTGTCATAAGATCAAGTAAATCAGGAAGGTCGTGGAATATTTTAAGTTGTCTCTGTTTTACCTTCCGTAATAGCCAGACACTGGGAAGAATAAAACCCACGATAGCAAAGACAAACACAAGAAGGGCCCTCACCGTAAAGTCTTTTTCTATCGGAATTCCGTACAATAAGAGGTAAATAGCCGGGAGAAGCATAGCTAATAGTATTTTAGATCCCATGAAAATAGGGAACCTCTCTGTTCTTATGCCGGCTGCAATAAGCATCCTCGTGTATTTTCCGTGTTCCTGAGGTCTAAGGGGAATATTCTTTCCCAACCGTCCTAAAAATTTCTGCCATGGGCTTAGGGGTCTTTCAAGAAATACCTGCTCCTCAGTATATGGCCGCAAGCTCTCAAGTCTCCCTTTTATAATGCTTTTTTTCGGAAGAAAAATAATATAGAACAGAAAAAACAGTAAGGAAGCAGTTGCTAAGAATACTAATGCTATCAGAGCGTATAATGTCATCGAATCACCTTTTGTATAATCAAATCCTTATATTGACAATCTTGCGAATAATGAGAAAGCCAGCAAACTGTGCAATAATAGCAAAGACAAGAGCATATATCCCTATTTTTGTATTGAAAAGTTCTTCTATATACCCGGGAGCTGAAAAATAGAAAAACACAGCCATACAGATAGGGAGCAAAAACAGGATATAACCAGAGAGTCTTCCCTGAGCCGTGTAAACCCTGACCTGCCTGCGTATCTTTATCCGTTCCCTTATTGTATGGGCAAGGTTCTCAAGTATCTCTGAGAGGTTTCCACCAATCTCTCTATAAATGTTGACGGCTGTTGCAAAAAATCTAAGATCTGTAGTATTCATTCTTTCTACCATATTTGCTAAGGCATCTTTCAAAGAAAGCCCTAATGTCTGCTCTTCATAAGAAGTTTTGAAAAGACCTGCCACAGGCTCTGCCATATCGTTGCCAACCATCTGAATAGCAGAAATAAGTGAATGCCCTGCCTTCAGGGATCGACATATCATATCAAGGGCGTTTGAGAACTGGTCTGTAAATTGATTAATCCTTTTTGCCTTTTTAACCTGTAAATACAAGAAAGGAATGAACCCGCAAATAAGCATGAAAATAACAGGAAATATGATCCCCCTTTTCATTGCCAATCCAATGACAAAACCGCTTGCAGCCATTACAAGTATGGTAAGACAGAATATTTTCACATCAATCTTAAGACCGGCTTTATCAATAAGCCCATCGAGCTTCCTTACCTGCTTAAACTTATACAAGAGTTTATCAAGGGGAGACATCTCTATCAATATCTTTATTCTCAGATCAGCAGGTAATCCCTCATTTTGCTCTATAGCAAGTTTCCTGAGACGTCTTCTGACCTCAAATCTTGGGGATGACTTGATAGCGGCATACCACATATATAAGGCAATCAATCCAAGGAGAATCGCTATAAAGAATAAAACGACTATGATGAGTATTGTCATTGCGATGACCTCTCGAAAACTCCTGAAGGGAGTTCAATGTTAGAGAGTTTAAAGATATCCATAAACAAAGGCCTTATACCCGTTGGAACGAATTGTCCTATAACTCTTCCATCTGGCTCCATTTTCTGCATTTCAAAGCGGTATATATCATGCATCACGATAGTATTGCCTTCCATCCCTGTTATCTCAGAGATATTGATAATCTTTCTTGAGCCATCTGGTAACCTTGCAAGATGTATCACGAGATCGATCGCCGAGGATGTCTGCTCCCTTATCGCCCTTTCAGGTAGGTCCATCCCAGCCATTAACACCATCGTCTCCAGCCTTGCCAGAGCATCCCTTGTAGTGTTTGCATGGATGGTGGAAAGGGAACCATCGTGTCCTGTATTCATTGCCTGAAGCATATCCAGTGCCTCTCCTCCCCTGACCTCTCCAACAATTATCCTGTCAGGTCTCATTCTAAGGGTGTTTCTGACAAGGTCTCTCTGGGTTACTTCTCCTCTTCCCTCTATATTAGGCGGACGTGTTTCCAGCCTGACCACATGCTCCTGTTTCAGTTGAAGCTCTGCAGAATCCTCGATGGTGATAATCCTTTCGTCATGTGGAATAAACTCTGAAAGGATGTTTAAAAGCGTTGTTTTTCCCGTGCCTGTGCCTCCTGAAATGAGGATATTAAGTCGCACCTTTACACAACCTTCAAGCATCTTAGCCATGCTCTGGTTGAGAGATCCAAAAGCTAAAATATCAGACATCTTGAGTGGATCAACTCCGAACCGCCTTATAGAGAGTACTGGCCCGTCCAGGGCAAGCGGAGGGATAATAGCATTCACCCTCGAACCATCTGGCAGCCTGGCATCAACATACGGAGATGACTCATCAATCCTACGACCAACCTTGGACACTATCCTGTCTATTATCTGAAGAAGATGGTTATCATCTCTGAAGAGTAGATCGACCTTGCTCAATTTCCCTAATTTTTCTACATAAACCTGATTGTATCTGTTTACAAGGATATCAGATATGTCTGGATCAGAAAGGAGCGGTTCAATGGGTCCAAGACCAAAGGTCTCATGCATGATGTCTACCATCAGACTATTCTTTTCTGCTGTACTGAGAGGAGTGTTCTCCTCAGCAATGAGGGCTTCCAGTATCCTGCTTATCTCCCTGCTCAGTAAGTCCTTCTCTATTAAATCTATATTCGAAAAGTCAAGTCGTTCAATAAGCTTTCTATGTATCTTGACTTTGAGGTTCTGGTATATATCGAGCTTAGATGCTTTTTTTGCCTGACCACCCATCATGTTTTCATTCATTGCCATAAAGTCAACTCCTCCATTAATTACATTTTACCTTCAAGAATAGCTTTTGCCAAATCCTTAATGGATACATTTACTTGTGACTTTGGGGCCCCTACGCTAAAGGGCACTCCACTATTAAGGCATGACATTGCAGCACCATAATCGTTAGGAATCGTCCAGAATATTGGATAACTGAGGGCCTTCTCAGCATCCCCAATACCAATCTCTCCCTTTTTGAGATACCTGTTCGCAATAATCTTTATTGTATCCCTTCCAATACCCATGTGATCAAAAAACCTCAAATACCTTTGCATATTTTTTATGCCAGGTAAGCTCATGCAGAATATTAATAAAACTATATCAGACATCTTTAAAGCAGCAATCGTCCTCTCTGAAACAGTTTCTATATCAATAATAATATATTTGTACATCGTCTTCAGAAGACTTAGTACCTTCTTTATCTCGGCACTTGATATAGATACACCTTCCTCAACCTTATGCGGCTCAGCCAGAACAAATATGCCGGATTCGTGTTTTGCAATAACCCCCTGAAGAAAGCTTTTATCGAGCCTGCTCATGTTTGCCGTCACATCAGTTATTGTATAGGAAGTTTTCATATTGAGGAAAGTAGTTACATCACCAGCATTCAGGTCCAAGTCTACAATGATTGCAGGTTTTTTTGTAATCTCATAGATATTTGCCGCAAGATTGATTGCAATAGTCGTAACTCCCACCCCACCCTTTGGGCTGAAGACGGTAAAGATACGGCCTGCTTCAGCTTCCGAAGAGGGTTTTGTTAGCCAGAGCCGTCCGAGTTTTTGAAGCGCAAAGGTAAGGTCAGTATCAACAACCGGTCTTAAGAGATATTCGGTAGCCCCTGCCCTAATGACCTTGAGTATCGTATCAGATGTGTTATCTGCAGATGTAGCAAAAATGGATATTTGAGGGAACCTATTCAGGATTTGGGTGATTCTTTCAAGAGAGAGAGCGATGTCATTATCTATCTCCATGATTACAACCATAGGTTTCTTCTTGTAGATGAGCTCAAATCCATTTTCAAAGGTTGAGGCCACCCCTTCAATAGACACATCGTTACCCAGGTTTTTGATGTACTTCACCATATCCTTAACTGAATCAGGGTCGCTGTCTATGATGACAACTGAGATGTTCTGAGGCATATTCTGCAATTCTCCTTTGAGTTATCTTTGTATTTCCAATAACTAAAAATACATTTCATCCAATTTGTCATTCCGTGCTTGATGGAGCCTGCCCCGTACTTGATACGGGGGAATCCAGTAGCCGCAAACTTTAGTTTGCGTGGTTTTTTAAATGATAATAAATCACTCATTAATGGATGTATTAACATTTTGGTACAGCCTGCCGTCCAATTTTTGCTTCTTATTTACTTTCCTGATAAAATAACTTCTGCCTTATCACCGGTTGCTTCATTTATTACCAATAATTTCCCTTCATCTTCTCTCCGCAGTTGTTCATTAGCATTTAGTAACTCTATACCATAAACAGAGCCGTCAGGGGCTATGTCTATATTCAATTCGTCACTTATTTTTATTGTCTCCACCTGCAGGGGTTTTTCATGCAATCTTAAATATGCTATGTTATACCTTGGATCATATGTTAACTTCATCTGTACTCCTGACCTCTTTCTTTTAAAAATACCTGATTATCATTGTAATAACAAGCCAAACATCGCCTTCTTTTACCGCATAAGCCTCAATCTGCTTGGTAGCATATTGTTTCCCTCGCCACGTGCCACTAAAAGAAAAATTTCTTCTGAATCCGGTACGCCCGTATTTTGCGGGAAAAGTCTCACCTTCTTTAACTGTTGCAACAACTTCATCTTCAGTTGCCCCCCTCTCAATCAGCCGTTCTTTTGCATGTGGATGAAGCCTCACCATAAAATATATGCTTCACTGCCTCAAATAGAGATTGCCACGTCGCTCTCTACGAGTCGTAGACCGCTCCTCGCAATGACATTTACCCCTCACCATCTTCCTCAAAAATAGAACCGTCCCATTTTTCCTTTTCAAACCTTCCCGTTTTTGCTCGTTTCTTAGCAAGACATTTGATTATTTCTGTGTTTTTCATTTTCTTATTATTGAACAAGAACAGGGACTTTTCCCATAATAGTCCAATCCCCACACGGTACGCACCTAATGCTACTTATCTTTATCCCTTCCACAGGCGGAGCAGGCTGGCCAAACTTGTCTGTTACATCATCAATCACAATTTCTGCATATCTTTCAATCGGATATGGACCTCCACCAGGTTGAGCACCGGATGGACATGGATTTATTATAGGTACAATAATCTTCCATTTATCTACAGATCCTACTTTTGGCGGAGTATTACCACTTGTATCAGTCTTATTCAAAGCATCAAAAGTCATACTTTGAAAAGCACAATATAAATCAAATCGAGCTGTTTTTTGACCATTTGACCATCTTATTGAAAAGCATTTAGTTTGCGGTATCCTTTTTTGCCATATGTATGATGCAACCATCATGGCATCATTGGTAGTACACCCGTCTTCAAATCCGCTATCACATTTACTTGTATTTTTAAGACAGCTTTGACCTTCTATGTTTGAATCGGTGTTAAGCTCAGTCCACGCCAATCCGTAAGGATTAGCAGGGCTGTTACTTGGTACACTAAATAAGAATGGTTGAGAAAGATCGAGAGGAGGATGATCTTCTGGACAGGCATCTACACACATCGCTAATCCAGTTGTAGGACTCTCAGGCCTTGCCGCAATAGCCACTCTCGTTACACCCATATTTGTCATGCTGCTAATAATATTTTTAAAAATAAAATCTACTGGTCCTCCCGGCGAGTTTGTTGTACGCCTTGGCCTGACCTCTATTGCGTTAATAGGTGTTTCACCTCTGTGGTATCGGTCATTAATTGGACGAGTTGGGTTCCAGTTTCCAACTGTTATGTCATTTGCATCACTTAAATTGTTATCACAGGCTTGAGTAAGTATGTCAACTGGTTCTTTTTTTTCCGTTGCCTTATTTTTAAAGGCAAATTTTTTTGCTTCAGCCCTTGCAGGATTTTGACATAGATCGTTTTGGTCATTAATTAAGGCAGCACCTGCAAGCGCACCAGCATCTGCTGCATTTTGAAGCTCACCCCTCACATAATAGACATAGACAAAGTTTACCCCTACCACAAGGAACAGGAGTATGAAAAATATCATAACCCCTGCCACAAGGATTGTGACAGCGCCTATGTCTTTACTGCAATGCCTCATTTTGTCCATGGTATCCATTGAAACTCACCCTTTTTTACACCTATATTGAACTATTCTCCTGTGTTTGTCATTTTCCCCTTTCACTTTTTTAACTATTATTTTCCTTCACTTTTCTTCGGAAGGGGAATCCACTGAAACTCTCGCTCCTCCTCAGGCGTTGGTCTGTTTTCTCCAGGAAGCTCTGTCTTGACTCCTGGCGGTATCGGCTTGACCAGTTTTGGTGTTATGAAGAATGCAAGTTCCCTTTGTGTTAACTCATCGTGTGTGCTCCGGAAAAGCGCACCCAAAATCGGGATATCACCTAAGATGGGGATCTTCTGCATATTCTTTATCATTTCTTCTGATAGTAGGCCTGCCAGAATGAGGCTTTCGCCTTCTTTTAAGTCAACACTTGTTGTTACCTCTCTGGTGTCAATCTCAGGAGCAATGAGGCTTCCAACATTGACATACCCTTTTAAACTACTTACTTTTGCAGGGTCTATCTTCAGCCTTATCACTCCTGTTTCAAGAACCTCTGGAGCAAAATTAAGAATTATTCCAACATCTCTATATTCTACTGCTGGTGTTGGCGGTATGCCATAAATGACCTGTACTGGAACCTGCTTGCCGGCAAGAAATTTACCCTTTTCTCCACTTCTTACAACCAGATTAGGTTCTGCGAGTATCTTGGCAAGACCCTTGGTTGCTAATGCTTTAAGAATCGCAGACACCCCACCCGGCAAGTACGAAACACCTATCTGCGGAGCTAAGGTATTAAGGTCAAAGCCAGTAATACTCGAACCTCTATTTTTTGATAAAGTGTCAGTGAGCGTGTTTGCTGTCGTGTATCCTGTCGTAAATGTATCACTTAAAGTCTTCCCGAGGATATTATCAAAATTATTTGTATGACTTGTGTTATATCCTGTAGAGCCGGTAGAACTATTTGTTTTATCAAAGTTAATTCCATCGCCAAGTGTACCACCTGGAGCACCAGCGAGATTGGTAAATCCCTCGGCATCACTGCCTTTTATGAGGAAGCTCACACCAAGATCCTTTAGTTTTGACTTCTCAATCTGTGCCACCCTCACCTCAAGCAATACCTGCTGGGCTTCTTTTATCTGTATATGGTTAAGCACCTTCCCTGTAATCGTAGTCTCCGTCGTGGTAAGACCTGCTGAGTACTTAGTCGAGGTAACAGTCTCTGAAGCAATAGCATACGTCTGGGCTATCTGGATAGCCTTGTTTATTGTCTGTTGATTGGCTGCATCACCGGAGAGCAATATTGTATCATTGGCAAGACTCACCCTGATATCATCATTTGGTGCAATAGCCTTTATCTCGTTTTTCAGTGCCTTTATCTTATGTTCATACGTGATTTCACGGTCCAATTTTTCCATTACAATGACATCAAAAAAAGTCTTCCCTGTGTTATCCCAGACGATGAGGCTTGTAACGCCTGGCTTCTTTCCGCTGATGATTATCTCAACAAAATCAGCAGTTGGAGAAGGAGAAATGAGTGGTTTAATCTCTGCAATCTCTTCGTCAGCGAGAGAAACACGTTGTATGGACTTAATGGGTTTATTCAGTCTGAGGACGGTTTCCTTCCCCACAGTTACCTCAACCGGGACTGCAGCTAAGGAAAGAGAAGAGAAAAGCAAGGTGATGATGATAGTTAAAATATACAAAACTTTTTTATTCTTCATAAAGCCCTCCTTTATTATTTTAAAAACCGCCCATAATCAATGTATCATTCAGCCTTAAATGTCTCAACTACTTTTTTGCTTCCGCGCCAAACATCAACAGAAGTGACCGCCACCGGAGGTTTTATCGCTTCTTCCTTCTTTGCCACAGTTACACGAGCTTTTTTGGTAGCTTTCGGTTTTTCTGTAACTGTTGCTCCACTGATTACCCTTGTAACTGTTGCACCCGTAGTCTTTGTAACTTCTTGATCTCCTACTCTTCTTAAAACAAGCTGAAGTTTCCCCTGAGAGCTGGCTATAGCCAGTTTTTCGGTATCCTCAGGCGTCACATCCATAGTCACTGTGGGAACTATGACAGCCTTCCCTTCCCTGTTTTCTACTGTCTGAGCAATTGCCAGGACAGGGACATTCTGAAGAACAATTTTACTGATAGCTTGTGAAGTACCTGAAGGAGTTGTTGTGAGAACAACATCAACCATATTCCCCGGGTTTATGAAACCAGCAACTCCTGCTACCTGATCTACACCAACTGTCATAGCCCTGTGCCCCTCAGGTATCTTATATGTCAGGATTCCGGGTGAGCCTTCCGTTGGTATAAGCTTTGCTTCAATTATGGGGTCATCAGGCATTAATGTCTGAATTGCTACCCTGCCGACAACCTGTTCGGTTGACAGAAATGCACCCTGTGGCATACTTGCCTTCGGCCAGGTAACTTTCTTCACCTGAGTAGTATTAATGGTGCTTCCAACAGGAATCTCTGTATCAGCCACCACAATTGTTTCTGAAGCCACAGCCTCTGTAACCCTTTTTTCCTGAGTCTGCAGGTAATTATAAAGGAAGAATGCTGCGATAGCTGCAATGGCTATTGCCAGTGCACCTACAATGATAACAGCCCTTGGTTTTTCTGCCATAATCTCCTCCTAATCTAAATTAGTTCGTAATCCAATTAGTTCTTATCAAATCTATCTTGTCAACCTCTGCAAAACTATTTGAATTGTAGCCGCAGGCTTTAGCCTGCGATGTAAGTTTACTGAAAACCAAAGAGTCAACGCAAACTAAAGTTTGCGGCTACATTTAATTTTAAGATTTTGCAAAAGGTCCCATTATAAAAGCATTTATTTTCGTTATCTTCTGAAACGAGTTCAGAATGACAAAATAGACGATTCTCATTTTGTCGGATAACCTGCAAAGCTGCAAGGAATTATTTTGATTAAAAATTCTATAAAAATTGACTTCATTGGTTTTATAATATCTATTCATAACGCATCGATGCATCTGTTGTCATTGTTATATTATCCGGTATTAAGCCAAAGCTAAGGCTTGAGAGATTCGGTACAACTGAAGTAAATTTGCCTTTCACAGTAACCTTAACTTCGTCACCAGTTACAATTGTGGTTTTTGATGTATCTACTTGTGTTACAGTCACTGTAACTTTTGCTGGTGTCCCATCATCACTAATGCACAAAATATTGGTCGTAATAGAAGCACATGCTTTCTTTACAGCTTCATTTGCAGATAAAGATGTACAAGCAGTACCAGACCGGCTACAATCTGTTTCAGATATACCAGATAGCGTAAGAGTAGCATCTACAACTGCAACTCTCACCCCAACCCGCGCAGCGTTGTTCAACTGATTCTTAAGCCACCATGCTCTCGCAATTTCTGCAATCCCGAAGAAAAATATAAAAAGCAGGATTATTACAAGTGCGGTCTCTATAATTGTCTGGCCTTTTTGCCAATATTTTTCAGTATTCAATTTAGTAAATTAAGCAATATAGCGATATATTATAAAATAGTTTAATAAATTAGTGAAGTGTCCCTAACAAAGCTTTACAATAATTACTGAACCGTCATTCCCGTGAAAGCGGGAATCCAGAAGAACGGAACTGGATTCCGGATCAAGTCCGGAATGACAAAAAACGTAAAGTTATTTATGAGACACTACACCAGGGGGGCATTCGCCCCCCTGATTCCAATGTTTTTTATTGTAGTGCACTGTTAACTTTACTACCAGCTATAGATATACCGCAATCAACTCCAGCTTTCGTGAAGATAAAAACGAGCACAATAGCAATAAGCACCGCGATGAGGGCATACTCTATCATCGTCTGCCCCTTTTCTCCACGAAGAACGCTGAATACTTTTGCATTAAGTTTCTCGTACATTTCTCTTATCCTTTTCACTGTTTTTTATTTTAGTGCACTGTTAACTTTACTACCAGCTATGGATATACCGCAATCAACTCCGGATTGCTTAAAGATAAAAACGAGCACGATAGCAATGAGTACCGCAATGAGGGCATACTCTATCATTGTCTGCCCCTTTTCTCCATGAAGAATACTGAATAATTTTGCATTAAGCTTTTCATACATTTCTCTTAACCTTTTCATCTTCTCTCCTCTCCTTATTATAAGAATAAGTTATAAAACTTCACCCCCCTAACAACATTTGATTTCTCTGCACATCACCTCCTTTATAAAATACCTCATTATTAAAAGAATATTATTAAAAATTGCATTTGTCAAGCCTTTTCACTCACCTCTAACACAAATAAGTTGCATTTATAACACACCAGACTAATAAATATCTATCACGTTGCCCTGAACTTGATTCAGGGTATGTAAGTGTCTCATATTGCTTTGATTTCAGCATATGGAATCAAAGCCTGGCATAAGTTATGGTAAAACTAACCAATTATTATGCCAAATTTTTCTCTTAACCTGAACCTATTTTTCA
>Ga0315282_10007020_pt1 | contig 18643 bp, 7 predicted proteins | sample YL17G07_20_MG_FD_203693 | JGI IMG/M metagenome (GOLD analysis project Ga0315282, IMG submission 203693) | Sediment microbial communities from Yellowstone Lake, YNP, Wyoming, USA - YL17G07_20 | ecosystem: Environmental > Aquatic > Freshwater > Lake > Sediment | place: USA: Wyoming | collected...
AAAGTTTTTGCTCTGCTTTAAGAATATCTTTTTGTAATAACCTGCGTAGGTCAATAAACAGGCCGTCGACCATTGTGCGATAAAGCACCGCCAGCTTCATGACCGTTATCAGCTTCGGTAAACAAAAGCCGCTCTCCCACCGAGAGATTGTGCTTGTATTTTTTAATCCCAACACCCGTGCAATCTCCTTCTGGGTAAGGCCTCTGGCCTTACGGTATTTGCGAAGGGAGTTGGGTATTCTCTTGTGCTTGGTATTTTTCATCAGTTTTTTGAAAAGGTGTGACTGTGCCTGAAAACTTGGATATCAAAGGTTAAACAATCAACACTTACATTTCCAATCTATCAGGTCAGCAAATTAAAATAAGAAAGGTAAAGTTGCCCTTTACGGCAAATTTGAACCTACCTTGAGGAAAAACTGGGTATAAAAAAAACACCCATTCAGGGTGTCACTAGAGATGAATCAAGTATCACACCCGCGGTCAAGTAACAAACTTTAATGTTACAACATAAACTGCTATTTTGTCAAGCGTTTGGGTGCCTGAGCGGTGAGAGAAAACAAAAAAGCGTGGCAAGCTCAATTACAAAGGATTAAAGCGTGGCCACGCCTGTTGTGTTCAGCCATACCTCCACGGGCCTTAGTCGCAGCTAAATTGCTTCTCCAAGCAAATCAAAAACCACTCTCGGGAAAAGCTGGAAACAAATAAAAAAGACACTTGTTTGGGTGTCACCGAATCTTGCTTGTTAGATTACCACACCCAGCGTAGCAAATGTCTAACGCTACAATAAAAGTCACTACTTGGTCAAGTGGTACTCAGAATAAATTAAAAAGCGTTCCAGTTTGGGGTAGAACGCTGGCTCCTGAGACATGCTAACTTGCCACTGATTACCGATTATGGTAAGATAAAAGAAAGGTCGGTAATCAGCTACTAACTAACCGCACACACATGTCCAAACCTTTAAGGCAGGGGATTTCTCTCCTACTAACATCTCTTGTTGTCATTTTAATTGCCGTGGTAGTTGGCGGAGGGTTAATCTTAGTATATAAAAATTTGGTAAGGCCAAAAGAGGCAACTTCTCCAACCCAAGTGTCTGCTCCTACGAGAGCAACAGAAGTTGCAGATAGAACAGAGACAGAAATACTTAAAGAGATATATGAGCAAAAAAAAGACAAAAGCCGGCCAACTCCACCAAAAGGTTTTCTCATCCCTCGGCCAGATTCAGTCCCTTCACAGTTCAAATTAGAATTTACGTTTTTCACAGATAGTGAGACGGTGTACCACTATGTAAGTTCTGAATCAGAAAAGTCAATATTAAGAATTCTTGAAGATCTTAACGAGGACTATGAAAAATTCGTAAAAACGATGTTAGAAATAACATTTCAACAGTATAGGGTAGAACAGGAGTTTACTTTCGAGGGATCGGAAGGAGTGGTTTTTGTTATGTACAAAAATGGAACTATGACCGATGAGCGCGTTCTTGCTCTTAACCGGTCAGGGCATTTGCTCAGAATAGGCATACAAAATAGTGACTGGTCATCTTCAGAAAATCTCCTCAATTTACTTAAGACATTACAGCCTGCACCATAAGAAGAAATTCTTCATATTGCTTGGCTGTTACTTTTTGTCACTCAAAGGTCGAAGGTAATAGTAAAACTAACCTTATTTTTCAAATTTTCATGTCGGAGAAAAAAATACTTTCGAATTGGAGACTCGGGCTAACTTTCACTCTCGGGGCAGGGTTAGTTGCAAGTATAATAATGAAATTAGCAATGTTTTTGTTGGCTTTATTAGGCTTTAAAGATGGATCTGCTCTGTTAAATCAAGCTGTCTCATTGATCGTATGGATTATAGTCTTGCCTGTCGGAATAATTGCTATTTCTGCCTACTTAAACAGGAGATATATAATAAAAGACAAAAAAAATGTACTTAAGTTCGGGTCAATTATATACATCGTTCTTTATGTTATCTTCCTTTTATTTTACTTCTTAAGAATTCTCTCATACATCCAAAACATAAGGGTAATGATTGTTTACTTACTCCTACCTGTATCTGCTCTGCCCTTTATCGTTTGTTTATTCTATTTTCTAGGGCGAAGATATATCAAGGAAACAACCCAAAAAAACAAACCCTAAGAAATGGGGAGTGATACTCTTTCAGAAGTCAACTCTTTGGCAGTATTACCCCCGTATAAAGCACGCTGTGATAACACCTAGGTTTCCCAACTTCTATTACCAGTCTGACGTATATCTTACTAATTAGTCTCTTCTTTAGTGATTAGCCAGTTAAATTTCTATAGACCTATTTAACCATCCATTCTTCTGCAAGTCCAACAAAGTCCTTAAAGTTGACAAAGCAGTCAGGATAAAGGTCCTCTGACATTCCAACACCTTCCATCAGCCAACTTTCACAGAATTGTGCTAAATCTAATATGTCAACGCTCCAGTCACGATTGAAATCAGATCTTGCTCGGTGGGTGCAATTGTATACTTGCCAGGCAAGTTCACTAATTAACACATCAGCATTTTTGTCGCTGCGAATCTTAAAGGTATCATCACTTAAAACCTCTTTGCCCGCTTCTATGAGGGAACACTGAACAGTGTCATCAATGATTACTGTATTACCTGACACGCTTACAAGTCCTAGAGAAATGTCTTTTATGTCACGAGTAGCTGTATTCTCGGCAAGAACACGGAAACTATATTCAAACATGGTTTCATCAAATCTCTCCCGAGTAACCAGTTCATAACCCCGTATTTTGATCGCTTCCGGACATGAGACAACATTGGTTTCAAAGGATGTGTCGTTCGCAGATAACTCAAGCCAACGGTCGTTCACACGGTCGTAAATTTTCACCGTGGCCCCTGGTATTTCAATTATAGTTCCACATTTTTGAGTGGACACAAGGGTTGCAACAATCTGCTTCCTTTCCTCTGGTCCGAGTTTGAAAAACCATGAAATGTTCTCCCCCTCAATCGTGCCCGCCCCAGGGGAAATTATCTCAATACAGAGAGGAATATCTTGCGTTAAATTGACCTCAATCGGAAATTCAAAAGGATTTTCAATGTTAATTAGGAGAGCATAGGCGTTATCCAATAACCTTTTTGGTTCTGACCTAATTGGATAAGGATACATTTGAGCTTTCTCTAATTCTGCTTCGGATACATTCACATCATTAATAACTATTTTTGTTGTCCCAAAACTCGTGGTGTAGTAGTCCAATCCGTAAACTCCGTGGTTGGTTTCGGCGACAAGGTAAAACACAATCTGTTGATTTTTTGGATTAATCCCTTCTCCATCCTCTTTATACCAAATAGTAAAAGTCTTACTTTGACCTCGCTCAATCTCCTGCTCATCCGATGTCATAGCAACAGGGAGTTCGTACTTTCTCTCGGCGATTTTCGGGAATAACATATAAGTGGTATAGGGTTCAATATAATAAACATACAGCATGAAGGTTGCAGCAGAATTACCAGTATTTTTGACTTGAGCCTCAGAGTATATGTCTTTGTAAAAGGCTGAGCCCCATTTATTATAGTGGACAGGTTCTGGCTTAAAGTAAACTCTTCCAAAGTTTTCCACCGAAACTATCTCACCAGCCACGGCCCCAGGAGCAGTTCTCTGGACAATATTTTGAAGTCCTTGAAAAGTATTCTGATAGATATAGTCAGCTTGATTGTTGCTGTCATTTAACACATAAGACCCTAATGATACCATCCGTGCATCGGTGCTCAGTGATTCCACGTTTATATAAAAGTCTCTCGCTATTTCTTCCGCTGTCACTCCAGAAGCAGGAACTCCAAGGCAAAAAGACAGCAAAGTCAAACTAAATCCCCAAAGAGGTTCAGCTATTTTTAATTTCCAATCACTCTCATCTTCCTTCTTGAGGTCGGCAAAAGTGGTTGGTAATAGAGCCTGTTGCATATAATAGGAAGAAACGAATAGATTTCCTACAGATCGCTTTCTAAGGTCCTGTCGATATAAGTTTATTTCCTCCTGGGTCAAAAGTTCCAAATGCCCCAGAGTACTGTTTCTTAACTCAGATAGACTGCTTTTCTTATTATCAATATTTGCTTGTAAGTCAGGAATAAACGTATCGTGAAAAGAATACTCATCAGCTCGTAATCGGTCTATCACTTTGCTAGAAATCTCGTTTATTATGTTTTTAAGCAAAAACTCACATTCTGTCTTGGTTACCACACCTCCTACCCATCCAAAATCATCTATTGCCTCTGCAAGGGCAGGGAACCTTTCCGCTAATCTAAGATAATCATCGACACTAAGACCTGAGATTTTTCTGATTCCTAATAAGCGAGACAGGGACAACTTTATTGCAAGGTCAGTTGCTATTTCTATCTTGTCCTTCGCAACCTCCTTACTGAAGTAATCAGTTGCACCAGCAACTAGCTGAGCATTGTCCATTATGTCATAACTTAGTAGGTTATTAGAAAAATCAACAATCTTGTTAATATCCTCCGCTATTAATGGGCTAAAGACAACTACATCTGTGAAACATTGACTCTCAGTTTCTTCATCGTCTCTCACAATTAGAAAAACGGTGTAATGTCCTATCTTTGTATAAATATGAGCTGCTTGCACTCCATCTACGATATTCCCATCTCCAAAATTCCATTGATACGAAACGATATTCCCTCCATCTGGGTCTCTTGATTGATTGGCATCAAAAAGTATTTCTTCTCCTATCTGAGGATAGTCGGGTGAATAAGTGAGTGTTGCGATTGGCAGATAATTAAGCTTTACCGACAGGTCAGCGTCTAACCTTGGATTATTACCGAAACCTGCCCATTCAGAAGCAAGTCCATGTTCGTCTACCGCCCTTGCCTGCCAGTGGTAGTTGCCATCAACCAGCCCATAAGCGATGACTGTCACCTCACTACCACTTGCTACAAAAAAGTCGCTTTCCTGAGTAAATCTACTCAGAAACTCACCCCCATATTCATCAAGTTGCCTTAATTCTATCTGAAGCTTGACCCTGTCACCATCAGGGTCGCTTATATTTGCTTTGAAAATAACGGTAGATTCATCCATTGTACCACCAATGGGAATTTCGGTTGTGCCGTCAGACTTTAATTGAGCTAAGTTTGCAGGAGGATTAGGAGGCCGGTTGGAGGTAAGTCTAAAATAATGGCTATTTATTTTGGAATCTGTATTGACGAAGAAGTAATACTTTCCACCACTAGACGGTACTAAAATTGCCACCTCGTAATGGCCGTTGTTTGTAGGTCTGGTGACATCTGGAATAAACCCAGAGAATCGGTAGGTATTCGGCCCTACTTGGCTGTAGTTAAAATACCGAGGGTCAACAAGTTGCTGAGCCAGTTCCCTATCCGGGCCGTCAGTAGCTATCAAGTAAAGTTCAGGAATTACAGCAGCCGGAGGTCCATTGAAAGTGAGTTCAGCTTGAACAGACAATCCTGCATCTGATAAACCGGCAGTTCCACGGATATGAGCAGTGCCTTCAACGGTTGCGTAGTCGTTATCTAAATTGTATTGAAAATCACTGTCAAAAGTCCAAAATTGAGAAACCGAACTGGGGTATTCGTCCGCACCAATATCTACCCGCCCATTCATGACTCGTGGCTCGCCGTCGATATCGGTTTGGCCAGTATAGTCACCGGCAGGATTACCAGTATCGATACAAGGTGAACCAAGCTTCAAGTGATAATTGTCGCTACCTACATCTACCAATAGAGGATCAGACGAGATATTTCCATTTTTTCCAGTAGGGTTACTTGTTCCACTGTAATTTAGGTTATTGCCCCAGACATTGTTATAGTACATGCTAGGGTATGAGTGATTGGTGCAGTAGATACCATAATTATTATTGGTAATAAGGTTATTGGTTGGAGAAACGTAGGAATAGTCAAAAAATACTCCACTTCCGCTATTTTTTACAATAGTATTGTTAACGATCTGGGAACCACCCCAAATATTCCTGAGGAGAATGCCATTGTAGTTGGCAGTAATGATGTTGTTTCGTATATTGCAGGTGCATCCGGGATATAAAGAATCTTCAATTATGCTAATCCCGGCTTCAGAAGGACCGCTGCCTTTTATGGTAAATCCCTCAATAGTCGTATTGTGAGCAGCAGTGATTACGTCACCTGTTCCTTCACCCTCGATAACAGTTATATTTGCGCCTGCCCCGACCAGATTAATACCTCTCGGCAGAGAGATACTTTCCCGGTAACTACCTGCTCTTACTCGGATAATATCCCCATAGTGAGCATTGACGATCCCTTGGCCAATGGTAGTATATGGGTTATTAGGCGTCCCATCCCCTCCTGGCGGAGCCGTGGCATCAATTACGATCCGAAAGTAATTCGGAAAGGGCTTCACCAAGGGATAATTGTCTGTAACTGAATCTATGCTGTAAGGTGTATCGCCAATACCATCTCCATCAGCATCAGTTTCTGTGTAATCCTCCCAGTAATTCCCAAGTAAGTTTGAATAATCATTGCCGTTGTAGGTGTAGGTGATTTCTTCCGGGCTGTTCCACGTGTTAATTGATTGGCTATCTGAGAACCTGTCATAATCATCGCTTCTGTAGAAATTGTTGAGATAAATTTTGTTCCCAGAGGATTTTTCTATTGCATAACCTGGCCACCAGTATCCGGATATATTATTTTTTATTATTATATTGTTTTGTGCGTATTTCAAACTAATCCCACGAGTTAAAAAAGCTAAAGATGACAATTCGTTGTGGCTGACTAAATTGTTTGAGGATTCCTCCAAATAAACACCGAGTCGTTCTGTTTCTGCAATATAACCATTTTCCGATGCCCTCCTTACTAAAAGCTCCGCAGATACGTAATTATCTTTTATCTCGCTGTTACTAGTCTTCAGCATTTGGAGACCAAAATTTAAGTCGACATTTTGGACCGTTATGTTTTGGCAGTTAACCAAAATTAGCTGGGCGAGGTCCATATCTTTAATTGTTTGGCCCGTTGCATCTTCAAAATAAAGAATAGGTTTACTTTCGACATGCTGAGCAGGATAGAGGTTGGGTTCGGCTGTGGCAACATTACCACTGACAGTATTACGGTAAGAACCATATACGTAAATGCCGGTACAGGCGAGGTTATTATCACTGATTGTGTTGTCATACGAAGACTCTAGCGAAATTCCTTTTCGCGTATATGAAATGGTATTAGTGCTTATGAGATTACCTGTTGACTTTATATAGCTCCCCCCCGTCCAGAATTGCTCCAAGGAAATACCTATACCCTCTCCTATAGTCCAACAGCCGTTTTGCTTGTAACGATCAAGGTTATGCTCAACATTATTTTTTGTAAGTGTGTTGTTGGATGATCCACGTAAAACAATACCTAACCAATTACCGGCTTCTAAACTGCCCTCCCCTCGCTCACTTAGTATGTTGTTGGAGTTAATTAAGTTACTAGAAGACCTTTCGAGCGTAATAGCCCTAGAACCTGAAATTCTCAGCACGTTATTAACTATTTTGTTGCTTGAACTGTATTGAGACAGCCTAATACAATCCACCCAACTTTTTATCTCATTGCGAGCGATTTCATTTCCCAATGAATAATACAGATAGGCTCCAACATTATTATTTAACATAGTATTGTCGAGCACCTTGCAGTTGACCGACGAAAAAAGTGCAGCACCGATGGGCGTGTTAGATAAGTCAAGGCCTTGTATTGTAACATTGTTACAATCCATAAGAATAACTTGTCCTGCATCTGATACCGAAAGGCCGGTTTGCCTAACCAAATACACAAGTGGTTTGCCGTTGACGGTGTTGTTTTGCACGTCGTTATTGTACTTATAGTAGAACTCAAGGCCACCATTGGCAAAACTATTATTTTTGATAATATTATCCCAGGATTGGTACAAATAAAGGCAGGATTGGTACAAATAAAGGCTACCGTTGGTGAATACATTGGTATTAATCGAGTTATTACGCGCTGAGTACAGGTACATACCCCTTGCACCCGAGGAGATCTCGTTACCAGTGATGGTATTATCTGAACTTCCATACACATAAATTCCAGTGGAATGGGTTGAGACTACATTATTCAAAATGTCGCAGTAATTTGCGCCGTTAAGATGTATCCCCATCGATGGACTCTGAATTGTAAGCCCGTTTATTTCCACATGATCAGCGACTATAGTAAATACATAATCCCGTGGATCCACGGGGTAAATAGTAACATCCGCAGGGTTCCCAGAAGTTGATCTGATCGTTAAGGATTTGCTAATCTTTGCGCTCGTATAATGCTCTCCAGCATCTATTGTAATCACGTGTCCATCTAAAGTATTAGCGTCATCTATTGCAGCCTTAATATTTGTGAAGTTCTCTCCTGTGTCAATGTTGTGAACTTTGAATTCTTCTGGAGTGATGCAATTCTCTACAAACTTACCCGTCAACGGATGACTGTCACTATCCCCATTTATATTGTAAGGAGTATCACCAACTCCATCCTCATCGGAATCGCCTCCAGTATAATCGCTCCAGTAATTGCCAAGGTAGTTTGTGTATTCAATTTCCTTGTAGGTATAAGTTACCGGCTCTGGAGAGTTCCAGGTATTAGTTAAGCCCTCACTTGCATCAATGTTGTTGCCATTATATATGAAATTGTTAAGGTAAATTAGGTTATTAGTGGAAGAATACAGCTCAATGCCTATCCAACAGTTTGAGCTAATGTTGTTCTGGTTAAAAGTGCTGTTTGAGACCTTGTACAGCCAGACACCGTAGGAGTTATTCGTTACATTATTCCTAGAAATATTGCAGTCACTGACTTCCCTAAGAATTATTCCTGTGTTTGCTCTACTTATTGTAAACCCGCTTATCTCCACGTAATCCGCTTCTATCTCAAAGGCACTTTCATTGTAATTTTCTGCTCGTACAATTGTTGTTTCTGCTCCATTTTCTGACCTGATGGTCAGATGGTCTTTGTTTACATTCACATTCTCAGTATAAGTTCCATCCCTGACAACTATAGTATCGCCGGGATTTGCAGCATTTACAGCCTGCTGAATCGTTGAATAGTTGTCTGGCACATAGATTGTATTAGGTTCAGCTTGGACAACCCCCGCCAGCGGAACGGACAAAATTCCAACAAGCAACATAATTTGGACGGTCTTGCTTTTCATGACTATCTCTCCTAAATCAGCGGAGGCGCGCATATCAAAGGGCACCACCGCATCGTGCTCACGCTAGGTTTGCCGGAACCCGACAGCAACACAAGCAGGTGATGCCCCATTTCGGGGCACCGACCCTTGTGCATCTGCTGTCTGGTTAAACTGGCGATTTAGCGTGAAATGCCTTAAGGCACAGTGCAATTTTTCAATTGTCAAAGGCGGCTTTAAAGGCCGCAAAATCCATTACTCGACTCAAAATCCTCCGAGTTAGTCAACTACGCAGATAAAATACAAAAGCGCTTCCACTAATTTACAAAGCTATTTTACACAAGTCAGGGCTTTATTTTCAAGTAAAATCGCCTGATTTTTAAGAAAAATCTAACTTATTGAGCTGTGGCATAAGTATACCTCCCAAGTTAAAAAGCGGGCTAATGCAGTAAAATACAAGAGCTCTGCCACCTGCTTTGAATCCTCTCTAAAACTCGTGTGGCCGAAAAGTGACAGCAGGTCAGTAAGAAATACAAAAAACGGCCACTATCCTTTTCATAGAACCAACCGGCAGTTCACGGAGTTTGCTACGGTGTGGCTATTTTAGATGCCGATTTTTTCAACTCCCCCGTGGCTGTTTTGCATGCCGATTACCAGATAGCCCCAAGGCAGGTTCATGGAACGCGTTTTGATTCAACGACCTGTCTAAGTTTTCTACTTCGCGACTGAAAAGCGTCTTGGCGGTAATCTCTGTATCAATTACGTTCTGCGGCAAAGCTTCGGTCCGGACTTGCAGCGCGAGAAAAACAAGCATCAAGAAATTCAAAACGAAGAAAGACAGTTGTTTCACCTTTTTCCCTCTTTTTATTCTCCTCATTCCGACTTAGCGAAGAGTTTCTAATCGAATTCGTTCAGCCAATTCTCTGCTAAGGCGGCAAAGTCGGGAAGACTAATCTTACCATCAGCATTGTAGTCCAGGCCACTGTCGCCAGGTGTGCTAAGCCAACGCGAGGCTAAAAGCGAAAGGTCTACATAATCTACTACTGCATCACCAGTGACATCGCCAAAGAGCCGGTAAAAAGTGAAAGTTGCATTGTCGCCGCCGACACAGTCTCCATTTCCGTCAAGCTTTTTGCCACCCGAGTCGGTGATTTTAGTATTATCAAGAGTGGCGGTATATTTATCATCGGGTAAAGACTGAGCCAGTGTCCAGGTTGCAGTAAAAGTCGCCGGATTATAATTGAAAACTGCGCTGGTTAGATTTATAGATCCGTGCGATGCACCCATAAGCAATAATGCGTAGCGAGAGATTGTCACATTTTCGCTGAATTTGGCCGATATGCTTTTGACTGTGCTCCTTTGAGCTTTGCCATTTGCAATAATTGACGCAACTAATACCGGCGGAGGATTGGCTGTAACCACCTTACGAGTACGGTTGCCAACCTTATCATATGTGTAAATTACAGTTTCGCCATTAGGATGGACAACTTTGACCAATCTATTGAGGTCGTCATAGTGGTATTCGACTCTATAAGCTTGCGCAGAAACAGCGAACAGCAGCACAATGCCTGTTGCACCGAATATCCAACCTAATTTTTGCAGTTTATTTCGCACGTTTTATCTTTTTATCTCAAATCTTTAGCATTAGTCTTGTTTATTATTCTGAATTTCGGCTCATATCTTTCGAGAATAATCGGTTTATGCGCCGGTTTACGCGATAAATTTGCGGCTGTAAGTGTGCCAGGGTGATACTTAGACTGATGTGTAAATGGACCTTGGGTACCTTGAACAGACTGGTCTTGAGGCTCAGAAGTGTTAGCCCCAGTTTCTCCAGTTTGCTGGAACCAGTTCTGGAACGCGTTCATATTGTTCACCAACTGTTGCCACAAGTTTGTTTGTGTTTCTCTATTTTCTTGTTGTTCTATTAACATACCGCTACGAGACAGGTATTCTTTAACAGCTGGATTGTTGCCTTGAGCCCTACATTGGGCGTTGGCGGCACCCCATAGACCGCAGGGAGCGACATCCTTCTTTATCTCCGCTACTACTTTGACATCGGTATATACCTCATTAGCTTGCGCCTGTATAACTGGTCCTGCAAACGGAGACATGCCCATTGAAGCTATAAGTCCGCCGATGTATCGAAGCATGGCCTCTGTTTGGTCTGACGGTGGAGGCGGTTTAGGGAAAGCAAAGCTTATGATCGAAACACTCCCGCTCGTGAAGTTTCTGCTTCCAGCGTAATCGATATAACCGCCCATCTCCCATGAGAAATTGGGGGGGCTGGGCATTTCTACGGTTCCTGCCGGGTCAATATTCATCAACGGATTAGCAGAGGCATATAGATAATCGTGTAGGCTGATTGGCTTATCGAAGCTTCCTGTTACAGGGTCTCTTGTGAGGAATCTGCCGGTTGATGTGTCGTAGTATCTTGCCCTCATATATAGCAGGCCCTCGGGGGCAGCGGCGACACCAAATTTACCCACGTATTGGTATGGGTTACCGGTTACGCAGGAGCAGGTATTGAGTTTGCCAAACTCGTCGTAGGAATATTTACCAACAACACCGCCAGAGTAGCTGGTTAGGGCAACGGTGCTACTTATCGGGTCATAGTGATAGAATAGCGGCTCCTCAGTATGGGCATCAATGAGATAGGCCAGGCCGAGGCCGTAGATGTAATAGTACTTCGGACTATTGTCTGCGCCGGTTTCAGCTAACACATCCCATATATCGCCTCCAGTCGAGTCAATGGTATATCGTGCTGTGCCTGTCGATGATGTGTTGTCGAGGCGATGACCCTGACCATCATAGGAATAGAGCCACTGCTCAGCGACTTTAGCCATCTTTGTCAGCCAGTCGTGTGAGTCGTATGTGTAATTTGTAGTGTTTGTGCTGACCCTCTTTTGGACTAAGTCACCCCTGTTACTAAATACGTAATTTGCATCGCCTGCTTTGACAAGACGGTCGGCATCATCATAGGTATAGTTGATGACTTCTTCGGTTACAGCTATGGAAGGCAGGATTGGCTGATTATAGTCAATGGCGATGCGGTTACCAATCTCATCAAGCTCGATGGTATATTCGCAAATTGGCTGGCCTCCAGCTGTTTCGCTATGTTGATATATGAGTCTGCCCGCATCATCGAAGTCATAAGTAGTAACATCGCCATTCGGCAAATTAACGCCAATTAGCTCATCTGCCAAGTCGTATGTGTATCGCGTAACGTTAGAAAGCCAGTCGCGTATCTCGATAAGGTCGTTGTACTGGTCATAGAAATATTGAACCGACTTGTCGCCTGGGTAGGCTAGAGATGTTTTGTTACCAACGGGGTCATAGGAGTAACGAACAGTCTGTCCAAATGGGTCGGTCTTGCTTATAAGGGAATCCCTATTATCGTACTGATATGTAGTAACGCCAACAGAGTCGGTCATTTTTATAAGGAGCCCAGCCGAATCATATTCATACTTAACAGAGTTGCCATCAGGGAATGACTCCTGAGTCAAATGGTTATTCTTATCATACTGATACGTTGTTACCTTATTGTCTTCATCGACCAAAGCGGTCTTATTGCCGACTTTATCATATTCATACGACCTTTTTAGCCCAAGCGGTCTAGTTGTCTTTTTCAGGCGGTTAAGCCAATCATATTCAAAGGTTGTTGTCTTACCCCAAGCATTTACCATACTAATAAGGTTACCACGAGCATCATAACTGTAGTTGGTTTGGTAGCCTGCGGCATCGGTGACACGGATTAGCCGGTCGCGCAGGTCGTAATCGTATGTAGTAACTCTGCCTTTAGCGTCAATTCTTTCCTTTATCCTGCCTACTTCATCGTAGTGAGTCTCTGTATTATGCCCCAGCGGGTCGGTAGTTTTGATAAGGCGATTTAGCTCATCGTACTGGAAGATTGTTTTGCGACCTAATGGGTCAATTGTGGCGATTTTGTTTCTGGCCCGGTCATATATATGCTTTGTTACAACATCATTGGGCCCGGGCTCGGTAATTTCAGCAAGATTCCCAGCACGGTCATATTTATATGAGGTCTTATTGCCGTTTTTGTCGGCAGTTGATGCAAGTCGCCCCAAAGCATCGTAGGCGTTGCCAATAGAGTGGCCATTGGGGTCGATTGTGCGAATAAGGTGACCAACGGCGTCATACTCATACCGTGTCTTGTGACCATGGGGGTCTGTTACGCTGGTGCGTCTATTCAACAAGTCGTATTCATAGATTGTATGACCTCCATTTGGGTCGTGAACATCGGTTAGATTGCCTCGTGAGTCGTAACCATAGACCGTCGTATCTTCTCTGGCATCTTTTGTGCTTACACGGTTGCCAACCTTGTCGTACGTGTGAATAGTCTCATAACCGCATGGGTCAGTAACCTTAACAAGATGACCTATGGCATCGTATTCGTATTGAGTATAGAAACCTGCTTCGTCAGTAACTTGTACTAAGCGGTCTAATTCATCATATTCAAATTCTCTGTCGTTTCCGTCAGGATATATCTCCCGGGTTTTGTTGCCATTTTTATCATACTCATACTGGGTTACTCTACCAGCAGGGTCGGTTATGGCAATAAGATGGTCTGTGGCATCATACTCATAACGGATCACCTGTCCCAGCGCATTAGTCTGAGTAAGCTTGCGCCCAACCTCATCGTAAGTGTAGAGAGTCTTATTACCGAGCGGGTCAGTTACGCTTATAAGATTACTATTCGGATCATAGTCGTATGTAGTTGTATTCCCATTTGGGTCGGTTATGGTATGGACAAGACCATTACTAAAGTATGTTCTATGGGTTATCTGATGCAACGCATCATTGGTATCAATAAGATTTCCATTAGAATCATAGGTATAGGTCGTAACGTTGCCCAGAGCGTCTTCTTTCCGCAGTGGATTATTGTAGCTGTCATAGGATATATATGTCGGGCCGCCGTTAGGGTCGAGTTTTCGGATCACGTTCCCACGGTTGTCATACTGATAGTTAGTAGTATGGTTTGATTGGTCTGTCCAGGCGATGCGATTATCGTTGGTATCATACTGCGACTTAGTTTGTGTGCTGTCCGCAGCTAAAACAGTCGGCAATCTATTAAGCCCATCATATTCGTGCTTAGTCTTATATCCTAATGGGTCATTGACTTCAGTTATGCCCGTATAAGCCGTAACTATACCCCAAGGTGTTTCGATCTGAGTGGTCTTGTAGTCAAAAGTAGTGGAATCGCCTTTAGCATCTCTTTGTTTGACGACCCGATTGTATTCGTCATAAGTATTTTCAAGCAATGTAAAACTGCGTGGGTTTATAATTTTGGTAATGCGACGTTTAGAATCGTATAAAAATTGCGTCGTAAGCCCGTTTGCATCTGTAACACAAGAAAGGTCATTGTTTGCGTTCAAGGTGTAGCCGACAATTCGCCCGTTCGGGTCAGTCAATGAAGCCACACGACCGTTTGCATTGTAGGTCAAAGTAAACAGGCGTCCGACGGCATCGGTGATAGTTCTGAGCCTTCCCGTGCCGGAATATGATAAAGTTATGCAGTTGTTGTTTCTATCAATTATATTTTGGAGCTTGCCATTTATTGCGAAGTTGTATCTTATCTGGTCCGTACGAATAAGTGTGAACGTACTGTCTCCATTTTTGATGAGACTACTATAGACGCCAGGCAGTTTCGGCACATAACTGCTGCCAACTCGCTCATAAACGTCACAGTGCCCATTAGGCCAGCTTACCACGACTGACGCATCTTCTCTTTCTGACGCCCGCATTTCATAGCTATGGTGCCATCCCTTACCGAATACACCTTCGTAGTAATCCTGCGAATTGTAGAAACGCTCAAACTTAAACGAAAGTCCCGGCCCAGGTACCGTTAAGTCCGTATGTTCATAAGTAAAATTGCCTGTTGCGGTATTAACAGGTTCTGCCATATAACCTGTGAATGTTACATCAGAACCATATTGGTCAGTCTCTGTGAATACCTGAATCCTCTGGTTTTGCAATGCGCCAGGATCACCTGGAAAGTCGCCATCTGATACATATACGTTATCTTGGGAGTCCACACACAGCCTGGCGGCACGGCAGAATTCACCATCACCTGAACCTCGCCTACCCCAACCAGTCAGGAAATTCCAGTTACGGTCGAATTTCAGGACCCTGTAAGCGGATGTGGCAACGTAGAAACAGCCCCAGCGGTCAATGGCCATGTCAAGAGGCATTTCTTTCTTAGAGGGGTCGAGTTGGGAAACTATCTTGTAAAAGTAACCATTAACGCCGAATTTTTGGATTCGGCCGGTCTCATCGCCTACATACAGGAAACCATCCTTATCTCTCACGATGCTCAAAGGCCCAGCAAGTTGGCCTGGGTTTGTTCCGTATTCGCCCCATTCACTATCAAATACAAAGTTGACACCGCCGTCATACTTAGTAAATTTCTTCACTTTGTGTTCTGTGGGTATACATACATATATCATACGCCATTCGTTTACTGTCATGCTATTAGGTTCAAGGCCGGTACATATCGAACCAATCGATTCAGAGATTAGTTGATCAGTCAGCTTGATTTCGTTACAACGGCGACCATCCTCGTAAAGCTCGAATACGTATGTCCCCCAGTAGGGTCCACCCGGTGTAAATTCGCCGATAGCGAACAGCTTGCGAAAATCGTAATGAAGTTCGTTGAGCTTGTATTTAGACTCCGGTGCTGGAATTTCGAACTTGTCTATGAATTCACCTGTCGTTTTATATCTTTTAATCTCTCTTTTTCCATAGTCTGATACCCGAATGTAGCCCTCATTATCTATCGTAATACCTCGTGGGCCTCCTTCACTGCTGAACTGGTCATCGCCTGGCCCGATACCTCCCCGCTTGTACAGCATACGGTAAAAATGACTTGTCGGCTTTCTTGTCGGCGTGCATGTTACCTGCTTGCCGATAGAGTATTTCAAATCGTTCGTTACTGCAAACACCCTGTAGTAATAAAGCTGCAGGTTAGTAAGGTCGGTGTCAAGGAAGTCTGTTGTTCCTGGCACGTTCGAAATAACCATCACACCATTTGTAACAACTTGCCCCTCAGAATAATTTTGCCCGTCAACTGGTTTCCAGCTAATTGATTCTGTTGACCGCACGATTAATGTTGAGGCATAGTTAGGATCAACCGGATTGGTCAAATGAATGATTGCTTTGCCGTCGAGCGGCTCTGTCCATACATTGGTTGGTGCACGTATTGGCCGTGGGGTGCCTGAGACAACAATAGATTTGGTCCATCCAGAAGAATACCAGTAGTTATCGTCCACACTATAAGTCCTATAGTAATAAGTCTGGCCTGGCTCAAGGCAATAGTCAAAGTGGTCGTTTAGAGCCTGTTCATTCCTTAAAAAAGTGATTTTGCCTTCGGTAACCCCACCAGCAGGGTAAATTCGGGAGTTCTCAACATCCCACTCCATTGGTACTTCTGAGCGGATCAGCAAAATTGGAGTATACCCGTACCCAGACAAACTCGTCTGAACATGAACTACCCCCTCGGACGGTGAAGATAAATCGAAAACCTGAGGATTCGGCTTCAGCCCAAGCCTTCGTGGTGCGAAGTAATCACCAATCAGGTAATTACCGCGGATTCCTCCGCGGGAATCTCTCCAAACCACCAAGTTAGCATCGATTGCAGGTTGGTAGGCGTACCCTCCTGTTAGCAGGTCAAAGGTCTGCCCAGTGAGGAGACTATAGCCCTTGAGCGTCCCCTGCGTCCATATAATGTAATTGCCGCATACGGTCGGCATTTGCTGGTTTGCCGGCCCGGTTGCAACAGGGAACTCTATCTTGGTTTCAAGGTTATACGCGTATATATCAGTATACCCATGCGATTCCTGAGCACGGCAGTCTTCCCAGACCACTATGCGTCCCCATATCTCTGCATCATATTGCTCATAAGGAGCCGTACAAATAGCGAATTCTTGGCCACCAAAAAGACGTCCAGAAAGGTCCTTCCCATATATGTCAGTCTTTGTTGTACTCGCGTTACGCACATCCTGCCACACAACTATAGACTTATCCACCACAGGCCACTGCTGAGTACCGGTATAAGAGCAAATTACAAAACTCGGACCACCCGATAAGTATCTGCCCCAAATATCTCTGTTTGTACCGGTTGGGTTGTCATCATATACAACAAGATCTCCAGAAATCCGTGGATACATGCCGGTGGGGGAAAGCTGATAAGGAGAACCACCGAGTTGACATGCCCAGATAGAAGGGGTGCCCGCAGGCGACTTCCAGAACACTATGACGTTGCCTGAGATATCTGGCGAAGAATTGTATGCACTTGGATTGCTGGTAATGTTAACTGGTGAGCCGTAAGGTAACTGTCGATAATAAATATCGCTGCCGGACCCAGGGTAATATACCCAGGTCACAGTTTGACCTGATACTCGTGGTACCCCTTCTCCGCCTGGTGCATCTGATACAACAAATTCACGGTTTGGGTCAAAATACGGGACCCCTAGAGCGTTTGGAGAAAACCCTCCTACAAAAACAACGCAAATCAGCAAGGTCGCATGAATTCTTTTTCTCATTATCCTGTCTCGGACGATACCTCGGCTTCTGCACTACTGCCTACTATTCGCAGCGGTAAGTTCCTCAAAATGTGCGAGGTTACCCGCACACTTTCCACACACCAATGTTGTTCCACTATTGTTGAACGCCTTCTCTTCTGTCGTAAGCCGCTGAAGTAGTCGGCATAGTATATCTTATAAGACGTTATCCTGTCAATCAAAATCTTCTTAAATTATGGTGAATTTTTCTTAAACAAGGGGTAAAACCTTCATTGAAAAGAGCAAATATCCCCCTCTTTTTTATTCCGGCCTCTGGTTTAACCTTAATAAATGAGCTTAAGCAAAGAGGCAATTAAAGAGTTCAAGGAGATTTACTACGTGGAGTTTGGAGAACGAATATCAGATAGAGAGGCTCAGGAGATGGGAGAAGGGCTACTTTTTTTGTACACATAAATTATGGTAGAGACATTATCCGTAGCTGGACCACCCCCGTCACCATCTGTTCCAAGGGAACTCACAAAGTGAGTTGCTATGTCTTTGGCGATTTGGGGAGACCCCGTTTCTACATACATTCAGTAGAGACTACGCATTTTGCGAGTGATAAAGTCATTACCGTACGGGTCTGCACAAATGCCAACATACCATTCAGCATAATCCGTACCTCTCGCATCAATATAATTCTTTATGTCGTCAATTATTTTCTGCGTTTTGCTGGGGACGTTCATCTCGCGCTTCATAGCTCTATACTTCCTGTCAGCAGCTATTTTCCAAAAAGCATCGTATCTTAAAAGCTAAAAAACCAAAGTAACCTTGGTATCTTTAGTAGGGCGTAGGTGCAGAGGTGACTGTTGATTTCATTTTCCAGAAAGATTGGAAAAATTTGCAGAATACTATGGAAAAAGCTAACATCATCCGCCAGGAATCATCCCGAAAGACCACACCTGCTCATGGTCAAGATTGGCTATTTTCAAACAATCGGGCTTGTATTGGTCAAAG
>Ga0315282_10007021_pt1 | contig 18640 bp, 7 predicted proteins | sample YL17G07_20_MG_FD_203693 | JGI IMG/M metagenome (GOLD analysis project Ga0315282, IMG submission 203693) | Sediment microbial communities from Yellowstone Lake, YNP, Wyoming, USA - YL17G07_20 | ecosystem: Environmental > Aquatic > Freshwater > Lake > Sediment | place: USA: Wyoming | collected...
GGGCACATTTATTTCACGACAACCAACGAGGTCGAAGTCAAAGGAAGGATCGAGTCCAAAGGCGGCAGCGGCTCGGGCACCCAGAACGGAGGGACCGTAAACGTCACCGGAAGCAGTCTCACTTTGGAAAGTGGGTCGGTGGTTGACCTTGGGGCGCAGGACACGGCCGGGCAACTGATCGTCAGTGTGACTGGAAACGTTGACATCGAGGGGTCGGTCCTCGGTGTGAGCGGCACGGGCGACGGATCTCAGCACGGCGGCACGGTGGATATCACGGCTGGTGGGAGCTTCGTGCTGGGAAGCGCAGGCTCGATCAACCTGCACGGCGAGGACTTCGGCGGCGCCGTATCTCTGGACGTGTCGGGCAATGTCACGGTCAACGGCTCGATGGACCTCACCGGGGACACGGGAGCTGGCGCCCAGACAGGGGGCAATCTGAACCTTACGGCGGACGGTAACTTCATCCTGGGGGAAGGCGGCATGATCAATCTCTCGGCCCAGGACCAAGCCGGGGCGTTCACCGCAACCGTCGGCGGGAATTTCACGATCCGGGGCCTGCTCAACGCGCAAGGGGCCAGCACCGGAGACGGAAACCAGATCGGGGGCAGCGTCAACCTGACCGTCAGCGGGAATCTGCTGATCGCAAGTACGGGAACGGTGAACCTGTACGCTCAGGACCGAGGCGGGTCGTTTTCCGCGACCGTGAGCGGGAGCGCCACGATCCAAGGCTCTATTATCGCCACGGCGGCCGACACAGGAGCTGGGGTTCAGAACGGCGGGACGGTCGATCTGAATGTGACCCATGACCTGGTGATCGCGGGAACTATTGATGTCCACGGCCAGGACAACCATTCCGGAGCCACCATCACCGCCCATGCCGACAACATCACTATTTCCGGAACCCTCAACGCCTCGGGCGGCTCGGGAGCCGACGCTCAGTACGGTGGTGTCATTACGCTTACGGCCGATCACAACCTTCGAATCAGCGGGACGCTCCTGGTGACGGGACAGGAGAAGACCTCTGGGCGTGAAGAGATCCTACTCACTTACAGCACCAAGGACTTCACCGGAGCATCATTCTCCACCACGCCGACGGAACACTGCACCGATCCTTGCGCCGGAGTGGACTGCTCGAACCTGAACGGCCCATGCGTCGTCGGCGTGTGCAACCCGTCGAGCGGCCAGTGTGAAGCTCAGAACAAGAGCGCGGGGACGGCGTGCAACGACGGCAATCGCTGCACCGTGAACGACCGGTGCAACGGTTCGGGCGGCTGTGTATCCGACCCGGTCGAATGCTCAGGGCTCAACAATCAATGCACGACCGGCGTTTGCAACGCGTCGAGCGGCGCGTGCGAGCCGCAGTACAAGGACACGAGCACCGCGTGTGACGACGGAAACCTGTGCTCGGTGAACGACCACTGCGACAGCGCTGGCAATTGCGCCGGGACGGCGAAGGACTGCTCGTCGCTTAATACTCAGTGCACGACTGGGGTGTGCAACGCATCGAACGGCGCGTGCGAGCCCATGTACTTCGATACGAATACCTTCTGCGACGACAGCGACCTGTGCACTACGGATGACCGCTGCAACGGTAGCGGCGGGTGCGCCGGGACAGCGATTGTCTGTGCTGCTCCACCTGAGAATACTTGCGCTGACGGGCATACTCGTCTGATCTACGCGTCGACAGGGACGTGCTCGATCGGCGTCTGTTCGTACTCGAGCACCGAGGAGCCGTGCGCGTTTGGGTGCCAGGCCGGCGCATGCCTGTCCGGCCCGACAGGCTGCGTCTTCTTCGTGGACGCGGACATGGCCTTTTCAGGCGATGGCTCAAACTGGCTCGATGCCTTTAAGAACGTCCAGGAGGGAATCGACGCTGCGGCCACGACAGCAACGGCCGAGGCGCCGTGCGAGGTCTGGGTGGCCGAGGGTACCTACTATATCTACGTGAACAGTGAGCAGAACACTGTCCAGATGCAGCCCTATGTGCATGTATACGGCGGGTTTGCGGGGACCGAGCGATCGCGGGATGACCGCGACTGGACCACGCACCCGACCATCCTGGACGGCCATGCATCCGAAGGGAGCGAGTTTCAGGTCTACCACGTGGTCACGGGCTCGGATGACGCGGTCATCGACGGGTTCACGATCACGGGCGGGAACGCTCTCAACGCACCCAAGAACGACAATTTCGGCGGAGGCATGCTGAACCGGAACGTCTCGCCGACGGTCGCCAACTGCGCCTTCACCGGGAACCAAGCCGGGGTCGGCGGCGCCATGGTCAACCTGCTCGGCACTCCCCTGATCACCGGGTGCCTTTTCGAGGACAATTTCGCCCAGAATCTCGGCGGCGCGATTGGGAACGACGGAGGCGGAGGCGCGCCTGTCATCCAGGGGTGCCGGTTCGTCCACAACGCGAGCGGAAATCGGGGTGGCGCCATGGTGAACGCCATGAGCTTCCCCTCCATCATCGACTGCATCTTCGAAGAAAACACGGCCGTGTCCGGCGGGGGCGCCGTCTATAGCCAGGGTGAAAGCGCTCCCCTCCTCCAGGGGTGCGTATTCCGCGGCAACCAGGCGGCTTCCGAGGGGTCCGGAACCGGCGGGGCAGTAGGGAATTTGAGATCGCCTGCGCTGATCGAGGATTGCATTTTCGAAGGGAACACGGTGCATGGATTCGGAGGCGCCGTATCGAACGACGGCAGCAATTCGGAGATCAGGAGATGCGTATTTCGGCGCAACCAGGCCCTGGAAGGGTGGAACGGCGCGTCCGGCGGAGCGCTATACAATCTGAACAGCTCTCCGGAGGTATCGGAGAGCGTCTTTGCGGACAACACGGTCGAGGGCGAAGGCGGAGCCGTGACCAATGTCGGCCAAAGCAATCCCCGATTTGTGAACGCGATCATCCATGGCAATAGAAGCCGTTATTCCGGAGGAATAGTCAACTACGAGTCCAGTTCTTCTACGATTATCAATTCCATTCTGTACGGCAACTCGGCGAACAAAGGGATCGGCGGCGTGCAGGGTTACGCCGAGGTGGTGAATAGTATTGTGTGGGGGAATCTCCCTTCTCAGATGAGCACGAATTCTCAACGGCCATCCCAAGTGTCATACAGCGACATCCAGGGGGGCTACCCCGGAGAGGGCAACATCGATCAGGTCCCGTTATTCATCGACCCCGAGGCAGGGGACTTCCATCTCAAGACCGGGTCCCTGTGCGTGGACTCGGCGAACGGCGATCTGGCGCCCGAGTTCGACCTGGAAGGGCACGCCCGGTGGGATGATCCCGGAACGTCCAACACAGGCATAGGCGACCCGCCGTACGCGGATATGGGCGCGCTCGAGCTCCAGACGTGCGAGGGCAAGATCTGCGACACGCTGCCCGGGAACTACTGCAAGGATACATATACTCGCGTGGTCTACGAGCCGGGTCAGGGCTCCTGCCAGGGCGGAGAATGTTTCTATCCTTATCAGACAGAGGTCTGCGGCTATGGCTGCGAGAACGGATCATGCAAACCCGCGGCTGCGTGCACTGAAGGGCCGTGCTGCGACGTCGAGCATGGCGTCGTGCGGCCCGCGGACTATCGCTGCGGGGCGGATCCGATCAATCAGGGGCTCATGTGCTCGAGCAAAGAATGTGGATCCGACGTGCTCGCGGCGAACCAGTACGCCTACTGCAACGGTATGGATGCTGAGTGCGGGGACGGGAACCTGAAATGGGAACCGGGTGATCTGGTCGAGGACTGTGCGGAGGACAACCTGTGCCGGGAGACGACGGATCACGACGCTTGGTGCGGGGGCTGCGAATTCGGCTGCGCCGCAGGCGCCTGCAACATCGACCCGTGCTTCGGAAAGGACTGCTTGTACCTCGACAACCAGTGCACGAGCGGATCCTGCGATTCCTTCGGAGAGTGTGTGCTCTACTACTACGACGCCGGCTACGGCTGTGACGATGGCGATCTCTGTACGATGAACGACAGCTGCGACGGCGCGGGCGGCTGCGCCGGAACGAGCTACTCGTGCGTTCCGAGTCAGTGCGAAGAGACATCGACCTGCGACGGGAGCGGCGGGTGCAACCGGACGTACAAGTCCGCAGGGACAACGTGCAGCGACAACGACCCGTGCACCGTGAACGACCACTGTGACGGAGCGGGCACGTGCATCGCCACGCCCATGGTCTGCAACACGCCTCCGGCCAACTACTGCCTGGATGCGAATACCCTTGCCGTCTACGGCACTCCGGGCGCCTGCACGGCTGGCGCATGCCAATATCCCTATACAACCAGGCAATGCACTTTCGGTTGTTCCGGGAGTTCATGCAGCAGGCCGTTCTGCGTCTACATGGTCAACGGGAACGTCCCGTCCTCCGGCGACGGGAAGAATTGGTCCACGGCCAAGAAGACGGTGCAGGAAGGAATCAATGCGGCATACATCGAAGCGCAGACCGCCGGAAGCTGTGAGGTCTGGGTGGCCGAGGGGGCCTACTATATCTTCCAGACAGCCGCCACGAATACCGTGCAGCTCAAGTCGAAAGTCGCTATCTACGGCGGCTTTGCGGGACAGGAGACCAGCCGAGCACAGCGCCACGTCGCTGCTCACGTGACGACCCTGGACGGCCACCAGTCCTCGGGCAGCGCGAACCGCGTGTACCACGTCGTCACGGGCGCGAGCAACGCCGTGATCGACGGATTCACGATCACGGGGGGAATGGCGAGCGGTTCCGGCGACGGAGCAGACGGAGGCGGGATGTTGTGTAATTTTTCGGTCTCGCTTACCGTGACGAATTGTGTATTCACGGACAACATTGCCTATACATATGGAGGAGCCATAAAAAATTATATGGGCTATATCGATATCTCAAATTGTACATTCATGAACAACACTTCTACTTATGGAGGAGCTATCGTCAATTACAATGGTGGTCTTCCAAAAATAACTTCCTGCACATTCAAAAACAACAACGGCACTAATTTTGGAGGGGCCATCTATAACTACCGCAGCTCTCCTGAGATTAAAAATTGCATGTTCACAAGCAACCGAGTGACATATTATAGCGGGAACTACGGTGGGGCCATTTCCAATGATAACAGTTCCCCTCTTGTCTCGGAGTGCATTTTCAGAAACAATTCCTCAACAAAATATGGCGGCGCACTATATAATTATAGCAGCTCTCCAAGCATCGCCAATTGCATCTTCTATGGAAATACCGCGACCTCTGGAGGGGTACAGTATAATTCTGCAAATTCAGATGGATCCATCAAAAACTCCATACTGTGGAACAATAACTCACCACAGCTTACACTGAACAACAGTACCATTTCGGTCAGCTACAGCGACGTCCAGGGCGGCTATCCGGGCACGGGCAACATCGACAGCGATCCCAAGTTCATTGACATCTCAAAGGATAATTACCACCTGCTCGCCGGTTCCCCGTGCATCGACGCGGCGGACGGGAACGCTGCGCCGGCGACTGACATGGACGGAAAGAACCGCTGGGACGACCCAGCCACGCCGAACACCGGTACAGGGACTCCGGACTATGCGGACATCGGAGCCTATGAGTTCAACTCATGCGACAACGTGGTCTGCGAGACCCCGCCGCAGGATTTCTGCGCAGATACCTATCATCTCACCGTGTACGATGTTCCCGGGACCTGTGCCGGTGGGTACTGCTCGTACACCACGCACACGGAACCCTGCCAGAACGGCTGCAGCAACGGCGTATGTCTGCCTCCGGCTTCATGCACGGGAGGGGGGTGTTGCGCCGGCGGGTTGGTGATGGCCGTGGATACACTCTGCAACGCTGCGCCGTACAAGACCCAGTCCTCTTGCTCGAGCTCGGCGTGCGGATCCGACTTGTGGTCAAGGCAGCGATACCAGTACTGCGACGGGTTCAACTCCGAGTGCGGTACGACGAACCTCAAGTGGAGCGACTGGACCGTGACAAACTGCGGAATGAACGCTCTCTGCAAGTCGGACACAAATAGCGCGTGGTGCAACGTGTGCGAGTTCGGGTGCCTGGTCGACCATTGCAAGATCAATCGGTGCGAGGGGGTGGATTGCTCGGGCCTGAACACCCAGTGCACGACCGGCGTTTGCAACGCGTCGAGCGGCGCATGCGAGCCGCAGTACAAAGACACGAGCACGGCGTGCAACGACGGGAACCTCTGCACCTTGAGCGACCACTGCGACGGCGCAGGGGCGTGCGTGTCCACGCCCAAGGACTGCTCGTATCTCACGACCCAGTGCGTCACAGGATACTGCAACTCCTCCAACGGAAACTGTCAGGTCACCTACAAAAGCTCAAGCACGGCCTGCGACGACGGAAACCTCTGCACCTTGAACGACCATTGCAACGGCTCCGGGTCCTGCATCGCCACGCCGGTGGTCTGCAATACGCCTCCGGCCAATCACTGCATGGATGAAAATACTCTTGCCATCTACGGTCCTCCGGGCTCCTGTGCAGCAGGTGAATGCCAATATCCCTATATCACCAAGCAATGCACTTTCGGCTGTTCCGGGAATGCTTGCATCAGGCCGTTCTGCGTGTACCTGGTCGATGGGGACGTCGCTTCCTCCGGCGATGGGCTCAACTGGGGCACGGCCAAGAAGGACGTGCAGGAAGGGATTATCGCTGCATACGCAGAGGCGCAGACAGCCGGAAGCTGCGAGGTGTGGGTGGCTGAGGGAACGTACTTTATTTATAAGAATGCCGTTTCGAATGGGGTTTGGTTACCAAGTAATATTTCACTCTACGGTGGTTTTTCAGGCGAAGAGGACTCGCGTGATCAACGTGATATAGAGATTTTTAAAACCATACTTGACGGACATCAGTATCAAGGTAGTAACAATCGCGTATATCATGTGGTAACAATTAACACTAACGCGCAGAACGTAGTCATCGACGGATTCACAATCACCGGTGGTAATGCTAGTAGTGACAATTATTACGAAGGAAACGGAGACGGAGGAGGAATAAAGAATTATCAATCGGCTTCAAACATCTCCATATCCAATTGCATTATCACTGGTAATTATGCTTTCAACCAAGGGGGTGGTATTTACAATGTGGGCTCTATTTTGGTTTCTGACTGCATCTTCGAAAATAATATTGCAGGAGGCTGGGGCGGAGCTATATATAATAATTACAATTCGTCAACAATAACTAATTCTTCATTCTTGAATAATACGGCAACTAGCGGAGGAGCAATCACGAATCATTACGATTGCTCTTCAGAAGTAATAGGTGGCTATTTCTATAACAACTTAGCCACAGGAGGAACATGGCGGAACGATGGAGGAGCAATCTACAATTTCGCATGGAGCTCAATGGTCATCAAGGATAGTTCATTCATACAAAATATATCTGGATATGGAGGATCTATATCAAATGATAGTTCGACTCTTTCCATCGAAGAAAGTATATTCATGGGGAATGCAGCAGGCTTGGGAGGGGCAGTATATAATTCTGATTCTGGCGATACAATTAAAAATAGCTTGTTTGCTGGAAATTCGGCCTCCTGGGAGGGTGGTGCTATCGAGAACATGGCGTCTTCTCTGACAATACTGAACACAACCATGTACGGCAACACCGCTTCGCAACAAGGCGGTGGAATCAACAATATTAAAGATCCCTATCCTATATATCCTAGCATTTCCACGATAAAAAATACTATCATTCGGGACAACACTCCTACTCAAATCAATAATGAACCTGGGAATACATGTACAGTCAGCTACAGCAATATTCAAGGCGGGTACTCAGGCTACGGCAACATGGACAAGGACCCCAAGTTCGCCGATGTGACGCCCGGGGACTTTCATCTGCTTCGCGGCTCGCCGTGCATCGACACGGCGGACGGGGATGTCGCGCCGGCCACGGACATCGACGGACGTCCGAGGTTCAACGACCCGTCCACTTCGAACACGGGTGTAGGCACGCCGGCATATACGGACATGGGCGCGTACGAGTTCAACGCCAAGGTCAGCGCGCTCCTCGTCTCGGACGGAAGCTCGCCGCAGGAAGCGGACATCCACGCCCACCTTTTGAGCATCGGCGCCTACGAGGTGACCGTGAAGAAGACCGACGAGATAGGGGCCTACACGAACCTGCGCCCCTATAACGTCATCATCATCACCGGCTTCAGCCCCGACATTTCTTCCAGCGGGCTCGCGAACATCGCCGGCTCCGGCAAGCCGGTGCTGGTCGTGGAGGCCGGCGACTTCGACTACGCGAGGAGGCTGGGGCTCGTGACTTCGAGCCAAGCCCAGGCCGTCGTGACGGACACGCTGAAGAAGGTCCGGAACGACCATATCGTCACCTACCTCTTCGACGAGAACATCGGCGTCAACACGTCGGCCTCGGTGGTTTACGGCGTCCCGAGGGGCAATATCGCGACGGGCGCCATTCCCCTGGTCTACAGCTCCGAGACGGCCGACGAGATCGCGGTCTTCTCGGACGATACGCGCAAGATCGTCGCGACCGGCATCTCCGACACTGGTGGCCTCGCGCTCGAGGGATGGATGCTCTTCGACATGATGCTGGTCTTCCTCGACGAGCCGGGCCCGGAGTGGAAGAGCGAGGATCAGGCCATGCTCGAGAGCGGAATCACGGACCTACTAAACGTGATCGCGGAGCATCCCGAGAACTGGACGTACGATTCCGCGGTGGCGGCAGTCTGGCCCCCGGTCGTGTCGAACGGCATGACCGGGATGTGGGGGCCTCACATCAAACCTTTTATAGTGTTTCTATTTGGTCCCGTTTTACCTCCCGCGCCCCCAAAGGTCATACGGAGCGTCGGTCATCACCTCTACGAGGATCCGCCGGGAAGCGGCAACTACAAGGTCTGCAAGGTGGGCCAGACGGTAGACGGGGTGCCGTGCCAGGATCAGGGCGTCATCCGCAGCTTAATGTTTATGAAGGTAGACAAAGATGAGGAGTGCAACGCTTTCTACGACGAGTTGACCCAAGCGGACAACCGATACCTTCCGACCGGGATCGAGCGGCTCAGCACCGAGGCGAACGGGGTGCCGCTATTGCGGATCGTTCCCGATGTATCTGAAGGCGAGCACAACCTTTTCCGGCAGCTGGGCGGGGCGCCTTACTACTTCGCGCTTACTCTCTACAAACATTTCAATTATTCCGGTATCAAGCCGAACATCACTGAGGTGGGAACGACCCCGCTCATGGACGTTGACAGGTTGTACCCGTTCAAGGGTCCGGAGCCTTCGGTAACAGATGATGACAAATTGTACTACTGGTGGGGCCGGAAGATGCCGATGCCGTATTTCCACCCGTGGGAGGTGGGCAAGGAACCGCTGGATGTGACGGCGAAGCCGTCGCTGATCTTTCCGTACCCAGATGTAACCTATAACCTCGCCCTGGACGTGTACAAGTTCTCCTCCGACGGCGACCCCCAGAAGCGGGACAACTGGGACTGCATCGTCCGGTTTTTCAACCTCTACAAGCCCAAGGACATCAGCCAGGACCTCGAGTACCAGCCCAACCCGACGCCGGATATATCGACGCATAATGGCGCCTTCTTTTCTGATGGCAATTACAAGGATAGCTGCGATTACGAGAGCATTCTCCCGATCTTCCACGGGTACGAGACAGGTAACCTGCCGAATGCGTTCGGGGATGCTTTCCATTGGGAATACGAGCCATACGATCCCGACGTAACGCCGGTTCCGCAGATACCTGACACCGCTCCCATCATGCAGATGCCGAGGATGCAGCTCATGAGCCCGTCCAATCAGTACGTCAACTACACCAACCCGATCGAGTACTACTGCTATAGTCATCCTTTCGTTTGCGGTGCTATCAGCCTGAACACGTATGATCCAATTCCGTTCGATTATAACGCGGCACAGACGTTCTTCAAAGATGTCGGTATAATCGATAATGAAAGTCTGTCGTTAAGGGAGATACTTTTCAAACGGACGAACAACAACTACCCCAGCTGGTGGGTGAACATCGGGCCGTGGCAGATCCCGCACGTCACGGCCGGCATGGAGACCAGAGTTAATATATTAATCCGCGATTTCAAGGGGGCTCTGGACGACACGACCCAGCACGAGACATGGTATAGTCGTAAGGACTTTGAGGATAAAGGATGGTCATGGGTGGGGAACACCTTCTGCACGTTCAACCAGTCTTCCGCATTGGGTGTATATGGACCAGAAAACAGATCGATTGCCTATCTTATCTACAAGACCACAGATGAAAGCTTCAACCCTCAACCCGGCAACGATCTTTTCTACCAGTACCAGGACACGAAACCTGATGAAAGCGTCATTAACTCTTTTCGTGCTGATCCGACTGTACGGAATATCAATGGCACGCCATTCGTGGCGATGCCATGCTATCCCTATGCCACGCAATTGTACGCGGGTGCTTCATTCTCGTCCGGATTGGGAACCATCGACGATCATGGCATTGGTACATTTACGGAACAATATCTAAAGATTCCGTCGAACGCCAAAGGACTCGCATTCATTGTCTGGGACGGGTGGGTGATGTTCTTGAGCAATCCTGGAAACGAACAGGACGGCTATGTAAGACAACGGCGCTGGTTCCCGGTTTATGTTGACCCGGTCGTCGATGACTCTGGAAACATGGCTTCAAGCCCTGCTTTCAGACCGTCAGACGAGCCTGACTTTAAGCCGCCCAAAGACAGGACAAGCCCGGCGGGATGGATCGGTGCACCGAGTAGAAAACCAGTGTATGACCCAACTACCGGAAAAACGTGGACAGATCCGATTCCTGCGCAACAAGATATGGATGATCGCAAGTTATGGTTTGGGGGCAGCGACGGCGGCGCATGGCTCGCAAAGGACGGTATGCTCTATTCGCTTTGGGGCGACTTGGTCTACAACGTCGATTACCTCGGTTTCATCAATTACCTTGGCACCACGGCGACCTATTATTCCGAGATGGCGAACGGCAGGCCGGCGCTTGCAAATGGCTTTCAGGACCCCGCGGATCCGGCTTACGACCATATCGCCCGACAGACGCGATACCTGCCCATTCATCCGATAATGGTCGAGGGAAAGGAGTACTTCTGGGAGTTCACCCGAAAGGACGGATGGCAGTACGATGTCGGCCGATACAATTCCAGCGATAAAAGCATCTCCTATTGCCAGCGGCCGTATTTCGAGACAGTGGGCCCGACGGGCGTGTTCCAGTTCCCGACCGATTATCAGGCCGACGGAACCGGCAAGGCCTATCTGTGGCACTTCGTAATGCGGGACTGGGGCGTCAGGCCGGGATGGGATCCGGGAACCACGACGTACACGGCCAATTACTGGCCGTCCATGTGGAAGGACGGATTGAAGGACCAGCCGGCCGCTTACTCGTTCATCGCGGTGTGGGACCAATCCGGCGTGGACGACCTGGCGCAGTCGATAAGCTGGGACCGGACGATGAAGAAGGACGGCTCTCTGACCGACTGCGAGACCGAGCCGGAGCACTGCTGGGGTCTCTTCATGGAGCCGGCGGTGCTGGTGGTGGGGACGAATACCGAGATGCAGATGACTCTGAACCAGTTGATCACGGAATTCTGGCCTCCTTCTCCCCAGTCGGACGAGGCATGCACCACGAATCTGGGTGACGAAGGGATCCTGGTGTGGCATGCGGGCAAGTACCGCGCCTCACCCCTCTATTTCTCCTTCGCCAAGAAGGAAGACATTCTCAAGAGGGAGAAGTACTGTCACTTCGCAGGCTTCGACTTTGAATCCGATCCCGAGGTGTTCTACCCTATCTGGAAGCAGACGGACGAGACCGCGTCGAGGCCGGTCATGGCGGACCGGATGGGGGAGTTCTCGGTAGTGTACAATCCTCACCGGTCGAACCACTTCGAGATCCTCTTCAGCAATACCGACGGCGGGCAGGGGGGCGTCCTGATGCGAGAGGCCGGCTTCCCCTGGGGGCCCTTCGAAAAGAAGATCCCGCTTCTAGACTGCTTGGCGATGGATAAAAGATTTAAGGATTATTACGAGCTGCATAAAGATGATCCCGAAGCTGCAAAACATCTTGCAAAACACCTTTTTGACGAAGGAGGAGGATGTTATGGGGGATACACACATTTCTTGCTCTTGGATAGTGAAGATCCAAGCTACCCTGGAAAGGTAGTCGTTCGGTTCAACGTCTCTCTATGGAGCCCTTACAAGGTTCTACAAATTGAGACAGATCTTGCAAGTCAGGAGTAACATAGGAAGGTAAAAGGAGAATGTTTCCATGGCGAAATCAATTTGGCTTCCGATAATATCCTTGATCTGCATTGAGTCGCTGGAATGTGGATGCCATTCAAGCGCATCAGAAGGCAACGATGCAGGTAAGAATGACAGTGGTCGCGATGCAGCTCCAAATGATGGAGGTGGCTCTGACGCAGATGCCAATACCGATGCAGGAACGGAGGATGCAGGTGAAGATGCCTATGTGGACCCGTGCGCGGACGCTTCGCCTCCGGATTGTGTAAGATATGTAAATGTTAATGTGCCGGACGGCGGCGACGGATTGTCATGGAACACGGCGTTCAGGACCGTCCAGGAGGGAATTGATTCGGCGTACCAGGCTGCGAACCCCGACGGCGGCCTCTTCGATGAATGTGATGTTTGGGTGGCAGCAGGAACCTACTACGTCTATCGAGACAGCCCGAAAAATACGATTCAAATGAAGCTCAATGTCTCCATATGGGGTGGGTTCAATGGAACAGAGTTGTTGAGATGCAAGAGGGATATCAAAGGGAACGGGGTGATCTTAGAAGGGAATAATCCATCGGCAAACGAGAGAGTGTACCATATTGTGACTGGTAGTGATGACTCATCCATTGATGGATTTACAATACAGCATGGCTCTTCACAGAGCGATGATTGGATATCCACAGGAGGAGGAATAATCAATTATTACCAATCACCAAGAGTTTCGAACGTAATATTCACCAAAAATTCTAACGTTGCCATGGCGAATTACCACAGTAATGCCGAAGTAACATCATGCAGTTTCATAGGAAACTGGGGCGGAATATATAATAATCAAAGTATTGTCGTAATTACCAATAGCGATTTCCTGTGGAATGGGGATGGATATCTATATGGTGACTGGTATTACGGTGGCGCAATATATGGAGGCGATGCACGGATTCAGGGTTGTGTTTTTCTTGAAAATGGAGCAGATTATGGTGGGGCGATAGGAGGGGCTGGTACATTAAATATTAGCAATTCTGTTTTTGCTTACAATAGTGTAGTTGAAAACGGCGGGGCGATCAGTTGGAATGGGACTATCAATATCGTGAATTCGGTGTTCGCGGGCAACCAAGTGGAAATAAATAGTCCGCAGACTCCAAAGCCTGGTGGTGGTATCGCGGGCGGCACCGGGCTCATCTACAACTCGATCTTCTGGAACAACTTCCCCGAGGATATCGAGACCCACTATACTTTCTACAACAGCCTCATCTGCCAGTCGGACCAGATCGACGAGCTCAAGGAGAACTTTTGCGAGGACCCGATGTTCGTGGGCACAGTCCTCAAGCCGAACGGATGGCCCCTGCCGCTAGATGGCGGACTGCCCGATCTTCATTTGAGAGAAGGCTCGCCTTGTATTGACAAAGCCGACGATTCAAAGGCGCCGGCGACGGACATCGAGGGGCACGTGAGGGTGGACATTCCGGGCGTGGGCACGCCCGGCGCCAAGGCCGACGTGGGGGCTTATGAGTATAGGCCAAAGGAATAAGTCGCTCCACCCGATAAGAAAGGAGCCTGCGTCTTGCAGGCTCCTCGAGATCAGACAATCCGGAAGGTAGTGTCCAGCATCTTTCGCACATTCTGTTTTCCGTGGTCCTCAGCTTGCAGGCGTCGCCGTCCTCGGAGTCGTCATCAGGCGGAATGGGGACCGGTGAAATCGGAACGTTTTGCGACAAAGAGCGACTGAAAGAAAGAAAGCCATCTTCGACCAACTCCCTTTATCGGATTGCTAGCACGAGAGCTTATCATGCATGTTGCGCTTTTGGGCTTTCTTCCGCGATCTGGCAAGTCCGTGGCCGGGCGAACGAAATATATCGTTCCTTCTTTCTCTTTTTTCTCATAGCCAGCTTTAGTCCAGATTTGAATAAGCCTTTCAATTTTCTCATTATCTGCCATTGAAAAGACCTCCCTTCTCTGTTACGTCTTTAATTGAGGAAAGGTATCCTCGTATTTTATCAACGATCTCTGGTGAAATTGCATCTCTTGTTTCAGTATCTACGCATAATACACCGATCTTCGCACTACCTGTTTTTATGGGAAGGCATGCATATCCCCCGCGATCAAGAACGCCAAGCTTTCTTATCTTTTTCTCTGACATTCCCCAATGGACAAGAGTTTTAACCCACGATCCTTTTGCATCAGATGTATTTGCCGATACATCTGGAATGATAACGTCTTCATTACGTTGAAAGGCTTGCCCTCCAACCCCCTCTCCATAATTTAGGGTAGTATGTGAAATATCAATCTTACCTTGGTAATATCGGGCCAGCTGAAAAAGGCGATCGATGAAACGAGAGGGAATAAAGATGGTATATCTAAAATCATCATCATCGGAAATGGAAGAAATACGTCCGATTTGTGAAGGTGGAAGAGAGATTAGAAAATCGTGGAGATGTTTTAAAAGGGTAGTTACGCAACATCTTCTATAATGGATTTTTGAGAAATATACCAAGGAGATATTTAGGGCAATCGCTACAAATACGGCTATGAAATAGTGATAAACGGAAGAGTTGTATTTGCTTAACAAAACGAACATCCCAGACAAGAGAAAACCCGGGACCGCAACTAGATCTGACCACGTGAAACGCATCAAATGACTACTCTGAACAACATATTGCAACTCCGACAACCCGTCGCAATAGAGCCCCTGGTAGATCGCTGCAACAGTCGTTGGCGTCTTGAATTGTCATCTTCTTGGATTGGCCGGGTGACTCCACCCTCAGGTACACGTCTGGGCAAAGCGATGAGCGTTTCGTCAATCGCTGATGAACTACTTCGATTTGGTCGTGAGACGGGAAGACTTGAAGACGCGCGGCACCAAGCAGGTCTACCGGCTCCTGTCCAACAGTTCCCTTTGAATCAACCAAGTACATCATGCTTGAGCACAAGCTATAGTAACGGTTCTCTACTTTCAAGATAGATTATATACCCATCTGGGCCTGAACACAAGTTCAGGTGTGTGTTAACTAGAAAGGAGGGGTCAGATACCGTAAGAGAAAAAAGGAGCCCACCGTCAGGCGGGCTCCTCAAGATCAGACAATCCGGAACGGCTCTCCGCAGCTCTCGCAGCGGATGACCGTATCCCGGAGGGTCTTTAGCGAAACACGGATAATGAACGGTGGGTCGCAGGCGCACGTTGCCTTGCGGCTACGCGAGCCTGGTTTGGCGTCGCCGTCCTCGGAGCCGTCATCAGGCGGACCAGGGCGAGGCGACATCGGGCGGCGGCGGTGGACGAGGACCCTTTGCAGGGCCTCGATCTCGGGGCGGTAAAGAACGGCGGAAGATGCGGACAGGGTGGTGTAGGCGAACCCATAGTGGAACGTCTTCTCTACGATCAGGCCCAGCTCCTGGGCCGCCTCCTTGAACCTCTTGTTGTGGTACTGGCTGGCTGAGCAGTCAAAGATGCCGGCGGCGAAATTCATGGCATGGGCCGCCTCGTGGATGAGCGTGGCCACGATCTCCTCGGCCGGCCGGTCCAGGTGCTCGGCCACCACGACCACCTCGTGGAAGTGCGATCCCTCCTTTTTCCTGGCGCTCCAGCGCAGGGCGGCGAAGTGTCCGAGGACATTGAGGCCGCCCCGCTGGGCCGGAGCAGCCAGGAGCACGACTCCGGGCACGGCCGAATGCCGGTCCCGGATGCTTTTCCATACATCGGCCAGGGCTTGGATCAGAAGGACGCTGGTCTGCTCGTCGAATCCCTCCTGGTGGCTCATGAGCCCTCCCCGTCTTCCGAGGAGGGCTTCTTTTCGGCCTTCTGTCGGAGCTGGAGCTTGCCTCCCAGGGGCAGGGCGTCGAGATAGACATTGATGCTCTCGTCCCTGTTCCAGAAGGCGGTACCCACCCTGAGCCAGAAGGTCCTCTTGGACTTCTCCCGCTCGATGGGTGCGTAGACGATCATCTGCTTGGTGTTGTTGTTTTCGTTGCTCATAGTGTTTTCCTTTCTTGGTTAAAAGAACGGTTGAAAGAACCGACTTGACAGCAGGGCGTCAGGATTGCGACATCAGGCCCAAGTCCCGGAATGAGGCCGAGCCCTGACTGCTGACAATGATAAAGTCCATCAGCTCCACCCCGACCAGGATTCCCGCTTCCCGCAGCCGACGACAGACAGACAGGTCGTTCTCGCTCGGCTTCGGGTCTCCGCTCGGGTGGTTGTGGATGGCGATGGTCTTGACCGCCCCGTCCCGGATCAGGGCCCGGAACACGTCCCGGGGATGGACCTCGACGCTGTTGGCCGTGCCCTTGGCGACGATGTGCTCGGCGATCAGGCAATGTCTTGTGTTCAGGCCGAGGGCGAGGAAGACCTCTTGTTCGTGTGAAGCGAGCCGAGGCCGGTAGATGCTGACCACGTCCTCGCTGCAACGGATGGCCTGGCCAGGGACGAGCGGCTTTCCGACCAGACGTTTGGCCAGCTCGGCCAGGGCCATGACCTGGGCGATCCGCTCTTTGGATAACCTCGGAATCTTGCCGAGTTCGTCCCGGCTCAAGTTGGCCCAGTCAGGCGAGGCCCGGACAAGAGCCCGGGCCAGGCTCGGGCTCTTCATGGCCAGACCCAGCAACTCAACGGTCGAGAGGCTGTCAGGACCCTGAACCAGGAGCTGCTGTCCCAGGGCCTCGATCTCTTTTTCCTTGGGGCGCGACATCATGGCTGCCTCCTTTCCCTGGTCAGAGTGAGCTCGGACAGGTCCAGGTTCTTGAGGCCAAAGACCAGCCAGCGCATGGCCTGGGGAGAGAAATCCTCGGGCTCGGTGTCAGCCGGCAGCCTGACCAGCCGGACCGGCATTTGGGAGCCGAGCCGCTCCCGAACATCCAAGGCGCCGGCATTGCCGGCCTCGTCTCCGTCAAAGAGGACGGTCAAATCCTTGGCCCCCTTGAGCAGCTCGGCCTGTTTCTCGGACAGGGAGCAGCCCATGGAGGCCACGACATTGGTGAGCCCGGCCTCGTGGAGCTTGAGGGTCGAGAAAAATCCCTCGACCAGGATCAGGCCGCTCTCGGCCATCTGCTTCTTGGCCCGGTGGAGGTTGTAGAGGACCAGCTCCTTCCTGAACCCCTTGGGGAACTTGTACTTGCCGAACTCCCTGACCTCGGAGGGCTTGAGCCTCCGTCCGGCATAGGCCACCAGCCGTCCCTGGTCGTCGTGGATCGGGATGGCGATACACCCCCGCATGATGCCCCGGCTGCAATAGCCCACGCCGAACAGCTCGGCTGTCTCGGCCTTGAGCCCCCGGTCCTGGACAAGGTGCGGGTGGTCGTGCTTCAGCTCGAGCTGGATGGACAGGGGCCGATTGGCCTCTTCTCTTTTTTTCTCTCCTTTCTCCTCCTTTTCTTTGTTCTGGCTCTCGGCCTCGGGCTTGGCCGCCGGCGCTAAGGCCGGAGTCCCCTGCCCCTGGCAAAACGCCTGGAGCTTGAGGGCGGCCTCGCGGATGGAGACCTTGTCCTTGAGCGAGACCAGGTCGAGCTGGTTGCCTCCCCGACGGCAGCCCGAGAAGCAATGCCAGACGTTCTTGTCCAGGTCGGCGTGGAAGGCCCGGGGCGAGTCCCCGCCATGGACCGGGCAGGGACCGATCAGCTTCTGTCCCTGGCGTTTCAGGTTCTCCAGCTTGTAGAAGCCGAGCAGGACCTGCTCGAGCGAGACCCGGTTGCGGATCTCGGCAAAGTTGACCCATTCGTTCGTCATGGTTCACCTCCTTTTCTTTGGTTTGGGATTGTGAAAAAAACGGGCAGAGCCATTCCGCCCCTTCTGGGCGCAAGCCATCGCCTGACCGCGAGAGGCTTGCGGGCCAAGCCAGCGGTCAGACAGGCAAAGGCCAAGACCGGACATTGTTCTCCGGCCATCCCAGAGGGCGCGGTCGGTGTCTGAACACCGAAATTCGAAAGAGCTAAGGCAGGCTCATGGCAGCAACGATCGCGGCCTCGACCTGGCTGCGGGGCAGGCAGTACCTTGCTCGCGACTGCTCCCTAATCCGCTCCACCTGTTCGCTCGCGTTCTCGGGTTTCGATGGAATCGGGAAGGTCCGGGCGCTGAAAGCGCTGAGCGACTCTCCCCTGGCCAGGAGCCGGACGACTGCGTGATATCGCTCCAGGTTCTGAAGGTCATGGGCCGAGAAGGGCGGCGAGAGCTCGGGCTCCAAGAAATATGCGTCCTGTGCTCCAAGCCGGAAAACCACCATGCTTCCGACATTGCCCAAGACAGCGTCCCGGATGGCCGGGGTGAGCTGGCCCAGGTACTGGTGGGCGAGCGCCAGTCCCAGCCCGAACTTCCTGGACTCGGAAAGCAATGTGGCCAGGGAATCGGTGACAAAGTGCTGGAACTCGTCCGCGTAGACGATGAAGGCCGGCTTGGGTCTGGGTCTTTCCATGGCCGCGAGCTGGATGGCCGTGAGGAGCAGGCCGCCGAGCAAAT
>Ga0315282_10007022_pt1 | contig 18636 bp, 12 predicted proteins | sample YL17G07_20_MG_FD_203693 | JGI IMG/M metagenome (GOLD analysis project Ga0315282, IMG submission 203693) | Sediment microbial communities from Yellowstone Lake, YNP, Wyoming, USA - YL17G07_20 | ecosystem: Environmental > Aquatic > Freshwater > Lake > Sediment | place: USA: Wyoming | collected...
GCAGAGGCTGTCTGGGACTCGACAGGACGAGCGGCGGCCAACACACACGTGATGACCGCCAGGCAGATCAACAAGTGAGCGGCTCTTTTCACAATGACCCTCCTTACTCTAAGCACGTATCCTGCACTTCGGTGTCCGGCCCACTGATCCAGTTGCTGTGCCCATTGTTGCTGATTTTGCAGCAAAACGAAACCCCTCACTTCCCGCATGGGCAACTCAGATGGTGGTGCGCGCCCATTCGAGCGACGCTGCCGCTCCCCAAAAACGAACCGCTAGGTCCCCAAGAATTAAAAGAACCGGGAACCATGAGGCCTTGGCTGCGCCGGAGACGATTCCGCAGCTGCGCTGCGGAAAGCCTATTTCCGACATTCCGTCCATCGCAGTCCTGTGCGACCAGAACATCTTAGTGATCTCCTATGAAAATTCCGCATTTTCATTCGCTGTGGTGAGCCATAGGCTCATGAGGACTTGGTGGTTCCAAAGGCATTGGGATGATTGGCATGCACCGTCCGAGCCGGGTCTCAGTTGTGCCGGAACGCATGGACAAAAAGGGGCAAATCTAGTCTTGCCTTGTTCCGGGATCAGAGTCACTCAGCCGTCCCGGTTCTGACATTTCTGCATCTTTTCCGCCTCGACCCATGCTATATTCCGCCCGACACCAACAGGCAGTTTACTATCGAAAAACCGCGATTTATGTATCACCGGCGCAGAACCGTAGGCCTTTCGCCACAGGCACTGGGATCGCCCATGCGGATCCAGAGCGCCGGTGTGCAAGTCAACCAGTCTGAGGATATCAAGGAGTCAATGCCATGAAAGTCGAAGGCACCGCCCGCCGTTCCGCGTGGGTCATGCTGCTAGCGGGTGTCCTTTTGTTGGCCGTCGTCATTACCCCGGCTCAGCAGATGGTCACCGAAACACGGGATCCGAAGCAGACCCAGGACGAAGAATTCGCGAAGCTCTACAAAGACTGGACGGGTGACTCGAAGTACGGCAGCCCGCTCGTCGATCACCTGCCGCTCGCCAAGGGAATCCCGACGCCTAAGGACGTGCTCGGCTACTATATCGGCGCTCCACAGAAGCTCACCTACTACGCCGATATGGTGAAGTTTTATCGCGCGCTGGCAGCCGCGACGCCTCGCGTCCTGGTGGAAACGATCGGCCAGTCCGACGAAGGCCGTGAGCTGGTCGTGGTGTGGGTATCTTCGGAAGAAAACATGAAGAACCTGCAGCAAAACCGCGACAACCTAGCCAAGCTCGCCGATCCTCGCGGGTTGACAGACGAACAGATCCGTCAGTTGATCGCGACGACAAAGCCGCACTATCACGTGATGGGCGGTCTGCACAGCAGCGAGACCGGTCCGTCGGAGATGCTGATGGAACTCGTGTATCGGCTTGCAACCGAAACTTCGCCGCTCATCACGCAGATTCGTGACAACGTGTATGTTTCGGTCACTCCAGCCGCCGACGCGGATGGGCGCGATCGCAATGTCGACTGGTTCTATCACGGTCTTGAGATGGGGCAGGCGGGAGGCGGACCTTCGGCAGCAGAGCAGCCAAGCGCGCCAGCCGGCGCGCCGCCGGGCGCTGGAGAAGGCGGCCGGGGCGGCGGCCGCGGCGGTGGTGTCGGCAGCCTGCCCTACTGGGGCAAGTACGTGTACCACGACAACAATCGCGACATTAACGTCTCCCTCGTGCAGATGCGCGCGATCAACGATTGGTACTACACGGCGCATCCGCCGATCATGCATGACCTGCACGAATCGCAGACGCTGCTGTATACCTATAGCGGCGGTCCTCCGCAAAATCCTAACCTCGATCCGCTCCTCTTTTTTGAGCTGCCCTGGTTCTCCGACTGGGAGGTGGCTCAGATGACCAAGTGGGGCATGCCGGGCGTGTACACGCACGCCTTCATGGATGGTTGGTCGCCCGGCTACCTCGGATCGATTGCTTACAACCACAACGGCATAATGAAGATGTATGAGACGCAATCAGGCCGCGATGGTGCTCCGGGCGGCGCTGCGCCCGCCGGCGCCGGCGAAGCTCGTGGCCGGGCAGCAGGACCCGGCGCAGCGGCCGGCGAGGCTAGGGCTGGAGGCGCCGGTGCACCCGCGACCGGCGCGGCAGCAGGTCAAGCCAGAGCCGGCGGAGCAGGCGGCGGCGCGGCAGCGGGTGGAGCAGGAGGCGGAGGCACTCCCCCGGCAGCCGGCGGAACCCCGGTGTTTCAAGGACCCGGCGGCCGCGGCGGCGGCTTGCCGACGGGCCGTGGAGGAACACAGGACCGCGAGTGGTACCGCGGCCTGCCGGTGCCGCAGGGCGCCACGGCTACCTTTAGCCGGCGCGACAACACAAACTACATGGAGACCGGCATACTGTCGTCGCTGCAGCTCACGGCCACGTTCCCCAACGTCATCGTCGAGAACTTTTACATCAAGACCAGGAACTCGATCGAGGAGGGAAAGACCAAGGCGCCGTACGGCTTCGTGATTCCCGTGCAGCGCGACATGACCAGGGCGGCCCAGCTCGTCAACATCCTGCGTATCCAGGGCATCGAAGTCGGCCAGGCAACCAGCGAGATCAAAATCGGCGCCAGCACGTTCCCGGCCGGATCGTATGTCGTCAAGCGCGACCAACCATACGGCCGCCTCGCCAAGAACCTGCTCGAGAAACAAGTCTACCCGGACTCGAGGCTGACCACCTACGACGACAGCGGCTGGACCATGGGCCTCGAGATGTTAGTGGATGTAAAGGAAATTTCAGACCCGGCCGTTCTAAAAGCGCCGACAACTCCGGTCGCGCAGGCTGTGCACAAGGGCAAGATCACAGGAGCAGGTACGGCAGGTCTGGCAGTGGCGCACTACGGCTCGAACAATATGATTTCCTTCCGCTACAGGCTCAAGGCTGTCCCGATGAAGGTCGCGGAGAAGAGCTTTACGGCTGAGGGGACCGAGTTTCCCGCCGGGTCGTTCGTGGTCACGGGACCGGTCGGCGCCGACGTGCGCGCGGCCGTCGAGGAGTTCGGGTTGTCCGCTGCCGCGTTGTCGGCCGTGCCCCCGGTGCCGATGCACGACGCGGCCGTGCCGCGCATCGCAATCTACTCCCAGTGGAGCGGCACGCAGGACCTCGGCTGGTACCGGCTCACCTTCGACAACTTCAAGATTCCATACGACCTCATCTTCAAGGAGCAAGTGAAGCAGGGCAATCTGCGCGACAAGTACGACGTCATCCTCATGGCCGCGCAAAACATCAACCGGCAGGCAGTGCTGCAGGCGCCGGCCGCTCGCCCGCAGCCGTACCAGAAGAGCGACAAGTACAAGTTCCTGGGCATGTACGGAGAGACGCCGGACATGTCGGGCGGCTTTGGCCAGGAAGGAGTCGATGCGTTCGCGAAATTCCTCGAGGGCGGCGGCACGTTGATCGCGCAGGGCGGTGCCATGCGTTTCCCGATCGAATTCGGGTGGGCTCACACGGTCGACGTGGATCAGATCACCGGAGTCACCGCGCAGCGCCCGATCATACAAGCAGAGATCTCGCGGCCCGAACACCCGGTCTTCTACGGGTACGCTGACAAGACGATCCCGGTTAAGTACCTGGGTGCGACCGCCCTGCGCGTAGGCGTCGCGGATCAGGCCAATATCCTGGCCCGCTACGTCGGCGGCGACTCATCCGTCCTGAGCGGCTTGATGACCGGCGCCGATCAGTTGCGGCAGCGCCCGATCGTCGTCGACGTACCCAATGCTTACAACGGCAAGGGCCGCGTAATTCTGTTCGCCAACAACCCGATCTATCGCTGGCAGAACCATGGCGAGTTCAACATGATCTTCAATGCCGTGTTGAACTGGAACTACGTCCCGCCTGCGCCGCCGCTGACGCCGACCCCTGGCGGCGGCCGCGGCGCCGGCCCAGGAGGAGGACGAGAAGCAGATCGGTAGTCCAAAAATGGCGACAGTATCGCATGCGCGATTCGCGCGCCCGAGTGCATGAAAAGGCCAAACGCCTGACTTGGTGACCGTCGGGGTCGGAATCGGCATCGGGATCGCCATCGCAATTCGGATAAAGAGCCCGACAGCGATTGCGACCCCGATACCCATTCCGGCACCGAATTTTGCCGTGTTTCGTTTTGTTTTCAAGGCAGGCACTTTTTCCCCGCGCCGTCTTGATCCATCCGGAAGACAGGCGCCTGTCGCCCGTTCCGCCACGAGGGTATATGTCGCAATTGATCCGAACTGAGCCTGCGGCTCCTGTCCAGCCGTTTCCGAGTTCGTTCTGGGTCGCGAACGCTACCGAGCTGTTCGAGCGCGCCGCGTACTATTCAATGGCGAGCTTCGTCGTCATCTATCTCGGGCGCCTCGGCATGGGCATATACTGGCCGGCCTTTCTGAACAGCAGCGTGCTCTGGTTCTTGGTCTACTTTCTGCCGATCCTCTCCGGTACGGTCGCCGATCAAATCGGTTTCCGGCGGGCTCTGCTCGCGGCGTTCGTGCTCCTGTCAGCGGGCTACTTCCTGATGGGGTACCCGGTCTGGATCGGCGGCAAGGTTATGGCGGACCAGATAAACAGGGAAGTGACGGCGGGCGCCGGCACCTTCATTCCGATCGTCGCAGGAGTGCTCCTAATCGGCATCGGTGGATCTTTCGTCAAGCCGACGATCTCCGGAACGGTGCAGAAGACCCATGGGGGGCGGGCGACGCTTGCCTTCGCAGTTTTCTACATGGTCATCAACATCGGCTCCGTCGTCGGACGTTTTGTCGCCTACAATGTGCGGACGCGATGGGCCAACCTCAGCTTGATCTTCGCCGTGGCGCTCGTGGCGTGCATCGTGGCCTTCCTGCTTGTGCTCTTTGGATACTACGAGCCTGCAGTAGAGAACCGGACGGGACCGAAGAAGTCGGTGGGACAGATCCTCTTGAACATGGTCTTGGTGCTGCGCGACATCCGCTTTGCGCTGTTCCTTCTCGTGTCATCAGGATTCTGGTTCATCTACAACCAGGTCTACAACGTGCTGCCCCTATACGCGAAGAAGGTGGTTGAGTCCAATCCGGCGATGGACCTCTACACGATGGCAAATCCCATAACCATCGTCTGCTTCCAACTGCTGATCACCCGGCTGTTCGGCAAGATGAAGCCGATCCGTTCGATCATACTGGGGACGGTGCTGATCGGCCTGTCAATGGCGATCAATCTCGTGCCCATTTACGCGTCCGGCGGCATGCGCTCGCTCGCACTCAACTGGCTGCCCCTCGGTTCGGTGTTCATCATTCTGACCGTGACCTTCATCGCCTTCGGCGAGCTGTTCACATCGGCCCGGACGTACGAGTGGATCGGTGCGCTCTCGCGCAAGGGCCAGGAGGGGTTGTTCCTCGGCTATGTCAACCTGCCGATCGCGATCGGCGCGGAGCTGAGCGGTTTCCTTGGCCCCGTGATCTTCGACAAGGTCATGTGCAAGGGCGCAACCACGCGCGCCGACGGCCTGCTGGATCTGGTTCCGTCGAACGCCACGGCGGGATGGCTCATCCTTGTCGCGATCGGTTTCGCCTCGGCTGCCAGCATGTGGGTCTATAACCGCTGGCTGGAACGGCAAACAAGCTGAGCCTCTGCGAAATCTCGGGGACAGTCCGGATTTCTTGGTGGCTGTGTCCACGAGAAGAGACTTACAACTCTTTCTAGCGCCTGGCCGGCCTGAGGTTGAGGCTGTAGTAAATGTCGGCCGGAATGTGATGCCCTATGTAGACCTTCTCAAAGAGGGCGTACAGCTTCGGGTCGTAGGCCTTGAGATCGTCGGGCGATTGTACGCGGGTCTGGCCGTCGTAGAATTCGATGTTCGACCAGAACCACCATTGGGTCCCCTCCGCCCAATACTCGGCCACGTTGTTCTCCGCATACTGGCCCTTGTAGAGTCCCTTGGCCTTTGCATCATCGTACGCCGCCTGGAGATCCTTGAGGAGCTCGGGGTCGGCCGCGCGCAGCGCGCTCATGATGTTGTGGCTGAACTCGTGGACGAGAATGTGTTCGCCGTAATACCTCGTGCGTTCGCGGCCGAGAAGATTCTCTTCGGCGCACGAGGTGACGTTGCCGCCCATGCCTCTGGCCCGCTGATTCCAGTACTGCTGATCGGTCATGCTGCCGATCCCGCCCGGCTCGTCGTATCTGGCGCGCTCACCGGGCGTCAACCGCGGGTCGTCTTTCGCCGGCTTCTTCATATTTCGATACTCGGGCAGGTCCGTCTGCATCTCGCTCTCGGCCATGATGCACACCCGTGCTTTCCGCCCGATCATCACCGCGCGGACGTCTGACCGTTTTGCAAGCATGTAGTTCACGATGTCGCGCGCCAAGAGAACCGCCTCATCCTGCACTTTTTCCGACGCCACAATCGGAATGCCAAAGGCATCGGCATACTTCTTATAAAACGGATCGAGCCCGAGTTCCGCGGGTGGAGCCGCGATCATCACTTTCTCGTAACTCTCCACGATCTGCTTACGCTGCGCCTGTTGCGCTATCCCCTGGCCCTGACCGCCGGCGGACGACCGGAGCGCGACAAGTGGCGAAGCCGCCAACAGAGCAATTGCGAGAATCATTGCTCGTTTCATCGAATTCTCCTCTAGTTGAACGGCACCATCCGCGTTTTTTGAATGATTCTTAAATCGCCCAGCCGCAGCGTCCTCCTGATGTCGTCTGGAACTGCAAACCAAAAAGAATGGCCAAGCCGCAACTGGGAGAGGCTAAAATACCGGGCGTCGTCAGTAAGGTCAAGAACCATTCGCCGGCCATTGCCGTGCGGACAGTGATCCGGGATCCAGTTCCTTTTCTGGAACACCCGTCCCTGGAGTTACGTGTATTTGATCATGACACGAGACGGGAGGATCGCATGCCCAATTTCCGTATGTCTCTCCTGGCCCTTATCACATTTACCGGCATGATCCCTGTTGCCGCAGCACAGACCTCAGCGCACAAGTCTGAAATCGGCATGCAGGTTGTCTTGCTGGAGCAACGCGCCTTTTCTAAAGCCGACTGCGGATTTGGGGGGCGCTTCACCTTTTATCCGGTCTCGCACATCGGATTGGAGGCTGAATTTGACTTTTTTCCAAGAAACCTCGGCAAACCCATCGCCTTCAGCAGCCGCAGGTCCGAAGCGCTGTTTGGGGTGAAGGCGGGCGTCCGGTCCAGCAGATTCGGCGTCTTCGGCAGGCTGCGTCCAGGCCTGGCACACTTCAGCAGCGCCCCGCAGCCAATCGCCTGCATAACGATCTATCCGCCCCCATTGGAATGTGCCATTGCGGCCGGCAAAACGAATTTCGCCCTGGACATGGGTGGCGGGTTGGAGATGTTTCCCTTGGGTAGGAGCATCATCCGGATCGATCTGGGGGACGCCATGATCCGCTTTCATGGTCCCGCGCTCACCAAGCAAGGAGCGTTCACCCGGGACTTCGACGTTCACAACTTCCAGCTAAACGTTGGTTTCGGCATCCGATTCTGACGCGCCGAGAGTGGGCAGACACTTCTTTGCCGCCTGTCCAATGCGTTCTGCAGGCGCCCGCGCCAGTCATCTCAGCATCAGAACGCGATCTTGACATGGCTATGCAGCCATGGCTATATTTTCATCCATGAAGACCATCAGCGCAGGCAAGTTCAAGGATCAGTGCCTCCGGATCATGGATACCGTGGCCCGGACCAAGACCCCGGTAGTGGTGACGAAGCGCAAGCGCCCGGTCGTCAAAGTGGTGCCGTATGCAAGCGCCTCAAAGGCAGATATCAGTCTCAAAGGAAGCATCGTGAAGGAGCAGGGTAATCCCTTTGACACCGGTGAGGAATGGAATGCGGACCTTCCTTGATACCCATGCTTGGATTTGGTGGGTGACACGGGACCGCAGGCTCTCGCCGCGCGCACTCGCGGCCATTCGCGACGCAGCGCGGCATGACGGCGCGTGGCTTTGCGCAATCTCCATATGGGAGGTGGCTAAAAAAGTCGAAAAAGGACAGTTGGTGTTCGACCGCCCGCTGCGCGCGTGGCTCGAGTCGGCTCTGAGCGCCGACGGTCTGTTCATCGCAGAGCTTACCAATGAGATTATTCTGGAGAGTTGCGAACTACCTAAACCGTTCCACGGAGATCCAGCAGATCAGATGATCGTCGCCACCGTTCGGCACCACCACGGCAGACTGATTACCAAGGATCAAGTGCTGCACGGCTACTCCCACGTTCAGTGCTATTGGTGAGAATTCCGGTGATTGTCCCGAGCGGCACGAGGATGCGGCAAAAGGAAGGAGTCTTCGTTATCCACTGAGCAAAAGTCTGGCGGCGAGGAACACCAACACGGAACCGGTCAGAATTGCGATGGATCGGCGCACCCACGGTCGTTCCAGACGCTCGCTCAGAGTGCCTACGGCCAGAGCGTAAGAGGAAAGCCAGAGAAGGCTCATCGATATATGCGTGCCGGCCAGCAAAGAAAATCGACGCACGAATGGATCCGCAGCGCCTATGAACTGAGGCAATACCAGCAGGTAAAACAAGACTACTGAGGGATTCAATAAGTTGGTCAGAATTCCCCGCACTACTGCAGAGGACTCAGGACGGCGGCGCCCGGCCCTGCTGCGAAGATCGCCCGTGCCTTGCTTAGTGCCAATCCTGTACAGAATCGTCAGTCCCAAATAGGCGAGGTACCCTGCCCCGCAAATTCGTACTCCTCGCAGAAGCTCCGGCCATTGGTGAAGCGCGGCTGAGAAGCCAAGCATGGAGGCGAGCGCCAGCGACGAATTTGCAATGTTGATCCCCACCACGGTAAGCAGCGCCCCCGAGCGTCCCCTCTCTAGCGCCGCCTCCATAACAACGGCCATTGACGCCCCGGGACTGATTACGAGCGCAGCCGCCACAATCAAGAATGCTTTGAAATTTGAATCAAACATAATAGGAAGAGCCCCGCCGGATCTCCGGCAGGGCTCTCAGTTGTCAGGCGTCCCAGCCGATTCCTTCAAAGAAGCGGCCGGTCACTTACCCGCTGGCTTTGTGGCCTTGGCTGCGGCGCCGGTCAGTTCGTCGGCAAGCGCGGTTGCTTTGTAGATATGCCGCACCGCCTCCAGGATCGCGCGGGAATCCACGCTGACCGAGCGGTTGATCTTCCCCGTGTATTGAAAACGGCCGGGAAGCATCTGAAAGTTGCCGTCGAAGATCAGGCCCACGATCTCTGCGTTCTTATTGATCACCGGGCTTCCCGAGTTGCCGCCGATGACATCGTTGGTGGAGACAAAGTCCAGCGGAGTCTTCTTGTTGACCTCGTCTTTGGCTTTCATCCAGCTATCCGGCAACTGGTACGGATCTTTGTTTTGGTGTCTTGCCGCATAGTCGAAGGCCCGGCCGAAGGTCGTGAACGGCGCCACTTTCGTCCCCTTCGGGACAGTGCCCAATCCATCTTCGACATATCCCTTTATCGAGCCATAGCTGAGGCGGAGAGTGGAGTTGGCATCGGGAGGATACGTCAATCCCTGCAACGCAAAGCGGATCTTGGCAATCTTGGTTTCCGCTTCATTTCGCGCGGCCTCCAGCGGCACGACCTTTTTATCGTACTCGTCATTGACGCGGACAGCTTCCGCTTCGCCCGCGCGCACCAGGACGATGAGCGGATCGGCGCTGTTTGCCACCCCGTCTTGGCCGCCGCCGTAAAGCTGCTTTCGGAAATCGACGTCACCGATTCTCGTGCCGTTGATGATGTCTCGTGCAGCCTGTTCCGGACTCTTGCCGTTGAGGGCTCTTGCGACGATCGGATTTCCCGGCATGAACTTGTTCATCTCAGCCAGCGATGCGGCTAAGGCTGCGATATCGTCGGCCTTGTTGATATCCTCGACAGCGAAGAGCCTCTTTTCCACGGCGGCTGAGTCGCGGTAACCTGGATTGCGATCAGCTTCCGGCTTCGCATTCTCCGTCACGGCGCGAACGAGCAGGCGAGCCAGATCCGGCAGCGCTCCGCGGAAGCCACCGGCTGTTGAGGGCCCACCGCCTCGACCGCCCGGTCCTCCGCGTCCTGCTGCTCCTCCACCACGTCCTCCCGGCCCTCCCGGACCGGCCAGATAAGGGAAGTACTGCCTTTCGACATACAGGTTTCCTTCCCTCAGCGCCTTGTAATAGTCTTCGACGTCCTTCCAGGGATCGCCGTACTGCGCCCTCAGTTTGGCATCGGCCATAAAGGCCTTGCGCAGTTGGTTCTCATCTTTCGCCTTGGCGGCCATCAGTTCTTTGTCGAGCAGCCCCGAATAGTAACCCTTGTTGCCCTTCAGCGAGTTCTGCGCGTTGAAGAGCGTGCGCTCGAGACGCCGCCTCTCTTCTTCCGACACTGCGCTTTGCTTGATAAGCTCTTCGACGCTGCGAGTCCCGCTGGCGATCGTAATCGGGTATTGGACATCACGCAGGAACTCGAGTTGTGCCAGCGTATTCAGCCGCGCCGTAGTCCCAGGATGTCCGGAAACAAACACCAGCTCGTCTTTCTTGGCTCCGTCCTTGGACCAGGAGAAATAGTCCTCGGTATGTGCCGGTTTATTGTCCTCGTAAACCCGGAGGAAAGTCACATCGAGGTCATAACGCGGATACTCGAAGTTGTCCGGATCTCCCCCGAAGAACGCGGCAGCGTATTCCGGAGCGAACACCAGGCGCACGTCGCTGTATGCCTTGTATTCGTACATGTAGTGCATCATCCCGGAATACATGGGGACTGCCTGGCAGTTGAGTTTCGTGGCCGTCCTGCAGTCGTTCTGCAAGTTTGTGATCACAGTCTGCTGGGCCTTGGCCGCCTCTGCCGGCGGGACGTCCTTGAGGGCAGCGTTGACCTTGTCGGTAATGTCCTCGATGCCTTGCAGAACTTGCACGCTCATATTCGGGCACCGCACTTCGTCGGCTTGTGTGGGGGCGTAGAACCCGGTCTTCATATAGTCCTTGGCGGTGGTTGAGATCGCGTTGATGCAGCCGGCGCCAATGTGGTGGTTGGTCAGCACCAGGCCATTCGGCGACACAAAAGACCCTGAGCCGCCCCCGAATTTCACCGAGGACAGCCGCACGTGATCAAGCCAGTCCTGGGTGGGTTCAAAGCCGTAGCGCGCCTTGATCTTGTCCTTGGGAACCGCATTGAAGAGCCACATGCCCTCCTCGGCGAAAGCCAGGTTGGCAAGCAATACGGCAATACAGAGAAAAATAACGTAGGACTTCTTCATCGTCGTCACCTGTTTTCGGATGTCGGAATACTGTTTGTGAAATAGAAATAATCATAGACGAAGCGGGCGATCTTGGCGATGATCTCCTCGACGTCGGCCGTTTCCGCGGTGAAGTCTTTGGTCAAGACCGTCAGAGCGACGTGCCCCTGTCCATCGGGGAGGTAGATGATGCCGCAGTCGTTGACCGTACCGGCGAGGGTTCCCGTTTTGTGGGCGACAACCGTTCTCGGGGGAAGTTCCCCCTTGATCCGTTTCTCCCCCGTTTCACATTTCAACATGATTTGAACGGCCAGGCCGCCGAGATCCGGGTCCAGGATCTCTTTCTTGAAGATCTTTTCAAGCAGCGCGTTCAAGGCCAATGGAGTGGCTTCATCTCGCGGATCCTCTCCGAACTTGACGATGGCGGCCTTTCTCTCTTCGCGGGTCTTGGCGCCGGACTGCAGCGCCGAGAAATCTGCAATCATTTTCTCGCAGGAGCGGTTGACGGAAATTCCCGAGATCCCGATGCTCTTGAGCCGCGCGTTGACGTTGTCCGCGCCGACCTTTTCGAGCAGGATGTCGGCGGCGGAGTTGTCGCTGATCATCATCATGAAGTGGGCCATGTTGAGGACGCTGAGCTTGATCCCCGGCATAGTAAGGCTCGAAATCATGCCGCTGCCCCGATGCTGGTCGGACTGTTGAACCGTGATCTCGTCCGCAAGCGCAAACCGTCCCTCCTTCACCTGATATAGAAGCTCTACAAGGACGGGAAGCTTGAATACGCTGGCCATAGGGAAAAGCATCTCCCCGTTCACAGCCAGGCCTTGCCCGTTCTCGAGATGCTTGACCGCGACGCCGACTTTGCCGTCCGCGTTTCGGAGCAGGCGCTCGATCTGCATCCTCAGACGATCAACGCGGGGCGCGGCAGCTTGTTCCTGCGCAAGGGCCGTCCCGGCCATCATCACCCACACGAAAAGTACGGCACCGATTGCCGATTTCTTTGCGGAAGATTTCATCTCGTACCTCCTGTTACACGCCAAAATCACCGCCGCAATTCTACTTCAAGGAAGGGGGTCGCATCTGCAATATTCAATATCCTGCGAAACCCGCTTGCAAGAGAATGCCCTGCCGACAGGCCTTAAATAATCGACCACGCCTAGGAGACGCGGCTCTGGCTTGCCCCGCAAAGCGGGGCGTACCTGACTCTCGGGGTCGGCATCGGAGTCGGCGTCGCTTTCGGTATCGATCTTGGTTCAGAGGTGATCTCAAGCCTGACGCTCGTTGCTTCGGCAGGATTTCGAATCGCGACACCGATCGCGATCCCGATTCCGATCCCGACCCCGAGGTTTCTTGGTTCTTGCTCCTCAAGCGAAACGGCTCGCCGGAACGGCAGAGCCTTTCAGGATCGCACGGCCCGAGGCCGTGGCATTAGGCTTGAATAATGCAGATCTGATCGCCTCTTTTGATGGTATGCTACGCCTGCCAATACATCCGGAGGAGGGGTCATGCAAGCGAAAATTCATCTGCGCGCGGCGATTCGTGTCTCCGCGTTCGTTTTGGTATTGGGCATCGCGTCCGTGGGGGCTCAGGACCGGCTTCCCGCGATGCCGGGCTACGGCCAGTTCACAAAGATGCAGACCGCCCTGCAAGGAGCTCCCGCCGTTGTGTCGGGCGCTATTAATGCCACCTGGGTCGATGACGGGAAAGCGTTTACCTACGTTATGGGCGGGAAGGCGTATCGCTTCGATTTGGCGACCATGAAGGCGATCGAAACGGGCGAGGCGCCGGCCGGCGCTGGCGCTGGGCGCGGCGGGTTCGCTCCCGGAGGGCGCGGCGGCGAGGGCAGACGCGGCGGCCAGGGACAGTCAGAGGCCGGCGGTCCGCCGAATCCATGCGGGCAGATGCGTGTTGAGCGCGGACGGCAAGTCCCGTGCGAGCCATCGGCGGACATGAAGATGAAGGCTTACTACCGCGACCGCAACCTCTACCTGAGCAACGCCGACGGGTCCGGTGAAGTGGCCATCACGACGGAAGGCAACGCGAAGGACCGCACGAAGTACGGCACCGGAAGCTGGGTCTATGGCGAGGAGCTGTCCCAGACTACGGCCATCTGGTGGTCGCCCGACGGCAAGAAGGTGGCTTTCTACCGCTTTGATGAGAGCAAGGTGAAAGACTTTTTCCTGCAGATGGATCAGACGAAGGTTCAGGACAGCCTGGACACCGAAGCCTATCCGAAACCGGGAGCTGACAATCCGATCGCGGACATCCTTGTCTATGACTTGGCATCAAAGCAGAAGGTCACGCTCGATGTGCGCGACGGCAAGCCTTTCAGTCAGAACGACGTCGTCGGGCACTATGTCTACAACGTACGCTGGTCGCCGGACGGCTCCGAGGTGCTTCTCAACCGCACCAACCGCAGGCAGAACATCTTGGAGTTCATCGCCTGCAATCCGGCCACGGCCAAGTGCCGCGTGATCGTTCACGAAGAGTGGCCCACGGGCTGGGTCGAAAACCGGCCGCAGATGCGGTACCTGGCAGACAACAAGCGCTTCATCTGGGAATCGGAGAGGAACGGGTGGCGCAACTACTATCTCTACGACCTCTCCGGAAAGCTCATCAATCCGATCACGAGCAACACGACATTCGAGTCCGGCGCCATTGTCAAAGTGGATGAGAAGGCGGGTGTCATGTACTACATGGCGCGCGACGGCGACAATTACATGAAGTTGCAGCTCCACCGCGTCGGGCTTGACGGCAAAGGCGACGTGCGGCTGACGGACCCGAAGTTCAACCACACGGCCAGCATTTCGCCCGACAACCGGTACTTCACCGACATCTATCAGACGCATGACCAGCCGCCGGCCACGCGGCTCGTGGACATGACGGGAAAGGTTGTGACCGAGCTGGCCAAGAGCGACCTCACGAAGTTCGAGCAGCTCGGCCTCAGGAAAGTAGAGATGTACACGTACAAGGCTGCAGACGGCAAGACGACGCTTTATGGAACAATTGCGTTCCCCTCGACCTTCGATCCTTCGAAGAAGTATCCGACGCTCGTCCCTGTTTACGGCGGGCCGGCGTCGGGGAGCAACGTGCCAAGCGAGAACTTCGCATCGCCGAGCACCACAACCGAGTATGGCTTTCTCGTGGTGAACCTGGGCTCGCGCGCGGCGCCCGGAATGGGCAAGCGCATGCTGGATTCGATCTACCTGAAGCTCGGCCAGACGGAGATGGACGACATGGCCGAGGGCGTCAAGGCGCTCTGGGACCGGCCGTATTTCGACAAGGGGCGCGTCGGCATCTACGGCACCTCATACGGAGGTTACACGGCCGCGATGGAAATCATGCGGCATCCGGAGGTGTTTACAGCCGCATCAGCGTCGTCGCCTCCCACTGACTGGCGCAACTACGACACCATCTACACTGAGCGCTACATGTGGATACCGCAGGAGAATCAGGAGGGCTACGATGCGGGCAGCGTCATGACCTATGCGAAGAACCTGCGGGGCCGCCTCCTCCTCTATTACGGGAGCGCAGACAACAACGTGCATCCGAGCAACTCGATGCAGCTAATCCGGGCGCTGCAGAATGTCGGCCGCGAGGGCGCTGCGGCTGCCGGAGGCCGGGAAGGCGGCGTGCCGCCCGGAGGCCGCGGTGGAGGACCGCCCGGCCCGCCCACGGGCAAGAGTTTTGAAGTGCAAGTGGGTCCCGACCAGGGCCACAGCGGCGTCAGCAACGCGCGCATGATGGAGTTCTTCATCGAGAACCTGATCATGCACCCGGAACGCCTGATGGCGCCCGAGCCCAAGCCGGCCAAGTAATGCCGCTCAAACCGTTATGCGTTGCGCCGCGTGAATTTTGTTGTCGTTAGAATCCAGGAGCCAGAAGTCAGAAGTCAGAATTGGTTAGGTGCCATGCATGATACTTCCCTGAGGTAACGCGAGATACATTCTGGCTTCTGACTCCTGACTTCTTTTATCCGACCGCTTGGAGGGAAACCATGACAAGAGGGAAGATCGAAATCACCGTTCTTGCTTCACTATTGTTCGCCATTGTGGGCTGGCGCGCGCAAGAAACTCCCGCGCCTGTGCCGATCAAGTTTGCACGCCTGGCGCACGTCGCGAACGACGGGCGCATCGCCTTCACCTACCACGATGATATTTGGATTGCCGATCCAGACGGATCCAACGGGCATCGCCTCACGGCGCACATCGCCCGGGACTTCGGCCCACGCTTCTCCCCCGACGGCAAGTGGATCGCGTTTACCAGCAACCGCAACGGGAACAACGATGTGTACCTCATCCCGGCGGCAGGCGGCGAGCCGCGCCAGCTCACCTATTACTCAGGCGACGACCAGGTCCTCTATTGGACGCCCGACGGGAAAGCTCTCATCATCTCGACGAACCGCGGGCCGAATGCCTATGGCTCGCCGTTTTATCGCCTGCCTCTCGACGGCGCGCCGCCGGAGCCCATGGGCACCGCCGCCGCGCGCCTCGGCATGATGAAGCAGGACGGCGCCATGATTGCATACAACCGCGCCAATCCTTCTACGGGCGTATGGCGCAAGGCATTCCGCGGAAACTCCTGCCCGGGCATCACCGTGCAGGACCTCAAGACCGGTCAGATCGCCGACATCACCAACACGGACATGCACGATTACAAAAACCATGTGAACGACGTCTACCCGATGTGGGGCGCGGACGGGCTGATCTACTTCGCGTCCGAGCGCGACGGCACCTACAACATTTGGCGGATCGCGCCCAAGGGCGGCAACCCGCAGCAGGTAACCCGCTTCAAAGAGGGCGGCGTTTTCTATCCTGCGATCTCGCCGGACGGCAAGAAGCTCATCTTCCAGAACGACTTCGATCTCTGGACGCTCGACGTGCCGAACGGCACGCCCAAGAAGCTCACGATTCCGCTCTCGTTCGATCCGAAGGAGAACGACATCGAAATCGTCACGTCCGACAGCCGCGCCGAAGGGTTCAGCCCATCTTCCAACGGAGAGTACGTCGCGGTGGACTTCCACGGCGACATCCAGATTGTGCCGAGCGAGCAAGGGATCGGCGAGAAAACGCCGGTCGCCACGACTCCGTGGCGCGAGCACAACGAGAGGTACTCGCCGGATGGCAAGAAAATCGCCTATGTTTCCGACGAGTCCGGCGACCAGGAAATCTGGCTGTTCGATGTCGCAAGCGGCGCGCGGCAGCGCCTCACGAACCAGCAGTCTGAGAAATCCAATATTGTCTGGTCATCCGACTCGCAGAAGCTTGCCTATTCCGCCGACAACAAGATTTGGGAGATCGACTTCTCTGGCAGCCAGCCGCAGCCGAGCGAGCTTGCGAACAACCCTGCCGGCGGATTCAACATCCAACAATACTCAGCCGATGGGACGTGGATCGTCTATAGCCGGCGCGACGAGGACATGAACTCCGAAATCTATCTCTACGACATCCGAGCCAAGAAGGAGTACAACGTCACGCAGAGTCCGAACAGTGAGACGAGCGCCGCGCTCACGCCCGACGGCAAGACCGTCGTCTTTACCTCCGACCGCGACGGTGCCGTCAATCAGCTCTTTGCCGTGTCGCTGGCGAAGCTCACCGAAGATCCGAATGATCCGCTCGTCCGTGAGCGCATCCGCCGCGCGCCGGCGCCGGCCGGCGGGCGTGGCGGGCGCGGCGGCGGCGCCGCGGTTGAAACTCCAGGCGCTGCCGTGGCGGGGGCTGCGCCAGGGACGATCGATCTCGACAGAATCGAAAAACGCGCCATCCAGCTCACCCGCGGCACCGTAGCAGTGACGGGGTTTTTCCTTTCGCTTGATGGCCGGACGATCTACTTCGCTGCCGGTGGCGGTTTCGGCGGACGCGGCGCTGCTCCTACTACCACTCCTGCTCCCGGCCGCGGCGCCGGAGCGGCGACCGAAGCCGACAACCAGAACACCGGCCTCTTTTCAATCGGCATCGACGGGCGCGACCGCCGCCGCATCGCGGCCGGTTCTTTTCCCGGCATGACCCCGACGGCAGACCGCCGCACGATCTTCTTCCGTGCCACTGCTGCGCGCCCAGCCACGGAGCAGGAAATCCCGACGGGACGCGGCGGGGGCGCCGGCGCCGGGCAGGAAGTTCACCGCCTCGTGCTTGCTTCCCCGCGCGACGAACGCATCAGCTTTTCCCTGACGCTGCGCATCGACCGGCGCGCCGAGTGGAAGCAGATGTTCGAGGAAGCCTGGCGCGTGATGAAGTACCGCTACTACAACCCGGCGATGAACGGCTACGACTGGGCTGCAATCAAGGCAAAGTACGAGCCGCTGCTCCCATACGTCGGAACCAACGAAGATCTGTACGACCTCGGCAACGCGATGATCGGCGAGATGAGCAGCTCACACACCGGCGTCAGCGGCCCGCCGACGCGCACGATGCCGCCGCTCTACACCACCCGTTTTCTCGGCTTCGATCTGGAGCCGGGGGACGGCAAGTACCGCGTCAATCACATCTACCGCGACGGCCCGGCAGACAAGGAGTGGCTTGACCTCAAGGTCGGCGACTACGTGCTCGCCATCGACGGCCAGGAGATCAAGGCCGGCGACAACTACTGGAAAATCCTGAGCGCGGCGACCAACGAGTACATCCCGGTGAAAGTGGCGAAGACCGCGGCCGGCCAGGGCGCGCGCGTCCTGCGCATCGCGAGCGTCACCAACCTCAACAACATCAAGTACGATGAGTGGGTGCAAAACAACCGCGACATCGTCGAAAAGGCGACCAACGGGCAGATCGCCTACGTCCACATCCGCTCGATGGATCAGGCTTCGCTCGCGCGCTTCCAGAACGAGATCGACCGCTACTGGAACAAAAAGGGAATCATCATCGACGTCCGCAACAACACCGGCGGCAACATCGACGAGCAGTTGCTTGACATCATCGAGCGGCGGCCCTACATGTTCACCAACTCGCGCGGCGGCGCGCGCACCTGGGGCCGGCGCCCGCGCCAGGCGATCGCAGGGCCGAAGGTGATGATGATCAACCAACGTTCTTTCTCAGACGGCGAGGCGACCCCGATGGGCTTCCGGACCCTCGGGCTCGGCCGAATCGTGGGCACCCCCACGGCCGGCGGCGTGATCTGGACCGGCAGCTACTCGCTCATCAACGGCGGCTCCGTGCGCACGCCGATGCAGCTTGCCGTCACCTACGACCCAGCGAAGCCCAACAACTACGGGATCAACCTCGAGAACTACGGCGTCCCGCCCGATGTCTGGGTGCAGAACACGCCGATGGACGAGGTAAAGGGAGTCGATCGCGAGCTCCAGGCCGCCATCGACGAGGTCATGCGCCTGCTCAAGGCAGGCCCAGGCGTGACAGGAGGCAACGACCGGCAACCGCAACGCTAAGGCGCGTTCGCGCGCAGTTTCAGTCGCGCACTGAAACCGGGTTCCCCAGGCGACTACGTTGACCTATAGGACGATCCGCATTCTGCGGCATG
>Ga0315282_10007023_pt1 | contig 18636 bp, 19 predicted proteins | sample YL17G07_20_MG_FD_203693 | JGI IMG/M metagenome (GOLD analysis project Ga0315282, IMG submission 203693) | Sediment microbial communities from Yellowstone Lake, YNP, Wyoming, USA - YL17G07_20 | ecosystem: Environmental > Aquatic > Freshwater > Lake > Sediment | place: USA: Wyoming | collected...
CGTGACAACTGCGCGGATCCGGCACCTCCCCAAGCGCCTCCCACAACGATACGTTCGCCGACATTCATAGGCCCTCCTCGCCTATCCCTCTATCGGCTCCCTACTTGACGATAATTGAAAGACCCTGTGCGCGGGCTGGGCTCCTTGACGCAACGCTGTCGACAGGTAGGATATGCGGACGAAATAGTGAGGCGTGAGGCGAGTGAGATGGTTGTGAGGCTGCGCAAAGAAGATATCGAGGGGCCGCTGAAGGCGGAAATGGAGGGGCTGGCCGAGACGAGGGTAGCGGAATGCTACCAGTGCGGGAAGTGCTCGGCAGGCTGCCCGGTGGCTTCTGAAATGGACATGCTGCCGAATCGCGTAATGAGGCTTGCGCAACTCGGTCAGTGGGACGAGGTGCTGGGTTCAAAGACGATATGGATCTGCGCATCGTGCGTGACATGCACGGCGAGGTGCCCGCGAGAGGTGGATATTGCGGCTGTGATGGACGCGCTGAGGCAGATGTCGCTCGAGAGGGGCAAGGCGAACAAGCGGGCGAGAGAAGTGACGGCGTTTTATCGGGCGTTCCTCGACACGGTAAGAGCGTTCGGCAGGATGGCCGAGTTCGCGATGGTAGGGGACTACAAGACCAGGAGCGGGAAGTTCTTCGCGGACATTTTCGTGGCGCCGAAGATGCTTCAGCGGGGAAAGCTTCATTTTCTGCCGAAGACGATTCATGGCAGGAAGGAAGTCAGGGAGATATTCAGGAAGTGCGGGTACTGAAAAGCAGGCTGAAGGCTGAAGGCTGAAGACTGAAGGCGCTACGAGGGACTCTGAGGGCGAGAATAGCGCGGAGGAGGGCGATGGCGCAAGGTGGCATGGCCCTCACCCGGACCCTCTTCCAGAGGGAGAGGGGATGAGACTTTACGCGGCTGTAGAATTCGAAAACCTGGTTGGCAGATGAAGCCTCTTAACAACTCAACTGAGCGGATCGGGTACTTCCCGGGCTGTTCGCTGGCCTCTGGGGCGCGGGATTACAATGAGAGCGTCCTCGCGGTGAGCGCTGCGGCGGGGGTGGCGCTCGTTGAGATACCTGACTGGAACTGCTGCGGCGCGACCGCGGCGCATGCCGTCAACAAACAACTCTCCATATCGCTTCCGGCAAGAAGCCTCGCGATAGCAGCGGAGAATGGATTCACTACAATCGTCGCGCCGTGCGCGGCGTGCTACAACCGGCTCCACGGAGTGAATCGGGAGCTCAGCGAAGACGCAGGCAAGCGCGCGGAGATTGAGGGGATTATCTCGCGCGAGTTCAAAGGCGGGCTTCGCGTTATCAACGCCCTTGAGTACGCGAAGGAATTCCTCATGCCGGCCCTCGCGGGGAAGATCAAGCCGCTCAAGGGCCTCCGCCTTGCTCCTTACTATGGATGCCTTCTTGTCAGGCCGCCGGAGGTCGTACAGTTTGACGACCCGGAAGACCCGAAGGTCATGGACGCCGTCATAGGGGACCTCGGCGCCCAGGCGGTCGACTGGGAGTACAAGATCGAGTGCTGCGGCGGCGGGCACAGCCTTACGCGCACGGACATTGTCGTCAACCTCTCCGGCGCGATCCTCAAGGCTGCGCGCGAGGCGAACGCCGACGGGATTGTGACGGCTTGCCCGATGTGCCATTCCAATCTCGACATGCGACAGCTCAGCGTGATGAAGCGCGAGGGATGGAAGACAGGGGTCCCGGTGTATTATCTCACACAGATTATCGGCCTCGCAATCGGGCTCGACGAGAAGGCGCTCGGTATCCGGCGTCACTTCATTCCGGCAGGCGGTCTTGCGGCCAAGAAGGCGGCCAACTGACATGGCAAGGATCGGCGTATTCATATGCTGGTGCGGGGAGAACATCGCCCGCACCGTAGACGTGAAGCACGTCGCGCAAGAGGTGGCGACGATGCAGGGCGTCGTGCACGCCGAGGACTACCGCTACATGTGCAGCGAGCCGGGGCAGAGGCTCATCACCGACGTGATCCGCGAGAAAAGACTGACGGGGCTTGTTGTCGCCGCCTGCAGTCCGCAGATGCATGAGAGGACATTCCGGAAGGCCGCCGAAGCCGCCGGCCTCAACCCCTACCTTGTCGAAATGGCCAATATCCGCGAACACTGCTCGTGGGTCCATGACGACAGGGAAGAGGCGACGGCAAAGGCAGTCGACATTGTCCGGATGATGGTCGCGAAGGTGCGCCGTAACGAGGCGCTTTATCCGATTGCTGTTCCGGTGACGAAGCGCGCGCTTGTCATAGGCGGCGGGATCGCCGGCATCGAGACGGCGCTGTCGATCGCGAACGCGGGCACGGAAGTTATGCTCGTCGAGAAGGAGCCCTCCATCGGCGGGCGGATGGCGGGGCTCGGAGAGACGTTCCCGACCCTGGACTGTTCGCAGTGCATCATGACGCCCAAGATGGTCGAGGTCGCGCAGCATCCCAGGATCACGCTCATAACGTATGCCGAGATCGAGAAACTCGAAGGCTATGTCGGCAACTTCACGGCGACGATCAGGCTCAAAGCGCGGTACGTCGAGGCGTCCAAGTGCACGGGGTGCGGGGCGTGCTTCGAGAAGTGCCCGGTGAAGAAGGTCCCAAGCGAATTCGACCAGGGGCTTGGGGTCCGGACGGCGATCTACCGGCCGTTCCCGCAAGCAGTGCCCAACAAACCCGTCATCGATTCGAAGAGCTGCCTCAAGCTGACGAAAGGCACGTGCGGGATGTGCGCGAAGGTGTGCCCGACGAATGCGATTGACTACGAGGACAAGGACCGTGTCGTGACGGAGAAATTCGGCGCGGTCGTCGTCGCGACGGGATTCGACGTGGCGCAAGCGGCGGAGTTCGGCGAATACGGGTACGGGAAGTACCCCGACGTCATCACGAGCATTCAGTTCGAGCGAATGGAATCGGCGTCGGGGCCGACCGGCGGAAAGATCGTGCGGCCCTCGGACGGCGTGGAACCGAAGTCGGTTGTGTTCATCCAGTGCGTTGGCTCGCGCGACGAGGCCAAGGGGCGGCCTTACTGCTCGAAGATATGCTGCATGTACACCGCCAAGCACACGATGCTCTACAAGCACAAGGTGCACGACGGGCAGGCGTACGTCTTCTATATCGACGTGCGCGCAGGGGGAAAGGCGTACGAGGAGTTCACTCGCAGGGCGGTCGAGGAAGACGGCGCGGTCTATCTTCGCGGCCGCGTATCGCACGTGTATCGCGAGGGTAGTTCGCTTATCGTGAAGGGCGTCGACACGCTCGCGGGCGAGCAGGTGGAGATCGAGGCGGATCTTGTTGTTCTTGCGACGGCGGTCACCCCGCGCAAGGAGGCGGCCGCTCTCGCGCAGACACTCGGCATATCGCACGATACATACGGGTTCTACAGCGAAGCGCATCCGAAACTGAGGCCCGTCGAGACGGCGAAGGCCGGAGTGTTTCTCGCAGGCATGTGCCAGGGGCCGAGGGATATTCCGGAGAGCGTTGCGAGCGGGTCTGCGGCGGCGGCAAAGGCGCTGGCGGTGTTGTCAGATGACACGCTCCAGCGGGAGCCGGTTGTGTCGAAGGTGATTGAGGCAACGTGCGCGCACTGCCGCAGTTGCATCACCGCGTGCCCCTACCAGGCGATCGAGGATTATGAGATCCGCGACCGCAAGGGCAGTCTCATCAAAGTCGTAGCGCGAGTGAATGAGGGAGTGTGCCAGGGGTGCGGAGTATGCGCCACGATTTGCAGGTCGAAGTCAATCGACCTTGCCGGATTCAATGACAGGCAGATTTACGGACAGATAGACGCGCTGAGCAAGCACTGACATGGCCGAGAGAGAAGAATTCGTTCCGAAGATAACCGCATTCGTGTGCAACTGGTGCACGTATGCGGGCGCGGACCTTGCGGGGACGACGCGGCTCAAGTATCCGGCGACGGTGAGAGTCATCCGCGTTCCGTGCAGCGGGCGCATCGATCCGGTGTTCATATTGAAGGCATTCGAGAAGGGCGCGGACGGCGTTCTGGTGTCCGGATGCCATCCAGGCGATTGTCACTACATATCGGGCAACCTGTACGCGCGGCGGCGATGGTCGGTGTTTCCGAAGCTTCTGGAACTTGTCGGCATCGAGCCGGAGAGGCTCACGTTCACATGGGTGTCGGCGTCCGAGGCGCAAAAGTGGGCGGATGTAGTGGCCGAAGTGACGCAGCGTGTGAAGTCAGTCGGACCGCTGACACGATATAACGAGATATCGCCCGCAAGAATCGCCGACGGGGAGGCGCACAATGGCTGACATCACCGAAAGGGCCAGGGCGCTTCTCGAATCGGGCGAAGTGAAGGTCGTTGTCGGGTATCGCGGCGGACGACGGCCGGAGATGCCAGTGCCGTGCTTTGCGAGGACGGCGGCCCAAGCAGACACGCTCATACTCAATGCTTACTGTCGGGGCGGGCTTGCTGTATACGCGAAGAGAGAGACGGCACAGGGGCCGGCGGCGTTTGTAGCGTCGAAGGGCGACATCAGGGCGCTCAAGGTGCTCGCGCAGGAGAAGCAGATTGACGCGGAGAGAGTCCGCTTGATTGCGTTCAAGTGCGACGCGCCGGGGAAACCCGAGGGGGGAGTGGCGTTACTCGAGGGGACGAGACTCGGTGAATTCGGCGCTCTTGGTGAGGATGCAGAGAGCGAGACTGTGAAGACTGAGATCGCGCGACTCAAGGCCATGAAGCCCGAAGAGCGCTGGGCATACTGGCGGAGCGAGTTCGACAGATGCGTACGCTGCTATGCATGCCGCGAGGCGTGCGCGATGTGTTACTGCGAGGAGTGCATCGCTGACCGTAATCTGCCGCAGTGGATAGAGTCCGTTGCGCGGCCGAGGGGGAACTTCGCCTGGAACCTCATTCGCGCGTGGCACCTCGCCGGGCGCTGCTCGGGCTGCGGCGCTTGCGCAAGAGCATGCCCGGAGGGGATCAGGATCGACGTCCTCAACCGCGAAATGGCCGATGTGATCAAAGAAACGTTCGGCTACACAGCGGGGGAGGGTGGCGTGGAGGAGGCGATCTTCTTCGCGACGTTCAAGGAGGACGACAGTGAGAGATTCATCCTCGAAGAATAGCGCGCAGGCCGGCGAGAGGGATGAGCCGATCGGGAAGCGCATCTGGCCGTACATCGTCGCTGCGGCGATGATCGTGTACGTGATAGCGCTTCTTTGGCTCGTAGTGCACGATGTGGCCAATACGTCGACGATATTGAGGGGCGCGTGAGTAATTCCAGGACAATCAAAGAGGCCTCCCTCCACAGACTCCTTTCGGACATCCTCAAAAGCGGCAGGAGTCTCGTGGCGCCTGTCATCGAGAGGGAACGGCACTATTTCCGTAAGGTGAGTTCCGCCGACAGCGTCGCGCTTCCGGCGGTGAACGCTGCGAACTCGATAAAGGAGTTCTTCTTCCCGCGCTGGGAAGCGCTGTTTGGGTTCAAGCGCAGCGGCGGGACAGTGGAGATTGTCGGCGTGGACACGCAAGGGGTATCGCCCCTTGTTGTGTTTGGCGCGCGCCCCTGTGACGCCGCAAGTCTCGAAATCCTCGATAAGGTTTTCAACTGGGACTCTGCGGACTCGTCATGGAACGCGCGGCGCGAGGCGGCCACGGTCATCGCGGTCGGATGCCGACGAGCGGACGAGTATTGCTTCTGTACGTCGGTGGGGCTCTCTCCGGCGAGCAGGGCGGGGGCGGACGTGTTTCTCGCCCCGGCGGCAGGAGATGAGTACATCGTCGAGGCGGTGACGGCTAAAGGCGAGGCATTCGTAAAGGAGTTCGCGAAGCACTTCGCGGCGTCGCCGGACGTGAAGCCGACTGACCTCGCAGTGCCCAAACGCGTCGACGTGGCCGGGATTGCCAAAGAGCTTGCGGGGAAGTTCGACTCTGATCTTTGGCACGAGGCGAGCGAGCGCTGCCTCGGCTGCGGCATTTGCACGTATTCGTGTCCGACATGCCACTGTTTTGACATCCAGGACGAAGCGGACGGCGAAAAGGGCGCGCGCTTCAGGGGGTGGGATTCGTGCTCGTTTGCTCTCTTCACGAAGCACACGTCGGGGCACAACCCGCGAGGGCGTAACGCGAGCCGCCGCCGGCAGCGGATCATGCATAAGTTCTCATACTACCCGGCCCTTTTCGGCATTATCTCATGCACGGGGTGCGGCAGGTGCGGCCGGATGTGCCCTGTGGACCTTGGGGTCGAGGAGACGTTGGAAATGATCGCGGAGGGGGGCAAATGATGAGAGCAACGCCTGCTCTGGTCATCTGTCTTGTGGCGCTTGGCGCGGGTGCGGTGCTTGCGGCGCAGGGCAAGCCGGCCGACAAAGCGCCGGCGCAGACAGGGCCAATGGTGTTTGATGCGACGACGGACATGCCCAAGCCGAAAATGGGCGATGCCGGCATACTTCCCAATGCTGCTGGACTCGATGCCGGGACTGCCAATGACGCGGCCACACCGGTGACGGCGCCTCTGCCGAGGGGACTGGATGACCAAACGACTGCGGTTGGACCGCGGACAAAGGGCTGGACCGAGCAGGACAGGTATGAGTCCGTTCATTTCAGCATCGTTGCCGACGTGAAGGACGACGCGTACTTCCATCGGCTGCAGAATGATCTGGAGAAGCACTTCTCACACCTGCAGAAGGAATTCTGGGACTATATCCCGCCGCTTTACCGCGAATCGCACATGACGATCATGGCGTTCGGCAGCCAGGGCGTGTTTGACGAATTTGCAGCAAAGGACTCGGGGCTGCCGCGCGGGCAGAAGGGTTACTCCAATGCAAAGACCGAGCGCATTGTTTACGTGCGCCAGCAGGTCTACTATCGCGACGTCATGATACTGGTGCACGAGATGACGCATATGTTCAACCGTTTCTGCCTCGGCCGCGCGCCGCTGTGGCTTGATGAGGGAATGGCGCAGTATTACTCCTACTACGCGGGGCAGGAGTCCGGCAATGGAAGCATTCGTTCCGGCGTAAATCCCGATGCGCTCAAGGTCATCGACGCGGCGCTCAAGAACGGCACGTTTGTGGAAGTAGCGGACCTCTTCGACATGGATGACGGCGCCTTCTACGGGGACAATACGGAAGAGGAAACGCCGACGGTCAACTATGCCGAGTCATGGGCGCTTGTCTACTACTTGAGGCGCGGCGCAACCGATGGCGATGAGCAGTTCTCCGAATTCTACGAGGCGCTCGTCCACGGGCAGGACCCGTACGACGCATTTGTGAGCGTATACGGCGACAATCGGGACCTCTTCAGCCAGATGTGGATAGAGTATCTGCAGCAGTTGTACAAGGGCGCGCTCGGCCGCGAAGCGGCGGCGCGAGGCGCAAAGGAACCGGTGCGGGGAAATGACCGCGGCAAGAGAACGCGTTAATATCTATAGGCCGATACTTGTGCGGGTTGCAGCCGTCCGCGAGGAATCGGCTGACGTGAGATCGCTCGTGATTGCGGGCGCGGATGGAGAATTCCCCGAATGGCGGCCGGGGCAGTTTGCCATGTACGGCGTCTTCGGCGAAGGCGAATGCCCGCTAACTATCGCCTCGAGCCCGACTCGCGGGAAGCTCGTATGCACCTTCAGGAAGGCCGGCCGCGCGACCCGTGCGCTATTCGACCTGGAGGTTGGCGACGTATTCGGCATCCGCGGGCCGTATGGAAACGCGTTCCCGCTCGACGAATGGCAGGGCAGGGACGTCGTATTTGTCGCGGGTGGTATTGGCCTGCCGGCGCTTCGGTCCAGCATAGAGTACGTGCTCGACAAGAGAAGCGACTACGGCACGGTGACGATTCTGTACGGGGTCAAGCAGCCGCGTGAACTCATATATCGCGAGGAGATCGACCAGTGGCGTTGTGCGCCCAGCACGCGCGTGGTGCTCACCGTCGACCCCGGTGGCGAGACGCCGGAGTGGAAAGGCGAGATAGGGCTCGTGCCGGCTGTCCTTGAGAAGATAGTGCCATCCGCGGCTAATGCAGTGGCACTGGTCTGCGGGCCGCCGATTATGATCAAATTCGCGATCCCGGCTCTAAGGGGGCTTGGTTTCGCGCTTGAGAACGTCTACACAACACTTGAAAACCGGATGAAGTGCGGCGTCGGCAAGTGCGGGCGCTGCAACGTGGGCGGCATCTACGTCTGCAAGTGTGGGCCCGTGTTCTCGGCAGCGGAAATTTCCAGAATGCCCGATGATTTCTGAGGGCTTTGCGGTACAATTCTAACGAGCGCGGTTCGCGCGTCTTCTCTTGAGCGGCATCTTCTGACTGACTTGGCTGACAACCAATCCTTGGCCCTTTTGACAGGGGGAAGCGATGAAGAAGAGCATCAGCTACTGGTCATTTCCGGGCGGACTCGAAGGCAAGGCGCCGCTTTCCACGTGTTTCCGCGACGCGAAGAAGTACGGCTTCCAGGCGATCGAACCGGCTCTTGGCGACGCCGGCGATGTAACGCCTGCCACGACTAAGAAGGAGTGCGAGGCTATTGCGGCCGACGCGAAGGCTGCTGGGATCGAGATGTCGAGCCTTGCCACGGGCCTGTTCTGGGGCAAATCCCTTACGGCCAACGATCCGGCCGTTCGCGAGGAAGCGATCTCCATCGGCAAAGCGCTCATCGAAAAGGCCGCGTGGCTTGGCCTCGACGCGGTCCTCATAGTGCCCGGCGCGGTCGACGTATTCTTCCTGCCCGACGCTGAGAAGGTGCCCTATGACGTGGTCTACGACCGTTCGCTCAAGGCCACTAAGAAACTCGCCAGGACCGCTGAAAAGTTCAAGGTCAGGATCGGCGTTGAAAACGTCTGGAACAAGTTCCTCCTGTCGCCCCTGGAGATGCGGGATTTCGTCGACGCCGTCGACTCCAAGTACGTGGGAACGTATTTCGACATCGGCAACGTCATGTTGACCGGCTTTCCCCAGCACTGGATCAGCATCCTCGGCAAGCGCATCGTTCGCATTCACATCAAGGACTTCAAGACCTCGGTTGGCACCGCGGCCGGCTTTGTCGATCTCCTGGAAGGCGACGTGCCTTGGGCGGACGCGATGAAGGCGCTTAGGAAGGCTGGGTACAAGTCATATGTTACCGCCGAGATGATCCCGTGGCATAAGGGGCTTCTTGAGAAGACATCGAAAGCGATGGACAAGATTCTTGCCTACGGAAAGTAAGGCGAAGGGATAGAGAGTATTCACAGCGGGGACGCCTGAGCGGATCGGCGTCCCCGCCGCATTTCAATAAGTCCTTATATAATATGAGCTTATGGCCGCATGATCCGGTCAGTGCTCTCGTGGTGGTCAGCACCTTGACACCCCTCCTCCCGTTTGACAAGCCCCTCCAGTAGGGTATATTTCACGTAGATTGGCACCCTGACGAGGTTCCGCGGGTTTCGCGTGTACCAGGGGAAATCCGGGATGGAGAAAACGCCCGTAATCTGTTTATAGGAGTGTAGGGGTAAACAGATCGGTGAGATTGACAACAGTGCCGGATTCATGGTAAGCGGGAGGAACTGGAATGCTTGTCTGGGCTCTGGTATTAGCGGTGGGAATGGTCGCCGGGGCCGCGATAACGCTTCTTGTGCGCCGTGAACTCGTGCTGCACGCGTGGCTTCGGGACGAAGTGGCCTCACTGCGCGACGAAGTGGAACAGGCGCGCCTGGAGCTCAGATCGATGAGCGGCTTCCAGTCGATAGACATGCTCGACCGCGTCGAGGGCGACGATGTGGAGATCGCGACAAACCTCGACAGGATGAACCTGCTTCTGGATCAATTGAACGGCCTTATCAAGGGAAGGGGCGACGGACGCGAGAAGCAGGCGCCGGTGTTCCACGAGGAACAAATGTCGCTCGATACGCCGCTGGACTTCACGACCCCGGAAGAGCTGCAGAAATTCGAAAGCCTTCCTCCGCTGAGCGAAGAGGAGATAAAGGCGATAGATTGGGAATACCTGTTCAACCGGATAAGATCCGACAATCTCACTTAGGGAAACCATTACAGCCCAGGCAAGTCAGGCTATTGTAAGGCATAAGGGCGCACGGTTACGAGCCGCGCGCCCGCGTGCTTTTGTGGGCTTGACGGTCAAGGCCTATCGCAAGCCGTATTCGTTGATCTTGCGGTAGAGGGTGCGCTCGCCGATGCCGAGGATGCGGGCGGCTTCCTCGCGATTGCCCTGGGTGTTTTCGAGCGTGCTGCGGATGAGTTCCTTCTCTACGTCACGAAGCGTCATGCCGGGGTTTTGAGGCACCGCGGCGACGGCGCTCGTCTGGGCCGGCGCAAGGGCGAGCTGGGAGCCCCTCACCACGTAGTCGGGCAGGTCGTCCACGTCGAGCACCTGGTCGTCGGACATCACCACCATGCTCTCGATACAGTTCTTGAGCTCGCGGACGTTTCCCGGCCAGCTGTAGCGGTATAAGGCTTTTCGCGCATCCGGAGTGAGCTCCACGATCTCCTTGTTGTGAGCGCGACTGAATTCCTTTACGAACGCGTCCGCGAGAAGCGAGACGTCGTCCATGCGCTCGCGCAGCGACGGCAGGTAGAGCGTGACCACCTTGAGCCGGAAGTAAAGGTCCTCGCGGAAGCGCCCCTCCGATACTTCACGCTCCAGCTCCTTGTTGGTTGCCGCGACGAGGCGCACATCGACCCGGACCGGCTCATTGGAGCCGACACGGAAGATCTCGCCGTATTCCAGCACCCTCAAGAGCTTGACCTGCGTGGAAGGGGGCATGTCGGCGACTTCATCGAGAAAGAGCGTTCCGCCGTCGGCATATTCGAAGCGCCCCTTGCGCGACGCAAGCGCGCCCGTGAAGGACCCTTTCTCGTGGCCAAAGAGCTCGCTTTCGAGGATCCCTTCCGAGAGAGCGGCGCAGTTAAGCGTCACAAAGGGCTTGCCTGCACGGGGGGAGTTCTCGTGAATCGCCTGGGCGACAAGCTCCTTGCCGGTGCCGCTCTCGCCGATGACGAGAACCGTCGCGGTCGTCGGAGCGACCGCCTTCACGAGACGGGTGATCCGCTGCATGGAGGGGCTTGCCCCAATGATGCCATCGAGGCCCGTGCGTCCCCGGCGCGATGCATCGCGTTCGGTTGCCGCGCTGACGCGCGCGCGCTCAGCCGCCTTGGCGACCGTTGCTCGAAGCTCCGCGAGGTTGAGGGACGCTCCTTTGGAAAGATACGTAAGCGCGCCGGACTGCATGGCTTCGACGGCGGATTCAACCGTCCCATAGCCGGTGAGGACGATTACCTGGACGTGGGGAAGCCGCTTTCGGGCCTCCTTGAGTATGTCGATGCCGCTAACGCCGTCGAGCTTGAGGTCTGTGACAATGACCTCGTAAGGGGCATTTTCGATGCGATCCAGGGCCGCCTGCGAAGAATACGCGGTATCGACGCGGTATCCCACCCGCTGGAGCGCCTCCGCCGCCGCGTCGGCATGCTCCTTCTTGTCGTCGATCACTAATACTTTCGCCTTTACGTCCATATGAGTGGTCTCTGGGGAGCGCATAATTATATCGCATGGGGGGGCTGGCGACAACGGCGGCACTAAGTATTTGTCGCTTAAGGAGATACGGCATGACCGCACGGGTGAGGCCGCCCTATGCGCTTTCCTTGACGGCAGGGCCGGCTACCGGTAAGGAGACGGTGACGGTCGTGCCCCTGCCGGGGGCGCTCTCCACGTCGATGCGGCCGTCATGGTCCTCGATGATGCGTTTGGTGATGGCGAGGCCGAGGCCGGTGCCGTGCGTTTTCCGGGAAAAGTACGCGTCGAATACGCGCGGCAGGTCTGTTTCAGGGATGCCGACGCCGCTGTCCTTTACCGAGATCCGGACGATGCCGTTTTCCTGTTCGGTGGCAATATCGAGCGTGCCGTTGCCGGACGGCATGGCCTCAAGAGCGTTGAGCATCACATTGAGAAACGCCTGTTTCACAAGAGGGGCGTCGACCCTGCATACGATAGGGGAGTCGGAGAGCATCAGGTTCAGCGTCGCGTTCGCGCGCGCAACATCCGGTTTGACGAATGTGGCAAGTTCCCGGACAAGCGCGTTAACGTCAGCCTCGGCGACCGACATGCGCCTGTGTGCGGCGTAGCGCAGGAAATTGTTGACCACGTCCTCGAGCCGGTGGTAATCCTTGGAAATAGCGGCGAGGCGTGAGCGCGAGGCCTGGCTTAACTGGCCTGACGCGGCGAGCTCCTCTTCGAGCAACTGGACATTGAGGCTGAGGGCGCCCAACGGGTTCTTGATCTCATGGGCCAGGCCCGCTGCAACGCGGTCGAGAAGCGCCTGCTCTCTCTCGCGCTCCTGCCGCCTCTGCGCTTTCGCACCGCGTTTCGCCAGCCGATAGCCGGCAAGCGCGCCGAGAGCGGCGGCAAGCACAGCTATTGCCCAGATCGTACCCGGATTCATGACTGCCCGACCCTCACGACCATGAAACAAAGAAAGCCCGGCGGATGCGCGGTCCACCGGGCTTGTGGTTTACAGGCTATTGGCCCACGCGGCGAACGTTCTGCGCCTGCAGGCCCTTATTGCCCTGCACGACCTCGAACTCGACCTCTTCGCCGTCCTCGAGCGTGCGGAAGCCCGAGCCCGAGATGCTGGAGAAGTGCACGAATACGTCCTCGCCACCCTCCTGCTCGATGAAGCCGAATCCCTTTTTCGCGTCAAACCACTTTACCTTGCCGACTGCCATCTCTTTCTCCTTGCAAAAACAACCACTGAGTTACTACTGATTGACCGGATCCCTCGTGTCCCACGCGAGACGCCTAACCGCGGGATTCCCCGTTTACAACCTATGACGCCTTCGTCCGGACGACGTTCTGGGCCTGAAGGCCCTTGGCGCCCTTGACGATGTCAAAAGTAACCTCTTCGCCGTCCTCGAGCGACCGGAAGCCGCTCCCGGAGATGTTCGAGAAATGCACGAACACGTCCTCGCCGCCTTCCTGCTCGATGAACCCGAAGCCCTTTTTCGCGTCAAACCACTTCACTTTGCCGGCTGCCATTGAACCCTCCTTAACCAAAAAACCCGTCACATCTTCCCTGAACATCCGTACTCAAGGTCCCCGATCGTAATACCGACTCACGTAACGCGTTCTGCCTCCTTGTGCCAAAACTCTATTTACTGCGCGGCCGCCCCGCCGGCCGGCTTCTCTGCTGCCTTAGCGTCCTTCATGGCCGCCTTGCGGCTCAGACGGATCTTGCCCTGCTCGTCGATTCCGATAACCTTGACGGTTATGCGATCGCCCATCTTGACCACATCGGTGACCTTGCCCACGTAGCCTTCGTCGAGCTCTGATATATGGACGAGGCCCTCGGTGCCCGGCAGTACTTCCACGAACGCGCCGAAATCCTTTATGCCGCGAACCTTGCCTGTGTAAGTCTTTCCGAGCTCGACCTCTTCGACGATCTCTTGAACGGCCCTGCGCGCCTTTTCGATGGCATCCTTGTCAGTCGCGGATATTGTGACCGTGCCGTCGTCCTCGAGCTCGATGGTCGCGCCGCTCTCTTCCTGGATCTTGCGTACAACCTTGCCGCCCGAACCGATGACCATGCCGAGCTTCTCGGGGTTGATCTTGAACTTGACGAGCTTGGGTGCGTACTGGCTTATCTCCGGCCTCGGGCGCGCTATCGCGCTCAGCATCTGGCGCAGGATGTTGATGCGCGCCTCGCGCGCCTGCATGAGCGCCTCTGTGATGAGCGCGTCGGAAATCCCGGCGACCTTTATGTCGAGCTGAATAGCCGTAATGCCGTTTTGCGTGCCGGCGATCTTGAAGTCCATGTCGCCGAAATGATCCTCTTCGCCCTGGATGTCGGTCAGAAGGACCGCACAGTTATCCTCCTGCACGAGGCCGATGGAGATGCCCGCCACGGGCCGCGCTATCGGCACGCCCGCGTCCATGAGCGAGAGTGTCGCGCCGCAAACTGTCGCCATCGAGCTCGATCCATTCGACTCCATGATGTCCGAGACGATGCGGATCGTGTATGGGAACTGCTCCTGGTTGGGGATCATCGGCTCAACCGCCTTCTCCGCGAGCGCGCCGTGGCCGATGTCCCTTCGGGACGGGCCTCGGACGGGCTTGACCTCGCCGACGGAGAAGGGGGGGAAGTTGTAGTGGAGCATGAACTTGCGGGTGAAGTCCTCGCCCAACGCCTCGACCATCTCCTCGTCGATACTGGTGCCGAGGGTGACGGTCGCGAGCGTCTGAGTCTCGCCGCGGGAAAAGAGCGCGCTGCCGTGCGTGCGAGGCAGGACGCCGACCTCACAGGCGATGGGTCGCAGGTCAGTCCAGCCGCGGCCGTCGCTGCGTTTGCCGCTCAGGATGCGCTTGCGGACTATCTCTCTAAGCACCACGTCGAACGGCCCGTGGACCTCGGAGGAAGCGGCCGCAAGCTCCTGTTTGACAGCCTCGGCGGCCGCCTCGTCGCGTATGGCCGTCAGGCCGTGTCCGCGCTCCATCTTGGAATGGACGTTAAGCGCGTTATCGATGCTTGTGGAGTAGTTGTTCCGCACGAAGTTGACGAGCGTGGATTTGAGATGGCTCTTGGCGACTTCCTGCTTGGGCTTGCCGGCGACCTTCACGAGCTGCGATACAAGGTCGCTGACCTCTTTGGCATACTTGCGGCCGAACCGGATCGCCTCGGAAATAACATCCTCGGCGACTTCCTGCGCGCCCGCCTCGATCATGACGACGTCGTCGCCGTTGCAGGAAACGGTCAGCTCGAACTCGCTCTCCTCGAGTTGGCTCGCCGTGGGATTAATGATGAACTCGCCGTTAACGCGGCCGACGCGGGCGACGCCCAGAGGGGCCGTGAACGGAATGGACGATATGCACAAGGCGGCTGCGGCGCCGATCATGGAAAGGATATCCGGATCGTTTTCCGCATCCGCTGAAAGCACCATTGCCATTATCTGGACTTCGTTGTTGTAGTTCTCGGGGAAGAGGGGCCTCAGAGGCCTGTCGATGATGCGCATGGTGAGGACTTCCTTGTTGGTCGGCCTCCCCTCGCGCTTATAGAAACGGCCGCCCGGAATCTTGCCGGCAGCCTGGAGTTTTTCCCTGTAGTCGACGGTCAAGGGGAAGAAATCGATCCCCTCACGCGCCGCCGCGCTCTGCGCGGCAACCATTACCACCGTATCCGCATACCTTACTATTACCGCTCCGTCCGCCTGTTTCGCAACCTTGCCAGTTTCCAGTGAAAGTACACGACCGCCGATTTCCTTCTCAACTCTTATAGCACTTCCGCTCACGTTTTTTCTCCTATCCGCAATCCTGCCTGTTCCGCCACTCTTGTGTCCACACTCCGCTTGCCTGCAAACTCTTCACGCAAAATGAGATCTGTACTGCAACTGCGCAAAAAGGGAATCTCTGGAATCAGCCAGTGTGTTCGCAAACGACTGGTAAGCGATGCAGAAACCCGTGTCTTTTCCGGGACCTTCTGATGCTGATTCTGTCCGATGGCGAGAATCCATCCGTTAAACGCTACTTGCGCAGGCCTAAACGCTCGATAACCTTCTGGTAGCGCTCCTTATTCGTCTTGTTAAGGTACTTTAGCAGTGAAGAGCGCCTTCCAACCAACATCAATAGCCCGCGTCTGGATGAATGATCTTTCTTGTGCTGTTTGAGGTGCTCGGTAAGCTCCGCAATGCGGCTTGTCAAAAGCGCAATCTGTACCTCCGGGCTTCCGGTGTCCTTGTCGTATACGCGATAATCGCCTACAACCTTGGTCTTTTGTTCCTTTGCCATCACCATCTAATTCGTACCCCTTGCTGTGACTATCCCTATACCAAGACAAGCAACCAGTATATCACGCATCCGGTCGAACGCAACGCAAAAGTTGGAAAGTTGCGACCAGTAAGGGGCGCATTGTGCCCATTTTCGCCAAAACACGAGCAAATGCGCGGCTTTCCAAAACGTAACTGGCGACAGTCTATACTGGGCGCGCGGCCGGGGCCACACGCTATGTCCTGTGCTCCACTATAGTTGCGTCAATAAGACTCGATTGTCAAGGTCTGTAGCGCGTCCGCTTTAGCGGCTTTTCGCTTGCCTGCCACCGTTGACCGGCGGACAATGTGGGCATTGCCTGCCCTTACCCAGGAGTTGCTATGAAGAAGGCGTTGATTTTGCTGCCGATCGCGGCTGTTCTCTTCTCAAGCGGCTGTATGTGCGGCAAGATGGCAACTTGGCCGGTTCCGGGCCGCGCGCAGATCGTCGCTGTCAAGGTGTATCATTCCAGCGTCGACCCCTCGCCGGAGTCCCGCACAATCGCCTATGCCGGCGACCTTTCGCCGGCGGGGATTGCGAAAGTCACCGAGTACCTTAGAGGGGCGCGCCAGCTGCGCGGACGGCACGCATACGTCTTTTGCCAGTATTACCTCGACGTTGTCACGAACGATGGCCGGACCACCCGCCTCGGCGTTGTCTGGGAACAGGCCACGGCCACAACGAAGAGCTCCGTCGCCATCGACTGTTCGTACCCCGACCCCTCAAAGCTCAGTGCAAGGGAGTGGCATTCGCTTGCGAGGAACAATGACCGGCGAGCGCAGAAGGGATTGCTTGAGGCGGTACAGGGGCTGCAGTGACGAGAGAGGCGGTCGGGCACATAACCGCCACCACGGCTTGCCTATGCTGTCTGCGAGCCGATTGCAGGCGGATGATAGTTGACTTTGGCCCGGAAAGGTGGTAGAAAGCGGGGCCATCGAGCGCCAAGCGCCCATTGGAGAACAGCCACGCCTGGGCGCTTCCATGTGCGGGATGGCACGAGACAGGAGACCAATCATGCACCCGGACCACGCTTCGTACTATCGCTTTACAGGAAAGTCACGTTTCGACAAGGCGGTCAATACGCTTCTCGGCATTGTCGAAGGCATTGCTATCGATTCCCGCGTCAATGATAGAGAGATAGAGTGCCTGAGGAACTGGGTGAGGGAGCATAATGAGTGTCGAGGTCGACATCCCTTCAACGAGCTGGTGCCAGTTGTAGCCGCAGCTCTTACAGACGGGGTACTGGCAGAAGAGGAGCGCCTTGATATACAGTGGCTATGTGAGCGACTGCGGAGTACAGAGTATTACGACAGCGTGATAGCCGACATTCAGCGCCTACATGCAGTCATGGGAGGCATCCTTGCGGATGGCGTGGTTACAGAAGATGAACTCGATGGGCTTTCGACGTGGCTGACCGATCACGGGCACCTTCGTACCTGCTGGCCCTACGATGAGGTTGAGAGCCTCGTTACGGCAGTGATGGCGGATAGAAGAATTGACGAGCAGGAGCAGCAGGCCCTCAAGACCTTCTTCGGCGAGTTTCTCGGCATCGACGACAACCAAGCAACTGGGGTACAGCCGGCCTCTACGAGGGCCACGGTAACAGGAGTATGCGCTGTCTGTCCCGAGATTGCCTTCGAGGGTTCCCTGTTCTGCTTCACAGGGGCCTCGTCACGATATAGCAGAGCGGAGTTTGAGAAGATCGTCGGCATTCTCGGCGGCATGAGTCGCGCAGGCGTCAGCCGTGACATAGACTACCTGATCATCGGTTCGGCAGGCAACCCATGCTGGGCATATGCGTGCTACGGGAGGAAGATCGAAGCCGCTGTGAAACTTCGACAGCAGGGCTGTCACCTCCTACTAGTGCACGAGAATGATTTCGCCGACGCTGTTGCGGATGCAAATGGGGTGTGATGCCTGCACGAGAATCGACAGGCCTGACACCTGCATTCATAACCAGAATGGCGAGATAATGAGATGAACACGGACTACACTCAGCGACTTCAGAGCCTCGTGCAAACACCTCAGGAGAGCCTGTCTGTAGAGATCAAGTCTTGGCTCGATCTCTCCGACGCTCATGGCCAAGCCAAGATGGTCCGCGCTGTTCTTGCTCTTCACAACTACGATGGCGGATTCCTCGTCATTGGTTTTGACGACAAGACGCTGCAGCCTTTGGCCATTGGAAGACCCAGGGACTTGACTACGAGCTTCCACATAGATGTGATCCAAGGGCTTGTCTCAAAATACGCCTCAGAACCGTTTCCGGTGACAGTTGAATTTCCAACGCGCGATGGTCAAGCGTATCCTGTCATTGTGGTTCCGCCTGGAGTACGATCCCCTGTAGCTGCGAAGTCGGAATTGTCTATGGGCGGAAGGAAACTCATTTGCGTAGATGACGTCTACGTACGGACCCTCAGAGCGAACAACACGCCGAGCACGGCCAAGGCCACCTGCAAGGACTGGCCTTCCGTGATCGCAATATGTATGAACAACCGAGAGGCAGATATAGGTCGATTCCTGCGTCGTCACTTGGCCGCGCTGACGCCCGATGTTGTCCGAGGTCTCGCTGCCGCTATTGCGGACGGCGCAGGGTCCAAAGCCTCAACTGAGGGGTTACTGAAGGAGTTTCTTCAAGAAAGCAGGGACAGATATAAGGCCGCCTTGAGCGAGTATAGAGAGAACCTTCCTGAGCACGGCTCATGGGAAGTGGCGCTATTGCTTCATGGAGATGTCCCTAAGCACTTGCCGACGAAAAGCTTTCTGAATCTCCTCTACAAGGTGCCCGTAGAGCCTCGCCCCTTGGGGCGGGGGTATAAGGGCCCCTGGAAGCCCGCTGGAGGCAGGATGCCGACAGCGAGGCTTCAAAGTCGATTGAGGCACGACAGTGCCGCAATCG
>Ga0315282_10007024_pt1 | contig 18635 bp, 14 predicted proteins | sample YL17G07_20_MG_FD_203693 | JGI IMG/M metagenome (GOLD analysis project Ga0315282, IMG submission 203693) | Sediment microbial communities from Yellowstone Lake, YNP, Wyoming, USA - YL17G07_20 | ecosystem: Environmental > Aquatic > Freshwater > Lake > Sediment | place: USA: Wyoming | collected...
AGGCGTAATGCCTAAAAAGGCTCCTGACCCTTTTTCTTGTGGGGAGGGCGGCGGGCCGATCCTGGAAAACCTCTTGACAATGTCGTAAGGGTTTGGCAGGATACTGAACGAGCGCTCAGTCGGATGAAGCCCATGCCTCGAATCGTCCCCTGGATAAAAATCCCCACCCAGGTCAAGGACCTGGACCTGGTCGAAAAACGCCGCCGGCAGATCGCCGAGGCGGCCATGGACCTGTTCGTGAGAAAGGGGTTTCACCCGACCACCACCCGCGAGATCGCCCGCCGGGCCGGCATCTCCATCGGCTCGCTCTACGAGTACGTCCGTTCCAAGGAGGATATTCTTTATCTGGTCTGCCAGGCCATCCACGCCGAGATGGAGGCCAAGCTCAAGACGGCCCTGGGCCGGGGCCGCACCGGCCGGGAGGTTCTGGTCAACGCCGTGGCCGACTACTTCGAGGTCTGCGACCGGATGCAAGACGCCATCCTGCTCATCTACCAGGAGTCCAGCTCGCTCGAGCGGGCGTCGCTGCGCGTGGTGCTGCAGAACGACGAGCGCATCACGGCCATTTTCGAGGACATTCTGGGCCAGGGGCTGAAGGACGGCACCTTGAAGCTGCCCGGCCCGGCCTCGGCCCGGCTCATGGCCCACGACATCATCGTGCTGGGCCATATGTGGACCTTTCGGCGCTGGTTCCTGGGCCGTAAGTTCACTTTGAAGGAGTACACCCGGGCCCAGACGGCCTTGTTGCTGAGCAATACGGCCGCCCGTGACACGGCTGTGCCGGCCGTGGAGAATCATGGGCGGGACGCCCATGCTACGTCCGGCCGGAAAAAAGCCGCCCCGACGCCGGGCAGGAAAAATCAAGGAGAAACCAGATGACGACGCAGGCGGGTGTGTTTCGGCTGAAAAATCCGGTCCGGGTGGTCACGGCCACATCGCTGTTCGACGGCCACGACGCGGCCATCAACATCATGCGGCGGATCATGCAGTCGGCCGGGGCCGAGGTGATTCACCTGGGCCACAACCGCTCCGCGGCCGAGATCGTGGACGCGGCCGTGCAGGAAGACGCGCAGGCCGTGGCCGTGAGCTGCTATCAGGGCGGGCATATCGAGTTCTTCGAGTACATGGTGGACCTGCTGAAAGAGCGCGGGGCCGTTGAGGCTAAGGTTTTCGGCGGAGGCGGCGGGGTCATCGTCCCGGACGAGATCGCCCTCCTCGAGGCATACGGCGTCACCAAAATCTACTCCCCGGACGACGGCCGCCGCCTCGGTCTCGAGGGCATGATCCACGACCTGCTGGCCCGATCCGATTTCCCCCTGGACGTCGGCCGCCTGGCCGACCGGCTGCCGGCGCTCTCCCCGACCGACCCCGGCCTCGTGGCCCGCTTCATCACCCGGGTCGAAAGCCTCAAGCTGGCCGGCCAGGAGATCGAGCTGGCCCCGCTGAGAAAAGCCCTCGAGGCCATGGCGCTCAGCTCCGGCCCCACGCCGGTCCTGGGCATCACCGGCACGGGCGGCGCGGGCAAGTCCTCCCTCGCCGACGAACTCGTGACACGCTTCCGGCGGGAATACCCCGGCCGAACCGCGGCCATCCTCTCGGTGGACCCCTCCCGCCAGAAGACCGGCGGCGCCTTGCTCGGCGACCGCATCCGCATGAACTGCATCGAGCGGGGTGGCATCTACATGCGGTCCCTGGCCACGCGCACCTCCCGGGAGGAGATTTCGGCCGCGCTCGGCGAGGCCATCCTGGTCCTGAGGGCGGCCGGGTTCGACCTGGTGGTGGTGGAGACGGCCGGCATCGGGCAGGGGGACGCGGCCGTGGTGCCTTACGTGGACGCCTGCCTGTATGTCATGACGCCGGACTACGGGGCCGCCTCGCAGCTCGAAAAGATCGACATGCTCGACTTCGCCGATCTCGTGGCCGTGAACAAGTTCGAGCGGCGGGGGGCCCTGGACGCGCTCCGGGACGTGCGCAAGCAGCTCCAGCGCAATCGCACGGCCTTTGATCGGCCTCTCGAGGACATGCCGGTTTACGGCACGGTGGCCAACCGCTTCAACGACGACGGCGTGACGGCCTTGTACGAGGCCGTGCTCGAGGTTCTGCGCCGCCGGGCCGGGGCGGACTGGCTGCGGCCGGCCGTGCCGCCGACAACCAAGGCCTCCTCGGCGAGGTCCATCATCGTGCCGCCGGCTCGCATCCGTTACCTGTCCGAGATCGCGGACACGCTCCGGGTTTATCATCGCCGGGTCGAGGAACAAGGGGCCCTGGCCGACGATCTGTGGCGGCTGGAGGGCGCCCGATCGGCCCTGGCCGAGGACGGCCGGACGCCTTCGGCGCTCCTCGAGGCCCTGGACCTCAAACGGGCCGAGACCGAGGCGCGCCTTTCCCCGGAGGCCAAGCACCTGCTCGGCGACTTCGAAACCCTGAAGCGGGCCATCGTTTCCGGGGAGCTGGCAACCGACCAGGACGAGAACGGCACTGCCCCCCCACCTCCCGCCGAAAGCCTGTCCGGACTCATCATCCCGCGCGTGGCCCTGCCCGCGTATCGCTCCCCGGGCGACCGCCTCCGCTGGCTCATGCGCGAGAACCTGCCCGGCCGCTTCCCCTTCACCGCCGGCGTCTTCCCCTATAAGCGCGTGGGCGAGGACCCGACCCGCATGTTCGCCGGCGAGGGCGACCCGGCCCGCACCAACCGCCGGTTTACTTACCTGTCCCGGGACTACGAGGCCAAGCGGCTTTCTACCGCCTTCGACTCGGTCACGCTCTATGGCCGGGACCCGGGTCAGCGGCCCGACGTGTACGGCAAGGTGGGCACCTCGGGCGTGTCCGTCTGCACCCTCGAGGACGTGAAGACGCTATACCAGGGATTCGATCTGGCCGCGCCGAACACCAGCGTGTCCATGACCATCAACGGCCCGGCGCCGATCATGCTGGCCATGTTTTTTAGTGCGGCCGTGGACCAGCAGGTCGAACGCTTCGAGGCCGAAACCGGCCATGCGGCCGGGCCCGAGGAGCGGCAGCGCATCCAGGCCCGGACGCTCAAGACCCTGCGCGGCACGGTCCAGGCCGACATCCTCAAGGAGGACCAGGGCCAGAACACCTGCATCTTTTCCATCGATTTCGCCCTGAAGATGATGGGCGACATCCAGGCCTATTTCATCGAGCACTCCGTCCGGAATTTTTACTCGGTCTCCATCTCTGGCTACCACATCGCCGAGGCCGGGGCCAATCCCATCACGCAGTGCGCCTTCACGCTGGCCAATGGGTTCACCTACGTCGAGTACTACCTGTCGCGAGGCATGAGCATCGACGATTTCGCGCCCAGCCTGTCCTTCTTTTTCTCGAACGGCATGGACCCGGAGTATGCGGTCATCAACCGCGTGGCCCGTCGCATCTGGGCCGTGGCGCTGCGCGACAAATACGGAGCGAACGAGCGCTCCCAGAAACTCAAGGCCCACATCCAGACCAGCGGCCGCTCGCTTCACGCCCAGGAGATCCAGTTCAACGACATCCGCACCACGCTCCAGGCCCTGACGGCCCTGTACGACAACTGCAATTCGCTGCACACCAACTCCTATGACGAGGCCGTGACCACGCCCAGCGAGGAGTCGGTGCGGCGGGCCCTGGCCATCCAGATGATCATCAACCGGGAGTTCGGCCTGTACAAGAACGAGAATCCGCTGCAAGGGTCCTTCATCATCGAGGAGCTGACGCGGCTGGTGGAGGAGGCGGTGCTTTTGGAGTTCGACCGGTTGACCGAGCGGGGCGGGGTGCTGGGGGCCATGGAGACCGGGTACCAGCGGTCCAAAATTCAGGAGGAGTCGCTTTTTTACGAGTCGAAGAAGATGAGCGGGGAGCTGCCCATCATCGGCGTGAACACGTTTTTAAGCCCGACGGCCGAGGTCTTGGACGAGAGCCGGGGCCTCAAGCTCATGCGGGCCACCGAGGAGGAGAAAGCCGGCCAGCTCCGGCGGCTCAAGGATTTCCAGGACCGGCACCGGGCCGAATCGCCGGCCGCCCTGGCCCGCCTCCAGGAGGTGGCGCTTTCCGACGGCAACATCTTCGCCGAACTCATGCGCACGGTGCGTTCCTGCTCCCTGGGACAGATCGCCGGCGCCTTGTACGAGGTGGGCGGCCAGTACAGAAGAACCATGTAAGAATGCCCGGTCTCAGACCATGTCTTGCCCGACCAGCCGGGCGAAGTGCTCGAAGGAGCGGTCAAAGGTCGCTTCGGCCTCGGGCGGGAAGCAGCATCCCGGGAGCTGGCGGCTTTTCAGGTGGTAGGTCAGACACTCGCAGCAGAGGCCCTGACTGGCGGCAGGGGTCGTAGGTGCACTTGCACCGCTTGAGGTTTTGTTCTTGGCAACAATCCATCCGGGACCCTCCCTGGCGGCGGTCGGCCGCCCCGGAATCATAGCAGAAGAGAGACAAGCGCAACAGCCCCGGCGGCCGGGTTCATCATCGGCCGCGGCCGGGATCGAAATTAAGAATATTTGTTACCCGCGGGAAAGGAGGCTTCGCGGTTGACAGGCGGGTTAGGACAGCGTAATAGTTCGTGTACGAGGTATTTTTAAAGCAAGGAGGGGTTCTATGTTCGTAGCAAAACGCAGGCATCCATGGATTCTCTGGCTGGCGGCGGTCGCGGCCGCCGTAGGACTCTTGTTCCCCGCCGCCGCCTGGGCCGCGACCCAAACGGGCGACGTGGTCATCGCCACCCAGACCGCGACCTTCTCCCAGGTCGGCGGCGATCCCGCGACCCACAACGCCGGGTTCCCGGTCCTGGCCCGGACCGTCTTCGATTCGCTCATTTGGGCGGATGAGAACCAGAACATGCTGCCGGGCCTGGCCAAGTCCTGGAAAATCGCACCCGATGGGAAGTACATCGAGTTCGCGCTCAGAGACGACGTCACGTTTCACAACGGCGACAAGTTCACGGCCGAAGACGTGAAGTACAGCCTGGAAACCTACATGCGCAAGGAGCTGAGGTATCTCTTCTCGCCGTTCTGGCGGAAAAACATCACCGGCATCGAGGTCCTGGGTCCATACCAGGTTCGCGTCAATTTCAAGGCGCCGGACCCGGGCTTCCCGGCCCGCATGTGGTGGGGCACGGGCTTCTTCGGCAAGAAGTACCGCGAATCCGTGGGCGACAAAGGCTTTGCCGACAAGCCGGTCGGCACCGGTCCTTTCAGGTGGCTCGAGTACAAGCAGGACGTGTACTGGAAGGTGGAGGCGGTGCCCAAGCACTTCCGCCACACGCCCGAGTACAAGACCCTGAAGGTGCTCTACGTGCCTGAGAATTCCACCCGGATGGCCATGCTCAAGGCGGGGGAGGCGGACATCGCGCAGCTCATAGGCCCTAGTGTCGCCGACGTAAAGGCCGATCCCAAGCTCCGCATCGTCCTGGCCCGGTACCCCATCCTGCAGTGCCTCATCTTCGCCGACCTGATCAAGCCCGAGCAGAAAAGTCCGTTCCTGGACATCCGGGTGCGGGAGGCGGCCAGCCTGGCCATCGACCGGGAGACGATCTGCAAGAAGGTGCTCTTTGACGTGTCCGAGCCCTACGGCGATTATTGTTCTCCCATCACCTGGGGACACGACCCGTCCATCAAGCCTGATCCCTATAATCCGGAGCGGGCCAAGGCCCTGCTGAGGGAGGCCGGGTATGCGAACGGCTTTGATACTAGCTTCGCCACGGGCGCGAGCGGACAGTTCTGGGCCGAGGCGGTGGCCGCCAACCTGACTGCCGTCGGCATTCGAACCAAGGTGGAGGTCATGGAGACCGGGGTCTTTATAGACAAAGTCTTTTCCCGCACCCACACCGGCCTGATACCCAAGCCGCTGTGGTACAATGCCGAAAAGCACGCCTCGGCCGAGGCCTCGGACGATTTTATCGAGGGCATGCCCTGGGCGTACAACACCACTCCGGAGATCAACCAGGCCGTGATGGACGGCATGAAGGCCTCTTCCGAAGCTGACATGATCGCCGCGGGCAAGCGCATCTCCAAGGCCATCCGCGAAAGCCGGGTCCGCCTCCTGCTCTGGGTCAACCACGTGCCCTACGGCGTCGGCCCCAGGATCGCATACTGGCAACCCGAGATCGGGGCCATGCCCGCCGCGGCCTACGAGATGATCCGTCTGAAAAAGTAGCACACACCCTCGCCTTCGGCCCGCGGGCCGGAGTTTGTCAAAAACCCGGCCGGACCTCCCGGCCGGGTTTTTTATTTCGCCTGTGGTTGGCTGCCGGCTCGGGAAAGTGGATACGCAGCACGAGTCGTTGGGTTTCGCTTCGCTCTACCCAACCTACAAAACTGTTCGGATAAATCTTGACGTTTAGGCTAAAAAATGATACAATTATATCACTCTAAAATAGGAGGAATTAAATTGAGCGCTGGGAAAAAGGGTGATGCTAATAGGACAAGAGATCAAATCAACAGTCCCGTAACCCCAACCGGCCAAACTTGGCTTCGGCACCGACTTCAAGCTCAATCTGGACAGATTGATTTAATGTTATTAGAAGGAAGTCATTACATTGAAGAAATAGCTTATCAGTTAAGAAAATTTTTTCCTAATAAAAACAAAGAAAAGCTTACTAAACGAGTTCGGGAGCATTTTGAACATTTACAAAATGGAGATAGACGCGATCTCTCCTTGCACCACCGACCGCATTATCTTAGATTAAATGAAGTCGATGGAAAATGGCGATTCGATATGTAAAAGGTTTGTAGGTTGGGTAGAGCGCAGCGAAACCCAACAAATTTTCTTGGCATGAGAAAATATCATCACCTCGGGATTCCCACCACAACGCCCCATGAGGGAGAAATTTATCTGCCGACATTTAAATTATACGCGACGGATCACGCTGCGAACCCGTATGGGATTCAGTGGATGCGCTACGAACCGGAATGTCCGCTGCCTGAGCTGGTCAAGACCGTGGCCCACGTGGCTTTCGAGGTGGACGATCTGGCCCTGGAGATCCGAGGCAAGGAGGTGGTGATCGAACCGAACAGCCCATCGGCCGGGGTGTTGGTGGCGTTTATCGTGGAAGATGGGGCGCCGATCGAGCTTCTTGAATTCGAGAAATGACGGTGAAAAAGTGTAGGTTGGGTAGAGCGAAGCGAAACCCAACGATTTTGGTCGGCTCTACGGGCACTTGCACGGGCGGGTTTCAAACCCGCCCCTACGGTTCCGCGCCTGCGCGCAGGTGTCATACATGGCCGACGAGCGGATATATGGCAACCGCGTCTCCCTTACCGCAAAGCTATCGGCGAAGAGCAGGGGCGACCGGCCGGTCTCCCCTACATAAGGCTTGTGTCCATGGTATCCATGTATTGTAGGGGCGGTTCGCGAACCGCCCCTACAAAGGATAGACTCCACATACCTAATTTGTGAAACGATTCTCTGACTCAGGACCTTCAGGCCGGACTCATGGAAGAGCGCCGGGCCCTCTTGATCCGGGCCTGGTAGTCGTCGAGAACGGCCTGGGCCAGGTGTTTGACGCTGGTGCGGGCGCCCTGTTTCACGAGCGTTTTCTGCAGCAGGCTCACATCCACGTTTTTTGGTGCCACCTTGCTCCTGACCGCCAGAGCGGCCGCCGTTCCGGCCGCCTGACCGGTGCAAATGCTGGGCGTGCAATACCTTGTGGCGGCGAAGGTGATAAAGTCGGTCGAGATGGTCGCGCCGGCGGCCAGGAGATTGTCCGTCCCCTTGGACACCAGGCTGCGATAAGGAATGTCGTAGGGCGGGACGTTGCCCACGAACTCGTGTTCGGCGTCCGGTCCAAAGACGTCCGGCGCGTGGTTGCTGATGGCGATGGCGTCGTCAAAGGCCCGGCCTTGGCGCATATCGCTTGCGGTCAGGACATATTCGCCCAGGATGGTGCGCGTGTCCCGCAGTAAAAGATGCGTGGGCAACTGGTCGATATACGAGTTCTCGAAACCCGGCACATGGTTCTTCAGCAGCCGGTAGGCCGACCAGGCCTGTTTCCTGAGGTCGATTTCGCCTTTGGTCAAATCTTCCAGCTGCCAACCGGTATGGCCGAGCGGCAGGCCATAGTGCGGGCCCAGAATCCAGATGCTACCCGGGCTGAAATGTGGTACGACGTAGAAGGCGCCACGGTTTCCGTACAGCTCTCCCGTCTCCTTCGCCTTTTTGATGAGGCTCTTGCCGCCGATGAACGCGCCCCATTCCTCGGGGTGTTCCTTACGAAAGGCATCGAATTTTTCCGTGTCCACCCCCCGGAAAGTCACGGCGTACCCGAAACCCATGTGCCGGCCCTTTTCCGGCCCGTCCGGGAAGCCTTGGTCCAGGCACGCCGCGCCCGATTTCCAGGCAATTTCGGCGCTTCCGGTGGAATCGACGACCACTTTCCCCAGGACAACTTTTCGGCCTTCCTTGCTCTCGATGACAATGCCTTGGATGGTATTTCCCTCTTTGATGGCGCCGACGCCGAAGGCGTGGTAGACCAGCTTCACGCCAGCTTCGGTCATCATGGTGTCCAGAAGATACTTGTAGTATTCCGGATCGAAAGAGACCGCCTTGTAGCGGCTGGTCCGCGACGACTGGCGGACAAAGGCCCCCTCGTATTTCAGCCGCTCGATGATCTCCTGAACCAGTCCGCCCGAAACATCCGGGTCCACCTCGGTAAACCTGGGATTGAGACACTGCGTCTGCATCCCGCCCAGGCCGTTGGCCTTTTCGATGAGGATCGTTTTGGCCCCGTTTCTGGCCGCGGCCAAGGCGCTTCCAATGCCCGCCGGACCGCCGCCCACAACGATGACGTCCGCCTCGTGAAATACCGGAACTTCCCTTTCGGGCTCCATGACTCTGTTCATCGGCATCCCTCCTTTGCGATGCATGCCGCTATTTCGGCGCGCCTTGCCGCCCTCCCGAACTTTTACCGGCAGGCGAAGGTAACGGTCAGCCGGCCAGGCCCATCTTCTGCAGGCGCTCCATGATCTTGGTCGCCTCGGCGACCATGCGGTCGATCACTTCTTTCACCGTCGGCGTGTCGTCGATCATGCCCACGCCCTGCCCCACGGTGATGTTCGCCTCGGAGGTATCGCCCGTCTCGTAAGCATTGACGCCCCGGGTCCCCCGTATCATCGGCAGAAGCTCCTCCAACGTCGCGCCCCGGTTCTCCATCTCCAAAATCTTCTCCGTATGCTCGTTCCTGACCACCCGCTCGGCGTTCTTGATGGACTTCTGGATGAGGATGGTGTCATTTTCGTGGAGCGTGTGCATCCAGGTCTTGATCTTGTCGTGGATTCTCGCTTCCTGGGTACACATGAAGCGCGTGCCCATGAGCACGCCCTCGGCGCCGAGCGCCAACGCGGCCACCAAGCCCCGGGCGTCGGTGATGCCCCCGGCCGCGATGACCGGAATCTTCACCGCACCGGCGGCTATGGGCACGCGCACGAAGGTGCCGATTTCTTCCTGGCCGGGGTGTCCGGCGGCTTCGTTGCCCAGGATGGTGACGATATCGCAGCCGGATTTCTCCGCGTTCTGGATGTCCCGCGTCCGGGTGGCGCGGTGCATGGAGATCACGCCGGCGTCCTTCATGAGCTTCAGGTACGGCGCGGGGCTGCGGCCCGATGTCTCGATGATTTTCACGCCCTCGTCTATGGACGCCTTGAAATAATCCTCGTAATTGACCGGCCGGGCCGTCGGCAGCAGCGTGACGTTGATGGCAAAGGGTTTGTTGGTAAGGTTTTTGGTCTTCTTGATCGCTGCCCGCAGTTCGTCGATGGTCTGGAAAGTCAACGAGGCGATAATACCCATGCCCCCGGCGTTGGACACCGCGGCCGTCAGCTCCGGTCCGGACACGTAAGCCATGGGCCCCTTGATGATCGGATACTGGATGCCAAGAATTTCCGTCACTCTCGTTTTCAACATTTCATCCTCCTTGTTCTAAGTGGGTTGACGCGAAAAAGGGGTCAGGAACCTTTTTCCCTTGGATAAACGAATCATGTCCATTAAGTGCAGACTTAAGCTTGAACAAGTTAGGTATTTGGACGTGAGAAAAAGGTTCCTGACCCCTTTTTCCCAGTCCCTGCGGCTACTTTCCCTTCCATACGGGTTTGCGTTTTTCGGCAAAGGCTCTAAACCCTTCCGCCACGTCCTCGGTTTTGCCCAGCACGTTGTGTTCCTGCCAGCGGGCCAGCTCGACCGAGGAAGGGACCACGTTCGAGAGCCGGGCGCTGCGGCAGGCCTTGAGCGCATACTCCACGGCCACGGGGGCCAGGTCGCAGATGTTAAGGGCCATGGCCCTGGCCTCGTCCATGAGCCGGTCGTCGGGCACGACCTTGTTGATCAGGCCGATCTCGAAGCACCGCTGCGCCGTCAATTTGGCGGCCAGGGTGATTTCCACGCCCAGGTGAAAGGGCATGCCCTGGGTGGCGATGGCGGTGCCGCCGCCCTGGAAGCCGAACCGGGGCTCGTTCTGCCAGAAGTAGGCGCTCTCCGCGGCGATGACCAGGTCGCAACCGTGGGCCACGAACCAGCCGTAGCCGATGGCCCCGCCGTTCACCGCGGCGATGATCGGCTTCAGAACCCGGCCCAGGTTCTCGTAAGCGCCGGTGCGGTATAGTTTGCGCATCTCCTCGGCGTTGTGCCGCCGCTCTTCCTCAGAAAGGCTCACCATGTCCTTGGTGTCCTGGCCGGAGCAGAAGATGGTGCCCATGGCGGTGAGGATGGCCACGCGGAGCCGGTCGTTTTCCTCGAACCGGGCAAAGGCGCTGTTGAGTCCCCGCCGCATCTGGAAATTCAGCGAGTTGCGGCGGGCCGGGTTGTTCATGGTGATGACGGCGATCTGTCCTTCTTCCTCGTAGTCCACGCAGTCATATTTTTCGACGGTCACAAAGGCCCTCCCATTTTAAATGAAAAAAGCATATCACTGCGAGCGAAGCGAAGCAGGCTCCAGAGATTGCTTCGTCGCCTCGCTCCTCATAACGACAACCCCCTGTCGCTTTCCTCGGCAAGCAAGCACGATTGTTCCTTGAAGTCCGGGGCCCGTTTTTCGTCCTGGGTCGAGTATAGGCCCTGGCCTGTTTGATTTCAAACCCAGGCCGATGGTTCTGCGTCGAGACCGTTGCAAAACACAGCTTTGTAGGTTGGGTTGAGCGAAGCGAAACCCAACGTTTTTATGCCCTCTTCCTCAAATATTTACCTATCGCCATGAATGATCCAAACTCGGCGGAGTGGGCGGCGCAAAGCTTGGCCCTGCGTTCATCCGGAGGCGTTCAAGAGTCGAAAGGGGTGAGCCGCCCCAGCTCGGCCAGATGAAGGGGGACCTGGTAGCGGTCCAGTTCTTCCTGGATGGCCTTCACGGTTTGATCGGCCAGAGGTACGCCCGATTTCAGGACCGCCTTTTCATGCCGGAACTCTTTTTCTCCAGGATAGAGCACTTCCTTGCCTTCCGCCACCGGCGTGTCTTTCAGGAATTTTATCATGCTTTCCAGTTCGGATTTGAACAGCGGCAGTTCCCGGAATTTTTGCACGTCAATGACGATCATGAGCGTGCAATTATTGAACGGTGCTTTATCATTCCCGCCGGCATATCCTCCTCCGGTCAGCAATCCAGCCAGGACTTCCACCATAAAATTGAGCAGGTACCCTTTATAGCCCTGAACGCCGCCTAATGGCAGAAGCGCGCCGCCGGCGTAAAAATCAGCCGGGTTCGTAGTCGGATTCCCGTCCTTGTCCAACAAGGCTTTTTCCGGCGCGGGTTTTCCGGCAGCGAGCATGACCCGCAGTTTCCCCTCGGCAAAAACACTGGTGGCCATGTCCATGACAATGGGATATTCCCGGTCACTGGGAATGCCCAGGGCTATAGGGTTGGTGGCCATGCGCCGGGCAAGACCTTCGAACGGAGCCACCAGTGAAGAAACCCCGCCGCATGAGGTGAAGACCAGGGCCAGGCAGTTGGCGCGGGACGCGGAATTGGCGTAGTCGGCCAGCCTTCCAATATGAGCTAAGTTGGTCACCCCCACTCCGGCGATACCATGCTTAAGGGCTTTCTCGATGGCCACGGTCATGGCCTTTTCGGCACCGACCTGACCGTAGGACCGATTGCCGTTTATCAGGGCCGTGGGACCGTTGTCGCGAATGAATTCCGGCGTCACGCCCGGTTTTATCAAATCGTACCTGAGCATCCTCATATACGTGGGAATACGGATGATGCCGTGAGACGGATGGCCGGTGAGGTCCGCCTTGAGCAGTCTGGTAGAGACCAGTTCCGCCTCGTCTTGAGGTGAACCAGACGCCTGGCATAGATCGAAAACCATCTGGCTTAGGGTTTCCGGTTGAAAATAGTACGTATCGCTCATGGTTCCTCCTCCCAATTGGAATATTTCAAATGACTCATATGTAAAAGTCAAGAGCCTTCCGGAGAGTTTATCCTTTCGGGATAAGACTGCGAAATTCGATAGGGGGGTCTGGCCTGAATTTTCCCAGAAAAAAAATTTACACGGGGAGGTAGAGATGTTTTCTCCGCCGGCCGGCCGTCTGGTCCCATGTTCCGGGGCGGGTCAGGCCGGAGAGGGGGGAGGGGGTGCCTGCTTGCCTGCTCGTGTACCTCGCCCGTAGCAGCCGCCCCTCCGCTCGCCTCAGTTCCGCGTCCATCGTGCCCCCCAAGATGATCTGTGCCCATTTTGTGCCCGCGACACCTTAAAAACGTTAAAAAACTAACATTTCCCAACTTCACAATGTCGAGAATTGCTTATTATTTCAATTAGTTGTTTCAAATTGTCAGGTTATTAAAAAAGGCCGCCTGAGATTAGAAATCCCTCATGGATTAATAATTTACAAATGCCGGACTTGCATACTATCATACCCGGAAGCAACACGACACGCGGCCGTCAAGGCTTGAAGGCCTGCGGCCGGCGGCGATTGCGTAAAGACGGAGGGGAAACGTGAGCCTGATAGGACATCGGAGACAAGGCGCATCCATCTCGAGGAGCGGTCCGGGCTGGGGACGGGTTTTTCGGTTCGTGTGGATCTGGCTGACGGTCTTGATCCTCTCCGGGTCGGCCAAGGCCGCGGCGCCGTCATCGGCCCGGGAGATTCTGGACCGGGTGGACGACCTGTTCCGCGGAAAGTCCAGCCACGGCCGCATGGTCATGACCGTGACCACGGCCAACTGGAAACGATCTCTAACCATCGAGGCTTGGAGCGAGGGCAAGGAAAAATCGTTACTCCGCATCCTGGCGCCTACCAAGGAAAAAGGGACGGCCACGCTCAGGTCCGGCAACGACATCTGGAATTTTCTTCCCAAGGTGAACCGCATTATCAAGCTGCCTTCCTCGATGATGGGATCGTCCTGGATGGGCAGCCATTTCACCAACGACGACCTGGTCAAGGAAAGCCGCATGGCCGACGATTACACCTTCGAGGTCACTTTCGAGGGCCAGCGGGCGGGCCGCAAGGTCGTCGAGATTACGTGCGTGGCCAAACCCGAGGCGGTGGTGGTCTGGGGGAAGCTGGTGGTCGAGGTTCAGGCCGAGGATTATATGCCGCTCGAGCTGGTGTACTATGACGAGGACCTGAAAAGGGCGCGGACCATGCGTTTCGAGGATGTGGGGCTGCTAGGCGGTCGCCGCCTGCCGAAAAAGCTAGTGGTCACGCCCGCGGACAAGCCCGGCGAGTCCACCGAGGTGTCGTACCTGGAGATGAGTTTCGATCTCAGCCTGCCCGCGGACCTCTTCACCCTGCGCAGTCTCCAGCAATAAGGGAGGAACCATGCTCCGGTTCGCCTGGCGAAACCTGTGGCGCAACACCCGGCGCACGGGCATCACCCTGGCCGCGGTCCTGCTCAACACGGCCATCCTGATCATCTTCTATGGCCTCAACGAGGGCTTGATCCAGAACATGGTCCGGAATTCCACCCAGCTCGTGGTGGGAGAGGCCCAGGCCCACGCGCCGGGCTATCTCGAGGACCGTTCCTTTTACAAGTCTTTGGACCGGCCCGAGGAGAGGGTGAAGGCCATGGAGGCGGCGGGGGTGGGCGCGGCGCCGCGCAGTTTCGGCTATGGGCTGGTCTCGGTGGGTTCCAAGTCGGCCGGGGCGGTGTTCTGGGGGATCGACCCGTCCCGGGAGCGGGCCGTGCTCGATCTTCCGCGCCACGTGATGCAGGGCCGGTTTCTGGCGGACAGGCCCGAGCGCGGGGCGGTGTTGGGCCGGAAGCTGGCGCGTTCCTTGAACGCCGAGGTGGGGTCGGAGATCATCGTGGTGGTGCAGGCGGCGGACGGGTCCTTGGGGAACGAGCTGTACACGGTGACGGGCATCCTCAAGTCGGCCGGGGAGGCGATCGACCGGGGGGCGGTGATGCTGCACCGGTCGGATTTCGAGGCGCTGTTCGTTTCGGGCGGCCGGGTGCACGAGATCGTCTTGAACGCCAAGGGCCGCGTGCCTATGGAGGAGCTGGCGGGCAAGGCCCGGGCCCTCATGCCCGGCGCCGACGTCAAGACGTGGCGGCAGCTTCTGCCTCTGCTATCGGACATGCTGCGCATCATGGACGGGGCCCTGGCCGTCTTCGGCGCCATCTTTTTCCTGGCCGGCGGGCTGGGCGTGATGAACACCATGCTCATGGCCACGTACGAGCGCATTCGCGAGATCGGCATCCAGAAAGCGCTGGGCGCGACGCCGCTTCGGATCGTGGCCGGCGTGACGGCCGAGGCGCTGGTGCTGGCCTTGGCGGCCACGGCCGGGGGTGCGCTTCTGGGGCTGGCCTGTACGTATTATCTAAAGACCGTGGGCATTGACACGACCTCCTTCGCGGGCGAGTTCACCTTTTCGGGCATGGCCTTCGACCCGGTCTGGCACGCGGTGCTCCGCCTGAAGGTGGTGGTGCTGCCCGTGGTCATCATGTGGGTCACCTGCACCCTGGCCGCGCTCTACCCGGCCGTGCTGGCCGCCCGGCTGGACCCGGTGCGGGCCATCCACCACACCTGAGGTGATAACATGGCGCTCAGACTGGCCTGGCGAAGTCTCTGGCGCAACCGGCGGCGCACCCTGATCACGGTCGTGTCCATCGGCCTGGGCCTGACCTGCGCCGTCTTTTTTATCTGCTTCGCCGAAGGCGTGTACCACCAGTTGATCGAGGACGTGGTCCGCATGCAGGCCGGCCATGTGACCGTCGAGCACAAGGACTACCAGGCCGCGCCGGCCGTGGACCTCTTCGTGGGCAACGCCGAGCGGCTTCGGACACGGATCGGGGAGCTGGCCGAGGTGCAAGAGACCAAGCTGCTCGTCCTGGGCCAGGGCGTGGCCCGCTCCGGCACGGGCTCGGTCGGGGCCTCGGTCATGGGCGTCGAGCCGTCGGTCGAGGCCAAGATGTCCATGCTGCCCCGGCACATGGTCGGCGGCCGCTACCTCGAGGACGCCGACGAGGCCCGGGTCGTGGTCGGGACCAAGCTGGCCGAGCGCCTGCACCTGGCCGAAGGCAAGAAACTGGTGCTCACCACGAACGACGCGAGCGGCGCCCTGACCGAGGAACTTTTCCGGGTGGCCGGCGTTTTCGAGACCGGCGTCGAGGAGATCGACGGGTATTTGCTGCAGATGCCGATTTCCTTTGCCCGCCGGCTGTACGGTCTGCCCGCGGGGAGCGCGACGCAAGTCGGGGCGGTGCTCAAGGATTCCGGAGACGAGGCGAGGGTTCTCCACAAGGTGTCCCGCCTGGTCGAGGGCGGGGAGAGCCGGGCCTATCCCTGGCAGGAGATCATCCCGGAGGTGGCCAGCTACATCCGGGTGGACAGGAGCTCGAACTGGATCTTTCAAGGCATCCTGCTCTTTCTGATCCTGTTCACCATCTTCAACACCATTTTGATGTCGGTCCTGGAGCGGCAGCGCGAGTTTGCCGTGCTTCTGGCCCTGGGCACGTCGCCCTGGCTGCTTCGGCGCCAGATCGTGCTCGAATCGTTCTTCATCGGGATTTTGGGGAGCGCCCTGGGTCTGACCCTGGGGGGCCTGGCGGCCTATGCCCTCGAGGTCTATGGGTTCGACATCACCCGGCTGTACGGGCAGGGGGTGAGCATTTCGGGCGCGTTCATTTCGCCGATCATGCACGCCCGGGTCACGGCTCGTATCCTGTTCTGGCTGGGGGTGATCGTCATCGGGGCCACGCTGCTCATCAGTCTCGTGCCCATGCGGCGGGCCACCCGGGTGAACATCGTGGACGAGCTGCGTTAGCGGGAAAGGACACAGTGATGGAAGACATCGTGCGTGTGGCCGGGCTGACCAAGGAGTACGGGCAGGGGGAGGTGGCGGTTCATGCGCTGCGGGGCGTGGACCTGGCCATCCGGGCCGGGGACTTCACGGCCATGGCCGGTCCGTCCGGCTCGGGCAAGACCACCTTGCTCAACCTCATCGGCGGCCTGGATCGGCCGACCTCGGGCGAGGTGGCCATCGAGGGGCGCTCGATTGGGGCCCTGTCCATGTCCGCCCTGAGCCGGCTCCGCCGAGACCGGATCGGGTTCATCTTCCAGAGCTACAACCTCATCCCGGTGCTCACCGCCCTCGAGAACGCCGAGTACGTGCTCATGCTGCAAGGCATGTCCGCGGCCGAGCGGCAAGACAAGGTCCGTTTCATTCTGAAGGAGGTGGGCCTGGAAGGGCTCGAGAAACGGTTCCCGCGGGAACTGTCCGGCGGGCAGCAGCAGCGCGTGGCCATCGCCCGGGCCGTGGTTTCGGAACCGGCGCTGGTCCTGGCTGACGAGCCCACGGCCAACGTGGACTCGAAGACCGCGGCCGGGCTGATGGACCTCATGGCTAGGTTGAACGAGGAAAAGGGCGCAACCTTCCTGTTTTCGACCCACGACCAGGCGGTCATGAAACGGGCGCGGAAGCTATTGCTCATGCAGGACGGCCAGGTGGCCTATGCCGGAGACCCGGTGGACGAAATGTGCGAAGAAAATGATGGAAGAGAATGATGAATGATGAGTGCGGAATGATGAAAGAAAAATACAAACGCCACACTTATGGGCGCCGCCCCGGCCATTCACCATTCATCATTCATCATTCATCACTCATCATTTATTTTCTACTGCTCCTCCTTATCCCCGCTTCCCCCGCCCGCGCCCTTTATGGAAACACCGATGGCCCCATCGGCCTGGACGGCAGTTTCCGCCTCATCGCGGCCGCAGCGGACTACTCCCTCCTGCCCGCCTTTTATCGCCCCGCCGACGCGGACGAAGTCGTGCAAGGTTTGCTACGGCTCACCGCCTCCGGCCGGCCTCGGCCCTGGCTAGGCTATGAGGTCCACGCGGTCCAGAGCTTGGAGAAAAACACCGCGGCCGGCCGGCCAGGCGCGGTCCGGGCCGACACCCGGTACCAGGCCCTGGACGGCACCTGGGACCAGGACGATCGCGGCGAATTCACGGCCGGCCTGACCCTGGACCGGGCTTTGGCAAAATTTTCATGCGGCCTGGGCGACTTGACCCTGGGACGCCAACCCATCACCCTGGGTAAAGCCTACTTCTGGAACCCGCTGGACGTCTATCACCCCTTCAATCCCGAGCAGCTCGACCGGGATTACAAGCCCGGCGTGGACGCGGTCCGGTGGGACATTCCCCTGGGCCCGTTCTCCGGCCTGAACCTGCTCTATGTCTTCGGCCCAACCCTGCCGCGGAACCCGGACCCGGGCCAAGACCGCTTCTTCGAGACGTCTTGGTACGGCTCCAGCCTGCTGGTGCGCGGCTTTGCCACGGTTCGAGGCTGGGACCTGGCCGCGCAGGCCGGCAAGGTCTATGGCGGGTACCAGCTTGGGGTCGGTACGGTCGGCGAGGTCGGGCCGATCGAGGTCCGGTTGGAAGCGGCCCGGTTTTGGTACGAGGCTGGCGAGCGGCTGCCGTTCCCGCTTAAGGGCGACCTTCTCGAAAGCCACGTCGAGGCTGTGGCCGGAATCGGGCACCGTTTCGAAAGCAGCCTGACCTTCGAGTTCGAGTATCTGTTCAACGGTGCCGGTGACCCCGAGGACCTGGCCGCCTCGTTTTATCGCTTAAGCCGTGGCGCGATCCTCCACGCCGGGCGCCACCTGGCCGGCTTCATGGTTTCCTACGAGCTTCTGCCCATTGTCACAGGCCAGGTGGTCTGGATTTACTCCTTTTCCGACCGCTCTAGTCTGGTGCAACCGAGCCTCAAGGTGTCGCTCTCGAACGAGGCCGAGCTGCTGCTCAGCGCCACCTTCGCCCTGGGCGACCGGCCGACCCTCACCTCCGGATTTTTCCCCATGCCCGAGCCCCGCTCCGAATTCGGCAGCCAGCCCAACGCATATCTGGCGGAGTTTAAGATTTACTTTTAAGTCGGGTAATGATTTTGGGGGAACCTTTTTTTGGCCCGCGAGACCGAGGCCAAACACAGGATGCCGAGACGAAATCGAGGAGGGCAAGGATCGAAGCCGCAGGAATAGGCATCCTATTTCGAGGACTTCGAGCCGATGACCGACAAAGAGTTCGGCCGGCAGCCGAAGTTTGGGCCGGTCTCGAAAAGGGTTCCCCCTACCCCCTCCAAAAAACTGTAGCAGGGCCGCGTGAATGGAGCTTCGCTCCCTCCACGCGGCCCGACGTTCAAGGATATTGAATCGGTCCCGGTTCTTTGGACACAAGATTAGCATCAGGCGGCCATCCTCGTCAAAGAGGTTTGCC
>Ga0315282_10007025_pt1 | contig 18633 bp, 15 predicted proteins | sample YL17G07_20_MG_FD_203693 | JGI IMG/M metagenome (GOLD analysis project Ga0315282, IMG submission 203693) | Sediment microbial communities from Yellowstone Lake, YNP, Wyoming, USA - YL17G07_20 | ecosystem: Environmental > Aquatic > Freshwater > Lake > Sediment | place: USA: Wyoming | collected...
CATGGCGCCTGAAGAAAGTAACTTAATTGAAATCCAAAGGTCAAAACCGATCAGGAATAAGACTGTTTACAAGGCAATAGTGCCAAAGAATCTCGGTTCTGTATCAAACTTCACTGAATCCTCAATTATTGTTTCGGAATTAGGATCAACAAGTCAGCCAATATACTATGAAAGACAATATACTAGGAAAGCCTGATACGTGGGCGCCTCTTACCTAAAACACTTCTCATACCATCGCGCTAAGATTGAGCGCGCTGTTGCCTTCGATTTCAACCAATCTGGTTATAGCCTTTTCCGTTGCAAACGTCACACTTGATACGTGCACCCATAAGCGTCTTTCCTTTGGCACCACTACCTTTACACCTAGCGCAAGGTTTCACTATTCCACTGAACACGTTATAGCCTGTTCCGCCACAGACATCGCAAGTCCTTTTTGTACCTGTGATTATTTCACTTAACGTGCCAGTACCGCTACGCCAAGCACAGGGTTTGGAAGTTGCTTCACTGTCGTCCTTCGCCGAATGATGGTACACATCAACTCTTTTTCTTTTCAATTTCCATCAATACTGATCGGTTTTCGGCTTTTCAGATATATAAATATCGTCACAGTTGCTGGGCCAACTCTGAATCAGCGGGTCTTAAGAGCTAAAAGGTTTAGAGATAGACTTAAGAACAAAGTAACGCACGAGTTCTATGCGTATTATAGCTTCTTCAGTGACAGCTCAATTCTAAATTCTAGCGGAAGGAAAACATCGCTTTGGAAATGATCATGTGAGAGTAGTTGGGAATTGTTATCTACAATCCAAAATAGTGCTCCTAATGATTTCAAGGCAGCTTCTAAAGTTGCTTTTTTTCGATTGTCATATTTGTCATGTTTAAGTTGATTATAAGTGTTCCACCATTCAGGGTTTGTTTTTTTAGCATTAGTTTTCTCAAAAGGTTTGAAATATGCGCCCATATCTTTTAATTGCACCCTTGCTTCGCCAAGCTTTTGCTGATTATGTTTTTCAAGGAAAGAATAATAATCATTGAAACTTAAACTTCTGCTATATTTTTTGCCGTTCTCTTCTTTCTTCCATAGTTTTTCTCGATCAGAGCGCAATTCTGGATCGAATTCTTCCCACACAGGATAAATTCTGGTGCAACCGACTGCTATCTCAAGTGCACTAGTTAATTCCGGGCCTATTTCAAGGATTATTGTAATAAGCTTTGGTGAATAGACTTGAAGATGATCCTCATCTAATGGGATGTAATTTAAGAAATCTTTCATATAACCCTCCAATTGGTGAAGCATCTTATGTGAAAAATCATTTCTTGTTTCCATTTCATTAACTGTATATTCAGGCAAGTTATCAGCCTCAATGTCTGTGTTGTTTTTTGTTCTTAGACAAATAATTGCCATATATGGAAGACTGTATTGTGCTAAACTAATAAAAACTAGACGGTATGTTTCTCTTGAGATAATCTACCACGTGATTACAGAAATCCAGGCATCAAAGACGCCTTTCAGCCAGTTTTTCCTGATTAAACGTATGCTCTCAGACAGCCTTGTTAGAGGAACATCCAAATACTTTTCTACCCTGTATTCAGGAGGTTGGCACTTGCACAACTTGACGAATAGTTCAAGCATTTTGTCTGTTACTATCTTGGCTTCCATTTTTGATGCATTTTCCTTAGCTGTTTTTAAGGAATGGTACGTAAGTAGTTGCGCGAGCGATTCATGAAGAGCGTTTTCAATGCTCTTGTATACCTTACCTTGCTTTCTGTAGATAATCTCATTAGCGGTGGAGTTGTTAGGGTCGTATTTGGTTGCATATACTTTATCGGCTGTTTCTTGGTCAACCCCCAAATGTAGAATTGCGTGAGACCATTCATGTAGCCGTACTATGTATCTAAGATGCTCAGGGTTGCATCTTAATTCTTTACTCGCCCTCTCTATGCCCTTGTTAAAGATGGTAATTTTTCTCTCCTCAAGATCGTATAATCCTAAAAACCCATCAATGGGAATGATTTCGGTAGTGTGGCAAAGTTGTAAGGGAGGTTTATCATCTGTGCTCGCTTCTTTTAATGGGCAACCGATTAAAAGACTTAATTTCGTTACTTCATAGAGCACGTTGCTGGGCATTGGAAAAGCCTGCGGATACAAATCTAACGCATGTTCAAAATTCTTCATTATATTCTCAACCTCCCTTTCACCTTCACCCTGCGAATCTTCACTCATTTTAAAATTCCTCTAGCCGAGTGTGCACTTAAGATAAGTTTCTTTAGGTTCTTTTTTCTCTTTCCAGTAAAAACCTTTTCTCCTATCGGAATCAAACTCGAGTATGCTATAGTCTTTTCCGCGAAATTTGAAAGCTGAAGGTTTTGAGTGAGTGAGGTAAAAAAAGACTCGAACCTATTAGAGGTTAAGTCCGTAGAGGTTCCCAAGGAAAAGTATGGACGGCTTAATGAAGCTGTCAAGATGATGAATACGCCTTATTGTAACACGCAAGACTTCATCCATAAACAGATGGAGCATGTGCTAGAACAGTTTGATAAATGGCTGGAGGAGAAAGAGTAGAATGAAAAGCGACAACGAAGAAGCTGCGGCTAGTCTTTGTTTGAAGTATGGTTTGAGGTTGGGTGATGGTCAGCGCGTTAAAGGCTGGGCACTCACAACATTCCTAAGAGAAGCATGAGGCTCAACAAAAGAAGAAATGCTGACAAATGTGTGAATTTCTTCTAACTAGGAGCTATACTTCAGCTTCATCTAGCGATGCTTGCGTGTATCCAACTGCTTTTAGCAACTCACTGAAGCGTAGATAGCTGTTCAATTGAAAGTCATTTGCCATGATTTTAACATACTTCCAAGGCGTATTAGTTGCTCGAGAGAGCGTTTTGCACCATTCTGTCGCGGCCTTGTCTTTGTATTTTACGCTTGGGTGCATGCCGATGTCTTCACCTTTTGTTTCAATGAGGTAGAAGCAATTTGCAGTCTTTACAATGAAGTCAGGTATGTAATAGTGGATGTATCCTTGTTGGTCGTAGTATAGGATGTGAATTGGCATGTCTTCTCTCATGACCTTTGTGTAGGCTAGCACTTCACTTTGGTAGTCCAGATATCGCATGAAATCGATTTCGTACTGGCTGTCTGCTGACAGCGTGTTGAAAATTGACTTTATTGGTTTATAGAGGTTGTCTTCGCTTCTGGTTGTGTGGAGCACTGGTGTGTCGCTTAGACGGTAGTATCTTGTGACGTAGGCTGGCGTTTCAGTCATGGAGAGTTTGGTGATTTCTGAGCAAAATATTTCTCTGATTTTTTCCCTTACGTGTGGGGTGTTTAGTTTCTTTACGTTATCTGTGTTGTTAGGGTCAAGCTCTACATCGAATAAGAAGTGTATAATGTAGTCCGCGACTTTAGGTGCTATTTCGCTGAATAAGGTTGGCACCTTTGCTTTTTTTGCGATGGCTTTTGTCATGTAGGAAAGGTAGACATCAAAGTTGTCAGTGTAATCGAAGGCTAATTCTTGCTCTTTTATTATTTTGCTGGTGAGTAGGTCTTTCTCTCTGTACATGATTGTTGGTATTATAATTTGAGATAACTGAAACAATTTGGAGGGGAGCTTGGATATGTCTAGTTTGGTTATTTCTGGAACTCGTCTTATGAGCCCGCCTTCAAGTATAGGAATATCAAAATCATATTGTAGCTTGTTTGTGTCAACGATTATGCTTTTGACGACTTCTTTCACTTTGCTTTCTGGGAGTATGTCGACTTCTAGTTCGCCCATTTTTATCTCTGCGTCCCAGAGTTGCCTGTAGCTTGGGTGGTCAATGACTATGAGCGCTTCGTTCCACATTTCATTGTAAGGATCGATTCTTCTGAGACCTCTGCCGAGAATTTGCTCTGGGAGTATTGGAGACTTGAGAGCTCTTAGAGGTACTATGACTACAACGTTTCTAACGTCCCATCCTTCTTTGAGCATCATCACGCTGACTATGACTTCATATTCATTGGTGTCTATGTTTCTGGCAGCTTCCCTAAGAGCTGGAAGATCTTTCTTTGTTATGTCACCGCTTGTATCTGTATGTATGACAAGCACTTTGCCCTCGTAGCCAGCTTCATCTTCTAGATATTCTCCAACTTCGTCGGCGTTCCTGTTTACATCACATATGACGAATAACACCGGCTTTTTTCCAGATGGCTTGAGTTCATCCTTGAATTCTTTGAGCTTTTTGAGTCCAACATCTATCTGGGCTTTGTTGCGTATTGCAAATTCTCCACTTTTTGGAGGGGGTGGAACCCCTTCAAGCAATCCTATGCGTGGTCTCTTGACTTTCTTATCTATTATGGCTTGAACGAGTGGATAATCATAGATTATATGCGGAAAGTACTTTCCTTTCAAATCTTTAGGCGTAGCCGAAAAATCGAGTTGCATGAGAAGACCTTTCGTAAATTTGTTAGTGAGCGCTTCATTTAGCTTCTCTATTGCTTTGTTCCATTCTAGATCATCGCTATGAACGTGATGCCCTTCATCGTTCATCACTAATAAATCATCATGTTTCGCTAACCTATTCAATAGGTATTCCCAGTTAGCGGTTGGGTCGGTTTCGCTTTTTGGTTTTGGTCCAAGATACTCGTCTACTGGGTTGAATGGCTCTTCGGGTCTTTCATAAAGTTGTTGAATGTTTGTTAGAAATACAATTCCCTTTCCGTATTCAGGAACCCTGTCACTTTGGAATATTACTTGGACATCAAAATCTTCTTTCCACTCTGGAGGGACGAATGGAAGGTTCTTCATTTCTTTTGCATTTTCGAAAGATTCCTTGAGACGGTCAAAAACTATGAGGTTTGGTGCTATTATCAAAAAATGATTGCTATACCTAACACCGTTATCGGTGGCATAGATCTTGTTAAAGTATTGCCAAACTACTACTAGTTCCATTACAAAGGTTTTGCCAGACCCTGTGGCCATTTTGAAGGCATACTTTGGCCACCTTTCCGCAGCAGCGGCACTAAAAGGTATCTGCTTGATGTTGAACCCCTTTATGAGCTTGGCAAGACTATCATATTTTGCCACCTCATACACATAGATGAGAGCTTCGACGGCTTCTCGTTGAGCGTCCCAAAATTTGAAAATCCTTCCCCTAGGGTCATAGTGACCATCAAGAAACCAGAATGTTAAGAGCCTTCTTGTGACTTCACTTGCGCCCTTATACCCTTCCATTCTCCAAGACATAACAGCCTTCTTGAGCTTGGCATCTAATTCTATTTTTGGCCGAGCAGGTTCTCCGTTGAGCGTTCGCTGGGAATTCATTCTATTCAACCTTAATATGGAGGAGTTTGCTGGTGTCGTTGCCTAGTATGTCAACGACTTTTACCAGAACATCGTATTCCCCCAGCTTGGGATATTCATACACGATCTCTGTGCGTAAGTCAGGATTCTTTTTTGTTCTGTACTCTTGTCTGATATTATGAAATGTATCGCCTTTGAAATCAAAGTCTACTGCCCAGTAATCTATAAAGGACGAAAAGTTCTTTACGCTGTTCCTTATTTCCTCAGGAATGTACTCGGGATTTGCTATTACAAATCTCTTAATATACACCTTAGCTTCTCGTCCTTTAGTTTCATGACCTACGTCGAGATAATTTAGATCAAAAAATTTGATATCATCAAGTTTTGACCGTTCGTGGGCTTTGATTTCGAGAACTTCTAGTGGTATTTGTGTTAAGTGTATGTCTATTCCATACTCACGTTCGATACTATCGACCAGATCATGGAGGCCCATCTCAAAGTCCCAACCTAAGATATCTATTCCTTTGGCATTAACGTTCAGGCCTTCACGGACGGCTTCTCTTATTTCTCGTTCTGTAACGAAACTATCTGCCCCACCAATATGAATGAGCCTTTCTCCTTTCTTACCATGAATGTATGCAAATCCCTGCAAAGGAGACGCTTTATAGAGTTGGAGAATAAAATCGATGTACCTTTTGCCACCATTTCCGTTTTCTACTAGTTTCTGTTTTTGATATGTGCCAAGATTAAAGACCAGAAACTGACATCCAGGAACTTCCAAAAGACGCTTTCGTGCAATGTGAATAGCAAATTTCGAAAGATCGACTCCAATCCATCGTCTGCTTAGTTTTTCAGCAACAGCAAGTGTTGTACCAGACCCGCAAAAGAAATCCGCTACAATATCACCTTTATCAGAGGAAGCTGAAATAATACGTTCCAAAAGCGCTTGGGGTTTCTGAGTTGGGAAACCCAGATACTCTTGGGGTGTAATAGCGATACCAGGAATGTCTTCCCAAAAATTATCTACGGCTTGCCTTTCCACAATATAGTCACCTCTACGCTCGCGATAGTATTTCACGTAAATTTTGCCTTTGGTTGTGGTGACGCTGCCATCATCATTAATGATAAGTTCTCCGCCGTGAGATACGTATATACGCCCTTCGCGATGAAGCTGGATGATGCTTTCGGCAGTATAAGTGCCAGGATCAGAAGTTCTATAAAAGCCTCTTTCATCGCGACTATATTTTGCAGCGGCTTCTTCCTGCGTGAGTAGGATTTCTCGCTCTACAGAATTCCACTTGGTGACATTCGGATTTTTGCCATATAAGAGCAAGGAATCTGTACTGTTGCCAAAGTGTTTAGCATAGACTTTCATACCTCTAGCTATCTGACGCCGCCAAACAATGCAATTTAGAAAGTTATCCCTTCCAAAGATTTCGTCTAAAAGTATCTTAACATAGTGACCGACTCGCCAATCCAGATGAACATACAGACTACCATCTTCAGCTAACAGGTCGCGCATTGGAACCAAACGGTCATACATCATTTGCAGATAGGAAGCTATTCCTTGTCCCCATGTATCTCTATATGCTTTGATTTCAATTGCTGAGGGTTCTTTCGTTATGCTTTCATTTTCGATTTCAACATTTAACGTGAAGTCAGCCCCAGTTGCAAATGGGGGATCAATGTATATTAGATCGATTTTCCCTGCAAACTTTGGGAGAAGCGAGCTCATTACAAGCTTGTTGTCCCCCCATATGAGCATGTTATGCCATTGATCGTTGCCCAGTCTTGGGACAAACATATCCATCGTCTTTACTCTAGGTTCATTCACTGTCTCTACAACTTGGAAAGGCAATTCGATCTTCTCGACATTCGTTCGCTTTCCTTCCCATTGCAATTTAGTTTCAATCTTCCCTGATCCAAGCATCTATTACTTACCTCCTCTCTTGGTGCTTGCACTTGTCTTTGTGTAATTATTATTCTTCTTTAGTTCAAGTATCGCAACTTCAAAGGCATGACTTCTTGTTGCGTATTCCCTGTCTCTCACTTTCTCATCAACCCATTTGGTTAGATCCGCTGGCAACGTCAAGGTAATCTTTACCCGTGGATTTTTCTTGGAGGACATAAGCATTCATAAGCATGTATACGGACTTTCTATATAAGATTTATCAAGGGTTTTCTCAGACAAGAACAAAACTCACCAAGAACACTAATGCAAAACTTTTAAGGTTAAAGGGCAGAAACTTCTATGGAAGTGCGATAATGGTTACAGAAATGGACTCTATCTATGTGTCAATTGACGGTAATATGACAAGAAGAGCAGTCTCTTTTGCTAGAAGAAAACTGCCAACATTGGCTGATACAGTGAAAATAAGGAATCGTGCCCGGAAAGAAAGAGACTTGCGTATCGGGCACCTCGCTAAAGAAGGCGTTTTAAGAGTTCTCAAGGTCAAACTTGGTATTCCTGAACAGCATATTGAGGAATATGATCGAATACGCACAGACCAGTTTGTGGATTTTGCTCTTTGGGAAATCAAAGTTGGCAACATTCATATCGACGTTCGTTCTTCCATGGAGCAGTCTGACCTTAACCTTCGGCAGATAGTTAGCAATAGGCATCACCTCGGATATTGCTCTGATGAGGTAACGCTGGGAACGCCATCAAGAACTAGACTTATTCGTGATTTCGAAAAAAGGGGTCTCACCCTTCCACAATTGCCTAGAATTACGGCCAAACAGGTTGAAAACTATATCCAAAATAACGCACGAATTAAAGATTTAGTAATACGTGCGTATTTCCTCAAAGACGACGAAAGTTCATGCCATATTGTGGGGTGGGTTACGAAAGAAGATTTAATTAAAAAGGGCAAAATAGGTCAGTTACCCTACTGGCCAAGGGTAACCTTCCATTTATTGCCTATTAAAGATGGACGGCCGATGGAAGAGTTGCGAAGATATTTGCGGGAAAAGGGAGAAGTTGGGTAACTTGAGCTCTGTTGCAAGAAAACCATTTTAGGATACTAAAATTCGCTAATCCCTAACTGGCGTTTTGGGTTTTGCCAAGTTCTGCGAAGTGTCTGAGGTAATTCTTTAATTTTTTTACCTTTAGCCAACAAGAGCTTATGATAAACAGCTCTTGGATTATGACTAAAAGTGCCTATCTCGCCGCAGGTTAGGAGTGTTTCTTTATCTATCCATCCTACCACATGTGCTTCAGTCAAATCCAGTTTAGTAAAGAATACACGGATGTTCACGTCTTTCACTCGTTTATTCATGATTAGGTAGCGCTCTACAAAATCTTGGGAGATGCCAGGGATGTTCATTAGAGTGTAGCCTTGATTCTTATATCCATATAATTTAGATAAAGGATATCCTATATGATGTTGATACTCTAGTATGTTCTCTAACCCAAAACCTTTGTTATCTTTAGACGATTTGACTTCCACCGTGAGCATTCTATTTGACCTAAAGTCAAACGGAGGCTCAATTATTCCATATTTATTAACATTAGAAAGGACATGATCATTAAGTAATTTAACAACTGCTCCTCTCTCTATATTCTCATTGTAAAAAACGAAGTCAAATGGGTCATGATTTTTGAAGTCATCTTTTCTTATCTTGTCATAGTGAACAAAAGGTATCATGAAATCATTAAGCAATTTTTTAACAGCCAACTCGGCTACTTCACCGGGAAATAAATCTTCCTCTTTTTCTTCTATTGTTCTTCCTTTTTTCCATGTATCCTCAGTATGTGGCGCCTTCTTTTTTGCTACTTCCCTTGCCTCTCCAAAGTATTCTTGCGTGTTTATTGTTACAACATCTTCAATCGTTACAACCAATGCGTTTCCCTTTCATGCCAGATATTTCGTATTATATAAGCATTTGTCGAATTGCGCCGATTTTAGAGAGCACAAATCGCTTTAAGAGAAACATTACTTTTAGAATGATAGGAACCATATGAAAACCCCGAAGATTAAAATACAGAAAGTCCATGAAGCACTTGCTAAAGAAGGAAACATTCTTTGTCCACAGTACCAATTATTCTGTGGTGACCATGAGGCTACTTGTCTTAAAACTAGGACAACTTAACATAATGTAATTGATAAAGAAAGAGGGAAATAGGTCCCATCAGCTCTCCTCTAGTGAAGTGAGTATTTTTTCATAATCTTCTTTTGGGATAGCTTGCATGGCTTTTCGCAAATACCCTGGCCATTTCTTCTTGTTAGATATAAAAGTCAACTTTGAAACAAGATCATCGAAAGGTACTGGTTCCTTCGGCACGGCAAATGCTTGTATTTTGACACGATGCGGAAATGTCTCACCTTCTGAGAAGCCTGCTGTACTAAAGACCCTTTTATTATCAACGAATGGTTTCGCTGATACTTTGTAAACGCCAGCCGTTCTCTTAGGTTTTACATAGAAAATCAACATATCCCCAACTTTCACTTCATCCATTTGTCTACGGTTTCTTTCCGAAATGCCCCATATCTTTCTCTTCTTCGCAACCTGCCAGTTTTCCTTGTTGGTCACGCAAAGCCAGTACTTCATACGCTCACCAATCAATTGTATATAGGCTTACTGTTTAAAAAATTGACTGCAAGACGCCAAGTCATTGTTCCTCTTGTAGCAGCTTAGTCCTCTCGTAACACCCTTTTTATGGTGGACCATGGGCAGGTTAGTGTGGACGCGCGAACTTCACGATGAACATATTTAAGTTGGGATAACTTCCAAGCTTAGTATACGTATCTCTAAAGGAAGACTTACCTTTCGACTTGAGATATAAGGAGCTAAAGACATATGGATGTCGCTTTCAGAATTGTTAACGTGGTTGCCACAACGTCACTAGATCGTTTTGTGGACCTAGAATCTCTGCATGAACTTCTTCCTCATGAAGTCATTTATGATCAAGAGATATATGGTGGCCGTGTAGCGTACTTCAAATCGAAAAACATGGAGGGAAAGGTGAGTATATTTTGGTCTGGTAAAATGATCAGTATAGGAACAAAGAGTGTTGAGAAAGCCATACAAGAATTGGAATTTGTAGCCAAGTCTCTAAACGCTAGTTTAAAGACAAAACCCAAAATCCAAAGCATTGTAGCCACAGCAGACCTCAAGACCTCAATTGACCTAGAAGGTTTTCTTAGCCAAATTCAAGACGAAAAGCAGTTCCATGCTATTTATGAGCCAGAACAGTTTCCAGGAGCGATAATAAAGTTTCCAGTTTTTCAAGGAGTTATGGCAACCATTCTACTTTTCAGTAGCGGCAAACTAGTATGCCTTGGCCTCACAAGACATGACCATTTACAAAAAGCCGTAGAAATCATGGCTTCAAGATTGATAGGAAAACCTGTAGAATTTTAATCGCAAATAATCTTTTTAAGCAATCTACCATAAATGAAAGACTGGGATCATCATGGTTAAATGCCCTAACTGTAAGAAGGAGCTCACCAAGCCCAAGAAAACATGGACTTACGGAATATTCAAAGTGCAAGCCTATTCATGTGACTGCGGCACAGACTTTAGAGAATACGTCAGAGAGGGAAAACACAGCTTCACACTAAAACTCCAAAAAGGCAAAGGCTACATCAAAGCCTAGCCTCGTTCAATCCCAGCCTCTCTGATACAAACTCGAGATGATATAGAATGACCAAACACATAACTGTTAGAATGGCTTGGCATGATAATAATTGGAATGGAAAAGTCTGCAAGTCACCAGCTGAAAACAACTATTGCACGGGCACACACTCCCTACTATCAGCAAGAATACAAAGAGAAAAGAAAACAGATATCGAGACACAAAGTGCAGGGAAAAAAATTGATAGCTTCGAGGATTATATACCCCCTTGTTATTGGAGCTGCAACGCCTTTTCAAAAGAAGCTTATGATGTAGAAATTGAACACCCTTTCGATAACATCAAAGCAGAAGCCGTCAAAGACACACTTCAGCCCTACTCTGTATACACATGGCCATTTAGACTCTCATTTGTTCATAGCAGGGAAAAACGAAAAATGGAAGGCAAATACGCCCCAAATTTTGAGAAAAGGGTCAAAAACTTCTTTGCAAAGTTTCGTAAAAATGAAGCCATCGTTTTCTTTTATCTCAACTATGATAACCCAATTTCTGCAGATGAGAGAAAGTATGTGCTTCTTGGTTGTTCTATTCTTACAGGCGTCGACGAAACCAAGGAATACAAAATTGACGAATCCGAATTCAGAAAAATCAAACGCGGCGAAGGAATGAAAAATTTCACAGCAACTCTGTGGGCAGTACAGCTGCATCATGACTTCAAAAACTGGGGAATCCTCCTGCCATACAAAGCCTATCTAGACCGAGTTAACGAACACCCAGAAGAAGAACAAAAACTGAAGGATATGAGAGTACTAATAGATGAAGAATCACTAATTCCCAACTTCAAATATGTGGCAGAAGAACTAGACGAAGACAAATGCCTTTATCTCTTATACAAAATCAAAAAAGCCCTAAAAATCATCGAGGACCACGGCTTTGTTAATGTAGACTGTGAGAAAAACAAAATAGAGAAACTAATCCAAAAAAGCTGGGAAAGAAGAGGCATCTATCCTTCTTTGCCCAGAATATTAGACATAATTGCAGACATCCAATCAGAGGACGAGTCAATCGGCGAGAAAATTGTTTTAGCGCTAAAAAAGAAATTTGGTGCTGACCCTGCACTGTTAGATTTCATTTTTGACATAATGCTAAACAAGAACAAGAAGATTCCTGAATTCTTGAAGAAATTTTCCTCAGACATTAACGATTTACGCAATAACATTTCCTACTACAACGACGTTGACTTACTTAAGAAACTAACTCTCTTTGAGCTTACAACCTATCAATTAAAAAGAATAATTTTCCGAAAGAACAACCCATTCAAAAAAAGCATCACCAATCAAGATATTGTTCGAAACCCATACCTTTTAGCAGAAAACTACGTCCCCGAAGAACAAGATTTAGATAATCCAGAAATCATGGACGATGCAATAAGCATTTTCAAAATAGACATAGGAATGTTTCCCGACCGAAAATATGTAAATAAAACAAATACGTTATTACAAAACCTTGCACCCAGAAGCGCTGAACGCTTAAGAGCAATTATTGTTGATTTCTTGAAAAAAATAGGCGAAGAAGGAGACTGCTACGCCAATCTTGAGGAAATTTACAATTCTATTTTGATGTATCCACTGTTTTATAAAGAAGAACTGGAACTTGACAAAATGCTCCTTATTTCCGAAACCGGCATATATTATGACCACTTTAAAGAACGACTTACAATCAGAAGAAACAAGGATGATTACTTTTTCTACTTAAATGAAGTTTACTATGCTGAACAACTTGTCAAAGACACGGTTTTGAAGTTACTTGAAAGAAGCGAATGGAGCACGGATATAAGCTGGATTGAAAGCTACGTTGATGAGCAGGCAGAAATTTTAGAGGAGAGAATACCTGACTTTGAAAAAGAGACTTTCAAGAAAGAACGTAAAACTCTTCTAACAAACATCTTGCGGAAATCACTTTATATAATCTCGGGAAAGCCTGGCTCTGGAAAGACTTATGCTCTAAAAAGGATAATTCAAGAAATAAGAAAACTTGGGGAGAACATAATACTTCTTGCACCTACTGGAAAAGCCACCTTACGATTAAAGGAGCAAACAGGATACAAAGCAGCTCAAACAATAGATATGTTTCTATACACCGAGGGATACTCTGACTACCTCGATGACTTTGAAAACATCCTTCTAAAGCCTGAAATAAAAAAACAGATGATTGAAAACCTTATAATAGACGAAACTTCAATGGTTGATCTCCAAAAGATAACAGTTCTATTCTCGATCATAAACCTACACGGACCCAACAAAATCAAGAGAATAATACTGGTTGGAGACGAGAAGCAACTCCCTCCAATTGGCTTAGGTAAGCCTTTTGTGGACATAATAGATTTCATAAAGTCTAACGACAAGTACAAAGAAAACTACATTCGCCTCGAAACAAATTGCAGACAAGAATACGACAAGACGATATTAGCGCTGGCAGAAATCTTCGGCGATAGGCATCGATACTACGAAGAAATTCTCAACATAATATCTAAGGGCGGTCAAATTTCCCACGGGCTCACTGTGGAGTTATGGGAAAATTCTGAGCAATTACACAGCAAAATCGACGAATGTTTAGAAAAACTCATTATCGAAGAAACGCAGTCCGCACCAGAAACAGAGAATTGCCAATGTAAGGCAGAATATGTAAACTTGCTGTTTGGACTATATAGAAATGGTTTTGTAAGAAATGACAAAGTCGAAACATTAGCGCTTGACAATCTACAACTGCTGTCTCCTTACCGAGCAGGCTATTTTGGAACTATAGCGTTGAACGAAGCTTTCAAAACAGAATATAGAGAAAGACATCGGATGGACAACTTGTATTTCAAATCCTCTCCATTCGACCATGCTGACAAAATAATCAGAATTAATAACTGGTATACACGCAAAGGCGGAAGGAAGCTACTGATATTATCAAATGGTTCAATTGGAGTCATCAACAACAAAAAACAAGGAATATTCAGAAAATACTACTTTACGGACCAAGAAGAGCCCTTAACATACATCGACAGCGATGAGAATTTTGAATTGGCTTATGCAATAACAATTCATAAATCACAGGGAAGTGATTTCAAAAACGTATTTCTAATAATTCCCAAGAAGGCCACTTTACTTTCAAAAGAACTTCTCTATACTGCATTAACAAGGTCCAGGTATAGAGTAAGTCTATTCTTGCAGAAAGAAAAAGAGAATCCATTTGAAACCGCAAGAAATCGATCTTTTGTGCTATCCAGAAATACTTCGATCTTCATAGAACCAGAAGACTACAAAAAAATCTATCATCCAGACAAGGATGTCCACGTTCGTTCAAAGGCAGAATACATCATTTATACTGCCTTGAAATCAGAGGGATTACACCCTCAATACGAGCAAGAAATGAAAATCAAAGGTCGCGATTATACCATACATCCAGATTTTACACTTGAATACGACGGCAAGATCTATTTCTGGGAGCATCTGGGGCGCCTCGACATAGGGAACTATTCGCAAGATTGGGCAAGACGAAAACAGGATTACATCGCTGCAGAAGTCTATGAAAATTTGATAACAACTGACGACCTAGGCGGCATAGACAAAGAAATACTTTTCACAATAATTCAAGACATTAAACGCAACAAACTACGAGATTCAACAGACGAAAAGTTCTCGAAACATCACTATAAACTATACAAGGACTAAATAGTTCTGAAAGATTTCTTAAAGAAGACTTTTATTAAAGCGTTGTTTCAGAATTTCTTTTATAAAAAGTCTAGCAGAATACCTGCCGCGGCAGCGGCAGGATGAATGCGTAAGCCTATTCCTTTTGTTCACCTAAAGGATCCTTCACCGTTAGATAAAGAGGTGGTTACGCCGTCAGAACCGCGGGCAACGTGACAAGCGCAAAAATCGAGGAATACATCAACAGAACGTAAACGTGGATGCTCGCCGCGGAAGCGGCGAGTAATTCACTTTTCTGGCTTAACATAGTTGTTGGTGTTGAGTGGTTGCCTATTTTTCAGCAGACGTTAGCTGTGAACTTTCTCCGTTATTAAGCTTAGTTTTTCTGCATATTGCAAAAACGCAATGCGTAGGGTTTCGCTTTCACTCTATCCCAGCTTGTAACATATTGTCGAGGATCTCCTTGTGCTGAGGGCTTAAATCAACTGTTACAATATGGTTTCTTGGCAGCGTGCATGCGCTTGCGAAAGTGTTAAACAGTTTTTGTGCAGGTCAGATTTGCGGTTGTTTTCTTCGAATAACCAGTTTTTGGCACAGTCAATTCTTTTTGATCCTGTATACAAAGTACGTGCTGCTTCAGATTGCTCAGGCGGTCATTTCAGCATTGTTGTAAAAAGGGTTTAAATAAGAAAACGCTGGAAAAAGCGTTCCGTTCGGTTGTCAAGCACTGTCAACCTGCAGTGAAGATGGCAACTGGATATGGAGGAAAACAAAGCTCGCTCAGCCTGCATGCACAGGCGTCATCACGCGCCTCAAGACACAAAGCGTTGAGGGGTTATGAGGTGCAAGAATTTAAGTTTTACGCAATTACGCATGCCGGCTGGACACTTTTTTCCTTCCGAAAGGAGGTGAAAAGGATTTGAGGTTTGATATTCGAATCTTCGTATCGACTTTTCCAGGGATCTGCGTAGCCTTAGGAGTACTTCTGTTGCTGTCCAGCCAGTATGTGAATTCTTCTGAGTTCAGTGCATGGGGTTGGGATCTGATAACAATCGGAGCCGTGTTTCAGGCACTCTACTTGTCGCTAAGATTCAGGAAACAATACACCGAATAGTCAAATGGCACGACCAAACCAGCAGACCCCCTTTTTTTAATCTTTCAAAAAGATAAGTGCCGTTCGCTTGGTTCTGTTACATTTTTAACCCAAACCCAAAACCGTAAGCATAAATCTCTAAATTGCGAGGAGCTTATATATAAAAAGATGGATTTTTAATAGTTACATTTCTCACTATTATTTGCTGTACATCCATGCTATGTACGCACCTGTTGATGAAAACGTTTTGTCAATGTAGTCGGAGAAGACTCTATTAACATAGACATTTTGTCCCATCGTAGGCTTCCAATAGTTGAGCCAATTATTGATTTCTGTAGTGATGTCGTTATAGACTATGTTGCCCCATAAATCATGGCTATAATAGTGTCCTGCAGGATCCAGGATCACCAGTTTGTTTCCTGAAACAGGAATCTGAACTCCTACATGTCCAATTGCCGCACCACTCAAGCACACGCACTCAACAGCATAACTCATGTTGTTATAGCACCTTATCATCGAGCAAAGAAGAATGGTTTGATCCTCACAGTCTCCTTTCCTGAGGCTTAATGTTTCGTTTGGGAATTGCCACATGTCGGAGCAATATTGCAGATTGCCCGAGGGATCATAAGGAAGCATTGGAGTCAGTCCATCATACCTGTAATCTACGTTATTCACGACCCAGTCATACATCGCCTTAACATCACTCCAATATTCGTTAAAGTCAGAAGGATTGCTCCACCCTCCAGTTATCTGATAGACGACGTCGCGGACGTCAGAGTCGGTGGGAGTTATGAAAGGTTCCACATTAACTTCATCCCATCTCTGGTTTACCTTATCTCTCAGGTTGTGATACGCCGTTACATACTTTTGGTATTGCGTTTGAAGAGCTGCAACCTCGCCTTCTAACGCAGTTACTTGCGCATTTAAATCGCCTATTCGGTTTTGCAAAGCTGTTGTTTGAGAATTATAGTATGTAATGTTTCCTTGTAACCATGCCTGTGTTTCGTTAAGCAATGTTTTGTTTCCGTCAAGCCATGTTTGAAGTTGATTCTTTTGATTCATTAACGTCAGTATCTGAGAATCTTTGTCGTTGGTTATTGAAGTGTAGTCTGCTATCACTCCTACTAAACCGCCCAAAAGAACCGTGGCTATTATTCCGACCGTAATTACGACATTTCTACCTACAACCTTCTTTTCACCCACGTCTTTAACCTCAGCTCCATTTATCAAAAATCTGCCAGTATAAAATCTTTGGCTATACAGGACACTGTCTCTAAACTGTCATTTTTGTCTCGAAATCCAAGGATTTACACAAGAGACCGATGTTAAACGTGCACAAATAACCACGAACAAATCAACCCGACCGAATTTGGAGACAGAGCCGAAGAAAGATAAAAGCTATTATGGGATACCCTGCAGAGACAGAAATCTTAAATCTAGACAGCAACAGAAAACACGCTAGGGATTAAAAATGAGCCAAATGAAGATTGTTAGAAGAAGTGTTGCTATCGGGTTAGGAATAATCTGTATCATCCTAGCAGTCGGTCTAGTCGGAGTGTTCACATACTACACAATGACGCTCAACAACAAGAATTCCGTATATGACGACTACGTATCAAATCACAGTCACTCTAATTCTGACTACGATTCATTGAACAGTCAAAAGACAAACCTACAAGACCAAGTGAACGACCTCACAAGCACTCTTAATCTAGCAAAATCAGAAACTTGGGTTACTAGTCAGACTGTGAGTCAACCAGCAGGCTCTTACAATTTCTGGACACACTCCACAACTTATGCGGGATATGTGACGGTCAATGTTGAATCGTCAACTACTGATAAGACTTATATTGAAGTGCTTTGGAGTGCCCATGGCATCAACTATGATAACAGAATATCAGTTGGTGTTAGTGGAACGGGAGTATTTCCTGTTTTGCCATCTAGCGTAGAGGTCAGAGTAGGCAATTCAAACTTTATGAACGGAGCAACTGAAACCGTCACGATAACCTGCCACTACTAAGTTTCTCAAACCGTCAAAGCATTGAGGTGAATGCAAATTGACCGACATAGAAAGGATTTTCAAAAATGCACAAAATGATACTAGGCTTCAATCTATAATCAGTTACTACGGTCCAAGAATCGGTTATAATCAGCATCTTGTTAGCGGTTTAACATTCAAAGAAGAGAAAGACGATTCTCCCGCATTCTGTCTCGGATTTCAGATATTCAACTTTCCCTTGGGCATCATTTGTGTCTCAAAGGGTCTTTCAGGAATTTTGACACAGCAAGAACTTGAGTTTGTTGTTCTGCATGAAATGGGGCACATCATGAAAAACCACTTTGTGTCAAGTTCTTTCGTTTGGCTGGCGAAGTCGTTCATAGTTGATGTCATTGCAGATGGATTTGAAACAACTCGGAAGAAAGCAACCGAATATCTTGAGTGGCTAAAAGCGTTCTATGTTCTGTTGACTGGAAAGAAGACGATAGAAGAAGAAGTGAAAAAAAGTGTTGAACTAGAAGCGGATAAGTTTGCAGTCATGATTCAAGGTCAGAAGGAACATGCAATAAACACGCTTCTCAAACTGTCGAAAGGAGACATTAGAGCACCAACACATGCCACCTTTGACGGACATTTTCCTTTTCCAGTAACCACGTTTGAGGAAAGAATCAAAGCAATAAGAGAAAATTGATTGTTGACTTAAATTCTATGCTTAACGTCCACAACATGTCCAGATGCTACAAGACCCCTGAGCGTCACATATTTGCCTACCTCAGTTATACTAAGAGTGGGGGTAGGATGTCACCTGATATTTGTGGTTCATGTTGAATAGGGATAGTGCTTGATATCTAGTCGGCAATGGTATATCCGAAAGGGTTAGCAAAGCACCACCTTCGATTACAGGTTCTCTTCCACTAGTCTGTTGAGGATTTGCCCTGTTGTCTTGCCGTATTTCTCTTTCTTTTATTTCCTTACTTTTTTTGATCCACCATTGA
>Ga0315282_10007026_pt1 | contig 18633 bp, 11 predicted proteins | sample YL17G07_20_MG_FD_203693 | JGI IMG/M metagenome (GOLD analysis project Ga0315282, IMG submission 203693) | Sediment microbial communities from Yellowstone Lake, YNP, Wyoming, USA - YL17G07_20 | ecosystem: Environmental > Aquatic > Freshwater > Lake > Sediment | place: USA: Wyoming | collected...
GGTGCGCAACAAGGCCCAGGCGGTGATACGGTATAACGAGGCCTGCTCGCTTCAGCGAGCAGGGATTGAAGTGCGTAGCGTGAAATCAACATGAAGCCTGGAATCTGGAATCTGGAATCTGGAATCTGGAATCCGGAATCTGAAATCTGAAATCCGGAATCTGAAATCCGGAATCTGAAATCCGGAATCTGAAATCCGGAATCTGAAATCCGGAATCCGGAATCTGAAATCTGAAATCCGGAATCTGAAATCTGAAATCTGGAATCTTATAACATGACCGACAAATCGGACAACCGAACCGACCCCGTCGAGCGGCTGCTCCAGCAGTGGGGCGCCGACGAGGCCCGGCGAACCGCCAATCCGCCGGCGATGCCCAGGCTCGACGGCAGGCGGGGGGGCAAGTTCTCGGCCGCGAGACGCGTGGTTCGTTGGGCGCCCCTTGCGGCCGCGGCGGTGCTGCTGGCCGCGGCGGGGACTGTGCTGTACGTGAGTTCCCGGGCCGGATCGTCAAGGAGCCAGATGGCGCCGGCGCCGGCGATAACCCGGGCTCCCGACGGCCCCGCGACGCCCCAGCCGGCCGGCCAAACGGATGCCGAGCGAGTGTTGGCGCTTCGGAACGCGGACCTTCGCGAGCAACTCGTGGCCGCCAATGCCAAGGTGGCGGAACTATCGGGCCTCGAGCCGAAGATCGCCGAGCTCCGTGGTCGGCTCGATCGTTTGGGGCAGGAGCAGGCCGCCAAGACGGTCCAGTTGGAGGCCGCGGCGGCCGAGGAGAGAAGGACCCGGCAGGAACAGGCCAGGCTGCTCGACGCGGCCAAGTTGCGGATTGCCGAATTGCAGGCCGCCCAGAAGGCGCTTGAGACGGCATCGGCCGAGGGGGCCGAGGCGAAGAAGCAGGCGGCCGACCTGAAAGAGCGGCTGACCGCCGCGGGCCTGGAGTTGACCCGCCTGCGCAAGGCGGAAGAAGCCGCGGAGGCGAAACTCGCCGAGGCGCGTCAGGAGGGCCAGCGGCTGGAACTGCGGCACCGCGAGATCGTCGAGGCGTTCCAGCGGACGTACCTGGCCTCCGTCGCGCCGGGCCAACGCGGGCTCGATGCGCAAAAAACCGCCGTCCGCGCCCGCCAGATGATCCAGCGCCTTGCCAACCTGTCCGGCGAGGTCAAGAGCGACCAGACGCGCCAACTGCTCGACCGCGTCGAGGCCGTGCTCACACGCCTGGACCTCATGAACGCCGACAGGCCCGACAGCAGGGAATCGTTCCGCCGCCTTGTCACCCAGGGCGACATAGAACGCCAGATCGACGCGGCCCTGGCCGCACCGGGCCAGGCCCAGGACGTCAGGAACTGGCTCTTCGAGGCAAAGCTCATCCTCATGGGAGGGCCCAATGCCGGCTGACCGACCAGCAAACATCGCCGGGCGCTTGTGCGTCGCGTGCGCCGTCGCGGCGGCGCTGATGGCGGGCGGGTGCGCGGTGATGTCGCAGCGCATGCCGTGGCGCCCGCCCTTAGCTGACGCGGCGATGGACCAGCGGGTGGTCCCGCACGAAATCGCGCCCTTCGACGAGGCCGTCGTCCTTGTCAGCGACCTGAAATACCCCGAGGCCGAGATCAAGTTCCGCCGATCGCTCGTGGCGTTCCAGGCCGTCGGCGACAAGGACCGCTCGGCCGAGTGCATGTTCTGGATCGGCTTCTGCCAGGAAAAGCAAGGCCGGACCGCCGAGGCCCGCGCACAGTACGAAAAAACGTTCCGCGACTACCCCGATACGCCTGCCGGCCGAATGGCGGCCGAAAGAATGGGCCGGCTGCCGGCGGGGCCTGTGTCGCAGCCGGCAGGCCGGACGGCAAGGTAGCATGGGCATCCCCGTTAGGGGTCCCAAGAACTTGCCCATGAGAGGCATCCGCCATAGGCGGGTCCCGCCAGTGCATAAAACCCTGTGCCTCTAAAACCACGAGCAAGATGCTCGTGGTACTCACGGGCGAGACGCCCGTGCTACGGCGCCAGCCCCGCCGGCAGGTCCTTGATCTGCACCTGGGGATTGGTCTTGAAGGGGTTGTAGAGCGGGTCGGCCAGCAGCATCATCTGCCAGCTCGAGTGGGGGACTGTCCGCCAGTAGCATTCCGCGATGGTGTACTTGCCGGTCATGAGCAGTGGCATGAACTCGCCGGGCTCGGGGAAAGACGCCAGCAGCGGCTCGGCCACCGCGCCGATGGTTGCCGCCACGCCGTTCTGGATCATCTTGACGCACCACTCCTGGCTCTTGGGGTCGCGGAGGTGCACGGCCTCCCAGCTCGCGACGTGCCACCCGACGGCCCCGTGGTTCCATTTGAACGCGTCGATGTACTTCTGGAGGCTGTACCAGCCGACGTAAAGGGCGGCGTTTGGGCAACTGTCCTTCTCAAAGAGCGTGGGCTTGGTGTCCAGGACGACCTTCATCCTCGAGTGCTCCTGGAGGAACTTGGCCAGGCCGGTCAGCTTGGCGTCATACTCCGTCCTGGTTTGAAGGGCCACCCTGTCCGGCCCGCCGGCGTCGATGTAGCAGTCCCCGGTCAGGCCCTTCAGTTCGGCCACCATCGACGCCAATATCATGCGTTCGACATCGACCTTGCCGGGGCCGTCGAGCCGCGAAACCATAAGCGTCCGATCCACCTTGGCGCCCGCGGGCAGCTTGGTCTGCCAGTTCAGCGGGTTCTTCGCGGGCCCGCGCAGTGAGTACTTCCGCCAATGCAGCAGGGCCAGATCGCTGTCCAAGGCCGCGCTGGACTTGTACATCAAGAGCATCTCCGCAAGCCGATCCTTGAGCTTGTCGAGGTAAGCCCCGGCGCCCATCAGCCCGGAGCTGACTCTCATCGCGCCCATCGCCGTGGCCAGGGTCTCGGGCGAGAGCTGCTCGCGCTGAACGGCCGCCATCGCCTGCGCGGAATCGCGGAGCCGCTTCTCGAGATCCTGGATGTCCGCGGCCCTCTCGGAACCGTATGCGCGGATGTAGTCGATGAGCCCCTGCGGACCCTCCAACTCCAGGTGCAGGGCCATCAGTTGCCGCTGCGCGATCTTCTGGCGCTCGGCGTCGGTGATCTTGGCCAGTTCGGCCTGCTTTGCGGGCAGCAGCTTCTGGATGTCGCCGATGACGGCGCTGATGGCCGGCAGCGGCTCCTTGGGCGCCTCCATGCTGGGGGCGAACAGCGCGCCCAGCGGTTCGAGGGTCGTGGTCCGCGGCTCGGAAAACTCCCTGCCAACCGTGCCGAGAAGCTTGCAGTCGATGACCAACTGGTAGTGCATCTTGGTCAGTTGGGTCCTCGCCGCGGCGAGAAGGGCCTCATCGGGGTCGTTGGCGGGGCTGGCGATGCGGTACGGGATGCCGTAGATCGTGCAGATGCAGCGGATCTGGCCGTCCAGGCGCCGATCCGTCAGCGCCTTGCGGATCGGCTCGAGCACCTGCGTTTGGTAACCATCGTGGGAGATGTCCGTGTCGATGGGGCACTTCAGCAGGAGAATCTGGTTTGCGTCGATGCCGCGGGTCCGGGCGTAAAGCTCTGCCAGGGCGACCGAGTCCGGCACGTTCGCGTTTGCCACAACGAGGACTTCCCTGGCCGTGAGGGCAAGGCCCCGCGGCGCGGCCGCGCCCAGAAGGCCAAGCAGGCAGGCAGCCGTGAACGTTCGGATGGGTCTGGTCATTTTCTTGCCATTGATGTAACTGGTATGGTTCAATCGTATAAGTCGGCGCGGCGGCCGGGCCGCAGCCGTGTAACAGCATACAGTATCCGGGCATCGGGATGCAAAGACGGATTCGGCGGCGATGTAGGCGCCGCGGAGTTTATTGGGATGAAACCGGGATGAAACCAGCCGCGATTGGGGTCGTGTTCAGGGGCTTGCTCCTGGCGGTCATGCCGGCCTTCCTGGCCGGCTGCCCTTACGTCCCGCCGGAGACCAGGAACCCGCACCTGACGCTCACCGAGCCCGTCACGAAGAACAACTACTGCCTCTACGTGCCGAGCTATTACAGCGACGACCGCGACTGGCCCCTGATAGTCACGCTGCACGGCACGAACCCCTACGACGGGCAGCTACGGCAGATACTGGAGTGGAAGGACATCGCCGAGCAGTTCGGGCTTATCGTCGCCGCCCCGCAGCTCGAGAGCACGCAGGGCCACGTCCCGGCGGTGCCCAGCGTGTTGTACGCCAACCGCGAGAGGCTGGCCTGGGACGAGAAGGTCATCCTGTCGGTTATAGAGGACGTCCGCCGCAAGCGCCGCATCGCCCGCCGCCCGGCCGGCGCCGACGGCACGCCGGGCAAGGACCTGGTGCTTCTGACGGGATTCTCGTCGGGCGGATTCCCGCTGTTCTACGTGGGCCTGCGCAACCCGGACCTGTTCGACATGCTCATCGCCCGCGACTGCAACTGCACGACGGAGATGCTCGAGTCCATTGCGATTACCGACGCGGCCAGGAAGCTGCCGATCCTGATCTTCTGGGGCCGCGACGACATGGAGACCATCCGCGAGCAGTCGTGGGCGACGTTCCGATTCCTCCGCGAGCACGAGTTCTACAACACCGAGCGCAAAGGCACACAGGGCGGGCACCTTCGCCGGCCTGACGTCGCCTGGCGCGAATGGGCCAAACGCCTGCCGAAGGAATACCGGGGGGAATAGGGGCGCCTCTGCTCTGAAAAGATGGTCTTAGCTCATAGCTCTTAGGTCTTAGGGTGGCAGAGCCTTGATCACGGCCATCGGCATCTACAAGTTGGTTCGCAGGGCCTGACGGAGGCGACAGCCATCGTCCTCGTCCTCGTTCTCGTCCTCGTCCTCGGCTTTTCATCTTTTAGGGTGAACCGAAGGTTTATGTCCAACCGCGGCTAATCCTTTTGTTTTTTGCCCTTGTCGCCACCGTTCGGTTCGTCGAGTTCGAACAGTTCGCGGATGGTGGCTACGTGTGCGCGGGCGGCGTCGGTGCCGGCGGACTTGCGCAGGTGCTGCGTGCAGGGGTGGAGGATTCGCTGGATCGTGCGGTGAAGCGTGCGGCGGAGGATCTCGATGTCTTCCTCTGCGTCCGGGTGGTTCGAGAGCTTGTTGCGGGCGTCGGTGAGTTCCTGTTCGGCGATCAGGCTCATCTTCTTGTAGAGCGACTCGATGGTCGGCGCGACCTTGCGGACGTTCAGCGCGCCCATCAGTTCGTCGACGTGTTCGGTGATGATCGTCTGGGCCGCGCCGTGCTGGCCCGACCGCATGTCGAGGTTGGCCTGGACGATCCGGTCGAGGTCGTCGATGTTGTAGAGGAAGACGTTGTCGACCTTTCCCGCGTCGCACTCGACGTCCCGCGGCACGGCTATGTCGACTATCAGCAGGGGGCGCCAGTCGCGGCGTTTCTGGGCAAAGCGGACCATTTGGGCGGTGATCACGGGCACCTGGGAGCCGGTGCTGGTCACGACGACGTCGGCCTCGGCCAGGTGGTCTTCCAGGCGGTCGAAGTCGCCGGCCTGGCCGCCGATCTCGCCGGCGAGTCTCTCGGCGGCGGGGCGGCTGCGATTGACCACGACGATCCTCTCGGCCTGCATCTCTCGAAGGCGGGGGAGCATGAGGGAGTTCATCTTGCCCGCCCCGACGTTCAGCACGCACTTTCCCTTGAGCGTATCGAAGAGCTGGCGGACGAAGTCCATCGCCAGCGACGCCACGGAGACCTTTCCCATCGCGATCTCGGTCTCCGTGCGGATGTGCTTGGCCACGTGCAGTGCGGCCTGGAAGAGCTCGTTGAGCACCACGTGGGCGGCCCCGGCCTCGACCGCCTTCGTGTACGCCTCCTTCACCTGCGCGACGATCTGCGCCTCGCCGGGGACCAGGCTGTCCAGCCCGCTGGCGACGGCGAAGAGGTGGCTGGTGGCGTCGGCATCCGAGAGCATGTACAGGGCCTCGGCGTACGGCGAGCCGGACACGCCGCGCTGCTCGAGCACCCAGTCGCGCAGTTCCTCCGCACGCGGGTGGCCATGCACGGGCCGGGCCAGGTAGATCTCCATGCGGTTGCACGTCGAGAGGATGGCGAACTCCGCGTCCGGCCAGGACGCGCGGAGCCGCCTGAGCGCGCCGTCCCGCTGCTCGGCGCCAAAGGCCAGCTTTTCCCGGACGGCCACGTCGGCCGTCTTGTGGTTTGTCCCGACGCAAAGGATTCGCATATGTCTATATGGGAAGCAACATGCTGGCCAACAGCACCGACACCAGCAGGACGAAGCCGACAATCGACAGTATCGCCGCGCCGCGTGCGCGGAACCTCCTGGCGTAGGCGGCGTGCAGGGCAATGGAGTAGACCAGCCAGGTGATGCCGGCGGCGAACATCTTCGGGTGCGTCACCCAGTTGTGGAAGAAGCCGTGCAGCCTGGGCTGAAGCGCGTCGAAGAAGCCCGTTGTGACCGTCGCGGTGACCAGCGCGAACGCGACGGGCAAGGCCCCGCGAAGGAATCGCCCGAGATGCTCCAGCGAGACGGCGGACCCGTCGAACATCCGCGGGTCCTTGCCGCGAAGCTGCGCGTACTTGCGGAGGTATCGCCAGCCGCCGACGGCGGAGGCCGCCATCGCAAGCGCCGATGCCGCCGCCAGAGTCACGTGCAGCACCGTCCAAGTGTCGCGGGCGAAGTCGCGGTAGGCGGGGCCCGACAGCGCCACGGCCAGGCCCGCCCAGACGGCCGCGACCGGCATTACCACCAGCCCGGCCCTGCCAAGCGCGTTGACGGCCCAAAGGTACGCCGCCATCGCGCCGGTAAGCAGCGCCATCAGCGAGAACGTGTCGAACCCGCTGGCGGCGGGCATGTGCCCCTGGGCCACGCGCAGAACAACCACGCCCAGGCACAGGGCTGTTCCCGCGGCCAGGGCAGCCATTGTCAGGCGGGTCGGCGCCTGGTCCCTTTGCCGCCCGGTTATCCAGTTAAGCACGGCCGACATCGCGTAGGCCATCATGGCCAGCAGGATCAGCAGTATGTCTTGCGTGGACGGTGATGACATACCTAGTCCTCAATGCCTCTCAGCAGGCTGTGGAACCTGTCGCGGACGGCCCGTGGCCCGGCGGCCAGGAACTCCTCGTAGGTATCGTTCGACACGAGCCGCTTCATGAGGCGCATTCGCCGGCGGCTGTCGTCGGGCATTGCGGCCCGCACGTCGGCGCGGAGGCTTTCCAGCACGGCGGCGAACTCGCCGATGCGCGGCGGCATGTGTCCGGCGACGCGTCCTCTGAGCCAGGCCGCCAGGGCGGGCGAGGCGCCTCCGGTGCCGATCGCGAGGACCACGTCGCCGTCGCGCACGGCCGAGGCGGCATAGAAGTCGCACTCGCCGGGCACGTCGGCGACATTGACCATCGCCCCGGCGTCCCTGGCGTCGGCGGCGATGCGGGTGTTGAGTTCCGGCTGGTCCGTGCAGGCGAACACGAGCGTCGCCCCGGCCAGCATTTCCGCGCGGTACGGCTCGATGCGGACCTCGACGCCGTCCGGCAGGGCCTCACTGGCTACCTGTTGTGCAACCAGCAGCACGCGGGCGCCCACCTCCCGCAGGCCTTCGACCTTGCGAAGGCCCACCGGCCCGGCCCCTACGACCACCGCGAGCTTGCCGCGAAGGTCCAGCATTATCGGATATGTCTTCATGGCAGAGTCCCATGCCTCGAAACAGCCATCATACCGCAAAGCCCGGCAGGGACCAAATCACAGATAAGAACCAAATCACAAGCACCAAAAATCAAACAAGTTCCAAACAACAGAAACTCCAAGTTCCAAACGGCTGACGCCCTGTTTAGCGGCCCGACTTGGTTAAGGTTCCCAAGTCGTGAAGGGCGCTCTTCACTGCCCACGGACACCTTTGCCTACGTCAGTGGCCTCCGGTCCGCTTTGGGGATCCCAGCGCCGGGATTCCAAGCGTTGGTCTTTGTTTGGAATTTGATGTTTGTGATTTGGACCTTGTTTGGATTTTGGTGCTTGCTATTTGGTGCTTTCTTGCCCGCGGCAGCTTGCTATCTGGTTCTCGCCATCTCCAGTGCCTCCATGAGCGCCCGGGCCTTGTGGAGGGTTTCCTGGAGTTCATCGTCGGGGCGGGAGTCGGCGACGATGCCTCCGCCGGCCTGGACCAGCACTCGCCCGCCGTCGTAGACCATCGTGCGGATGGCGATGTTCCACTCGCAGGCCCCGTCGGCGCCGACAATGCCCAGGCAGCCCGTGTAGACCCCGCGGGCGACGCCCTCCAGTTCGTCGATGATCTCCATCGCGCGGATCTTCGGCGCGCCGGTGATCGAGCCGCCCGGGAAAGTCGCCCTGAGCAGCCCGGCCGGGTCCACGTCCCGGCGCAACTCGCCCTCGACAGTGGCCACGAGGTGAAAGACGGTCGGATGGGCCTCCAGCGTGCGGGGGTCGGTCACGCGGATCGAGCCGTACCGGCAGACCCGGCCGAGATCGTTGCGCAGCAGGTCCACGATCATCGCCAACTCGGCGTTGTCCTTCGGGCTGGCCAGCAGTTCGGCGCAGGCGGCGGCGTCGGCTCGCTCGTCGCCGCGCCGGCCGCGAGTGCCCTTTATGGGCCGCGTGACCACGTGCCGACCGCGAACCCGAAGAAAGAGCTCCGGCGAACTGCCGAGCACCGCGCAGAGCCGGGCGCCCTGGCGAAATTCCAGATATGCCGCGTAATTGGCCGGGTTGCGGGCGCGGAGCATCCGGTAGGTACTCCGCGGGTCCGGGGCGCCTGGAACCTCGAAGCGCTGCGAGAGGTTCACCTGGAAGATATCCCCGGCCGCGATGTACTCGATGCACCGCGCCACCACCCGGCGGTACTGATCGGGCGTGAAGTTGGACGCCGGCGGCGGGGGCGTTCGTGCCGCACCCAAACGCTGTTTGCCTGGGGGTGCTCCCGCAGCTATTGTCTGGACGTACCCCCAAGCCGCAAACTGCGCGGCTTGGGGGTGGCACGAAGCCAGTGGCGCCGGCGCCCCGCACGTGCCGGGGCTCGTGGCAATCATTTCGCGAAGCATCTCTGCCGCGGCCCCGGCGCCCGGCGGCGCGGGATCGCGGAACTTCAGTTCCGCCAGCCACGCCTGCCCGCCGGCCACGTCGCGGACGAGGATCGCGTCGTAGAACGCCAGGTGCAGGTCCGGCAGGTGAGTGTCGCGGACGGCCCGGCCGGGGAGGCGTTCGATGATCCGCCCGACCTCGTAGCCGACATAGCCGATCCATCCCGGCGCGTATGGCAGGGAGGCGTCAGCCGCCGCGGGCGCGATAGGCCTAAGCGCCTTGCCCAACTCGGCCCAGACTTCCTGGGCCCCGGCGGCGATTACTCGCTGGGCGCGGTCGCGCAAGACGCCGTCGCGAAGCGTCAGTTCATCCAGGGGCCGGCACGCGAGGATGCTGAATCGCCCATAGACCGGGTGCGGGGCGGATGAGTCCAGCAGTGCCGGCTCGTCGTCGGGCGCCAGCAGTGCCAGCAGTTCGTCCGGACGCGAACGAAGCTCGACGGTCCGACAGACGATCTCGGCCCGATACCCGGTTTCAGCATTGCTCATGGCCGGTCATGTTCCTCAAGGTCGTGCCCCTCAATTGTCCTGCGGCTGGGTGCTCGATTCCACGTAAGGTCCCACGAACATGGTGCCGAGATTCCGCGGATCGTAGAAATACCGCGGCGTGCCGGACCAGCTCGAGCTTTCGTCGCCCTGTGGGCTGTACCGCATGAAGTTCACCCGCCAGAAGGCCGACTGACCGTCGGGCCCCAGCGAGGCCAGCGGTATCGCGACCTCGACCGTCCACGCGCCGTCCTGCGAGCCGACGGCGACGGACGCCGACGCCGCCCAGGCTACGACCGCCCCGGGCGCCGGCTTGCAGGCCACGCCGCGCTCGCAGATGAGCACGCCGTTGGGCTTGATGACCATGTGGTAAAGATCCGGCGCGCCCGACGCCTTGCCGCCCGGATCCAGCAGCACCTCCACCAAGTCCTCGCCGCAGGCGATCAGTTGCTCGTAAGTCACCTGGTTGGTCGGCCTGCGGACCATGCCCGGCGGGTCCGGCTCCTCGCAGCGAAACGCAAGGTAGAGGTTCTTCTCGTCGCGAAGCACGAATGCCATCGTCTGTCGCCCGGCCAGGCCGGCGCCGATTAGCCCGCGCCGCCCGATCAGCCGGAAATCCTTCGCCGTGTTGCCCGCGCGGATGGGCCAGTCCCGCAGGTCGCCGTCGATCTTCAGCGGGCGCCGGGTCTGCCCGGCCAGAAGCAGCGGCGCCTGCACCTCGACCCGCCTGGGCTTCTCGACGCTGCTGGTGAGCGTCACGGTCAGCGGCACGCGTGCGTTGGCGGCGACCGGCAGCGGACCGGGCGGCCCCTCGGCCGCGATTCGCATCACGCCCATAGCGTACGGCGCAAGCGTAATGGCGGGCGCCGCGCCGGAAAGCAGCTTCCAGCCGTCCGGCAGGTTGGCCGGGCTGGCTTGGACGCTGGCCTGGGCATTGTGACAGTTGAACAGGTCCAGCATGACCGTCATGCGTATCTTCTCGGGCGGCATGGCCGTCGAACCTGGGGCGGGCTCGAAGATCGAGCGGACCTGCTCGACCTGGAGCGACTCGGTCCGTTCGTTGAGGCGGCTCCACGCGAGCTTGTGTGCCAGGCCGGCCAGTCGGGGGGCTTTTTCGGGCGTCACAGCCGCCTGGACTTCCTCGGCCAGGACGCGGCGGGCAAGTTCCCACGTCGCCCCGTCGGCGACCCAGCCGTCGAGGCGGCAGTCGAGGTAGTTGTCGCCCGTGGCCGCCAGCCCGCCGTAGCGGACCAGGGCGTTTGTCACCGCCTGTGCCACGCCTTGGCGCTGGCGGCGATTGAGGATCCAGACGTATGCGAGGTCCTGAAGCCCGCGCCGCAGACGCTTTAGCCGCACGCTCGGCAGGGGGGCCTCCAGGCCGGCAATGCCGCCGGGGTAGAACAGCCTCGTCTCGGCCTCGGCCACCGGGGCAAACGGGTCGCCGGACCAGTGCAGCACGTCCGGCAGCAGCAGGCCCGTGCAGCCGTACTTCATCGCGAACCACGGCATGGCACGCGCGTCGGCGGGCTTGGCGATCAGCCCCAGGCACGGCAGGTACGGCGGCCTGGCAGAGGCAAGCCATACGCCCGCCAGCGGATGCCCGGCGCGGCCTGGGGCTTGCTTGAGGGACTCAGCCGCCGCCGCGGGAAGATTAGGGTCGAACAACTCGCCGCGCGGCGCGAAGATGTCCACGGTCTCGCTGAAACCCTTCGGAACTGCCCAGCCGCTGCCGGGCGGCGCCTGGGGTGGAAGCTGGCTGAGGATCGGCACGTCGCCCGCCGCCTTGCGAGCCAGGGCCGCAAGGGCCATGTGAGTCGCGTAGCCCTCGGGCGCCTGGAGACCCCGCCCCGGCCAGAGGAAGATGCTCTTGCCGGCATTGCCCGCCCCGCCGAGGTGTTTGCGGCCCTCGGCGAGCAATTGCGTCACGGCCGAGGAGTAGCTCTCCGAGCCGCTCCCGTCGTAGTGGTTCGGGTCCGGCCAGTCCTGGCTGAAGGGCATCGGCCAGGCCGGCACGCCGATGTGATCGTCGAAGGCCGAGCCGTCGAGGTATGGCTGGACTATCGCGTCGTAATCCTCCCAGGCCAGGCGGACCTCGGTTGCGCCCGCGCGCTTGAGCAGCGGATGAATGTCCGTGTCGAACAGGTCCACGCGGTGCTCGTGCGCCATTCGCATAAGGTCGCGGATGAGCACCAGCCCGCGGCGGACCATGGGATTGTCGCGGTCGAGGTAGATCGGGTCGAACGGCTTGCCCTCGCGAGTCAGCAGCGCCCGCATCAGTTCCCGATGCCCGAAGCCTCCCACGGCCGGGATGCTCCGCTCGTCCGGCAGCACGAACGCCAGCACCTCCATCGAGAGCCTGGCGGACCATTTGCGCCCGTCGGCCGAGTGCAGGTCGAACGTCGCCGTGTACGTGCCGGGCACGGCCGAGCGAGGCACGGCCACGTCCACCCACAGCGCAAGGCGCTGGCCGGGCTTGACGGCGAAGGCCGGCGCCGGCTTGGCCGAGACGTCTATCGGCGCAAGCGGGTCGTATATGCCCGCCGGCTCGGCCGGGCCGTCGGCCAGCCGCAGGTACCAGTCGGGGTACTTGTTGACCTGTATCGCCAGCATGCGCCAGGCCCGGATGCTCGACGCGGGGATCTTTGCCCCGCCCGACGTCGAGAAATCCGACCAGCTCACGGTCACGGCGTCGGCGCCCTGCTTGCCGCCCTCCAGGACCACCTGGAAGCTGACGGTCTCGTTTGCCCCGGCCAGCAGCGACACCTGCCCGGCCGAGGGATCGTACACGTCCAGGTCCACACGTCTTTCCGTGCGGTCGGTGAGGTTGACCATTTCCCCCGCAACCCACGCGTCGAGCGCCCCGGCGTGCCTCGAGCCCCACGCATTGCGCATGGACCAGTTCCCGGCCGGGTCGCACCCGCCGCAAACGCACGCCCCCGCGCCGAGCACCGCAAGGACCGCCAATCTTACGCCATCCTTGATAGACATCGCCGGCAATTGTACCGTGCGGGCTTCGCCCGCGAAAACAGATTACCGCAGCCCAACATAAACCTTCGGTTCACCCGATGAAACGAAAAGCCGAGGACGAGGACGATGGCTGTCGCCTGACCCCTACTTCCCAACTACTTTTCGAAGCAGAGACCATCTGTGCCTCTGTGGTCAATTCCTTCCCCTCCGGAAAACCGCGTGCAAAAGGCCCCTGGTTTGGCGCTAATGGAAGCATGGCAAAGTCGCGGAAGGAGCGGCTGTTCGACCAGCAGTTCCTCGCCCGGCTCCAGCAGCTTCACCTGATTGCCAAGCGGCTGACGGCCCGGGAGGCCAGCGGTGCGCGCAGGAGCCGGCGGATCGGCGACGGGCTGGAGTTCGCCGACCACCGGTCTTACATGGCCGGCGACGACATACGCTTCATCGACTGGCCCTACTACGCCCGCATGGAGCGGCTGCTGCTGAGGCTCTTCCACCAGCGCAGCGAGGCCGACGTGATCATCATGCTGGACGTCTCGGCCTCCATGGCGCCTGGCGGGGCGATGGAGAAGTTCGACTACGCCCTTCGCGTCGCGGCCGCTTTGGCGTTCGTGGCCATGGGCGGACTCGAACGGGTGATACTCCAGCCGTTCGCCGAAGACCTGGCCAAGCCCTTGCGGACCGGGCGAAACCGCGGGCAGATACTCGAGGTCCTGGATTTCCTGGCCGACCTCGCCCCGGGCGGGCGGACGCAACTGGGCCGCTGCGCCGACCTGCTGGCCCGCCGGCTGGACGCGCCGGCAAGCGTGCTGATCGTCAGCGACCTGCTCGACTGCGGCGACGACCTTTCCGACGCCGTCGTCCGGCTCAAAAGCCGCTCCTGCGACGTGACGGTCCTGCACGTCTACTCGTCCCTGGATGCCGACCCCGCCCTGGCCGGGCCCGTGAGGCTCCAGCAGGCCGAGACAGGCCAGAACATGCCCGTCGACGTCACCGACGACGTCCGCGCCAGCTACCGCCTCCGCTGGCGCGAGATGTGCGACGCCCTTTCCCGCGCGGCCGGGGGAAGAGGGGCCGCCTACGTCGCCGCGCCGAGCGACGTGCCCTTCGAACAACTGGTCTTGCGGACGCTCCGGCAGGCGGGCGTCTTGGCGGGGTGAGTTTAGGAAATGGACACCAAACGCATTCGGGCAAGCTTGACGGTCACGATGATCCTCCTGGCCCCGGCGGCCATGCTCTACACGCTGTGGGGCAATCCCGTCTCGGCCGGCGAGGACGACGTGATCTACTACTACCCGATGCGGAAAATGGTCGGCCAACAACTGCGAAAACTCCAGTGGCCGCTGGAAAACCCCCACGAGGCCACCGGCACGCCGCTGATGGCCGACCCGCAGTCGGCGGTGATGTACCCGCCGACCTGGCTGTTCGCCGTCATGCCGGCAAAGCCAGCCTACAGCCTGTCGCTGATGCTGGGCTTCGCCACCGCGGGCCTGGGCACTTATGCGTACCTGCGGCGCCTGGGTTTGGTCAACGCGGCCGCCGGGTTCGGGGCCCTGGCGATGATGTTCTGCGGGTTCCTTGTCGGCCATCGCGTGCACCTGTCGATCCTTCACGCCGCGGCCTGGCTGCCGTGGGGGCTGTGGTGCATCGAGCGGCTGCGAGATCGGCCATTGGCCGTGCTGGCGGGCATGGCTGCCGTGGCATACCTCGCGCTGACGGCGGGGCACTGGCCGACGTTCATACACATGAGCGTCATATGGACGGCGTACCTGCTGCTCCGCGCCAGGCCGCTGGTGCGGTCGCTTGCGGTCGCGTTTGGGGCCGTGGCGATAGCGGCGATGCTGGCGGCCCCGCAGATCGACGCCACGGCCCGCCTGATGGGGCAGGTGACGCGCAGCGCCGTCGGCTACTCGATGGCGGGCGAGAACAGCTACTACCCGGCGTCGGCGGCGCTGATGCTGTTTCCGATGCTCTTCGGGTGCCGGACGCAGAACTTCCTGGCTGCGCCGTGGTGGGGGCCCTGGCACCTGTGCGAAACGCTCGGGTACGTCGGGCTCGTCACGCTCGTCCTGGCGGGCGCGGGGGTCTGGAAACTCTATAGGAAACCAAAAGAAGATTACCACAGAGACACAGAGACACAGAGGTTGAAAAGAAAAAGACCAGGCATTTCTTCCTCTGCGATCTCTGCGTGCTCTGCGATGAAGAAGCTTTTTGGGAAGACAGCGGAGTCAGCGGCTGAGCCGCAGGCGGACGAGGAACAAATCAATGACCTCCGCGCGCTGGTGCGGGTCTGGGTGTGGATCGGCGCGGGGGCGCTGGTGTGGATGCTGGGCTACTACCTGCCGACGTACAGGCTGATTCACATGCTGCCGGTGCTGGGCGTCGTGCGATGCCCCGCCAGGATGATCCTCGCCTTGGACATGGCCCTGGTGACGATTGCGGCCATCACGGTGCATCTGATCGTCGCCGGGCCGGGCGCCTGGCCGGCGAAGTTTGCGGCGTCCGTGCGGCGCGGCGCGACGGTGAAGCTGCCCGTGGCGATGGTCGCCGTGCTGGCTCTTGTGGCCGCGGGCGGCGGGCTGTCGGTGTGGCTCTACGGCGGGACCCTGCCGGAGTTCGGCGGCTCGGCCTGGACGGCGCTTCGCAGTGTGCTGCCCACGAACCCGGCCGTGTGGGTGCAGGCGCTGCTGGCGGCGGCTACGATCGTGGCCGTGCGATGGTGGCTGAAAGCCCCCGCGCGGCGGGCGGCGGCGCTGGCGGCGGTTCTGCTGCTGGACCTGTTCTTCGTGACGCGCTTCGTGGACGTCCCTGCCGGCGGGGCGACCGCGCCGGATCCGGACGATTCCCCGGCCGCCAGGTGGCTGGCCGGCCACGACCCCAATACCAGGGGCTATCGCGTCTGGGGCATAGGCGAGAACTATTACGACCGCCCGGCGGAGTTGTTGAAGCCCAAGACCGCGCATGCTCTGGGCATCTCGACGATCAACAGTTACGGCCCGTTCCAGTCGGCGGCTCACGCGCAGCTTTTCGAGTTCCAGATATTCGGCACGAACCGCAACTGGGCATGGCTGATCCGGCGAAACGATTTGCTGACGGCCTACGGCGTGCGGTACATCCTGACGGCCCGCAAGGACGTGCGGGAAGTGCTGGACAGCGTTCGCGTGTCGGCTGGCCCGCCGCCGGCCGAGGGACCGGACCTGCTGACGGGCCAGTGGGCTCTCAGCGGGGCTGAACTGAAGGAAGGTGTGCTTGTGCTTCGTGCGCCGCTGATGTCGGGTTGGTCCGCGGCGCAGCAGCCGGTGAAGGTCCGGCCTGGCACGATATATCGCATTTCGCTCGACGCCCGCGCACCCGAAGGCGGCGCGGCCGACTACCTGCGGGCGGAGCTTTACACCCCTGACCGTGACATGCCCTGGGCGGTGAAGGACCTGCTGGGGCTGATGGCGTATCCCGACCAGATCGGCCAGGATTGGCGGCACTTCGAGTGGACGTTCAAGACGCCGGCGGACATCGACGCCAACACCATCTTTCGCATCTACACCAAGAGCGAGCGGCCGATCGAGGTGCGCGGCGTGAATTTCCACGAGAGCAACTGGGATCGGCCGCGGGTCTACCCGTTTCATCCAGGCACGCTTGGAGCGGATCCGCACTTGTACGCCTTGCACGCGGAATTACCCCCGCTCATACCGGGCGACGAGCCCGTGGCGGTTTACGAGAACCGGGGCTTTCCGTGGCTCTGGTATGGCCGTTCCTACGCCGATACCAGGCCGATAAACCCGCACAGGTCGCCAACGGGTTCGGAGGAGATCGAGGATGTGAAGTGGCAAGTCTACATTCCCCGCGCGCTGGCGCTCAATTTGCTGGCAACCGTCGGCGTAAAGGTCAAGTGCCACCCGACGATGATGCTGTTTGGCTCGGCCGCGGGGGGCATATTCTACCTGATCGTGCTTGCGGCGGGTTTTGCGGCCGCGGCGCGGCGGCGGGAATAAGCGGGTGAATTGAGATCCCTTGAGGGCCGTCTCCGGGGACCTGTTCCATATTGTTGCGGAGTTCCAGCCGGGCAAGGCGAGTGCCTTCGGGTTCGACAACCGCGGCATCGGCGTTCTTGCCGAAGACGGCGAGGCGCGAATCGTTGCCTTGAACGGATACGAATTAAGATCGGTCCGGACGCAGTGACCCAAGGCGTGTTCAAGAGTACAGGTGACCGTTTGGTTTGCGATTGAGGATTTGCGGTTCGCTTTGACAACGGACATGTTGATATTCCCCTCTAATGCCAGGAGACGTGCAATGAAGACACGTGTTGATCGCCGAACGTTTCTGAAGACTACCGCCTTTGCCGCGGGAACCGCGATGGCGTTTCCATACGTTTCACGCGGTGCCGAGAAGGCGGCTTTGGCGGAGGCAGCCGACAAGCCCAATGTGATCTACATCATGGCCGACGACCTGGGCTACGGCGACCTGGGCTGCTATGGTCAAAAGCGCATCAGAACCCCGGTGATCGACAAGATGTCGGCCGAGGGAATCCGCTTCACCCATCACTATTCCGGCAGCACGGTCTGCGCGCCGTCACGATGCGTCTTGATGACCGGTCTGCACACGGGGCGGGCCGTGGCGCGACGCCCCGTGGGGCGGCACCACGCACCGCGGCGAGCGGGTCTACGTCCACATCCTCCGGTGGCCCACCGAAGGCGTCACGCTGGCGCCCGTGCCGCGCAAGATCCTGGGCCAGCGCGTCCTGACTGGCGGCACAGCCACGGTCAATCAGACCGGCGACGGCATAACGATCGCTGTGCCAGATAAACACCGGCAAGAACTGGACACGATCATCGAACTGACGCTCGACGGTCCGGCTGCGGGTCTCCGGCCTGGATCGGCGCCCTCCAGCTCGCCGGCAAACGGAAAGAAGGTCGCCGGATAGAGGATCGTACGGAGCACTCTTGAGAAGGAGCGATCAGTCATGTTGCATGACCCGAGTCATTATGAGTCGCAGCCCATCGCGGAAGAGATCCGGCTGGGCGATGGCGACGAGGACATCCTGCGCCGCCTGGCGGGCGAATTGGCGGAGATAGCCGCTCTGCCGGTCCATGCCCAGAAGGCGGCGCTCTGGCGGGACCTGAACGATTTGCAGTCCAGGCGTCCGATGGTCTGGATCAACGAGGTCCCGTGGCATGAGATGAACGTCGACGACGAGTTGACGCTCCGGACCGAACACCCTTGGGCGCGGGAGCAGGAGCGCGAACTGCGGCGGACACTCTACCAGTGGCGCCACTTCCCGGGCGACATGATCGTCAGCGATTTCCTGGCCTGCCCCCTGGCGATACACAGCACGGACTTCGGCATAATCGAGGACGTGGACATCGTTAAGACCGACGAGGTCAGCGACGTGGTTTCTCGCCATTTCAACGTCCAGATCCGCGACTTCGCGGACCTCGAAAAAATCCGGATGCCTAAGATCACCCACAACGAGGCCGCCACCGCCGTCCGCTACCAGGCGATGTGCGACGTGTACGAAGGCATCATGCCCATCCGTAAGCGGGGCCAGACACACATCTGGTTCACCCCCTGGGACTACCTCATCCGGTGGTGGGGTATCCAGGAAGCCATGATCGACCTGATCGACCGGCCGGCGCTGGTCCACGCGGCGGTAGACCGCATGGTCGACGCCTGGATGACGGAACTCGATCAGTTCGTCGAGATGAACCTGCTGGCGCTCGACTGCGACAACACGCGGATCGGCTCGGGGGGATACGGTTATACCCGCGACCTCCCCGGGGCCAACTGCGAACCGCTCCGCGTACAGCCGATCAACATGTGGGGCTGCTCGAACGCGCAAATCTTCTCGGAGGTCTCGCCGGATATGCACTGGGAGTTCGCGATTCGGCACGATCTGCGCTGGCTAAAGCGGTGGGGGCTGACTTACTACGGCTGTTGCGAGCCGCTGGACAGGAAGATGGACATCCTGCGCCGCATCCCGAACCTGCGCAAGCTGTCCGTCAGTCCCTGGTGCGACACGCGGCGAGTGGTCGCCCAGGTCGGCGCCGATTACGTCGTCAGCCGCAAGCCCAACCCGGCGATCCTGGCCGAAGATGCATGGCATCCGGACCGCGCCCGCCAGGAACTGCAATGCTTCATGGACGATGCGCATCGCAAGTGTCACGT
>Ga0315282_10007027_pt1 | contig 18632 bp, 16 predicted proteins | sample YL17G07_20_MG_FD_203693 | JGI IMG/M metagenome (GOLD analysis project Ga0315282, IMG submission 203693) | Sediment microbial communities from Yellowstone Lake, YNP, Wyoming, USA - YL17G07_20 | ecosystem: Environmental > Aquatic > Freshwater > Lake > Sediment | place: USA: Wyoming | collected...
GGGGCATTGATATGGTCGTGGTTGAAAGCGTTGAGGACCGCGCGCAGCTGGTCAGGCCGTATGATTACCCTTATCTTGGCCTGGTCCACAAGCTGGGGGCCGGATCCGGATATAACTTCTTCATGCAGCTGGTCGGGCAGAAGACCGAGAACCCGCAAAAGGGAGGTTTTCTGGCAGATGTTCAGCCCGAAGGGCTTGCCGGGAGCAATCACACGATCGAATCGAACCGCGCTCCGGAGGTCGCTCCGCGCGACATTGTGATGTTGAACAGGAACAGGAACGTCATATATAATCCGAACCTCGCGGACGACATACTCTTCAGGGGCAGAATGATCGACGACCTTCACCCCACGTTCGAGCCGTTCGGCGCAAATATGGAACTGAGGATCGATCCCAAGGTCCCTAACGGTGACAGGAACATTTGGCTTCTGACGGGTTTTCTGTCATTCGCTGAGCCCGTCAGGATAGAGAACCTCAAGGACAGCGTGGACATAATCCCGACATTGAGCACAATGGCGATGATGGACAGCAATCCTGAGCTAATAAAATTTGCCAGGGCTTTTTTGAAGTTAGAGTAGGGGTAAAGTCCTTCTCTGCGCCTGACCGCTTCCCTCAAATTCCGCCCCGGCCCAAAGCCACGGATCGCCCCTTGTCCGCCCACGCAGGGTTTGATATCATTCAAATGTGTTAAATAAATTAGGTGTGGCGTAAGGTCATTAACAAACTACTTGTTTTTATTCTCATAGCGCTGTTCCTGCCGGTTACTCCCTCCTTCGCATTCGGGGTGGGGCCGACCGGGGAAGTTAACGGGCTTCCCTACGTCATCTACAATTCCACATACGGCCTGTATTACGGCGTGATCGGAAAGGCCAAAAATATTTTCGATAAACAGGAGTCGCTGACCCTCGCGGCGTGGATGATCTCCAACGGCGGGACGGGCGCCTCATTTGTCTTCGCTCTTCCGGACGATGACTTCCGCCAGGGCAAAGAGTACGATCTGGCGTTTGACTTAAGCGGCGCCGTGGGGCGTACGGTCTCCGAAAGATATTTCGGGCTGGGAAGCAACTCCCCTGGGGACGATTACACAACTTTCAACAACAAGCACAGCAAGTTGACCTTCGAGTTCTCACATACGCTTAACACCAACCTTATCGTTGAGGGCGACCTCTTTTTTGCGAACAACGAATTCTCGAATATTGAGCAGGGCCTTGTCCCCCTGTCCTCCGAGGTTGAGAAAAACTGCAGGAATTATTCGGGCGGGAGCCTCAAGTTCACCATCGACAGGCGCGACCAGGGAATGGACCCTCACTCGGGGGCTCTTGTCATCAGCAACGTCGACTTCGGCATCAAGACCGCCGAGTACGTTAAGGTAGGTGTTGACGCGCGCGGCTATTTCACTCCTTTCGACCCCGGCCAGGTGCTGGCGGTAAGGGGGATGGTCACCCAGATGACGGGGACCGTTATCCCAATATATGAGTACGCCTCCCTTGGCGGCAACAGCATGATGCGCGGCTACACCCTCAACAGGTGGCGGGATAAGGCAGCGGCACTGGTCAACCTGGAGTACAGGATCCCCACCCCCGTTTTTATGCTCAAGGGCTTGAGCACCGTTTTCTTTTTTGAGGGCGGCAAGGTAGGAGAGCAGTTGAGCGGACTTGGGCTTGGCGATTGGCCCACGGATATGGGGATAGGCCTTCATATCAACCTCGGCGGCAACGTCATCGTTCGCGGCGACTTCGGGTTCGGGCAGGAGGGGATGAACGTTTACTTCTTCTACAACCAGGCTTTTTAATATGATATAATCCAGGCCTTAAGTTTGAAAAGGAGGAGATCAAATGGGAAAGATAATGGCCATGATAATGGAAAGGATAAAGAAGGTCCCTCTCACAATGGCTGTCGCGGCCGTAGTCATTCTGGTTATCGTGGTGGTCCTTGTCCTTGCAATGAACCACGCCGTTAAGGTAACGGGAGGCGAAAATGACGCCACAGCCAGCACAAAAGCGCTGAACGCGGGCGTCCTCAAGGCGCTGCCGTTCATGAACAAGGATGATTATGCGGACACAAAGAGGGGCTTGATCGCCGAAGGGCCTAGCGTCATCAAGGACGCGAATGGCAATGTTGTATGGAACCTTGACGCGTTCGCTTTTCTCTCCGCCGGCAAGTCGCCCGACACGGTGAACCCCAGCCTCTGGAGGATGGCGCAGCTTAACCTCGCCCACGGCCTCTTCAAGGTCTGCGACCACATCTGGCAAGTGAGGGGCTTTGATCTCTCCAACGTCAGTTTTGTTGAGACCAGGAATGGCTACATCGTCATCGACCCGCTCGTCTCCGTAGAGACCGCGAAAGCGGCGCTTGACATGCTTTACAAGTATGTCGGCAGGAAGCCCGTCGTGGCCGTTATCTACACCCACAGCCACGTCGACCACTGGGCCGGCGTAAAGGGTGTTGTGTCCGAAGCGGATGTGCGGTCCGGAAGGGTCAAGATCATCGCGCCCGTGGGCTTCCTTGAAGAGGCGATAAGCGAGAACGTCACGGCCGGCAACGCAATGGCCCGCCGCGCGATGTACATGTACGGCAACCTGCTCCCCAAAGGCCCCAAGGGCCAGGTGGACGCCGGGCTTGGCAAGACCATTTCAAGGGGGACGATAACGCTGATCCCGCCCACGGACATCATCTCAAAGACCGGCACGACGATGACGGTCGACGGCATAAAGATCGTCTTCCAATACACGCCGAACACCGAGGCGCCCACCGAGATGAACTTCTATTTCCCGCAGTACAGGGCGCTGTGCATGGCGGAGAACTGCACCCACACGCTGCATAACCTCTATACGCTCCGGGGCGCCAAGGTGCGCGACGCAAAGGCCTGGTCCGATTTCCTGAACGAGGCGATAGAGATGTTCGGCGACAGGTCTGATGTGATGTTCGCAAGCCACCACTGGCCGAGGTGGGGAAATGCCAAGGTCGTGGAGATGCTCACAAAACAGAGGGACCTTTACAGATACATCCACGACCAGACGCTTCGACTTGCCAACGAGGGACACAACATGAACGAATGCGCGGAGATGGTGAAGTTGCCGGACCCGCTCGCGAAGGAATGGTATAACCGCGGATATTACGGGACGTTGAGCCACGACGTGAAGGCGGTCTTCCAGAGATACCTCGGGTGGTTTGACGGCAACCCCGCCACCCTCGATCCCCTTCCGCCGGTGGAGGAGAGCAAGAAATACGTGGAGTACATGGGCGGGGCGTCCGCTGTCATTGAAAAGGCCAAAAAAGCGTATGCCAACGGCGAGTACCGCTGGGTGGCGGAGGTATTGAATCACGTTGTGTTCGCAAATCCCGGGAACAAGGAAGCGCGCAAACTCGAAGCCAACGCGCTTGAGCAGTTGGGATATCAGGCGGAAAGCGGAGTTTGGCGCGACTTCTACCTCACCGGGGCAAAGGAACTGAGGGAGGGTGTTGTGAAATTGCCGGGGACAAATTCTCCGCCCGATGTGCTCAGGGCGATGCCGCTTGACATGATATTTGATTACATGGCGCTGCGGCTTAACGGCCCCAAGGCGGACGGGAAGAAGATAAGCGTCAACTGGAACTTCACGGACACGGGCGAGAAATACCTGCTCACCCTTGAGGACAGCGTGCTCATCCATTTCGCGGGCAGGCAGTCAAACAGCGCTGACGCTACGATAACGCTGAAGCGCGCCACGCTAAACGAGGTCTTCTCGGGTCAGGCGAAGCTGGCGGGCAAGCTGGCCTCCGGGGAGATCAAGATAAAGGGAAGCAAACTCAAGGTCATCAAGTTGATGTCGATGCTCGACACATTCGATCCCAATTTCAAGATAATGGAGCGGTAAGCGCGTTTAAAGATGTGAGAACACTTTCCGGGATCCATGTAATAGCAAAGCCGATAGGCGCAGTTTGTAACATTAACTGCGCCTATTGTTTTTATCTGGAGAAAAGGGGTCTCTTCCCTAAAAATGAGGACTTCCGCATGTCAGACGATGTCCTCTCCGCGTTCATCCGCCAGTACATCGAGGCGCAGCCTTTCCCGGAGGTGGAGTTCGTCTGGCAGGGCGGGGAACCAACGCTTCTCGGGATCGATTTCTTCCGCAGAATGATCAAACTTCAAAAAGAGCACAAAAGGGATAAGAAGGTCCGCAATTGTCTTCAGACAAACGGGGTGCTTCTCAACGACGAATGGTGCGAATTCCTGAAGAAGCATGATTTTCTCGTGGGCATAAGCCTCGACGGCCCGAAGGAAGTACACGATATCTATCGGAAAGACAGTACGGGCAAAGGGACTTTTGATAAAGCCGTTAGAGGACTTCGCCTCCTTAAAAAACACGGGGTCGAGTTCAATGTCCTTGCAAGTGTTGCGAAGGAGACCGCGAAGGCGCCACTTGACATTTATCATTTCCTAAAGGACGAGGGCGTTAAGTTCATCCAATTCACCCCCGTTGTCGAGAGGGAGGCCGGATCGGATAAGATATCTTCCTTCACTGTAGGCCCCGAGATGTGGGGCGATTTTCTGATACGGATCTTTGATGAATGGGTCAGAAATGACGTGGGAAAAACCTTTGTGATGAACTTTGAATGGGCGCTGAACGCCTGGGTGAAAAACGCTTCGCCCGTGTGCATCTTTTCCGAGAATTGCGGCAGGTCGCTTGTCATTGAGCACAACGGCGATGTTTACTCCTGCGACCATTTCGTTCACCCAAAATATCTTTTGGGCAATGTCCTAAAGAGCCCGCTTAAAGACCTTGTCGAGATCCCCGCACAAAAAGTTTTCGGGGAGGCAAAATCAAAGACGCTGCCGGATCCCTGCAAGAAGTGCGCGTTCCTTTTCGCATGCCGGGGGGAATGCCCGAAACGCCGCTTCGTCAAAGGGCTTAATTATCTCTGCCCGGGGTACAAGAGATATTTTCAGCACATTGACAGATACATGAGAACGATGGCTCAATTGCTCTCATACGACCGCCCCGTTTCTGATATAATGAAAGCCTCTAATGGCCCTCCGATCATTAATCTTGACAAAAAAGGGTGAGGGAAATGTCAAAGTTTGAAATGGAAAAGGATCCGGTTAAATTACTTAAAAAGGTTCTGGGGGTTGCTTTTCTCACCGGCGTGCTTGTCACTGCCACATTTGCCACAAAAGGGACATTGAGCCAGAGCCCCAAGAAGCCGCGGCCGAACATCATATTGATCCTCACCGACAACCAGTCTTACGGAATGGCTGCGTGCTACGGGAACAAGGCATTCATAACGCCGAACATGGACCGCCTGGCCTCGGAGGGCATACAATTCAATTATTGTTTTTCGACCCACGGGATGAGCTCGCCTACGCGCGCCTCTATACTCACCGGCCTCATCCCTTCCCAGCACGGCGTTCATTTCGCGCTCTACGATGAGGAGGACCAGATCGACAAATGGCCCAAGGACTGGTGCGCCATTGAGGAGTTCCGCAACCTCCCCCAGACGCTTCATGAGGCGGGCTACACCACCACGCTGATCGGCAAGTACCACCTGGGCCTGCCGTGGAAGCCCCAGCTCAATTTCGACCACTGGGTCACCTTCCCGACCGGACATACCACATCATTCTATAACAATGAGATCATCGATAACGGCAAGCGTTATCGCTATCCCGGGCATCTGACAGACTTCTGGACAAAGAAAGCGATAGAATATATCAGGGCGCAAAAGAAAAGCAGCAAGCCCTTCTTCCTGTACCTAACATATAACGGCCCCTACGCCATTCCTCCGGCGATCCTTCTTGACCCGCCGAACGAATACGACAAACTATACGTTGGCAAGGAGGAACAGATCTCGCCGCGGGAGCCGATCCACGAATATCTCCTGACGGCCATGGGAGAATATCCTCCGACAAATTTCTTCGTGAAAAGGGAACATCCTCAGTTGTGGCAGTTGCCCTGGGGCGCGGCCATGGCGCTCAACAATAAATACGCGATCAGGCGCACCGCCGCTGAGGTGACCAAGGTCGACGAGGGGATGGGAAAAGTGCTCAAGGCCCTCAAGGAAGCGGGGCTGGATGAAAATACCCTCGTCATTTGGAGTTCGGACCAGGGGGTGGCCTATGGCCAGAACGGGCTCTGGTGCCAGGCCTTTATCACCGATCCGTCTAACCTCTACGATTTTCAGGTGAGGGTGCCGCTTGTCTTCAGGCAGACGGGCAAGATCAAACCCGGCCTGCGATCGGACCTCCTTGTCTCGGAGTACGACTTCTTCCCCACCCTGCTTGATTACATCGGCCTTGGCGACATAAAGATCGACAGTACTCCCGGAAAGAGCTACGCGCCGCTCCTTATGGGCCGCAAGCTGAACTGGGAAGGCCGCGACGCGGTCTTCTTTGAGGAGGAGCAGTCGCGCGCGGTGCGCACCGATAAGTGGATGTACTGCAAGCGTTACCCGGGAATGGGGCCGGAGGAGCTCTACGACATGACAAAAGACCCCAAGCAGAAAAAGAACCTGGCCAAAGACCCTAAATACGCGAAAGTTAAGAAGGAGCTTGAGGAAAAGCTGGACAGCTTCTTTGCCGAATATGCTAACCCCAAATACGATCTGTGGAAGGGCGGGACCGTAAAATCGAACACCGGTTATCCCAAGTGGTACCTGCTCTGGCCGCACTGGGGCGCCGAGGTCAAGAAGATAGGCATGCCGTTCACCGGCCTAACTGATTAATTTTTTTGATATGACCGCTATGTAGACGGCCGCTATGCCGACAAGCACATAGACCCCTCTCGTGACCATGGTCATGGGGCCGAACAAAAGGAACACGAGGTCAAACCTTAAGAGCCCGACCATTCCCCAATTAAGCCCTCCGATGATGACGAGCACAAGCGCCGCCCAATTAAGGATCCTCAATTTGCCCTCACCTCTCTTTTACAGGTATTCTTGCACTTGTTGTTTTGGCTGTCAACGTTATGATGGAGGGGCGCTTCCCCGGCCGCAGTTGACTTGACCATGCGAGGCTGTATAATTCTTCCATGAAGAAACTCGCGGCTTTTCTTGTCCTCTTCATCTTCCTTTGCGGCTGTGACGGGCAGGAGCTCAAGTTCAAGACATTTGAGCCGACTTCCCTGTCGCCCGACATGAAGGTCTTTCAAAAGGATAACCTGACGTATGTGGAGTACCAAAGCAAAAAATACAAGGTTACCGTTTCGCTTTTTGAATATCAGAACTTCTTCATAGCACCCGTTGAGATCGATAACCTCACGAATTCCGATATCGCGACCCGGGAATATTCCATCGGGCTTTTCGACGGAAGGGATTACCTCCCCATTAAGATGCTGCCCATCGAGAACTTAAGGTCGATCCAGGCAGGGCTTAACGGCGGCTCTCCGGCCTTCAGTTACGATTCCCCCGAGAAGGCCCTGCAAACAGCCGTGGCCTCAATACTGGAGAAGGTCCAGCCCTCGTCAAAAAAAGCGGCTGCCGAGGGGCTTGAGAGGCTGATCGGGGAATACTACGCGTTCCGCCCTGTCTACGCCAATGAAACCCGCAAGGGATTGCTCGCCTTCCTGCTCGATTTCCCTCTGGAATATCCGTTGAGCGTTATCGTCAAACTGAAGGGTGAAAGGATCGATTTCCATTTCATGCCTTCAACGGAGGGGGTCCCGATAGACTGACAGGCCTCAGATGCGCGCAGCCTAAATTATCCCCTGCAGGTCCCTTGTGACCTCGTTCCAATATTTCTTGGTCCCGGCTTCGGGGAAATGGTTGTGGAAATCGGGCTCGCCGGACTGCATCGCAAGCCAGTAGACAAAGTGGATGATGCGCATTCCCCTCAATATCGGAACAAGGTCTAGGGACTTCTTGTCAAACCGCCTAAAAGTTTCATAGCTGTCTAACAGCAAGCCCAATTCCCTCTTGCAGTTCTCCGGCTTATCGGGGAGAAGCATCCAGATGTCCTGCACGGGCGGCCCGAGGGCGATGTCGTCAAAGTCGATGAAATATATCCCTTCGCCGGGACGGTGGATGAGGTTGCCCTTGTGAAGGTCCCCGTGAAGAAGAATGAATTCCTGTTTGCCAAACAACGGCTCCGCCTTTTTTATGAACGCCTCCGCTGCATCGAAGAAGGCCTTTTTGAAATCCGGCAGGACGTAATCGGTCTTTGCCAGGCCCTCAAGGTGATGTTTTGTCGCGGACGTTGGCCTCCAGGTTATCCTTTTTGAGCGCTTGTGTTTTTCGCCCACAAGGTGAAGCCTCGCTATCAGCCGCCCCAATATTTTCCAGGTCTCTTCATCGAATTCGTCCATTGCCCTCCCTCCCCTCTTCGGGAAAAGGGCAAAGGGAATGTCCTTGAAGGTAAAAAGAGTTCTGCCTTTGACCTTAAGGGGCGCGATGACGGGATTTTCTTTTGCGGAAAGCTCCTCGAGGAATTTATGCTCCTCAATTATCATCTCGGAGCTCCAGCGGTGTGGCCTGTAGAACTTAACTATCACCCTCTCGGCGGGATCGTGTTTCTCCAATTCATAGACGCGGTTGACGTAGCTGTTGCGCTTGAGAAGGAGGTTGCTCAGCCTTTCTCCGAGGGCACCCTCCACAGCCTTAAAGATGTTGTCGGGTTCTAGCTCATGCCAGATCGTTTTGTCCATGGTCAAATAATAGCAGATTAACGGCCGGCTTAAAACAGCGCAAGGCTTACGCCTTTGAGCTTTTTATTATATAATCCTGTTATGAGGAACATCTTCGCGGACCTAAGATCGGCGTTCCTTGGAGAAAATGGCACGCTGACCGCCTTCCTGTTCCATACTTTGCACAAAAGCAAGGGCGAGGTCGATTCAAACCTCTTTTTCCCGCAACAGCCGGTGCTTGTTGAGCATTTTCGGCGATTCATTGAGTATTTTTTGCGCGCCGGCTGCACTTTCGTCTCTCCGGAAATGATCCTCGCGGGCCTTCCTCAAAAAGGGGAATATGCTCTCATAACTTTTGACGACGGTTATTTTAACAATACAAATGCCCTGCCCCTCCTCAAGGAGTACCGCGTCCCCGCCGTTTTCTTCATAACGGTGAGCAACGTGAAAGAGACCAAGGCCTTCTGGTGGGATGTGATCTACAGGGAAAGGATGAGACAGGGCCTCGAAAAACGCGCGATCGCTTCCGAAATGAGATCGATGAACAATAAAACGGGGGAAGAAATAGACCGATACGTCATCGATAGCTTTGGGGAGAGGACGCTTAAGCCCGTGGGAGACCTCGACCGGCCGCTGACGGCCTCCGAACTGAAAGCTTTTTCACAAGAGAGGTACGTTCGCATAGGACATCACTGTATTGACCATGCTTGTCTTACCAATTACTCTTCCGACGGCGCGAGAAGGCAGATAGAAGGAGCGCAGAAGGAATTGACCGCGATGACAGGCATTTCCCCCGTTGCAATATCTTACCCGCACGGGCAGTTCTCGGATGAGGTGATAAAAATCTCGGCGGACTGCGGGCTAAAGATAGGCCTTACGACAAAAGAGGGAAAGAACCTTGTCCCGTTCAAAGATCCGTTAAGGCTGAGGAGATTTCCCGTGCCGCCAGACATCGACCTTAAAAAGCGATTCCCATAAGCTCCTTTTGCTCTAAATGTCCAATTCCATCGCCGGCTCTTTTTCTCTGGTCCTCGGCTCCTTGTCCGATCTCTTCTCGACAAAACCGTGTCTCTTTAGATGCCAGAACCATTTTACGGACGAATCAATAACGATGATCAGCACCAGGATGAGCATCGCCGCGGAAAGGAAGGCGTTGAGATTGCCGTTGAACGTTCGCTGGGGAAGATAGTTGTTGAATATGTTCTGGGCGCCGGCGGTAACGGTGGTCGCGAGCATGAAAAGCATGGGGACAAACGTCACCAACGCGTAACGTTTATCCTTGTTCGCGTTCATGATGACCGTTGTGCCGATGACAAGCGCCGCGGTCGCCAAGAGCTGGTTCGCCACACCGAACATCGGCCAGATCGTGGCTATGTCGCCGTTGTAAACAAGATAGCCCCAGGAAAAGACAACTAAGGCGCTTGTGATGATGATCCCGGGGATCCATTTTGTGTCCGCAAAAGGCTTTATGACCTTCCCCGCCACTTCCTGGGTGATGTACCTAGCTACCCTCGTCCCCGCGTCGATGGTCGTAAGTATGAACAGCGCCTCGAACATTATCGCAAAGTGGTACCAGTAGCCCATAAGATTTTTCATTCCGGGGATCCCGGAGAATATCTGCGCCATGCCGACGGCGAGCGACACCGCCCCGCCCGGCCGCCCCGTCACGTTCTCCTGCACCATTTTTGAAAGGACGGGAAGGTTGACCGGGGTAAGCCCAAGTTTGGCAAAGACAGGGGGCGCGCAGTTTATCGCGAAATAGTCGGCGGGGATAAGCACCGTTGCCGCAATAAGGGCCATCATTGCGACAAAGCCTTCAACAAGCATCGCCCCGTAGCCTATCATCCTGATTTCTCTTTCGTTTGAGACCATCTTGGGCGTTGTCCCCGAAGAGATGAGCGAATGGAACCCGGATATCGCCCCGCACGCGATCGTTATGCAGACGAACGGCCAGACTTTCCCGGGAATGATCGGGCCGCCGCCGTGGATAAAGGGCGTGATCGCGGGCATTTTAATGATCGGGTGAACGAAGAAAATTCCGATGGCAAGGAGCGCCACCGTGCCGATCTTAAGATATGAGCTCAGGTAATCCCTCGGAGCAAGGAGAAGCCACACAGGAAGGACCGAGGCCGCAAAACCATAGAGCGGAAGCAGTATTGCCAATTGCTGTTTTGTGAACGTGAAAGCAAATGCGGCCCCGGAATGCTGGACGAAATATCCGAAGAAAACCCCCGACAGAAGAAGAACGGTCCCTATGACGGAGGCCTCCAGTATCCTGCCCTTCCTCAACACATACATGTAGAGCCCCACAAATATCGCCGCGGGAATACTTACCGCAATTGCAAATGTCCCCCAGGCGCTTTCTGAAAGCGCGTTGACCACAACAATCGAAAGCCCGGCAAGCGCCGTAATTATTATGAAGAGGACCGCGATCGCCGTCGCAACGCCTGTCGTTAAGCCGATGTAGTCCCTCGCTATCTTGTGAAGGGACAATCCGTTATGACGGACGGAAGCAAAAAGGATGACATAGTCGTGAACGGCACCGGCTGCAACGGCGCCGATTATTATCCAGAGCGCTCCGGGAAGAAAACCGAACTGCGCCGCCAGGACCGGCCCGATGAGGGGCCCCGCCCCCGCAATTGCCGCAAAGTGGTGGCCAAAGACCACCCATTTGTTGGTCGGGTGGTAGTCGTGCCCGTCGTTGAGTCTTTTCGCTGGGGTTTCCCTTTCCGGGTCAAGAGCAAGGACCTTGGCCGACAGAAAAGCCGAATAGTATCGGTACGCCAGCGCGAAAACGCAGAGAGCGATGATAAGCGGTATTACGGCGTTTATAAATGATCACTCCTTTTCGGGGAATTGTATTACTTTTTTGGAGGGGTTGCAAATTTTAAAAAATCTCCCAACTTACTTTACTCTCCCGTATAAAGTGCTATAATATTCCCGCTTTAAAGCGACCAAAGTTTTGGGATGACCCCCATCCCTGCTTTGGTTTTTTACTTTAAGAAGGAGGCTATCATGGAACACAAATTACCGCCCCTCCCCTATTCAAAGGACGCTCTTGCTCCAAATATCTCCGCCGAGACGTTTGAATACCACTATGGCAAGCACCACAATGCTTATGTGACAAACCTTAACAAACTCATCAAGGGCACCGAATTCGAGAACATGTCCCTGGATGATATCATCAAGAAAGCCTCCGGAGGAGTTTTCAACAACGCCGCCCAGCACTTCAACCATTCTTTCTACTGGAATTGCCTCTCGCCGAAAGGCGGAGGGGAGCCCAAAGGAAAGCTGGCCGAAGCGATCAATAAAACATTCGGTTCTTTCCAGGCTTTCAAGGAGAAGTTCACGAACACCGCGGTAACGACTTTCGGCTCCGGCTGGGCGTGGCTTATTAAAAATGCCGACGGCAGCCTGTCGATAGAATCAACAAGCAACGCCGGCTGCCCTGTCAAGGACGGCAAGAAGCCGCTTTTAACCTGCGATGTCTGGGAGCACGCCTATTACATTGATTACCGCAACAACAGGGCGGGCTACGTGGAGAACTTCTGGAAGATAGTGAACTGGGAGTTCGTTGCAGAGAACCTCAAATAGAAAATATCTCCTGAAATCCTCTCCATAAACTGACGATAAAAACGCATGGGGAATTCTGCGTTGCTGAAAGGCGTTTATCGTCAATATCAAACCCGTCTTGCGCCCCGCTTAAAGACGGCGGGCTTGCTCGCAAGGAAAGGCAGATATCTGCTCGGAACCGACGTGAGGTTCCTTGGCGAGATAAAAACCCGCTACGGCGGTTCTCTCATCGACAATATCTCCGAGAGGGAGCGCGTTTTCATAGAGTTGAAACAAAAAGTGGACTTGATGCCGACCGGGAGCACGGTGGAATCCGCTTTTCTTCTCGTTGAGGGTCTCAGGATCTATGGTTTGGAAGAATTTGGCCCCGTTTGCGATAAGGCCAACAAAGCTATTTACTACCTGCAAAGATTCACCCCTTTTGAGATCCGAAACCTCTACAGGGCTTTCACGCAAGTTATTTCTCAAAAGGATCTTGGTTGGCCCATCAAAAGAATAAACAGGCATGCAAAGGACCAGGTGATCGAGGAATTAATAAAATTCGAGAAGGATGTTCAGGCCATCACGAATTTTGGTGAAAAGGAGCTTATCTCAAAGGAAATAGAAGATCTCTTAAGGAACATGGTTGGGGCATCGATCAATTCCGCTTCCGGCATCGTAAATTACCTTGACGATATGGCGATCGGCTCCCGCCTTAATGACATTCTTGGGCATGAAGCGGGACATGTCATCTATGATAGGTGCAAGATCTCCTGGAAGGGTTTTTCTCCGCTTTCCCCATGGCACATGGAATCAACAAAAGGGGATCGGGACGAGGAGGACTTTTGTGATAACTTTTCGCTTTACTTGAACGGCTTTGCGTTATTCTATCTTCTCTCCAAGACAAGCAGGGAATGGTCGAGGAAATTCGAGATCATGCAAAGCATTGCTAGACCAAGGTCGTTTCTTCCAAATTACACCGCATTTTGGACGCTCTTCTCTTGCCGGATCCTACCGGCCCTCACGCCATACCTCTCGGAAATGTTCAAAATGATGAACGGCAACGCCGGCAAAGTCTCCGCCGACCCCATCCGCGAACGCCACATAAAATTCCTCACAAATGATAGGGACGTGAAAAAACAGATCGACACAGATCTTCACAGAAGGACTCTCGCTGTTCTGGTTGATTCCGGCCTTCTTGGGAAACCCCTTGAGATGCGCTACAAAGGCAAACAACTCGAAGAATATGTTCTCAATCCCGCTTTCGCCGACCTTATTAAACTTCTGGGGCACATACCGAAGCCGGTCCAAAAAGCGCTAGACGCAAATGAAGGCCCTTTCGTCACAATGTACTTACAGCCGAGCGCCGAGATGACATGCACCGGGACGGTGAGGATCGCGACCGCGGACGGCTTCTTCATAGAACCCGTCTTTAAAGATGCAGACCCCGATTTCAGGGCAGCAATGTCGGTCTCAAAGTACGATTCTGTATTACCGTTATCAGAAAGAGCGATTAGATCGTCAATTGAGGCGGATAAACTACCAAGGGCAGAAAGAGCGGAATATTATATCCCCTTCGAGGACCGGTTCGGGATCACTTTGGTGGATACGGAACACCGGGCATTTTCAAAGGACCAGTTGAGCAACCTGTCAAAGACACTGGAGAAAATCCCTCCGCACCTGATCAAGGGCTTGAAGATTGCAAGGATCCATTCGATAGACGAGATATTCGACGGCTCTCAGTTTGCCCGCGGGACTTTCCATATAAACGACATATCCGCAGTGTACCTGAGCAATCCGAGATACTTTCTGTATTTTTCTTCCCTTCCGCTATCCGGTCAGATATTCCTCGATCTTCAAGAAAAAAGAAATGAGGCCCTCACTAAGTTCTTGGATTCGGGCGGATGGAGAAGTGCTACGGACGAGCCGGAAGACCGTTTTCTGCCTTTGGGGCGAAAGAGCATCGCTTCGGATTTCTCCTCGTTCTTTTATTTTTCAATTGCCCTGCCCGACATCATGAGCGAGATCGCCGGCAGAAACCCTGAGATCGCGAGGCGACTTGAGCTTTTCAGAGAGATCCTGAAATCCCCCCCAAGATCCTCCGATAATCCCCTGAAGGAAGGATGACAATGCTTTCAACACAAACAATGGGCGAGAAACGATTCCGGGTCAACCGCGCCGCGACCTCGATCCACCAGTGGAAGATGGAAAACCCATCCGATGCCGGTTGCCTAGTGACGGCCATGTCACAACTCAATGTCCGCGGGATGTCCAATTGGCCGGAGAACAAGTTCCTTGCGTGGAGAACAGGCCTCAGCCCCGCAAGAATGTTCGCAAAGTTCCGGGCGCCATTCACAAAAGGGCTTAAAATATTGAGTGGGGAAGGGAACCCCAACGCGGCCAAATTGCTTGGCATGATAAAAAAGCCCTATGATTACAAAACGGTCGAGCTGCCGCGGACCAAAGTTCATTTCGAGGCCGTACTCCAGATCAAGGGAAAAGATGTTGAGATAGACGGATTCTCCCTTTTTCCATCCATGCTGACCCTGCGAGACGAACCACACCGGCTCACGGTTGCGCGCGTCTGCCGGTTCGACAGCACCTCCGATATGAAACCGGGCTCGATCATAAGCGTTTGGAGAAGCCACGTCCCGCGCACCAACTTTCAGGACGGAAGGATGCTTGCCTTGGGCCACAGGGCGATCGCTGAAACAAGTTTAAGGCAGGCGTTAAGAGCAAAGCCTAAGGAGGTCGCCCTTATTGACACCTCAGAATTTGTCGTGCGCGAGCGGCCCGTGGAAGACGTGCTCTTTGAGGCGAGGATGCGCTCAGGGGTAGAAACACTTTCGGCGCTTCAGTTCGTTTTTGAGAAGAAACCCGCGGATGACCCGCCAAGAAGAATGGCCTATTCGATCACCTAGCTCGTTTTAAATTCAACGCCCATCTCTTCTTCAAAACCTGTTTTAATGGCTTCCACCAATTCATAGAATTTAGGGACTCTTCCTGTCTGTCCCCTGATATCCGTGACGTTTTCGGAAAAATCTTTCATCGGGAAAGGTTTTTTGAGGACTTTGGACAGTTCGGCGGAAATGTTCTCGGTGAATATCGACCCCTGCTGAAGGACGATCCCCCTCCCCTTCCTCTGCGCAAGCCCCATGATCTTTTTGCCGCCAACTACTATCTCATGCGTCGAGGGATAAGAAAAACAATAACAGCTCTCTCCTTCTTTTTTGCCCCCGCTCGTTTGTGTCCTTATGCCGAGCACGGAAAATGCCCTAACGAGGGCTCTTGATGTTTCATCGAGGGTCTTTCGGGGCGGTTCATCTTTCCGCATGGCCAGGCCAAAAGCGACTTCGGTCGCGGAATGGAAAAGAATGCCCCCTCCCGTGGGACGGACCGCGGCATCAATCCCCGACTTTTCGCAAAACTCAAGATCGATCTCATCTTCCAATTTTTGAGAATAGCCCAGCGTGATCGAGGGCCGCGACCATGAATAGATCCTTAGCGCGGGTTTGAATTCGCTTTTTTCAAATTCCCTGAACAGGGCGGCATCCCGCCCCATGCTTTCTTCGGCCGATATGCGCGGGGTTATCTCAAGGGTCCATTTATCTTTGTTTTCCATAGTCCGCCTTGCCCATCGCAGGGATTATATCTCTTCCACTGTATTGAGGCAAAGGCAAAAACGCGGTCTTGCTTTCTTTGATAAAAAAGATATACTTTTAAACAATTAAGGATAAGGGAGGTATGATTTTATGAACAGATCGTTGATCGTTGCCCTGCTCGTTATTTTGGCTTTCGCGTCTTCCGCTTCCGCAGTAAATTTGTATCGCAATGTCTCTCACGCAGTGGGATATCTTTCCGAAGACCTCATAATGTCCGAACCTCTGCCTCAGGGAAAGGCGTGCCTGTCGGGCAACATCGAATATTACATGCCTTCTGATGTGATGATCAATGTATCTCATCCGAAATGGGAATCCTTAAACGACGGCGGGGTTGATGCCGTTTCATTGACGGTAATCCCGATCAAGGTGGCTTACGGGATCACCGACGCCCTTTCGGTCCGCTTAACGATCCCGTATATCTCGGAATCATATAAACCGGAGCTTTACGACGCCTCAAGCGCCACCGGCATCGGGGACGCCAGGCTTGAAGGGATCTACCTTTTCATGAAAGAGACCGAGAGTTTTCCATCAATTGCCGGCAGCCTGGGAATAAAACTCGCTACCGGAAAGTACAAGGACCTTAAAGACACGGAACTTGCTCTTGGCACAGGCGGCACGGACATCTACGCCTCCGCGATATTCGGCAAAAAGCTCGGCCCTGTGAACGGAAAGGCGCTTATCGGTTATATGCTCACCGGAAGGATGGTGGATTATCTGGGCTCGGGATTGACGATCGATCCGGCCGACCCCATCATCTTCTCTGTCGCCTGCATCTACCCCGCGACCGCGGACATCAACATCGGCGGCGAGCTCTGGGGAAGGTCGGGAGGAAAGGACCTTTGGACCAACGGCGATTCAATAATGGTAGAGGATAGCGAAGGAACGGTCATTTGGCTTTCCCCGTTCGTCAATTATCAGGTCTCCCCCGCATTGGGCCTGCGCGGGGTAATAGATTACCCGCTCTCCGTTCCTGCGACAAACAGCATGCTCGGCGGCGGCGAGAACCTGATGAAGGGATTGAACATCACTATCGGCGCGAACTGGATTATTTGAGCGCCACAAAGAACAGTATCGCCACAAAGTGGCACGCCGCGCCAAAAAGCACAAAAATATGCCAGAGCTCATGGTAGCCGAACTTTTCATGGACGTTGGGTTTTCTTACTGTGTAGATCGCCCCGCCGATCGAATAGATGATGCCCCCAGCAAAAAGCCACCAAATGCCTGCCGCCGGAAGGCTTATGATCAACGGCTTAAGGCCTACGACGACAAGCCAGCCCATCAGTATATATATTGACGTTGTTATCCATCGCGGAACATCAATTACAATGGACTGAACGATCACCCCGCAAAGGGCAAATCCCCATATCACGCCAAAAAGCGACCATCCCCAGGGACCGCGCAAAGTATTAAGGCAGAAGGGCGTGTAGGTGCCGGCAATTAAAAGGTAAATGGCAAGGTGATCGAGTTTCCTGAACAACTGATATTTGCCTCCCGCTCCCTTGGGGACCCAGTGATATATCGTGCCGAAGGTGAAAAGAAGAAAAAGTGTTGCGCCGTAAATCGAAAAAGAAACGATCTTCCATGGGTTTGGCGAGCCCACGACGATCAGAATGATGGTCGCGGGGATGGAAAGCACTGCTCCTACGACCTGCAGGTGTCCGGCGAGAGATTCTTTGAGCTTCATGGAGGATTTATACTATATGGCGTGAATAATATCAAGGCGCTGTAAGATTTCTCTTGACGATACTCCTGCAAAGAGTATAATTCCCACAGAAAAGGAGGATATATGAAAAAAGCGTTATTGATTGCCTGTGTACTTTCGTTGGTCGTCGGCCCAGTATCTTTTGCCGCGCCTTCTATTCCGCACCCGACCGTGCTCCATTCCACCGGCGCCATTTCCGACGGTTCGATAATGTCCCAGCCCCTGCCGGCGGGCAAGATGTGCCTCTCGGGCAACATCGAGTATTATTCGCCGACCGAACTCGTGGACAACAGCTCCGGAGACCCGGAATGGGCCTCTTTGTCCGACATGAACATTGATTCCCTTTCCGAGATGGTTCTCCCCATAAGGTTCGCCTACGGCATCACGGACAACCTGTCGGTGAGGGCGACCCTGCCTTACGTTTCGTTGAGTCTGAAAGGTGACATTGGTGACTTTTCGGGAAGCGGCATAGGCGACGCTAGGGTTGAGGGCATCTACCAGTTCATGAATGAGACTGACAACATGCCATCCCTTGCGGGAAACCTCAGCATCAAGCTTGCGACCGGCAAATATAAAGACCTCAAAGATGATGAGATCGCGATAGGAACGGGCGGAACGGACGTTATCGCCTCCGTCTTTGCCTCAAAAAAGATGGGCCCTGTGGTGGGCAAGGCGATGCTCGGCTATGAGGTCACCGGAAAGATGACGGATTTTTCGGATTCCCTCTGGGAGTTCGATCCCTCCGATCCCGTGCTCCTGTCGCTTTCCTGCCTCTATCCGGTAAGCGCTGATCTTGAGATAGGCGGAGAGCTATGGGGAAGCTTCCTCGGACCTGACATCGCTACGCTCGGTTCGGACTCTAATGTCGTCGAGAACAGCAACGGCACAGTGATGTGGCTCTCCCCCTGGGTGAGCTACAAGGTCTCCCCGGCGGTGAGCGTTAAGGGAGTTATCGATTATCCTATATCCGTTCAGGCAACGAACAGCTTTGTGAACGGCGGAGAAAATCAGACCAAGGGCCTTAACCTCAACGTAGGAGTGAGCTGGACGATATAGTTTAGTTTCGGTTCCAAACAAAAGGCCGACGGGACAACCTGTCGGCCTTTTTGTTTCCCCCCACCC
>Ga0315282_10007029_pt1 | contig 18631 bp, 20 predicted proteins | sample YL17G07_20_MG_FD_203693 | JGI IMG/M metagenome (GOLD analysis project Ga0315282, IMG submission 203693) | Sediment microbial communities from Yellowstone Lake, YNP, Wyoming, USA - YL17G07_20 | ecosystem: Environmental > Aquatic > Freshwater > Lake > Sediment | place: USA: Wyoming | collected...
AAGCGCTGGGTTACCTAACACCATTTCAATTTCTAGAGCAGTGGAAACAAAAACAAAGAAGGGAGGTCATGTGTCACTAATGTACTGGACGAGTACACCATTCCGGTCGTTTTAAGAGAACCGGGCACTGGCTAAACACTATCAGTTCGTTCCCTTGACTTTTGCTCTCGCTTTTTTTATACTAGCGGTTCTTAGTTTGTTTGGGTGAGGTTGGCTGGAGAGTTCTATTTAATTGCCCGAGTAGCGCAATGGTAGCGCAACCGACTTGTAATCGGTAGGTTAGTGGGTTCGACTCCCCTCTCGGGCTTTGACTTTAGGTCTGGGCGGGGAGGGGTGCCGGAGTGGACAATCGGAGCAGACTGTAAATCTGCCGCCTGAAGGCTACGTAGGTTCGAATCCTACCCCCTCCACCATTCTCGGATAGTTTGCGCCTTTATTAAAATAGTGTATAATTTAAGGCTATACTGTATAATGTCGGGAAGTTTGCCCACATAGCTCAGCAGGTAGAGCACGTTCTTGGTAAGAACGGGGTCACCAGTTCGAATCTGGTTGTGGGCTGTGTAAAGTAAGGAGGTTTTGTAAAATGGCAAAGAAGGTCTTTCAACGAACTAAACCCCATCTCAATGTGGGGACGATAGGCCACGTTGACCACGGGAAGACGACTTTGACTTCGGCGATTACCTTATGTCTTTCTAAAGCAGGTGAAACTACATTTCGGTCTTTCGATTCGATAGATAATGCCCCTGAGGAGAAGGCACGTGGCTTGACAATTGCCATTGCGCATATTGAATATGAGACTGCAAAACGGCATTATGCTCACGTGGACTGTCCGGGACATGCCGACTATATCAAGAATATGATAACTGGTGCGGCCCAGATGGATGGTGCCATACTGGTGGTCAGCGCTCCGGATGGTCCAATGCCTCAGACTAGGGAACACATCCTTCTGGCTCGCCAGGTGGAAGTGCCCAGCATACTGGTGGCATTGAACAAGATAGATATGATGGAAGACCCGGAACTGCTGGAGCTTGTCGAACTTGAAGTCAGAGACCTACTTACGAAGTATAAATTTCCAGGAGATAAAACTCCTATCATTCGGGTAAGTGCACTTAAGGCGCTGGAATGCGGCTGTGGTAAGAGAGACTGCGAGTGGTGTGGCAAAATCCTGCAGTTGACGGATGCTATTGATGAATGGGTGCCACTTCCGGTCAGACCTAAGGACAAGCCCTTCTTGATGCCGATAGAGGACGTTTTTGGCATCAAGGGGCGTGGCACTGTAGCCACGGGCAGGGTGGAACGAGGTGTGGTTAAGACGGGAGACGAGATCGAGATTATAGGCATAAAAGATACACGTAAAACTGTGGTAACCGGGGTGGAGATGTTCCACAAGACCCTGGAGATAGGGGAGCCGGGAGATGCTGTCGGCTGCTTGCTCAGGGGCATAGAGCGTGAGGATATAGAACGAGGACAGGTTTTGGCAGCGCCGGGCTCTATTACACCTCATACCCACTTCGAGGCTCAAGTTTACGTGTTATCGAAGGAAGAAGGCGGTCGGCACACTCCGTTCTTTAACGGCTATAAGCCTCAGTTCTACATCAGGACGCTGGACATTACCGGAGTTGCGGAATTACCCAAGGGGGTGGAGATGGTCATGCCCGGCGACGACATAAAGATGACCATAAAGCTCATTTACCCGGTAGCCTTGGAAACGGGGCTGCGTTTTGCTATCAGAGAGGGAGGTAAGACGGTCGGAGCTGGAGTCATCGGTAAAATCCTTGAATAAACATGGCTAAGAAAGGTGAGTTGCGTGGTGTCATTCATCTGGCGTGTACTCAGTGCCAGGAGAGAACGTATACCACGGATAAGAATAAAACTAATGACTCTCAGCGATTGGAACTGAGGAAATATTGCCCTCGCTGCCGTACCCATACGCTCCACCGGGAGACTAAGTAATCTTTGACCAAGAAGAGTCAGCCTCAAATTGTCACCAAGAAAAGGTCTCGTTTTGCTTTCATTGGCGACATCATAGGCGAGTTGCGGAAGGTAACCTGGCCGTCAAGGCGGGATACCGTGCGCCTGACAATCATGGTTATCATTGTGTGTGCTGTGGTAGGGCTCTTTTTGGGGGCGCTTGATTATGGCTTTGCTGAATTGGTTGCTAAACTGCTTTTAGGTAAGGGTTAGACTTGTGAAGAACGGTGACAAGCGTTGGTATATTGTGCATACTTACTCTGGTTACGAGGACCGGGTGAGGAGAGCTCTGGAGCAGCGGATTAAATTTATGGATGCTGAAAAAAAGATATTCCGGATAGTAATACCTACTGAAGAAGAAATCGAGATCAGGGGTGGGCAGCGACGAACTGTGACCAAGAAGGTCTTTCCTGGTTATGTTCTGGTTCAGATGCAGATGGATGATGACAGTTGGAATGTAGTGCGCAATACGCCTGGTATAACTGGCTTTGTCGGCAGCGGCAACAAACCGGCTGCATTAGCTGAAGGAGAGGTGAACACCATTCTGAAGCAGATGACAGAGGGTGCACCTCAGGTTAAGGTTGGCTTTAGAAAGGGTGAAAGCGTTCGAGTAGTGGATGGTCCTTTTACTGACTTCGTTGGGGTGGTCGATGAAATAAACGTCGCCAAGGGAAAAGTGAAAGTGATGCTGACGCTTTTCGGGCGAGAGACGTCTGTGGAACTCGACTTTTTACAGGTGCAGAAGTTGTAAATGGCGAAAAAAATTAAAGCTATCATAAAACTGCAGATTGAAGCGGGTAAAGCTACTCCGGCTCCGCCGGTAGGGCCGGCTCTGGGACAGCACGGAGTCAATATTATGGCTTTCTGTAAGGACTATAATGAGCAGACTAGCTCACAGGCAGGCTCTATTGTCCCGGTGGAGATAACTGTGTATGAAGACAGGTCATTCACTTTTATCACTAAAACGCCGCCGGCATCCGACCTGCTGAAACGGGCTTTGAGTGTCGAGAAAGGTAGCGGCACTGCAGGTCAGGAAAAGGTGGGCACGTTGTCTCGCGAAAAGGTCTATGAGATTGCCCGGGTTAAAATGAGGGACTTAAATGCGGTAGACATTGAAGGAGCAGCCCGGATTATCGAAGGCACCGCTCGAAGCATGGGCATTGACGTGGAGTAAAGTATGGTATCTCACGGGAAAAAGTACAAAGAAGCAACCAAGCTTGTTGATAGAGCGAATGCTTATCAGCCTGGTGAGGCTGTCGCTCTGGCTAGAAAAACTGCCTTTGCCGGATTTGATGAGACTGTGGAGCTGCACTTGAGGATGGGTGTTGACCCTAGAAGTGCTGACCAGCAGGTACGAGGTATAGCTCTTCTACCTAACGGCTTAGGTAAGAAGGTTCGGATTGTTGTCTTTGTTCAGGGTGAAGGAGCTAGAGCTGCTGAAGAGGCCGGAGCTGATTATGTCGGCAGTGATGACCTAGTCAAGAAGATTGAGGATGGCTGGCTTGACTTCGATGTGAGTATAGCTACTCCGGACATGATGGGGAAGGTTGGGAAGTTGGGTAAAATACTGGGGCGCAAGGGGTTGATGCCTAACCCCAAGTCAGGCACAGTTGTATCGGCTGAAGATTTGCCCAGGGCTATCACCGAAGCTCGTAAAGGCAGGGTGGAATTCCGGCTCGATAGGACGGCGATTATTCACGTGCCTATCGGTAAGGCTAGCTTTGATGAGGCCAAACTGTTGGAAAACCTAACGTCTCTGGTGGAAGCTGTAATGAAGGCTAAGCCCGGCGGTGCTAAAGGGCAATATATTAAGAGCGCTTTCCTGACAACTACTATGGGGCCTGGTATCAGGCTAGACCTGAGGCCTCTAATATCGTGACTTTATCTCTGAGTTCTTTATGAATTGAATACGGGTTTCTATGTGGTGCCCATGACAGCAGGTGCCTAGAGCTTAAAGAATATGCCTGCCGAGGTGCGTTCCGATGAGTTTTTGGGAACGAGTTTTATGTCCTTGTGTCATGGCGCAAGGACTTTTTATTTTTTAGGAGTGTGACAAATGTTAAAAGAGAAAAAAGGGCAAATGATAGATGAGTTAGCCTCTAGCTTGTCTCGATGCACCATTGCCGTGGCTACGGATTATCGCGGACTTACAGCTAAAGAGATGGTGCAGTTGAGGCGACGCCTGACTGAGTCAGGCATAGAATATCGAGTGATAAAAAATACACTCACCCGCTTTGCCGCTGAAAAAGCTGGCAAAAATCAGCTGGGAACATTGCTGACGGGGCCTGTGGCTATAGCTTTTGGCTACGATGATGTGATTAAACCAGCTCGGGTTTTGCGAGAGCATATTCGCTCTGTAGGCTCGGTGTTGCAAATCAAAGGCGGTATTCTGGGCGATAGGCTGCTCACCGCCGAGGATGTTGCCAATCTCGCTGCTATGCCATCGAGGGATGTCCTGCTTGCTAGACTGGTAGGACAGTTGAACGCCCCGTTGCAGGCTTTACATAATGTTTTAAGCGCACCTTTGCGTGGTCTTTTGAATGTGATGCAGGCACGAATTAAACAAGTTGAAGGAGGATAAAATGTCACAGGAACAAGTTGAGTCCGAACAGGTAGAAGAAAAGAAGGTCGAAGAACCAAAGGCGAAGAAACAATCTAAAGCTAAGGAGGCTTCGTCAACAGGAGCTAAAGCGGTGACAAAGGAAGAGATTATAGCTGTCGTAAAGAATATGACTGTATTGGAGCTAGCCGATTTAGTGAAAGCACTGGAGGATGAGTTTGGGGTGACTGCGGCACCAATGGCAGTGGCAGCAGCAGCGGGTGCACCGGCGGCAGCCGCAGCAGCCGAGGAGGAAAAGACGGAGTTCACCGTAATCCTTAAGGAAATCGGTGAGAATAAAATCAATGTTATCAAGGCGGTGCGAGAGGTGACCACTTTAGGGCTTAAAGAGGCTAAGGATTTGGTAGAGAGCGCCCCTAAACCGGTCAAGGAAGGTGTAAACAAGGATGAAGCGGCTGCTACCAAGAAGAAGCTGGAGGAAGCCGGGGCGAAGGTAGAGGTCAAGTAGCATTTTTAAGTTAGCCTTGATTTTGAAAGAATTCTTGAAATTGTAACTGCAATTTAAGCAGCCAGGGAAACTGAGAAGCTCGCCAGAGGTTATCTGAAGCGTAAGAGGCATTGCCTTTGGCGGGCTTTTCATTGCTTCTAACAAGGTGTAATATTAGTGGCTGGTCAATGTGTGTATAGTACAAAAAGAGCAAAGAGAGGAATTAGCATGGCTGAAGCGGAATTCTACGAAGTGGCTGCCAGGGTGATATCCCAAAAGGGTAATTGTGTGCTGGGTCACAAGGTCGGTGACAGGTTTGTTATTGGGGATAAGACTCCGGCTGATATGTGCTCCTGGGCGTTTTATGCGCTTTTTCCCTTCGTCTCGGTGCTCCAGTGCGGTGGTTCTTTCCCCTGGGAAGAAGACCGGGATAAGACCACAGTCGCTTGTCCTGACCCGGCAAACCCGGTTATTTTCGAGTTGGAGCGCTTGCGGAAGTAGTCTGTTAGCTGTGTGCAATCCGAAGCGTGGGGTTACATACACGATTAGGTTCTGACATTTTCGGGATTTGCTACAATTATCGCAATAGCTTGTCTATCTCGGATGAGGCAATACATATGAAAGCTATAGGTGGGCTTTTGCTTGTTCTGGGGATGATGGGGTTGCTGCTTAACCTGATATTGTGGCTTCCCACGCGATTTAACCTGATTGTCATGTTGCTTATCGCCGTAGTCTGTTTTGTGGCTATTTGGGGTGGCGGCAAGCTGTTACAGACAAAGGCAAAGTTTGTGCCAGAGCCGGCAAAGAAGTATGAGCCGACGGCTCAGCAAGCCCAATGGGTACAACAGAAAGTTGCTTGTCCTAAGTGCGGTTCGCAGGTTGTCCCCGGCCAGCGATTCTGTGGAGGTTGCGGTTCAAGCCTGGAGTCTTATTGTGTCAGATGTGGAGTCGCTATTACTGCCCCATCAAAATTCTGCGGCAATTGTGGTGCCAAGCTGAGTTGAAATAAGACGATTTCGGCTCGGGGCATCCTTTTCGTGGAGACCGTGCCAGTGGTACCATCCTTTGTCTTCTCTCTTGACTATATCGCCGAAATTCACAAAAACCTTACATTATCTTCATAATAAATTCACATTCGCCTGTTACTATTATTATTAGTAAAACTCTTAGAGGAGACGAATATACATGAACAAGTGGCTTAAAATCGGGATTCCAATTCTGGTTGCTGTATTAGTGCTGGTCATCGGTGCTGGGGTAGTCCTGGCTAAAGAAAATGATATCTCAGTTTTGAATGCCCCCACGACATCGTATGATAACGATTACTCGAGGTGTCCACAGTGTACTGGCTTGCAGTATTCTAACTGTCCATGTGCCGGTAATGGCGATGGATGGCAGGGCTACTCGAATAATGGTTACTGTCCGGGGCAAGGAGCCTGTTATGGGCCGGGTGGATGGTCTGGTGATAATGATGCCAGCTACCAGCCACCATGTCACAGATACTGGCGATAAACTTTCATGATAACTGTCCAGTCGGAATACCGACGTATCAAAATACACCTCCTAAGCAATAGGGGCGAAGGTCGACCACTTCGCCCCTATCAATTTTATATGCTACAATTCAGACTATAACACAGCGGGCAAGCGATGGCACGTAGCAAGATTTTGCTGGTTGATGATGAGCCTAAGGTCTGCGAGCTCATCAATGCATACCTTGTAAAGGATGGCTATGATGTTATCATCGCTGCCGATGGCAAAACTGCTATCGAGCAAGCTCAGCGTCATAAGCCAGACCTTATCCTGTTAGATTTAAATTTGCCTGAGCTAGATGGCCTGGAGGTTTGCCGAACCATCAGAAGTCAATCGAACGTGCCGATTATCATGCTTACAGCTCGTGACGAAGAGACGGACAAAATTGTCGGCCTTGAACTCGGGGCTGATGACTATGTTACCAAGCCATTTAGTCCCCGCGAGCTTGTCGCCAGGGTCAGTGCTGTATTGCGGAGATATAGGGAAGGGCTGAAGCAAGATAAACAGATTGTTGCTGGGGAGATTCGTCTGGACTCAGAAGAATATAAGGCAACCTATTCGGGTCAACCGCTTAATCTGACGGCTGCTGAGTTCAAGTTGCTCTCTGTCCTGGCCAGTAATGCAGGCAGAGTTTATACCAGGCTCCAACTGATGGATTCAGCCTTTGGCGAGTCCTACGAAGGTTATGAGCGCACTATAGATGCGCACATTAAAAATATCAGACAGAAGATATCCAGATTAGCGCCGGAGTTATCTAACCCACTGGTTACAGTCCGTGGGGTTGGTTACAAACTGGACAAATGATGATACGCAGTTTATCGGTAAAACTCTCGCTTCTCTTTGTGGGAATTGCCTTGGTGAGTGTTGGGGTTATAGCCCTGTGGGTGAATAATTCGGTCCAGAGTGAATTCAGATGCTATTGTGAAAGAAGTTGTGAGGTACAAGCTCCACCAGGTTCGACCTCTATTGGGCCGACGTTAGATGATGGGACGGACGCTGGGTCGTCGCTCTATATGGGTGAGTCTGAGCAAGCCTTCATTAATGCCGTCCGTAATTCTTTGTGGCTGGCAGCGTTAGTGGCTATCTTGGTTGGTGTTGCTTTAGGTTTCTTGTTCAGCTGGCTCATTACAGGACCTATGAGACAACTGACTCTGGCAGCACGCAAAGTTGCTACCGGCGATTTCTCATACCGGATTTCCCAGAAAAGCGATGACGAGATAGGTGAAGTATCCGATGCCTTTAACACTATGGCGGAAGAGTTAGAGAAGAAAGAAAAGAGCAGACGCCAGTTACTGGCTGATACCGCGCATGAATTGCGCAATCCACTTAGCATCATTCAGGGGAACCTGGAAGCCTGGCTTGATGGAGTTATTACACCTGTGCCGGATCAGGTTGCCTCTGTATATGATGAAACCGTGCTGCTATCCCGATTAGTAACCGACCTTAGAGACCTGTCGCTTGCGGAAGCCGGCCAGCTTAAGTTATATCAGAATGCCACTGAACTCGGCGAATTCGTTTCCGCAGAGATAGCCAGTATCCAGAATCGCTGTCAGGAGAAACGGATTTCGATTGATGCAGAACTGCCAACCAGATTGCCGTTGGTTTTCATCGACAGGGATCGTATACGTCAAGTGCTGCATAATCTTATTGACAACGCTCTTAGATATACGCAAGCCGGTGGGGCTATTAAAATCGGCGCAAGTCACAAAATACGGGGTTGGGTTACGGTGTCTGTATCAGACTCGGGAAGTGGTATAGACCCCGAAGACTTGCCTCGTGTTTTCGACCATTTCTATAAGGTGGACCGCTCTCGACATAGAGGGCATGGTGGGGCTGGGATAGGATTGGCCATGGTGAAGCAGCTTGTGGAGTTGCATGGGGGCAAGGTTTGGGTGGAAAGTCGGAAGGGCAAAGGAAGTACCTTTTTCTTCACATTGCCGGTTGTGTAATCACAGCTTTAAATATCCGAAAGTTATCAGGAATAGAGCCAGGTAATAGGTGACCATAACAAGATAATCCGCTGCCGGCACTGGCATCATAAATTTGTTGATGGCGATGATTGAATCGGAGACGATGAACGAAACCGCTCCGTAAAGGGTAAATTTATTCTTTGCCGCTCTCAATGCTGCGAAAATGCCCATCAGGGTTATCACTACCAAATAGAAATAAACCGGTATCGCCATTTCTCTGAGCGAAGGTGTCATGACAATGGCCATAGCTAAAGCATAGACGGCGAGGATGGCGATGATGGGGATTCTTGATTTTTGCATCTTGAAATCCCTGGAGAAAGTCACGATGAACATAATCTGGGCAATTAGGAAAAATCCCAGGCCAATAATGAAGTACTCTTCTGCTCCTATTTCTAAGGCTACATCGCCGGCAGCACAGAGCAGAAGGGACGCAAACAGTAACTTGCCTCTCGACCCGCTGACTGTGACCAATGCTAGTGCGGAGAGGCTTATTGCCGGTATAGCTTTAATGACAAAGTTACTAGGGTAAGGTTTAAATGGAAGGGTGGCAATGAAAATGATAGCGAATGCGGCGAAGATGTAGAGCAAAGTTTTTTTGCACAGCGGTCATTTTATTCACCTCCGAATGCTGGTCAAGAATCGTCTTTATCTGTCTCTGGCACATTATAATCCCGCTGTCAATGCACATTTTGTCATGGTTTGATGATTAGAAATATTGACAAAGCCACCAGTCGTGTTTAGCATATCAAGTTAGTGCTAATGAATGACCAAGGGGTAATTTATGGATGTTAAGTGGTTGGCTTTGTATTTTTTTCTTGGAGGAACAATTGTAGCCCTGGTAACTTATTTTGGGAGTCAAGGGAAGGGGCTGCTTTCTGCTTTCATAGCCTTTTTCCCCAGCGTTACTATTGTAACCCTGCTCAGCATATATTTCACCAGCGGTGTTAATGCCACAGTTTCCTATTTCAAAGGTATGCTGTTTTTGATACCAGCCTGGATTCTTTATGCCCTCGCCATGATATTCATCTTGCCCCGATGGGGGCTTGTGCCTTCCATGCTAATAAGTATAGGTCTTTATGTGGGTGCGGCTTTTATAACCATGCGGCTAGTTCACTAGCTATTATTGTACGGTTACAAATTTTATCTCCAGTGTTTATTGTTCTGTCTTTAGCTCCTTGCCGATGCTGAATGCTTTGGCTACGATGTCTCCAAAAGCTTGATACTGATTAGCCGGGGCTGTGGTGTAAATAAAGGGTTTAATCTTATTAACATCTGGTTTGCCATCGGTGAGGCAGCTGTCTGAGACATGTGTCTCCTCAATCTGTCCGATGACAAGCGAGTGACTACCTAAATCCAGTATATGCGTAACCTTGCACTCTAGATTAATGGGACACTGCTCGATAAGCGGGGCACTATTCAACTTGCCGTAAAATATCTTGAATCTGCAGATCTCTGCTTTATTAACTTTAGCCCCGGATATAATGCCGCAGTAATCCGTTTCCTTTACCAGGTCGGTTGACGGTACGTTGACAGAGAAAGTCATATTTTGTTTTATACCTTTGAGCGTGTACCTTTGGTGGCGCAAAGCTACAGAAATCATCGGCGGTTCGCCGTTGACAATACCTCCCCAGCCGACTGCCATAAAATTCGGTTTATCATCTACCTTTGCTCCGACCAGCAGTACCGGCATGGGATAAATCAATGGCTGCGGGCCCAGCTGTATTTTACCCATAGTTTTCCTCCTTTATTATGTAAGTATAACGCTTGCCAGGTGTGCGAGCGCCTGAATATTCTGGCTGAAATTATAACTTATTCTGTTAAAGCGGCAAATTATGGACAGTGCAACCATGTGTTATACTTAATGTGGTGCATTCGGGGGTGGTCAATAAGGAGCAATTGAGCGTGGTTATCGGCGGTCCGTCTTTAAATAGTTGCGACCTCTTAGGTTCGCCTTTCTTGCAGCGAGGCTGAAGCTTTGCCGATACATTACTAAACAATGGAGGTTCCGCTGTCTATAGGTGCACCGGCAGCGGCGATAGGGATTATAGCAGCGCCGGTCCTTGCAGCTCTGGGTGCCTTTGCCGCTTTGGTCACAGAATGTACCATCGAGGTCGAGAAGGTCGAAAAATCGCAGGTATGAAATCATAATAAAGGAGGGGGCGGAATGAAGTGGCAAGACTATGCGAGAGAAATAAAAGAGGTTCTTGGGCTGGAAGGCAGCCCGGTAGCGATAACCTATTCAATGGAGCCACCTTCTAAGGCTGCTAAAGGCAAATGCCGTGTTTGTGATGCTTTTATTCAGGCTCGTGATGGTAAGGTCATTGACCTCACGGCTTCGACATCAGCCTGCAGAGGTGGTACCTGGCATCTGGGTTTGGGTGAGCCGCCGAAGGGGGAAGAGGACAAGGAGATAAAAGAGTTCCTCGTCAAAGGGGAAAAGCTTTTCTGCTCGATAGCAGCTTTTCACAGGATGCAATATCTTACTGCCGCTCCGCCTCTAGGCCTTGCTGAACACGTGGTTTTATCGCCTCTGGAGAAGGCAGAGTTCGAGCCTGATTTGGTGTTGTTCATCTGCAACGCCTTGCAAGCCTGCCGGCTGGTCACGCTGGATGGCTATGAGACAGGCATACCTCCGAAGCTTGAGATGTGTGGCTCAACCTGTCATCAAGCTGTAGCTTACCCCGTGGTAACCGGGGAACTGAATGTGAGCCTCATGGACTATACCAGTCGAAAGATTAAAGGCTACAAGCCTGATGACCTGCTGGTTTCAATACCCTATCACCGGTTTCATGGCGTTATGCGCAGTTTGGATGGCTGCACCGCCGGTCGAGCTAAATTCGAAATCACGCAGTCATTTCGCCGTTCTCTGAGTCCACGGGCACTTCGGGATTTTGAGGATTAGCCTCAGAAAGCCAGGATATTGTAGAGATATGTTAGGTGTTAAAAACCTGACCAAAATATACGGTCTCGGAGAGGTGCAGGTTAGGGCTCTGGACGGAGTCTCGTTCACTGTAGCTACCGGAGACATGGTCTGCATAATGGGTAAGAGCGGTTCGGGTAAGTCAACTTTGCTCAGGCAGTTGGGATTGCTGGACCGGCCAAGCTCAGGTGAAATAATTCTCGACGATAAGGTTGTAACGGAGCTTCCAGACAGTGCTCGGGCTACGTTGCGCCTCCAGTATTTGGGCTATGTTTTTCAGGAGTATGCACTGCTTGCGGAGCTGACTGCACATGAAAATGTTTATTTGCCCGGCATGATGCTCGGTGAGAGAGGGATTGATTTCAGGAAAAGGGCTAAGGAGTTGCTTGAGCTGGTGGGCTTGGGACGTAGAATACGCCACTACCCGAAAGAGCTTTCCGGTGGTGAGCAGCAGAGAGTAGCTATTGCCCGGGCACTGATAAATAGCCCCAGCGTGATTTTTGCCGACGAGCCTTGTGCTAACCTGGATTCAATATCAAGCAAGCGGGTAATGGAAACATTGGTCGGTCTCAACCAGGAAATGAAGGTTACCATTATCTTTGTTTCACACGACCCCGATGATAAAAAATATGCCCGTGGTCTAATCGTGCTGAGCGACGGCAAGATAGTAACTGAGGGTAGCTAAGTCAATGATTAAATCACTCAGGGTGGCAACGTTCTTGGCCTTGAAGTCAATTATCAAGGGTAATGTTGGCGTCATTGTATTAACCATTTTCATGTTAATCTTGGTAACTATGAATCTCCTTTTTGTCCCTGGCTTGATAAATGGTGCCAACGTGAGCATGAATAGCATACTGGTAAGAACCTATTCAGGAGATATTATCATCGGGCCTGAAGGTGACAAAACTGTCATAAACCACGTTGGAGACCTTATAACGCGAATTGAATCTATAGATGGTGTTGTAGCTGCCAGTGCCAGGAATGACATAAATGCCTATATCGAGTTCGAAGACAATCGAGTCAGCCGTGTCGTCACAGCGATTGACCCGGCACGGGAGAAAGAGGTTTTTGAGGTCTCGAGGTCTTTGATTGAGGGAAAATATCTTGATACTCGCGATCGTGATCAGATACTTTTGGGCATTCAGGTAGCCGGCGCCGACCGTGAGGATATTGAGCTATATTCCAGTTCGCTGCGCCATGTGCATGCTGGCGACAAGGTGGTGGTAACTTATAGTAACGGTCTTGAGAAACAGTACACGGTTAAAGGTATTTTTGATACAGGGTTTATTCAAACTGACTTACAGGCTTTTGTGACCGAGCTGGAATTCAATTCGGTGATGCCGAATATGTATGACAAGGCCAGCAGCATACGAGTGAAGCTAGAGGAGGGTGCAGACCCGCAGAGGGTAATTGAACGAATAGCAAGTATGGGGAATAATCTCGAATTTCAGACCTGGGAAGAAACTGCTGGACTTGTGGAGAGCATGACTGAAAGCTTCATCTTGATAAACCAGATACTTAACGTGGTCAACTACCTCGTGGCTGGAATTACTGTCTTCATAGTCACCTATGTTGATGTGGTCAATCGACGGCGGCAGATCGGTATACAACGTGCAATAGGCATTAAATCGCATTCTATCACCGTTTCTTATTTAATCCGTGCTCTGTTTTATGCGATAGTCGGGTTAATTATTGGGATTTTGTTCTTTAAGTACGTGGTGATACCTGTGGAAGCTCGTCATCCTTTCGAGTTTCCTTTCGGTCCCGCCTATCTCATTACCCAGCCTTCTTATACCGCGCGTATGGCTTTTATTCTGCTGGTTGTGTCGCTCACGGCAGCATTCATACCGGTGTGGCGGGTAATGAGGATAAAAATTCTGGATGCCATCTGGGGATAGATTATGGCTTGACCGCTAAAGCGTCTCTTCAACAGAAAGTGATATGCAACTTATATCCTTGACATTCTCGAGACATTGTAGAGATAATACATTTAGACTTGAAGCGAAAGACACGAGTCAACGGAAGTAACAGCCTCTCAAAGGAGTTGGCATATTATGAAGAGTGAAAAGGGAGAAAAGGGTAAGCCAGCCAGGCGTCCAGGGGTACGACGTGGGCGCTCGTCCAAGCCCAGAAGTATGCGCGGCATTTCCCCCAGCCGTGCCAGTAGCTTGAGCATCCAGCCTCAAGATGTGAGCCTTACCAGGATGCTTGAGACGCTCAAACCACATGACCACCTTTGTCTTATTTATGAATCACAGGAGGAATGGCGGGCTGCCGCGGTGCCCTTCATATCAATCGGGCTGAGACGTGGCGAAAAATGCATTTACATCGTCGACACCAGCACTGCCGATGAAATCCGCAAATACCTTAGTGAGGAAGGGGTTGATGTAGCTTCAGCCGAGAAGACCGGGCAGCTAGTTGTCCTGCATGAGACCGAGGCTTACACCAGGGAGGGTTCCTTTGACCCTGACAGGATGATTGCGCTGCTGATATCGGAGACTGCGAAAGCTATTGCCGAGGGCTATCCAGCTCTTCGAACCACTGGTGAAATGACCTGGGTACTACGTGGCCATCCCGGTTCAGAAAAACTCTTGGAATATGAAGCAAAACTCAATAGCGACTTTTTTCCTAAATATTCCTGTCTCGCTGTCTGCCAGTACGACCGCTGGAGATTCGACCCCGAGATTATTAAGGGCGTTATCATGACGCATCCGCTGCTGGTGCGAGGTAACCATATCTACCGCAATTTCTACTATATACCGACCGAGGAGTTCCTCAACGCCAAGCGTGCCGAGGTGGAAGCCCAGCACTGGCTGAATAATGTTGAGCGCGAGCAGCAGATACTGCAGACACTACGCGAGAGCGAGGAATATTTCCGGGCACTGATTGAAAATTCATCAGATGTCGTCACTGTTATTGATTCGCTTGGAACCGTGCAATACCAGAGTCCCAACTATAGAACCGTCTGGGGACGAGATCCAAATGGCGAAATAGGTAGAGATCTTTTCAAGGATGTTCATCCTGATGATGTAGCTCTTGTGGGCGAAAGATTCAGTTCTATTTTGATGAACCCAGGGGGTACAGTCAATATAGAGGTAAGGGCGAAGCATCAAGACGGGTCATGGCGTACTATCGACGTAGTTGGGCGCAACCTTCTTGACCATCCCGCTGTACGTGGCATCGTTGTGAATTTCCGCGACATCACCGAGCGCAAGCGGGCAGAGGAGGCACTGCAGAAGAGTCGGGAAGCGTTACAGAAAACGTTTGAGTCTGTCACCGATGGGATATCAGTTATTGATTTGAATGGTGTCATTATCGAGACAAACCAAAGAACGGTGGAGATACATGGTTTCAGTTCTAAGGATGAGCTGTTGGGGAAGAGTGCTTTGGAACTGATTGCTCCCCGCGACCGTGAGAAGATAGTCAAAAACATGTGGCAAGCCATAAAACAGGGAACAATTAGAGACGTTGAGTATAACCTGCTTAGGGCAGATGGCTCTGAGTTTCCTGGTGAGTTAAGTACTAGTGTGCTAAATGATGCTTCGGGCAATGTGGTTGGTCACGTCACCATTGCCAGGGACGTTACTCAGCGCAAGCAGGCTGAAGAGGAAAAAGGGCAATTTGAGCAAAAGGCTCAAATTGCCAGCCGTCTGACTTCTGTGGGTGAGATGGCAGCAGGCATCGCCCATGAGATAAATAACCCGTTGACCAGTGTCATCGGCTATTCCCAGTTGTTATCAGGTAGAGAGGATATCCCTGAGGATGTGAAGATGGACCTTAAGGCTATCGATGAAGGTGCCCAGAGGGTGGCAGGTATCATCAAGAGGCTGCTCACCTTTGCCCGCCAGTCCAGACCGGAGCGAACGCTTGTCAGCATCAACGATATCATTACCAACACGCTTGATTTGAGAGCTTACCACCTGAGGACAAACAACATAAAGGTCACCGCCAAACTTGCTACTGACCTGCCCCTCACCACGGCTGACCCCGCGCAGTTGCAGCAGGTGTTCCTTAATATCATTGTAAATGCCGAGGCAGAGATGAGACAGGCTAGCGGCAGGGTCAAGCTATTGGTTAAGACAGAGGAAGTGAATGGCACTATACGGATATCGTTTAAAGACAATGGTCCTGGTATAGCCAAAAAGAACCTGGTGAGGATATTCGACCCCTTCTTTACCACCAGGGAGGTAGGCCAGGGCACAGGGTTGGGCTTGAGCATCTGCCACGGGATAATAGTCGAACATAAGGGTAGGATATGGGCGGAAAGCAAGCCGGGCAGGGGGGCCACCTTTATTGTGGAACTGCCCATAGTTATGGAGTCCAGACAGTTGGAAATGGCTGAGTCGCCTGGCAAGAAGCTTAAAAAGGTGCTCAAGGCTAAGATACTTGTGGTGGATGATGAGCCGTCAACGTTAGAATTCCTAAGCCGCTTGTTGACTGACGAAGGACACGATGTAGAGACTGTGAACGATGCTGACGAAGCCTTAGAAATGGTTAAGAATAAGCGGTACAGTCTCATCCTGCTGGATATCAAGATGCCGGGTACAAGTGGTATCGAGCTATACGGGCGTATGCAAAAGATAGCGCTGTCTTTGGCTGAGAGGGTGATTTTTATTACCGGTGATGTTATGGGGACAGATACTGAAGCTTTCCTGTCCAAAACCAAAGCCCCTTACATTACCAAGCCGTTTGATGTTCATCAGTTGAAAAAGAAGATAGAGCGTTTTTTGACTGGAGATTAGTAGTGAAGCCGACCACCCATGTGGTCGGCTTCTGGACTATAGCCCTCTGTGGTGCCGGAGTGGCGGCAGCCGCGTTATAAATCTTGACTGCAAATAAGCCGCTTTTTTTGCCTTGTTTGATAACAGCCTTGAAGACATATTTGGCATGGAGGATAGTCATCTTACCTTTTTCCTATACGAAAAATTACCTATGGGCTATTCACAATGGCTCTAGTGGGTGTTATATTTAGATTATATTTAGATTAGGCTGCATGTAGTGATAAATTGCCTACAAGTTGCGGTGACTGAAATGGGAAAGACAGCTAAACAAACCAAATCCAGGATGAGTGAGTCGGCAGGACTGGCTCAAGCTTTGATGCGTTGTACAGGAACAGGGATTTACATTGTCCAGGATGGAACGTTTCAGTATGTTAACTCACTGTTCCAGGAGCTGTCAGGTTATACGGAGCCGGAGGTGCTAGGCACATACTCCCTTGACCTGGTTCATCCCGATGATAGAGAAGCAGTCAGGGAGAATGCAATAAAAAACTTGATAGGCCGCAGTCTGCTGCCCTATGAGTACAGATTTGTAAGAAAGAACGGCGAGGCAATGTGGGTTTTGGAGAGGCTCTCCTCGATTGAATACAGAGGAAAACGGGCCGCCGTGGGAAGCTTCGTGGACATTACTAAGCGCAAGCGGGCGGAGGAGGTGCTGGCTGGCGAAGCGATCCGACGGCGTATCTTGGTCGACCAGTCCAGAGATGGGATAAGTGTCCTCGATGAGAACGGCAAAGTGTATGAGGCAAACCGGCGATTTGCCGAGATGCTAGGATACTCCCCTGAGGAGGTCCGTGAGCTCCACGTGTGGGATTGGGATACTCAATGGACACGCGAGCAGCTGCTTGAGATGGTGAGGACTGTTGACGAGGCCGGTGACCACTTCGAAACGTACCACCGTCGCAAGGATGGTACGGTCTTTGATGTTGAAATCAGCACCAATGGGGCTGTGGTCGTGGGGCAGAAGCTGGTCTTCTGCGTCTCCCGTGACATTACCGAGCGCAAGCGGGCGGAGGAAGCTCTACGCCTCTCGGAGCAGAACTTTCATGACTCATTAGAAAACTCACCTTTAGGCATACGCGTTCTTGATAAAAATGGAAAGACTCTTTATATCAACCGGGCTTTGCTGGATGTTTGGGGCTACAGTAATATTGAGGAACTGGAAGCGGTGCCTAGAAAACAGCGTTACACTCCTCAGAGCTACCATGAGCACATGGAAAGACTAGACAAGAGGAAGCGAGGAGAACATGCTCCCCTCAGCTACGAGCTCAGCATTGTGCGTAGTGATGGTCAAGTTCGACATCTATCAGCGTACCGTGGAGAATTGCTGTGGAACGGTGAAAAGCAATTCCAGATGGTGTATCAAGACATCACTGAACACAGGCAGTTGGAAGAAGCCCTGGCAAAATCAGAGGAGAGATATCGCACTGTTTTAGAGCAAATGGAAGATGCCTACTTCGAGGCGGACCTTTCTGGAAACCTTACTTTTTGTAATGATGCAAACTGTCGCCAGCTGGGATATTCCAGAGAAGAGCTGATGGGGATGAACTATCGGGACTACACGCCCGACGATGATGTGCAGCGTGTGTATAAAGCATTCAACCAGGTCTACAGGACAGGAAAGCCAGTCAAAGCGTTCCCTACAGTACGGATTAGAAAGGACGGAAGGCGATTATCTGCCGAAACCTCGGCTTTCCCTTTACAGAACGAAAGTGGCGAGATAATCGGCTTTAGGGGAATTAACCGTGATGTTACCGAGCGGGCGCAGATGATTAAAGCCTTAAGCGAATCAGAAGAGAGATATCGGACCATACTGGCTGAGATAGAAGAAGGCTACTATGAGGTAGACCTCGCTGGTAGCTTCACCTTTATCAATAACGCAACTTGTCGTCAATTGGGATACTCCAAAGAAGAGTTAATCGGAATGAACTATCTGGCCTATGTACCCAAAGAGGAGGCAAAAGGCATATATAAGGCCTGGAATAAAGTTTACCGGACAGGCAAGCCACTGAAATCGTTTCCTTTTACATGCATTAGAAAAGATGGAACACAAGTATTTTTAGAATCCTCAATTTCCCCTCTGCGAAACAATGAGGGGAAGATTATCGGATTTCGGTCAATCAGCCGTGATGTTACCGAGCATAAGCAGTTCGAACAAAGGCTTGCTGAAATGGCTACCCATGACGCGCTGACCGGCCTGCCCAACAGGATATTGTTAAGTGACCGTTTTACGATTGCATTGGCTCTGTCACGGCGCACTCGTAACAAACTGGCCGTATTGATGCTCGATTTGGATCGATTTAAGGCTGTTAATGATTCCATGGGGCATGATGTCGGTGACCAGTTACTGAAAGCCGTTGGAAAGCGGTTGGAAAGCACTATGCGCAAGAGCGATACGGTTGCCCGTATAGGTGGAGA
>Ga0315282_10007030_pt1 | contig 18628 bp, 18 predicted proteins | sample YL17G07_20_MG_FD_203693 | JGI IMG/M metagenome (GOLD analysis project Ga0315282, IMG submission 203693) | Sediment microbial communities from Yellowstone Lake, YNP, Wyoming, USA - YL17G07_20 | ecosystem: Environmental > Aquatic > Freshwater > Lake > Sediment | place: USA: Wyoming | collected...
GGCCGGTTGGAGAAGTATACCGGATCAAGCTAGAGCCGGGCATGTATGGCAGGAATTTTATGGTTCACTAACCTTACGAAGACCCGGAAACCTTCGTAAGGTTTTTTGACTATTCTTTAAAATCAAACAACATTTGAGACGAATTCTTAGTCTCACCATTCTCATAAGGCTCATCAACTGCCAGGATTTTCCCTCTGGCGGCTTGCACTGATAGCACATCACAGCGATTATTGTAAGGGTTGCTGGCGTGACCTTCAACCCATTCAAAGGTAACTTCATGCTGTTCACACAGCTCTAGCAGCCGCTCCCAAAGGTCGACGTTTTCGGCTTTACCACGTTTCCAACCCTTCGCCCGCCATTTTTGTACCCAACCTTGCCTCATGGTTTCCACCAGGTAACGGGAATCCGAGAACAAGTCTACCTTGCTCTTTTCTTTTAGACTGGATAACCCCACAATCGCTGCCATAAGCTCCATACGGTTGTTAGTAGTCAGGCGAAACCCACCCGATAGTTCTTTACGCAGTTTACCGGCGGTCAAGATTACCCCATACCCACCCGGACCCGGATTACCGATACAGGCCCCGTCCGTATAAATAACCACTTCTGACATTACATATCCTCTCTATACGCTTTAAGGGGTCGCAATTCTTTTAACCACAAACAGCGATCCCAGCTTCTGAATAATATCTTTCTCAGGTACCAAAGAAGGACAGCCAGATTTTGTCGCCGTCACTTTAACCCCTTCTGCAGATGTAACATTTAAAGTCAAAGATGAGAGTGATCTTTCTGTCGTATCCACGGTAAGCTTTAAAGAAATTTCATAACCAAACGGCAGGTGCTGCACCAGGAAACTCTTATCGGGATGTGGTTTGCCTTCATCAGTAGCGCTTAGAATTACCTGTACATCATTGGCGTCCCCTGAACCGACATTTTGAACGATAACATAAGCATTGGTGACTTCACCCAGTTTATTAAAGATATCAATCCCGGTATCGCAGGTCATGATGAAAGCATTTAATTTTGGAACTGGCACCATTGAAGGTGTGGCAGTCGCAGTTGCAGTGCGACTGCCTGTAGCCGTCGCGGTGATTGTCGCCGTGGCAGTTGGCGATCGGGTAAGGGGGCCTTTGGGCGTCGGAGTTTCAGTCGGACCAATATTCGCCAGGGTTGTTTCATTGTAAGCCTCCATAGCAGTCGCCAGACCAGGATCATTGGGCGTCACCTGGATCGGGCTGAACCCACAACTCGCCAGCACCACCGCCAATAACATCAAGATCGATACTCTTATCTTTGATTTCATATTGCCCCTCCATCTCAGGCACGACTCTATCTATCCTGAGTAACCAGTTATTTTGGTTCTTTGGGAATTCCTGTGGTGAACTCCCGGATTTGAGGTCATCCTAAAAGAACCACAATGTGGTTATGAACCGCCACGGGTGGGGTCGGACACGCAAGTCCGCTCCTACCTGTAGGGGCGGACCTGCGTGTCCGCCCTCTTTTTGGACAACCACAAATCCGGAGCCTTCCACGGTAAATTCCAATCAGCTTTAATTCTATCATTACCTATTATAAGGGCGTTTCTTTTCAATAAATTAAATTATGGTATTATGGCTTTATGAACTCGCGCAGCCTGGTCAAAGATACGCTTAACTTTGCCTCTCCTGCACGTGTCCCACGCCAGCTTTGGTATTTACCCTGGGCGCTAGACCGGTTTCCGACCGAACTGGTAGCAATCCAGCGCCAGTTTCCGGATGACATTGTTGGTTCACCGCCATTTCTACGAAAATCTCCACAAATCTTTGGAGACCAATACCAGGTGGGTACATTCATCGATGAGTGGGGTTGCCGTTTTTTCAACGTCCAACAGGGTGTCATTGGTGAGGTAAAAGAACCGCTGCTGCAAACCTACGCCGATCTCGACCGGTTGCGTTTGCCAATTGAATTTCTTAACATCGATACAACCCAGGTCAATGCCTTCTGCCGTTCCAAGGATCGTTTTGTATTATCGGGAACTGCCGTTAACCCATTCGAACGAATCCAATATATTCGGAGAACAGAAAACCTGTATATAGACCTGATGGAATCCCGCCAGGATGTGGTCGCCCTGCTGGATAAAGTCCACCAGTTCAATCTCAAAATTTTCGATATCTGGGTGAATACAGATATCGACGCCATCACCTGGAATGATGATTGGGGCTCCCAACGCGCTTTGTTAATTTCACCAGGGCTCTGGCGTCAGGTATTTAAACCTATTTACAAGGACTACATCGACCTGGCTCACAGCCGCGGTAAATACGCTTTTATGCATTCCGACGGTTACATTGCCGACATAATCCCCGACCTGATCGAACTGGGCCTGGATGCGCTCAACTCGCAGCTTTTCTGCATGGATATCGAAGACCTGGGGCGCAAATTTGGTGGCAAGCTCACATTTTGGGGCGAAATCGATCGCCAGCACCTGCTGCCTTACGCTACAACCCGGCAAATCGATGAGGCAGTCCAACGCGTGCGGAGCGCCCTGTATCACGACGGCGGTGTAATCGCCCAATGTGAGTTTGGTGCTGGAGCCAGACCGGAAAATGTATGGCAGATGTTCAAGAGTTGGGAATCCGGAAGTTGACATGCTTCTGCGCGGGTTGAATCTGCTGGTCACAGGCGTAATGCTGCTATCCGCCTGTACGGCTGTCCATTCCACCCCACCTGTTCTCCCCATGGCTAATGGTGTGCAAACCCCTGCTCCAACTCTTTCATTACCAACCCGTACTGATCCTTCCCCCACCCTGACGATCCCGCCTGCTGCTACCATCACCCCAGTCTTAAGTTTGTGCACCCCCTTACAGGGCATTATGCTCGACCAGCTGCCAAAGGCGGTGGTAAACCCTTATCGCCCGCCGCGCCTGGGATCGGACGATCCTCACCAGGGCGTGGACCTGGCGGACCTGTATCCTGGCAGCCAGATGGCGCGGGCCGGGATGCCAGTGCAGGTTGTCCTGGATGGGCGCGTCGCCATGGTGACCAGCGACCGTTTTCCTTTTGGCAACACCCTATTAATCGAAACACCGCTAGAAAAACTACCGCCGGATTGGCTGGCAAAGCTGCAGCTTCCCGGACCAATCCCCACCCTGGCGCCTGATTCTCCACAGAGGTCGCCTTTGACCTGCCCGGATGGTGGCTTGAAAATGACTTTCAATCCGGATAAACGATCGTTATACCTGCTTTATGCCCATCTCAAAGACCAGCCAGACCCGAAGCCCGGCGATCCGGTAACCTGCGGACAGGTTATTGGTACGATAGGCAAGAGCGGCAACGCCCTTTACCCGCACCTGCACCTGGAAATCAAGGTTGGTCCAGCGGGAATCCGTTTTAGCAGTATGGCACATTACGACGCCAGTGCGACCCTGGAAGAAATGGCGACCTATTGCACCTGGAGCATCAGTGGCCTGTTCCAGTTGGTTGATCCGCTGAAACTGTTATCCCTGGAAAAATAACAAATTCATAAGGTCTATGACGAACTGAGAACTAACAACAGTTGACTGATATCAGATAACAGATATATAATCCCACCTTTTAAGGATGCAATTAGATGGTTTTTTTAGTATAATGAGAGTTATAGATAGGAAAAATGGGTCTGCATTATTACACTTCCGGGTGATCGCTATACCTTGCGGTCCATCCTACAAAAATCTAACCATCGCATTGACTTATTTTATCGGTTATAACCTGTCATTGAGGCGATCCAGGTAAATCGAGGGCCAGTTTACACTAAGGCACCGGGCTGAAACAACAGAAATATTGATCTGACTGTTCTGGTGAGGAATTATGTTAGCAGTAAAGCTGTTTGGCAGTGGCACGGCCTGTTATTATGATCGCCCCATGGATGGTTTCCCAAATCACCAGTCCTATCTGGTTCTGTGCTATTTACTTTTAAACCGGCAGCATAAACAAAATCGAGAACGGTTGGCTTCTGTCTTTTGGGGAAATTATTCAACCAATGTATCTCGCAAGTATCTGCGCAATGCTTTGTGGAAACTGCGATCCGTCTTCCAGTCGGTGGGTGCAGAGCTTGAAGATTATTTGCAAATCAATGATGATAGTGTAGCTTTCCAGTATTCCAGCCCTTACCGGCTGGATGTTGAGTCCTTTGAAACACTCCTGGCGAACAGCCGGAACCTTCAAGGCCGGGAAATCAATCCTGATCAGGCGCTGCAGTTAAAACAGGCGGTTGATCTCTATGATGGCGATCTGTTGGAAGGTGTGGATGAGGAGTGGGTTCTTTACGAGCGGGAGCGCCTGAGCTTAATGCACCTGAATGCGTTAAGCAAATTGATGATGTATCACACCTCTCACCAATCATTTACCAATGGCCTGGAATATGGGGAACGAATCCTGGCATTTGATAATACTCGTGAGAATGTTCACCGCGAGATGATGCTCCTTTACTGGTTGTCGGGCGAGCCTCAAATGGCATTGGTCCAGTATCATCACTGTGAGCAGATCCTCAGCGAACAAATTGGCGTGGAACCGGCAGAAGAGACAAAAAACCTTTACCAACAAATGCTGCATCACCACTTTGAACCGTCCAAAGAAATTTTTATACAAAAAAATTCTTATGAAAGCCCAACGAATTTATCCTCTGGGACGGTTACTGAATATGCTATCCAGGAGATCCATCATCTCCAGCATGTGATTGAAGAAACCAACGCGGAACTGCATCGCCTTGAAGAACTACTCAAACAAGCCAAAACGAACTGTGAGTAGATAAAAAAAAGACGCAAGAACTCTTCTCGGCAAGACGCCGCGAAGTCGTTTTAAAGACTTTACCGCGTTAGGATAAAAACGAAGCTAATATTCAATCGTCAGTGGTTATATCCGACCTGACCCGTCTCAGGTCGGATAGAATCTGGTTTACGGCAACCCCCGCAGTACAGGGGGCAAGCACAAGGTAAGGTCCTTATGCAGAATGACGAGTGCAACAACGATACCCAGTCCTTTATCTTACGCATCTGGAATGATGCACCCTCGGGTAATGGGAAGATAAAGGCCTGGAGGGGATCGATCGTCCACGTCGGCAGTGGCAAACGGATTTACTTCCATGACCTGAACAGCATTACGCCCTTCATCCAGCGACAGACAGGCATGGGATATGGGGAGCTTCGTTCCTGGTTAAAATCGATATTCGGCAACACCAGGCAGAAATAACAACTGAGAGAAATGAACTGAAAGGGTTTAATCTTTCTGGTTCTTTCTTATGAAAGTGTTTGAAAAAGAATTGGAGAGCCGTTATTGATGGAAGGTATGTCCGGATTGTCGGTTGAATATACCCTGGCATGGCTGGCCCGGTTGGATCTATGGATCCGGCGCGAGGTAATGCGCTTGCGCCTGGGCTCAACCACTCAAACGGATGAAGATTATCGCGGTCTCTACATTTCAGATGAAGAGGTTGACGGGCTTTTAAACGTACAACTCCCGACCAACGCTGTCACCAACCTGGCAAAGCTGCCGGACGAAGTGGAAAAGTCGCTGGAGCAGGCTGGCATGGCCGTTGATCTGCGCATCGCAAAACTGGAAGAACAGGCCCGCCTGAGCGGCCAGGAACTGCGCATTAACCGTCTGGTGGATTTGTTTGGTCTATCCGAAATTGAACGGCAGGTTCTATTAATCTGCCTGGCGCCCGAACTGGACCTGAAATACGAGCGTTTATACGCCTACCTGCAGGACGACGTTACCAAGAAGCGCCCGACGCTGGACCTGGTAATGCGCTTGCTATGCCCGACCCTCGAAGCAAGGCTGGATGTGCGGCGCGCCTTCGAGCCGGGAGCCGCCCTGCTGGAATGGGAGTTGGTAAGCCTGCATGATGACCCGGGCGCCCGGCGCCCATCACTCCCGGCGCGTTATCTCAAGTTGGATGACCGGATTGCCCACTACCTGCTGGGCAGCAACCAGATCGACGGTCGCCTGTTCGAGTTTGTGGATCCTCAGGCCGGCGCCGCCTGGTCAGACATGGCGGCTGAGGTCGAACAACGGCTTTTGCAATGGTCTTCTGCCTGGGACAGAACCTGGAAGGATATCTCTCCGGTCATTTTATTCCACGGCCGGTATGGATCAGGGCGGCACGCTGCTGCCAGTTCTCTTGCCAGGGCACTAGGAAAACCCTATCTGATGCTCAGTATGGCGAACCTATCCTTGAACGACCTGCGGGTAGATCAAATTGTACGCCTGGCCGAGCGTGAAGCGCTGCTGACCGGTGGGTTGGTATGCTGGGATCAGGTCGATGATCTGCTCCATTCCGATGGTGAAAGTGAGCTATTCAGGGAACGCAAGGCATTTATCAATTCCCTGGCTAAGGGACGCACAATTGTAGTGCTTCTGACCACAAAAGCCTGGGAACCGGCGCGCGACCTGCACGGTCGTCCATTCCTGCAGCTAGAGTTCCCCGCCACCAACTACGCCGCCCGCAAGGCTGCCTGGGCCGCCCAACTGAACGGTTCCAATCCCCTCTCCGATGAGGAGTTGGACACCCTGGCGGGCCGTTTCAGGCTCACCCCAGGACAAATCCAGGATGCGGTTGGACGTGCCCTGACGCTGATGTGGGCGAGGGACCCCGCCACCGGGACACTGCAGATCAGCGATATTGAAGCAGCCAGCCGCAACCAGGCCCAGCACCGCCTGGGTATGCTGGCGCGCAAGCTCAATCTGCGCTATACCTGGAACGATATCGTCCTGCCGCGCCAGCAGCTGGCGACCTTGCACCTGATCTGCACCACGGTGCGCCAGCGCCCCACCGTCTACGGCGACTGGGGCTTCGATCACAAGCTCTCGCTCGGTAAAGGTATGATTGCCCTGTTTTCAGGTCCGTCTGGGACCGGCAAAACCATGGCAGCCGAAATTATCGCCAATGATCTGGGCCTCGACCTTTACAAGATCAACCTGTCAGCAGTGGTGAGCAAGTATATCGGAGAAACGGAGAAGAACCTGGAGCGCATTTTCAGCGAGGCACAGGATACGGATGCAATCCTGTTCTTTGATGAAGCCGACGCCCTTTTTGGCAAACGTTCGGAAGTCAAAGATGCCCACGACCGTTATGCCAACATCGAGACCGCCTATCTGCTGCAGCGCACCGAAGAATACAACGGTCTGGTCATTTTAGCCAGCAATATCAAAAAGAATATGGATGAAGCCTTTGTCCGGCGTATCCACTTCATGCTCGACTTCCCATTTCCGGAAGAACCGGAGCGGCTGGAAATCTGGCGCAGAACCTTCCCGGCCCTGGCGCCGCTCGCCAATGATATTGACCTGCCTTTCCTGGCACGTAAGCTGAAGATCACAGGCGGCAACATTCGCAACATCATTCTAATCGCGGCCTTCATCGCCGCTGAGGAACACGAATCGATCGGTATGCGCCACCTGGTACGCGGGGCCAGCTACGAATTTCAAAAAATGGGCAAAATGATCGTCGAAGGGGATTTTGAGGGCTACATAGAGCACACCCGCACATGAAAACAGATATATAAGAGCACCCTGTTGATAGGTGCATCCGCATTGAGAGAGGTAATCAATGGCCGCTGAAACTGGGAAAGAACCGAATAACAACATGATGTCCGATGACAACCTGGGAATGTCACGGAAGCTGCAGGAAATCGAGCGCGGCTTGCGTTTTGCGCATGTGATGATGTCGGTCAACCAGGACCAGGGTAACGAGGCGGTCGCTTATGTCCAGGCTCTGGCAGATGTGCTGGTCGAAAAGGGCATCCTGCAGCATGAAGAGCTGGAAGAACCGCTCGAGCGGGCCAGGGAGGAAGTGGCCCAGGTGTTGATGCCGCGAGTGAGATTGGCCGATATGGGCGATAAATATGCTGAAGGACAGTCTGTGGAAATTGATTGTGCCAGTCTTATCCCGCTGTGTCACGGTCGTTGCTGCACCTTCCGCTTCTTCCTTACCAAGCAAGACTTGGATGAGGGGGTAGTGCGTTGGGACTATGGCAACCCGTATTGGATCAAGCAGACTGCCGAAGGTTTCTGCACCCATTCCGACCCACAAACGCGCGCCTGCACGATCCACACCAGGCGCTCGCACATCTGTCGCCAGTATGATTGCCGCAACGATAAGCGTGTCTGGATCGATTTCGAGCAGCGTATCCCCGCTCCAATACAGGTGATTAGCGGCGACGCACCCGTGGCGATGGCCGAGGTGGCCATGCAAAATACAATGCGGGCAAACGGTCAGAAGTAGGCGCTTCAAGAGAGGTAGAAATGGCACAATCGACAAGGGCAAAACATGCTAAATCAACTCCGGCTGGCGGTCGCCGTGAGCGCACCAGGGGTGCTCCGTTCAAGGCGAGTGAGATGGTTGCTCCCGAAGCCTTCGTTTCCGGCCTGGATGCGTTTGAGCGCAGCTTGCAGGGCATAGCCGGGGATGGGGTGCAGTTCTCTATGGACCCCGAGATGCGTGCTCAGAATCTCCTGGCCCTTCAGCAAACGCTTGGTAACCAGACTGTGCAGCGCGTTATCCAGCGCCAGACGACGCCTGCCCCTGCGGCCGGGGTTACGCCTTCCGGGGTCACGCCGCCCACTCCGTATGCCAGCCTGCCGCTGGACCTGCGCGCCTTCCGGGCCCGGGGACCGATGCCAGTGCCTGCAGCCGGGACAACCATTACACCCACCACCGGTATGGGGGGATTCAACGCCCGCTACGATCCCACATCGATGGGGCTCACGATTACGCTCAACGTGGGGATGAATTTCATCGATGGGATGCGCATCAATGGCAGCCGGGTCACGGCAACCCAAAACAGCAAGATGGAAGGTTCGGCGGTCCAGATCAACCGGATGCTAAGCCGCCTGAGAGGAGAACAACGCACTCGAGCTCTGGAACAGGTGCGGGAGCAATGGCTCTGGACCGGCGCGGCCGACCCACGCATTACCGCCTGGATGGCTACTTACCGCGCCAACGTAATGGGCGCCTGGGGTAGCGCGGGCAGCGGGATTGTATTCCAGGGCAGCCGAGCGGGCTGGGATACGCAGCTTGCGCGGGTAAACGTGGTGGTCCACACCCAAAATATTACCTCGCTGGCAGTCGGGACGCCCATCCCGGGTCCTCAGCCGGTGCACTGCCAAGCAGATATTTTTAAAACCCCGGATGTGGATGTATTTGGGGCGAATGTGGCCCCGGGCACTGCTGCCAGCGGCACCGACCAGTACCTTAGCCTGGGCAGCGGTCAGGTAACCGCACAATCCCACCTGTTAACTCATTCGGTCTTTTTTGCTAATAATTCCTCCACCCTTAGTGGGCGGGCGAAGGATTTCCTGAAGAAATGGATCATCAGCTTCCAGGCGACACCCGGGACGACCGGCAGCAGCATCTCGATCACCGGGCGGGCCAACACCAAAGGTGATACCACAGAGGAGGGGCGCCAAAGGAATGTTAATTTGTCCTTTGACCGCGCCACGGCAGTTGAATCATTCTTGAAGACTACTTCAGTCGAGGGCAGCCTGCTTCGCAACGCTGCAACCCGGATCGACTTCACCGCTGGAATAGGAGCTGCCAGCGCTGGAGAAGAGGCGGAGTGGCGGCGGGTGGATATTGTGGTAGGAACCGGGCAGGGGCAGAATATCGCCGCCCACGAGTTCGGTCACATGCTCGGCCTATTCGATGAATATGCCAGCACACCCAAGCGCGATGCTGCCGGTAATATCATTCACGATTCGAGTGGAGATGAAATCACCCGCGGTTTGATCTCGGGTACCGGCGAGGACGTGGGCACGACAACCGGGCACAATCAGTTGGGGACGGAAATGGGCCTGGGTGGTTCGGTCCATGAAAATAATGACAATATCATGTCCCTGGGTAGTACCATCCGCCCACAGCATTACGCCACCTTTATGTCAGCCTTGCATACCGTGACCGGCATCAACGACTGGCGGGTGAAACCTTAACCACAAGGAGCGATTATGCCAAAATCACTGGATCTTTTACTGGAATACCGCCAAGAAGGGCGCAAGACCTGGGCTATCCGATTTTACCGCGATGGACTGGTCAAGGAATACAGCGACTCCACCATGGCGTTTGAAGATGACAAAATTGTCACTCACTCCTTGCCCCCGGCATGGCGTAAGCTGACGCGGCTGTCTCCAGCCGAGCTGGAAAAGTTACTGGCAGCACTGCGCCAGGCGGATTTTTTCTTGCTCGCGCCGGAGGTGGGCAACCCGCAAGGGATAATGGACGCGACCCAGTTCACCTGGAAGATGAACCTGGACGGTCAGCAGAAGACAGTGCGGGCGGTAGGCTCGCAGGCGTCAACCAACCCTATCCTGAAAAAACTCAGCGAGTTGATCCAGGAAGTGACTGCCGATGCATTTGACCGCCAGGCGGGTGAGGAATAGTTTGAAAAATATTCCTACCCTGAAGGATGACCCTTCGACCCGTTTACACCCGGTCCCAACCCAATATTCGCTCTCTGACACGGATATTCGGGAACATCTGTTCAGCCAACAAAAAGACGCCCGTTCATCCATTGGTAAGACGCTTTGAAGGCGGCATATAGACTCTCATTAGTTAAGATGAAAAGTAGATTGGAAAATTGTACCCATTGGATAGCTGTTGCCCCGAATTCGGAATGTATAAGGTGTTTATCCTTGGCTCATTGGGATTTACCGTGGAAGGCTCCGGATTTGGGGGTATGAGCGTGCATACGCACGCTCATACCCCCAAATCCTGGAGTTCACCACGGGAATTCCCAAAGAACCTTATCCTTGGCAGTAGACTTGCCGAAAAACCAACCTGCTCGCGTAAAACAGGCGGAAATCAAAATAGACAGGTAAATATCAAAAGAAGGGCATATGGCCCCAGAATCTGAGCACAGTGAACATCATCCAATAAAAATCGAAGAACACCTGCCAGGCGTGGACCAGTTAGAAACCGGGCAAGCTGCTCCAGAGATAACCCAGGATTTATCCTTCAGCCGTCCTCAAGCCGTGCCTCATAAGGGTTCATCCACGTTCTCCCATGCGGACCGGGGATCGCGAGAACGCATTGCCAACGGACTGCAGCGGCAAAAAGGGAATGCCTTCGTCCAGCGGATAATCCAGCGGGAAAACCGGGGAGTTGCTATCAATCGTATACCCACAGGCGAAGAACAGTTGGTGGACCGCATCCAGGCTGCCTCATCCGGCGGTCAGAGCCTGGATACAACTGTCCAAAAACAGTTGGAATCCGGTATAGGGGCTGATCTCTCTTCTGTACGTGTACATACCGGGGCGGAGGCAGACCACCTGGCACGTTCGGTTGACTCGCTGGCATTTACCACCGGACAGGATATCTTTTTCAGTTCCGGCGCATACGATCCAACTTCACCGGATGGGATGCAGCTGCTTGCACACGAGACCACCCATACTGTCCAGCAGTCAGCCGCTCCGGTGACGGGCGTGCCCACCGAAGGTGGCATTAAAATCAGCCAGCCATCTGCCCCGCTTGAAAACGAAGCAGAACATGTCGCATCTCAACTGGGTCAGAGTGACAATTCCCAGGAAGCCGAAACGGTATCGGATAGTCCTCTTACCATATCACGTTCCCCTATTTCCATCTCTTCATCTGCGCCAATCATCGCTCGAGCGACCCCCGATGAGGCTGACCAGGAGGTTACCAAGCAGGGAGAGGCTGCAGCTAAAGGTTACGCCGCCAGCCTTGAGGTCGAGATGGGACCGAAGAGTGTGATTGGCGACCAGCGCGAGGCGCGTGGATATATCGACATCATAACCGGCACCGAAAGTATTCTCGAGAAAGCCCAGGCAGACGATTCAGATGTCAGGAAAATCGATCCCCTCGGTGCGAATTTAGAAACAAAATTTTTGCTCCAACAATATGAGACTTCCTTGACCTTTGCGGGGGGTGCGGTGAGCCAGTTCGAGGGCGCTTACATCGTCGCCGCAGAAGATTACGGCCGCATTATGGGGATGGCGCCCCCAGCTTTGAAAGCGATTGGAATTAACGCCAGCAAGGAAGATGTTTCATCTACTGAATCAATCACCAAAAATCTTGCTACGCCTCAAATAAGCGGGGAAATCAAAAAGGGTTATGCCGATAAAAGTTTCTCCGACCAACTTAAACGCTGGAATGATGCCAGGCAGGACCTTGTGACCTTCTCGGTCGGAATCACAGAAGAAAGAACTGCTGTCCTGATGGCAATGAACGACTACCAGGCAGCCTGGCTGGGTGCGCAGGCGAGCTCTGCCAAAGCCAAGGGAGAAGAAGCCCAGGCCGAAGTGACTGCCATCAAAAATGAGATCGCCGAGACTGCCAAGGCAGTTGGAACGACCTTTAAAATCGCCACAGTTGTGCTTGGGAACCTCGAGGCGGCTGGTGGAGATATTCCCAAGGAATTACCGCAACAGCTCCATAGCCCTGAAGATCTAAAAAAGCAAATCACTGACCTGGCAGCCAAGGTTCCAGAAATCAAAGGGATGAAAGTTTCAGACCTTTCGGATCCTGAAAAGGTCGTCACGATGATCGGCAACGTGGCAAATGAGAAGAAGATCAGTATGCTGGAGAACCGCATCAAAAAGAATGAGATGTTAAAATCGCTTAATGAAGCCGCTGAGGCCGCGGCAAAAGGAAAAAAACCAGCCGATATCCTTTTGGCAAGAGGGAAAAAACTTGCCGCGGTTATCAAGAACTATATGGCGGCCCGCAAAAATTTAAAAACATTAACCGACGCCCTGGCTAAGAGTGCCACGTCGAGTGGCAGCCCGAAAGCTGCAATGGCATTTCGTTTTGTCGCCGAATCCGAGAAAGGTTTGCAGTCCGTCACTTTAGCTGTCAGTTATGGAGCAGATGAACAAAAGCGCGGCATAGAAGCGCTCACCAAGCGCTCGGTATTGGCAGAAGGTTTAACAGAAAAAACAAAAAATAACAAAAAAACTTTCGATTATTACAAATATTACACCATCAAACCAGTCAAACGTCCCTGGTACCGGGCTGACACGTGGAAGCTTACCGAAAACCGTGTGGACCTTAAGAACACCGGAAGTCAAAGCCTGACAGATACGACAGTCTTCGCCGGGCCGAACATGGCTGACAGCGCCCAAACAGCCATAGCCGCCCGCCTCGTAGAACTTAATGGTTGGAAAGCAAAACTTCTGGAGATGAGCAGCAAAATTGCCGATGCGATAGGCATGCCTACTCCTTTACCAAGAGAAGCGATTACACCCACGCCAACATAGGCAATCTGGCGAACAATTGAAAAGCAGCGTAGGTTTCATGTTTGAGAAAGGAGGTTCTAATGGAAGATGATTTTGAAAAGACCAGTCGAAAGAAAAAAGAACAAGAGAATCAACCCGCGCGGTTCCACGAAGCGCCGGGCGAAGCCGAAGCGGATGCCGTCCGCGATGCGTTTCTAAAAAATGCAGGAGCACAGCCCGATGATGTCGCTGCGGCCTTGTCGGTTGTCGATGGCTCAACGCGTTCGCGGGCCATCAATCGGCTGCAGCGGCAGCGCGGCAACAGCTATGTGCAGCGGGTTGTTGAGGATGTGCAGAACAAGCGGGGAATGCCGGGGCGGTTAGTGGGTCTATCGCAGCCCGAAATGGTAGAAGAAGTGCAGCAGCGCAAAGATACGGGCAGCGAACTGCCGGATAATGCGCGTGAAAAACTGGAAGATCATTTCGTCGCTGACCTGAGCGAGGTGCGAGTCCATACGGGTGGCGAATCTGAAGCCTTGAACCGTGAACTCAACGCACAGGCCTTCACCGTTGGCAGCGATATTTTTATGGCTGAAGGCAAATATAGCCCCAACAGTACTGAAGGGCAGGGCCTGTTGGCGCATGAGCTGACCCACGTGGGCCAGCAGACCGGCTTTACCAGTCAGGGAGTCCAGCGCGAGGGCATGCCGGAAGAGGAAGAAGAAAAACTTCAGCGCCAGGCATCACCGGAAGAAGAGGAACCGCTAAGCTAAGACATGAGCAAGAAGTAAAGTCATGAATGTAAAACGAGAAACCATGCCGTTAGATAGAGAAGAAATAAACGCATGATCAATGATCTTGACGAAACCCTGAAACAGCTCCTGGTGCAGAAAGCCGGGCTCGACCCGGGCGAGGTGGACATCAGTTTTGATATCCCCACCCGCGAATGGTCGACACCGGTCACTCGACCGACGGTCAACCTCTACCTGTACGACCTGCGCGAGAACACAATTTTACGCGAGACCTACTGGGATGACGAACCGGGCGATGACCGGCGCATCAACCTCAAGCGCCGGCCGCTGCGGATCGACCTTTCTTACATGATCACCTGCTGGACGAGCTCGGCCGAAGACCAGCACCGCCTGTTGTGGCGCGTGATGGAGACGTTCTTCCGCTTTTCGCCCATACCCGATGATGTGCTGCAGGGCAATTTGCAGCATCTCACCCACCCGGTACGTACCAATGTAGCCCAACCAGACGGGGTACTCAAGAATGTCTCCGATTTCTGGGGCGCGCTCGAAAACCAGCTGCGAGCTTCGGTTTCGCTGGTGGTCACCCTCGACCTGGACCTGGCACAGGTGCTGTCCTCGCCGATGGTGCTGGCCAGGGCCTTGAAGTTTGGTCCTTCGGCAGTGCAACCTGGCCCTGATGGTAGTGAAATCCCCCTTTCTCAGCTCGAACCAGGTTGGGAAACCGGAACAGTCCGCCTGGGCGGGGAAGTGCGCAACAAGCAAGGCAAGGTATTGACCGCTGCCTCTGTCCGCCTGGTCGGCAAGCAGGTAGATGGGCAGCCGGTCCAGGTTGGTCCGACCATTCAAACAGACGCGGCAGGGCGGTATATTTTTACATCTGTGCCGCCTGGCGATTATACCGTGGTGGTAGAACTACCCGGCCAACCCCCGGTCCAGCAGCCTTTGAAAGTGGCAGTTGGTGAACGCGGCCAGCCCGTGCCTGAGCTGGCATTTCCAGTGGAGGTGCCTATGTAATGTGTGACCGAGTGGAAATCTTATATTCGAACTTTTTATGGGATAAAGGAGGCTGCACATGCCATATAACTACAAATCGCCCGGCGTATACGTTGAAGAAGTAGAACGCGGGGCACGTCCGATCGAGCAAGCTGGCACCGCGGTGCTGGCAATGGTTGGCTTCTGCCGTGAGACGATTCAGGCGCAGAAACCCACCGGTGAGTTAGTTCAACAGGCCACGCCGCATACACCGGCGTTGGTCACGAACTGGACCCAATTTACAAATTTGTTTGGCGATTTTGACCAGGCCATCCCAGGCGGTTACCTGCATCAAGCGATGTATGGTTATTTCTTAAACGGCGGGACGGCCGCTTATGTCGTGGGTTTACCGATCAAGGTGGTTGAGCGCATTGAGCCGGCTGCACCCATGCTCCCGCCTGGCGAGGGATACCTGCTGAATACGGATGGAGTCAGGACAGTGCGGCTCAAGAGCACCGGGCAGGATATCGCCGTCGAAGTCCAGCCCCCTGCAGGTGAGAATATTCCTGAGGGAACTTTTTCACTGCTGGTCCGGCGAGGCGGGCAAGATTTTAAGTCAGTACCGAATGTGATCCTTGGCAAGGCGAAAGGACAGCGCAACCTGGTGGATGTGCTGACCAAAGAGACGGACGGGCTGCTGGTGGCAGAAATTCTGGATGCTCCTGGAACGCTGGTGGAGCGAATGCCGGCCGTGGGCAGCCAGGCTCTCCTGGCGGCTGTGCAGGGTGAAACTGCCATAGAACAGGCCCCCGAGCTCAAAGAGCAGGCTACCATTGAACTGTTTAGAGGCAAAGCTTCCGAACGGACCGGGATTGCCGGGTTGGAAGCCATCGACGAAGTGACCCTGTTGGCCTGTCCAGACGCCCTGGCTGGTTACAAAGCAGGTGTTTTCAGCCTGGACAATGTCAAACAAATCCAGACGGATATGATCAATCACTGCGAAGCGATGAAAGACCGTTTTGCGATCCTGGATGGCCCCTTCGGGCTGGGCGTGGATGAGATGATCTCCTGGCGCAAGGAACAAATGGGGTTTGACTCCAAATATGCCGCCCTCTACTATCCCTGGGTACGCTCCAATGGGGAGTTTATCCCGCCCAGCGGGTTCGTGGCTGGCGTATATGCCAGGGTGGACAACCTGCGCGGCGTGCATAAAGCCCCGGCCAACGAGATCGTCATGGGAGCAATCGGCCTGGAGCGCAACGTCTCGCGCAATGAACAGGACCTGCTGAATCCAATCGGCGTCAACTGCATCCGAGCCTTCCCGGGGCAAGGCATCCGCATCTGGGGCGCCCGCACGCTGAGCAGTGATGCTCGCTGGCGCTATATCAATGTGCGCAGACTGTTTTCCAGCATCGAAGAGTCTGTCTTGCAAGGCACGAATTGGATTGTATTTGAACCCAACGATCAGATCCTATGGCGGCAGATCAAGCGCGATATCAGTGCTTTTCTCAATGTCGTGTGGCGCTCGGGTGCGCTCTTTGGAAAGACTCCCGAAGAGGCCTTCTACGTCAAGTGTGACGAAGAAACCAACCCCAAAGAGCTGCGTGACCTGGGATACTGCGTGATCGAGGTGGGTCTGGCTCCGGTCAAGCCGGCTGAGTTTGTGGTGTTCAAGATCAGTCAAAAGGAAGATAGCTCTGGCTCAGCCAGTGAATAAAAACAGGAGGTGATTTATGGCAGGACGAAAAGATCCTTTAATCAGCCCACGGTTTACCGTTAAATTCGGCAGTAAGCTGACCGGTTCATTCCGTGAGGTGACCGTCGTCTCGGCCGAGACCGAGCCGGCCGAATACAAATTCTCGGACGATAAAGGCAACCCGGGGTACTTTGCTGTACCGGGGCGCTTGAAGTACGGGCGCATTACGCTGAAGCGCGGCATGACCAACGACATGTCAATGTGGAAGTGGCGCAAAGAAGTGGAGGATGGCAACATCTCCAGTGCGCGCGCCAATGGTTCCATTATCATGCACGACCAGGATGGCACACCGATTGCCGAATTCAACTTCGAAAATGCCTGGCCGTTAAAGGTCAGCAACCCTGGCGGTAATGCCAATTCAAACGACATCGTGATCGAAGAGGCTGAAATTATCTGTGAGCGCATCTGGCGGGCAAGCTAGCCAGGTGCAGAAGGCCAGGTACGGTGCATAAGTAAATATGCACCGTACCTGGCCAGGAGGTAGCCAGTGTCTGGAAATACAAAGAACCCTTTACAAACCGAGTTCGAATTTAAACTGCCCAAGGGCTTTGTTGACTCGAACGGCAACCTGAACCGCGAAGGTACCATGCGCCTGGCAACAGCCATGGACGAAATTGCTCCACTGCGTGACCCGCGGGTTAAAGCCAATGAAGCTTACCTGAGTGTGGTCGTGCTGTCGCGGGTCGTCACCCGCCTGGGGAAGATCACCGATATCAATACTAACCTGGTGGAGAACCTGTTCACTGCCGACCTTGCGTACCTGCAGGATTTTTACCGTAAGATCAACAGCGAAGGCGACACTGACCCTCGCAGTTCAGAGGGTGATAGTAAAAACCAGATGACGGTGACCTGTCCCAATTGCCAGAATGTCTTCGAGGTGGAGACGGCCGGCCCGGGGGGATCGTAGGCTACCCTCTCGATAGCCTGTTCGAGGAGGTAGCCTTCATCGCCTTCCATTTTCACTGGCCGCTGGCGGATATTCTCAATCTGGAACATGGCGACCGCCACCGTTTCATGGATGAGATTTCGGCTATCAACAGGCAAATGAACGAATCTTCCGGCCCGGCGCCGTCGCAGGGAATTCCACTCGAGGTATGGGCCGGCCTGGAATGACCCTCGCAGTTCAGAGGATGATCGGAGCGACATGTTATTGAACTTGAGCCGTCAAGAGGATTTGCTCACCCAGGGGCAGCCCCCCGCAAATAGAGTCCTGGAGAACCCTGGTCAGGGCAGTCAGGGTGAAATGCAGCCAGGCACACCGCAGCCTTCAGGAATGGCCAACAGCCCTGCATCTCCGACCGTGGACCCGCAGGCGATTGCCCGGCGCGTTTACGAGCTGATGAAGCAAGACCTGCTCATCACGCACGAACGGCGCGGGCCAGGGAGATAACGAGGAAAAAAGTATGCCTTATTCTCGTGGACCGGATCCTTCCCCTTCTTTTCGGTTTCATGTCGAGATCCAGGGTATCGAGGTGGCGCGCTTCTCGGAATGTTCGGGGCTCGATTTTGAGACTGAACCTTTTGATTATAAGGAGGGTGGTCTAAATTCACGCGTGCACCGCTTTCCTGGACGGTGGAAATTTAACAATCTCATCTTGAAAAAAGGGATTGCCACCGACGGTCAACCGCTGTGGGATTGGGTTGAAGACATGATAAAGAACGCCAATACAGGAGAGTTCACCACCCATGCGGTTACGGTCACGCTCTATGACCTGACGGGAGAAAACGCGCTGCGCACCTGGACCTACCAGGATGCATATCCTATCAAATGGGCTGCCAGTGCACTTACGGCAGAACAAAATGCAATCGCAATCGAGACTCTAACCCTGGCACACCAGGGCATGAGCTTTGCTCAGTAGCGAATAAGGCAGCCAGATTTAATATGAATACGAGGGCCAGGGATACAGGCAGGGTACCAAACTCACAGGGGCGCAGGCCAGGATGGTTCGCGCGCAGCCCGGCAATGGTTATCCTG
>Ga0315282_10007031_pt1 | contig 18627 bp, 15 predicted proteins | sample YL17G07_20_MG_FD_203693 | JGI IMG/M metagenome (GOLD analysis project Ga0315282, IMG submission 203693) | Sediment microbial communities from Yellowstone Lake, YNP, Wyoming, USA - YL17G07_20 | ecosystem: Environmental > Aquatic > Freshwater > Lake > Sediment | place: USA: Wyoming | collected...
GAAGTAAGGCGGTTCTTCAAGAAGCCCCTTACAGATACTTTCCCCGTAACTGAGCATTACGCCCGACGGACGGCAATTAACAGCAACGCGTATTACGCGGCGCCTTCAACAGGAAGAACGATCCATAATGGGCTGCGAAAGGCACGCCCTTCTTCCCATTAAGCGCGAATTACCCAAGCAGTTCGTCAAGCGATGAGCGTGCTGTTTCGGTCTGCCCGGCGTCGAGCGCGTCGGCGGCGCGGGTCAGAAGTGCTTCCTGGCGGTCGGTGAAGGCCAGCGGGAGGCGGGGGTCGAAGTCGGCCAGGCCGAGGGCGTCGAGAATGCGTGCGGCAAGTTCGTCCAGGCCCAGGCTGGCCGGGGCGCACACGGCCGCGTCCGCGTCGGCCGGTGGGGGGGCCAGGTCGATCTTCGTCGCCACGGCAAGCATGGGCACAGCCGCGGGCGTCGCGGGCGCATTTGTCGCGGATGGGGGTGTCGCGGGCGCATTTGCCACGGGTGCATTTGCGCCTGGCGTGGGGCAGAGTTTATCGAGCCAGTCGGGCAGCGGTTTCGGGCGTCCGGCGCCCAGGATCAGGACGAGGTCGGCGGCGGCGATTCGATGGGCGCTTCTTCGCACGGCCTCGGCGTCGACGGTGTCGGCAGTCTCCCACAGGCCGGCGGTGTCGGTCAGCCAGACCGGCAGGCCGCGAAGCAGGGCCAACTCGCGGACCCAGTCGCGGGTCGTGCCGGGATGGTCGTGGACTATGCTCGCGGCCCGGCCGAGAAGGGCGTTGGCCAGCGTGCTCTTTCCCGCGTTTGGCGGCCCGGCCAGGACGACCTCCGCGTAGCGGCCGGCGGGCGGGCAAAGCACGCGGCGCATCATTGGGCGTCTCCCGGCCGCAGCGCGCAAGGCGGCCGCGCAGGCCGGCAGACCGTCATGTCCGGCTGATGTTCCGGCCTGGCGCGAGATGCAATCCAGCACGTCGGCAGCAAGTTTGCTAAGCCCCGCCGACCACTGCCAAGTCAGCGCCGACGCCACCCGGGCGCTGGCGGCCGCGGGCAGCGCCTGGAGCATTTCCCTGCCGATGGCGGGGTTGTGCATGGCGGGGTGGGCGGGTTGGAAGCACTCGGCGGCGTCGGCGTCCGCGGGCACGGCCACCGCGCCGAGGTCCAGAAGTCTGCGGAGCACCGTGGCGGCGACGGCGGGGCCGCCGTGGATGTTGATCTCGGCCAAGTCGTCGCCCCTGGCGACGATCGCCTGATCGATTACCCCTGTGCCGTCGACGATGTGCCCCAATTGCAGTTCGCCCAGACCGGCAGTCTTGCTGCGCCCGCCCGAAGTTTTCGGGCGAAAGGCCTCCGCGAGGATCGCTTTGACGGCCGGGCCACGCAGCGCCAGCACCGCGATCCCGCCGAGCCCTGGCGGGGTTTGCATCGCGACGGTGGTGGGGCGGGTCGGTTTGCTCATGGTGCAGACCTGGGATTGTCATCTTTGCACCCAGGGATTGCTATCCCTGGGCGTCATCCCTGAGTTTCTTCCCTGCGCTTCATCCCTGGGCGTCTTCCCTGGATTTCTTCCCTGGATTTCTTCCCTGGGCTTTAATACGTTGTGGCTTCCCGGTTGCGCACCGAGGCTTCGCGAACCACGGCACCTGCGCGTCCAGGTTCCTGCTGCCGACTCCCCTGTTCGCTGAAGCGAGCAGGCCTCACAGGCCTCTGGTTCCTGATTCCTGGTTCCGCCTTTCGGGTTTTGCCGGTCTTGCTGTTCCTGGTTCCAGGTTCCGCCGTTCTTGCTTACTGGCTCCCGGCTACCGGCTGCTATTGCCCAGCAGGGAGTTGTAGTACGCCAGGGCCGCGCCGCGGATGGTCAGGTCGGGGACGATGGCCTGGACGATCTCCCCGCTGCCGGTCCTTTCGCACACGAGTTCGGCGTCGCCGCCTGTGACTATCACTGTGGGCCACTGGCCCAGTTCGGTGGCGTATGCCTCGGCCAGTTCGCGGAGGGCGCCTCGTGCCGCCGCGAGTATGCCGCCGATGATCGCCTGCGAGGTGTCCTTGCCGAACACCCAGTTGGCGGCCTGCATCTGCACTCGCGGAAGCTGGGCGGTCTTGTCGTGCAGTCCGTCGGCCGACATGCAGAGCCCCGGCAGAATGGCCCCGCCGAGGAAGACGCCCTCGGCGCTGACGCAGTCCACCGTTATCGCTGTGCCGAAATCCGCGACCACGCAGGCCGTGCCGAGCCGGTCGTAGGCGGCCACGGCGGCGCACAGGCGGTCGGCGCCGATGGCGCGCGGGTCGGGCAGGTCGGTGGGCATCGGCAGCGGCAGGTCCCGCCCGACCACGAGCACCGGCTGGCCGATGCACTCGCCGGCGGCGGCCTCCAGGGCCTTCAGGGCCGAGGGGTTGACGCTGGCGGCCACGACCCTGCGCGGCTCGGGGATCGTGTCCCACAACTCGGCCAAAGCCGCACCCAGGCCGCCGAGCCGGCCGACGGGAACGACCTGCATCTCGGTGACCTCCTCGCCGCAGACGTGCGCGAAGTGCACGGCGCAGTTGCCCACGTCGCAGGCCAGGACGTTCGGGATTTCGGTTACGTCTTCACTCATGGTTGTTGGCGAAGGCCGTCAAGGACTTCCCATATTCTATCGCACAGCGGCGCCAGGCCCTTGCCGGTGACTGCACTGATGCCGAACACCTCGACGCCGAGTCGGCCCCGCAGCACCGCCAGGTGCTCGTCGGCGTCGGTGAGGTCCATCTTGTTGGCGACCACTATCTCGATCTTGTCGGCCAGGGTCTGGGAGTACTGGGCCAGTTCGCGCCGGATGGCGTGATAGGCCGCGGCTGGTTCGTGCCCGTCAAGGGGGCACAAGTCGAGCATGTGCAGGATTATCCGCGTCCTCTCGATGTGCTTGAGGAACGCGATGCCGAGCCCGGCGCCCTCGTGGGCGCCGTCGATGAGCCCTGGCAGGTCGGCCATCACGAACCGGCGGTAATGCGTCAGCTCCACGACGCCCAGGTACGGGCAGAGCGTGGTGAAGGGGTAGTCCGCTATCTTCGGGCGGGCGCGGCTGAGGCGCGAAAGCAGGGTGCTCTTGCCGGCGTTGGGCATTCCTACCAGGCCGACGTCGGCGATGAGCTTGAGCTCCAGTCGCAGGCGCCGCTGCTGGCCGGGCTGGCCCGGCTCGCACTGCCGCGGGGCCTGGTTGGTGGCGCTCTTGAAGTGCGTGTTGCCAAACCCGCCCTTGCCGCCGACGGCGACGCATATGCCGTCGCCCGCCACGGACAGGTCCCGGAGCATCATGCCGGTGTCGGCGTCGTGGACGATCGTGCCGGCCGGCACGCGGACGACCTCGTCCAGGCCGTTTCGCCCGTGACAGTCCTTGCCCTTGCCATTCCCGCCTCGCCGGGCTTTCCAGTGGTGCTTGCCTGTGAGGTGCTGGAGGGTGGTCAGGGAGTCGTCGGCCTGGAGATAGACGCTTCCGCCGTCGCCGCCGTCGCCGCCGGAGGGCCCGCCGCGCGGGACGAACTTCTCGCGCCGAAAGGCCATGCAGCCGCTTCCGCCGTCGCCGGCGATGGCGTGGATCTCCACCTCGTCAACGAATATCGCTCTGGAGAATTCCTGGTCGTCCATCGCCGTGCCGCCGCCGCGCCCGCCGGCGCGAAGAAACCGAAAAAAGAGGATGGCGCCTGGGCCATCCTCGCATGATCATTCTATCCGCCCCGCGCGGGTGCGACCGCGCGAGGGCCGCCGCGGCACTCAGGCGGTCACCACGTCCACGAAACGCCCGCGGAACTGGACCGAGCCGTCCTTGAGCGCAAAGAGCGTGTGGTCGCGCCCGTGGCCGACGTTGTGCCCGGCCTTGAAGGGCGTGCCGACCTGGCGGACGATAATGCTGCCGGCCGTGACCACCTGCCCGCCGAAAACCTTCACGCCGCGGCGCTGACCGTTGCTGTCTCGCCCGTTCCGAGTCGAACCTTGTCCCTTTTTATGGGCCATGTAACAACTCCTGCTGTCTTCGTCTTAACGGCCGTGTCCTGCCGATGCGCACCAGCCGCACCGCCAAACCCCGTAAAATACCACCTGCCGGCCGGCGTGTCAATGCGACTTTTCGCGCATCTACCGCATCACCCACAACTGCTTGATGAGCTTGGGCGTCAGGTATCGCCGGGCGGCCTTTTCGCCCGGAATGGCGTATTGCAGTTCCAGCGTCTTGACCAGCAGGAGCTTGTCCTTGGTGACGACGTGTTCTTGCCCCCGCCAGTCCGGCTCGGACACGGTGATGGGCGCCGGCAGGTTGACCGACACGGTCTCGCCGCTGAGGCCGCCGACAAAGATGCTCACCTTGCCGGCATTGGGATCGAAGTCCGGCCAGATCGCGACGCTGCTCTTGGCGTTGTCCTCGCCCTGGAGGAGCTTGCCCGTCACGGCGGTGGAGGTCTTCATGAGCGGATCGTTGTACGCCGCCTTGATCTTGTTGAACACGGCCACGGGCGTCTGCCTGCCGGCGCGGACGATCTCGCCGGTGTCCGTGTAGAGGACGAACTCGGGCACGAAGACACGGTCCTCGCCCGACTTGTTGGCGACGGTGTAGCGGAGGTACCAGAATACCTGGTCCTCCTTCTTGTCCGGCAGGCGCACGGAGATCGAGCGGAAGTCGCCCATTTCGATCTCGAACTGCCACTGGGGGGAGACAGTCAGCGGCTTGGGGTAGCTGACGGGCTTGTCTTGGATCTGCCCGGCGAGTTCCTTGCCCAGCAGACTTGCGATATCCGCCCCGGCAGGCTGAGTCGCGGGCTCGGTGGTCGCCCCCGCGGGCGCCGCGGCCGGAACAGAAGGTTGAGTCGCCGCTGTCGAAGTGGTCTTGTCCGCGTCGCCGGCCGTTTGGCCGACGCACACGGCGACCAGTCCGACCGCCATCAGCACCATCGCCGCCACGATTAGTCTCATAGTCGCGCTCCTGCGTAATCTCTGTCTGCAACTCCGCCGACACTTGCGGACAAGCGTCTATCGTCTATGGAGCGTACGAGCTTTGGCCGGCCAAGTCAACCGCCAACAAGCGGAAAAGTTGGGGCTAATCAGCCGCCGCCGGAAAGGCCGGCGGGAAATGTCCCCGCCCGCACCGGCCGGGCCTTGCGTGCGGGCCGCGGCGCAATACGATATCGGCTGTCATGAGCGACGCTTTTCAACTCGAGCCCGTCCGGCGCGGCCGCCGCGAGGAGGCCCTGCTTTTTCTCGCGGCCGGGCGGAGACGAGACCTCCAGGTCGCCATTCGGGCCGAGGCGTTTGGGGAGATGTTGGCGCGAGGCGGCTTCAGGGGGCGCCTCTGGCAGGCCCGGCGCGGGGCCGACCTGGTCGCCGCGGCGATGGTCGTACCCAGCGCGGGACGGGTCGGGCTGGCGTTTCACAGCCCGGCCGAGTCGCCCGGCGTTGAGGCGGCGGCGCTGTCGGCGGCGATTCGGTCGGCCGCCGACGAGGCCCTGGCCGACGGACTGGCGTTCGTGCAATCGCTCATAGGCCATCGTCAGCATGCCGACGGGCGCGCATTTGTCGAGGCCGGCTTCATTCGCCTTGCCGAACTTGCTTACATGCGGCGCGACCTGGCGGACGCCGTCGAGCCGCCCGGCGTGCCCGGACTGGAATGGCGGAGTTGCCAGCCCATGGACCCGGCCGAGCTTGGCCGGGTGATTCTCGGCACCTACGAGCGATCGCTGGATTGTCCGGCCCTGGCGGCCCTGCGCGGCACCGACGACGTGCTTGAAAGCCACAAGGCAAGCGGGATATGGCGCCCGGACTTCTGGTGGATTGCCCGGCTGCGGGGCGCACCGGCCGGGTGCGTGCTGGTAAACGACTCGTCCTCAAGTGCCGGGGACATGGACCTGGTCTACATGGGCGCGCTTGCGGCGTTTCGCGGGCTTGGGCTCGGAAGGGCGATGGTCCGTCACGCCTGCCTGCAAGCCCAGGGCGGCCGCAAGGAGTTCATGAACGTTGTTGTGGACGCGGCAAACCTGTATGCCTGCAAGATATATGAGGCCGAAGGCTTCCGGGTCACGCACAGGCGGACAGCCTATATCCGCCGGCGATATTCAGAATCAGAAAAGATTTGATGAGAGCTTTGTTAGCAAGCGGTGGAAGAAGATTTTTTTTGAGAGCCAAGCGTCCGAGTGTCCGTGCTTTGGCGGATGTGGATAACAATTCGCCTCGTTTGTGATTGACCGGCGGATGAGGCGTCACTACATTCGATCCGCACGTCAGGACTACCCGAGGCGGTTGGCCGCGGGCGCTGTGCCGGAGGTGAATCGGGGTGTATCCGACCTTCGGATGAAAACAGATGTGCGACGCGAAGGATCGACAATGACGACAACAATGGACTTGGTGCGCGCCACAGACGGGCAGGTGCGGGACATCCTGGCCGTCCTTGCCGAGCGCATCGGACCTCAGAGGTATAACGCGTGGTTCAAGCATGGCGTGACGGTGCAGGTCGATGACGGCCAGGTCTGCGTCGCCGTGCCGAACCCGTTCGTCGGCAATTGGATTGAGACGCATTACCAGGAGCTTATCGGCCAGGCCGCCGAGAGCATCACGGGGCGGCAGCGGCCGGTGATCGTCTCGATCGACCCGGCCCTGAGCGGGCAATTGCGTCAAGGCCAACTCGACAAGCAGGCCGAACTGGTCGAGAAGGTCACCTCGGGCCGCGCCCGTCCGCGCAACGAGCCGCCGCCCGGCGCATCGGCTCTGCGGTACTCGCTGGCCGACTTCGTCGTCGGCCAGAGCAACCGCCTCGCCTATACCGCCGCCATGGCGATGGTTGCCAGCGAGAAGCCCGCCTTCAACCCGCTGTTCATCCACGGCACGTGCGGCGTCGGCAAGACTCATCTGCTCCAGGGGATATGCAGCGCCGCCCGGCGAAGCGGCGATTTGGGCCGGCCCATGACCTGCCGGTACGTCACGGCCGAACAGTTCACCAATGAATTCCTCACGGCCCTTCGGCACAAGGAGATCGCCGAGTTTCGCCGCCGCTACCGCCAACTCGACCTGCTGGCGATCGACGACGTGCACTTCCTTTCGGCCAAGAAGGCCACGCAGGACGAGTTCCTGCACACGTTCAACGCCATCGAGTCGGCTGGGCGGAGGGTGGTGATGGCGTCGGACAACCACCCGCGTCTGGTGGGCGAGCTCAACGAGCCGCTGGTCAGCCGGTTCGTCGCCGGAATGGTTGTGCGGATCGAGGCGCCGGACCGTGCCACGAGGCTGGAGATACTCGCCCGCCGGGCGCGGACAATGAAACTCTCGGCGCCCAGGGACGTGCTGGAGTACATCGCCCTGCACATCCGCGGCTCGGTCCGCGAGTTGGAGGGCACGCTGATAAAGCTCTCGGCCCTGGCGGCGCTGAACGGCGGGGCGATCACGCGAGAACTGGCGTCGTCGGCCCTGGCCGAGCACCTCGCCCGCACCGACAGCGCGATAACGCTCGGCGACATTGAGGCGGTCGTGGCGACGTACTTCGGGATAACCCCGGCCGACATTCACTCCTCGCGCCGCACGCGGACCGTGTCAGTGGCCAGGATGATCGCGATGTTCCTGGCCAGGCGCCGCACGCGGATGAGCTACCCCGAAATCGCCAGGTTCATGGGAAAGAACCATTCCTCCGTGGTCCTGGCCGTGCAGCGGATGGAAAAATGCCTCGCCGCCGGCACGGAACTCGACTGGGCGACACCCGCCGGGCCCAAGTCGATGCCGGCCGCCGAACTCCTGGAAGTAATCTGCGGGCAATTGGGCTGACCCAACCGGCAAGAGCAAGCCGCCTCGATGGACCAGGCGGTTGCTGCACCTCATGGACGGGCGTCCGGACAGGGATGTCCGGACGCCGCAATTTTCCGAACGCGAACAAGAGTCGTCGTGTCCCGAAGCCCAGGGACCCCTTAGGGGCAGGTAGCAATCCCCGGGTGAAGGCGCCGAACACGAGGCGCCAAACAACGAAACCTCTGGCGCAATAGCAACCCCTGTGTCATACCATGCGGCGCAAACCTGAGCCCCAGTACATGGACGATCTGGCCGAGGCCGACGCCTACGCCAAAGCGGACTTCAACGCCGTAAACGAGGCATTCGTGGACCGCCTGGTGGACCTTGTGCAGGCCGGGCCGGACGACGCGGTCCAGGCCGTCGACCTAGGCACGGGGCCCGGCGACATTCCCATCCGCATCGCCCGGCGATGCCCCGGCTGGCGCCTGACCGGCGTCGACGCCTCGAAACCAATGATCGCCATTGCCCGCCAGGCATCCGAGCGGGCCGGCACGGCGGGAATGCTCCGCTGGCTGGTCGCCGATGCCGCCGACACTCATCTGCCGGATAAGTCCTTCGACGTGGTGCTGTCCAACAGCATCCTCCATCACGTCGCCGATCCCGCCGCGTTCTGGGCAGAGGCCAGGCGGATAGCCAAGCCCGGCGCGGCCTGGCTTCTCCGCGACCTGTTCCGCCCGGCCGACGAGAACCGGGCCCGCGCACTGGTCGATCAATACGCCGCTGACGAGTCGGCAATCCTGCGGCAGGAGTACTACCGCTCGCTGCTTTCGGCGTACACGGCGGAGGAACTTCGCCGCCAACTCGATGCCGCCGGGCTGCAATCCCTTCAGGTGAAAATAATCACGGACCGCCACGTGGATGTTTTCGGCCGGGCGTTTTGATCGCCGTCTCCCAGGTGGCCCAGGCGCATTGGGGTCGCGGCGGCCGGGCAATCGGGTCTTTTGGCGCGGTTCAAACCAGGGTAACACTCTTCTGGGCCGCCCAAAAGGCAGTTTCCGGGCTAACAGGCTTAAAGATAAGAAGTTACGTCATCAGCATCTGGTGGAACGGGTCGGAAAGGTGTTACCCTGGCATCCGACAAGTTGAACCACGCCGATCTTTTTCTTCATGCTCTATCAACTGTCTTCTAGGGCCTTTGCGCAAATCTAAGGCCGCGATGGGCACTTGTCCCGCATTTTTTCTGATTATCAGAGGCCCCGTCGTGCGTCTATATCTGAAAGAACACGTAGAGATTTAAATTAGGCAAGTATGCGGCCAAAGGATTCGGGAAGGCCGGTTTGTTGGCCACGGTTGTCGCATTTCTTCGGCTTTCTCGAGTAATGCGGGGATGAGCATTATCCAGGCCGCCGTATAGTCAATAGTCAGAGGGCGGCATGAAAAGAAGTGCCGCCGCAATTCCCGGCCGGCGAGCCGGGGGACGGGTTGGCCCATGTGCTCAGAGATTATACATATGTCGAGTGGCCTGTTAGAATTATCGAAGGGCAAGAACGGCGACAAGTCCGGCCGGACTGGCATCGGGCCTGTGCCCGCGGAGCCTGATGCCAACCCATCGGCCACAGAAGGCACCGGACTTCTCTGGCTCCAGGAAAAGATGCCGAGCTGGCGCTGGTATGTCGACCAGGCCCGCGACGCCGCGGGGCAGTAACCTGTTGGGCGAACCAGGCTAGAAGAACCTCATAATGTCTTGGTACGTCAGTGCCAGGAACACCAGGGCCAGCAGGATCAGGCCGACGAGTTGTGCGATGTTCATCACCTTTATCGGCAGGGGCTTGCCGCGTATCTTCTCGATGATCAGGAACACCGCGTGTCCGCCGTCGACCACGGGCAGGGGCAGGAAGTTCATCACCGCGAGCACCGCCGATATGATCGCCATGAAGTAGAAGAACTGCATGAAGCTCGTCTCGGCCGCCTTGACGGCGATCCCGCCTATCCCCAGCGGGCCGATGAACTGGTTGGCCGAGACGTTGCCCAGGATCAGGCTGCGGATCGACACGTAGGTGCTGACCATGAATCCCGCCGACTCGCGGAGCGACCATTTCATGGCCGCGCCGAGGCTTTCCTGGCGGACCGTGGTCATTACCGGATCGAGGAAGCCATCGCTTCGGCCGATGAACATGCGGAACTCGTAATCGTCGGGGTCGAAGGCCTTCTTGTCCAGCAGGCCGATCTTCACCTCGGCCGGCTCTGCCTCGGGCCGGACCGATCGGCGGATCGTCAGCGTCACGTCCTTGCCGGAAAAGTCCTTAAGGGCCGCGTAAAGCTCAGCCCAGTCCTTCACGGGGCGGTCGTTGACCTTCTCGATAACGCATCCGGCCTCAATGCCCGCCCGGGCCGCCGGTGAATTGGGCCTTACGTGCGCGACAATCGTATGGGCCAAGTCAAGGCTGGGCCCGAATCCGACTATCGCCGTGCCGTTCTTCTTGACCGGGGTGACCTTGAAAGGCTTTGCCAGCATTCTGCCATCTCGCTGGATTGCAAGCGTCAGGTCTTTCTGGCCGTCCTTGACGGCCTTGTCGCTGATATCGTGCAACTGCTTGTTCGTCGGCAGCGGCGTGTCGGCGTAGTTGACGACTATGTCTCCGGGCCTAATCCCCGCCTTCTCGGCCGGAGAATCTTTGATGATGGCCCCAACCCCAAGCCGCGGCGTCATCCCCAGCACGTCTAGCATCGCGTTGGCCAGCACGACGTCAAGGTCGTCCTTGGCGCACGTCGTCTCCTTGCCGGTGACGTAGGAGACCAGGACCATGTTGCCGTCGTCTGGCTTGGGGGCGTAGTCATTGAGGTTCAGCTTGTTGCCGTCCGGCAGGTAAGCGACGGACGGCTTATTGTAGAAGTGCCGCGGGGCCGTCAGGTTGACGGCCTTGCCCTCGCGCATGACCGTGACGGGCACTGAAAGCCCGTTGGCGTCGCGAATGGCCGGCTCGACCTGCCAGGAATGCTCGATCTTCCGCCCTGCCACCTCGATCACACGGTCGTTTTCCACGAACGGGTCCCAGGGCGGCGCGATTAAGTCCGTCTCGCCGCGCGACACCTTGGTGCTCCTGGCCGGGCCGAGGCCGAACTCGAACCGCCCGTCTCCCATCTTGACGCCCACGTCCGCCGTGCCGACCCACGTCTTGCCGTCCACCTCCCGCTCGACGGTGAACTTGTAGCGGTCGTCGGGGTCGCTCATCGCCGACATGATGAACAGCCGGTCGAAGCGGTGAACTTCCGGACCAAGTATCGCCAGCATCACGCCGTTTCCGTCGATTCGGCTGATGCTGTCGCCGACCTCCAGGCCGGTCGTCACCACCGGCTGGGTCGTCGCGCCAGGCGCCTTGGTCCACACGATCCTGGCCTGCGACGCGGGGAAGTGGGGCTTGACCAGCCCCAGCACCGGCGCCGGGAACTCGTGGCCGACCATGGCTATCACGACGAACATTATTATGGCCGTGATGGCGTTCATGACCACCCCGGCCGAGATCACCAGCATCCGCGCGCCGACGCTCTTGGCGTTGTAGGATCGCGGGTCGACTTCCTGCTGCTCCTGGAGCGGGGCGAAGTCCTCCTGGCCGAGCATCTTGATGTACCCGCCCAGCGGCAGCAGGTTGATGCAGTAGTCGGTCTCTCCCCGCTTGAAGCCCAGGATGCGCGGGCCAAAGCCCAGCGCAAACCGCTCGACCCGTATCCCGACCCACTTGGCGGCAAGGAAGTGCCCCAGTTCGTGGACGAAGACCATTAAGCCCAAGCCGATGATGAACTGAAGGATAGGCCAGGCAAAGCCCAGCCAGGAAGCGGCAGCCAGTATCACAACATTCGTGTCCATGTATACTCCGCAACTCGGTTAAGAATACCCGACGGCAATTGGCCGCCGGGCGATTTCATATCCGCTGCTGAACCTGCCGCCTGGCCCAGGCGTCGGCGCGCAGCAGGGCATCAAGGGTTACTTCGGCTGCCGGGGGCGTCTGGTTCAACACGGTTTCCACCATCGGCACGATTTGCCCGAATCGCATCCGCCCGGCCAGGAAAGCCTGGACCGCCGCCTCGTTGGCGGCGTTTAGCACCGCCCCGGCCAGGCCGCCGCGCCGGACGGCCTGGTGCCCCAGGCGAACCGCGCGCTCGAAGCGGCCGGTCAGGGCCGAGAAAGTCAGCCTGCCCGCCGCCGCCAGGTCCAGCGGCGGAACCTGCCGCTCGAACCGCTCCGGCCAGGCAAGGGCGTACGCGATCGGCGTGGCCATGCTAGGCTCGCCCATCTGGGCAATGACCGAACCGTCGCAATACTCCACGAACGAATGGATGATGGACTCCGCGTGCAGGACCACGTCGATCTGCTCGGCCGGCATGTCGAAAAGCCAGTGGGCCTCGACCACCTCAAGGGCCTTGTTGATAAGCGTGGCCGAGTCGATGGTGATCTTGCGGCCCATCGACCACGTCGGGTGCTTCAGGGCGTCTTCGACCGTTGCCTGCTGGGCCTTCTCCGCCGGCCAGTCCCTAAGCGCGCCGCCGGAGGCGGTAATGACGATCCGCCGCACCTGCCGGCGGCTGCCGGCACAGAGGCACTGGAAGATGGCCGAGTGCTCGCTGTCCACCGGCAGCACCGGCACGCCGGCTGCGCGGGCGGCGGGCATTACGATCGCCCCGGCCATCACCAGCGTTTCCTTGTTGGCGATGGCGAGGGTCGCGCCGCATTCGATGGCCGCCAGCGTCGGCTCAAGACCGGCCGTGCCCACAACGCCCGATAACACCACGTCCGGATGAGTCCGGCGGACGAGCCGCGTCATGGCGTCGGGGCCGGAGAGTATCTCCGGCGCCTGGCCGCCGGCGCCCGCGCCGGCGCCGGCCCAGGCCTGGCGCACGGCCTCTGCGCTGGCCGGCGAGAGCACCGCCACCGCCTCCGGCCGAAACTCGCGCGCCTGCTCCAGCAAGAGCTGCCAGTTGTTGCCCGCCGCAAGCGCGCATACGCTCAAGCTCGGCTGGGAGGCAATGACCGCCAGCGCCTGTGAGCCTATGCTGCCCGTCGAGCCGAGTATCGCCACGCGCCTTGTCTTCACGCGACAGGGAGTCCTCACAGAGGAACAGCCGCTCAAACCATCCCAATATGATACCTTCCGCGGCCCGCGATGCAACCGCCCTTTGCCGCCCTGTGACGGGCAATGTGCCGTCATTTGGCTCATCGACTGGTAATCCCTTCCTGCCGGCCGACCGGACCTGCGGCTAATCACGTTTACACGCTGCGCATTGGCCGGGCCGTCGCCTATAATCGAGCGGCATGAGCGACCAACGATTCGAATACGACGAAATCGTCTTCAAGGGCCGGGTGGCCGAGGTGCACAAGGTCGGCGTGCGGATGCCCGACGGGCGAGTGGTTCAGCGCGACTTCATCCGTTACAACGGAGCGGCTGTGATTCTGCCGATCCTTGACGATGGCTCTATCGTGCTGATCCGCAACTACCGCTTCGCGGTGGAGGAGACGCTCTACGAGCTGCCGGCCGGGATGCTCGACGACGGCGAGGACCCGGCCCGCGGCGCTGCCCGCGAACTGACCGAGGAGACCGGCTACTCCGCCGGGCGGCTGGAGAAGCTTGGCCAGTACTACACCGGCCCGGGCTCGTGCAACGAGTTGATGCACGCCTTCGTGGCGACGGGCCTCTCGGCCGGGCCGCAGAGGCTCGAAGCCCACGAGCAGATCGAGACCGAGGCGGTCAGCGACGCCGACGTCCGCGCGATGGCCGCCGACGGGCGGATTCACGACGCAAAGACGATCGCCACGCTTTGCCTGTGGTGGCTGCGGAAGGGCATTTAGTATGGTGTGTCGTATAGACTTTCTGTAGGCGCGCGATTGTTGCCGCCGGAGTTCATCGCGGATGAGTTTGCAGGATCGGCCATATTGGAGAGACGACGCGGGCGCCGAACCTGGCGGGGGATTCATGCGCGGCATGTCCCTGGGTCTGCCCAAGCCTTCCAGGGCCGTCAAATGGCTGCTGATTATCAACGTGGCGGCGTTCCTGGTGCAGTTGGCGTTGGACAATAACAGTCGCGTTCACCTGGGCCTTTGGTTCGGTGCGACGGCGGGGGGCTTCTGGCAGGTCTGGCGGTACGTGACGTTCCAGTTCCTTCACGACACGTCGAGCTTTTGGCACATCGGCCTGAACATGCTGGGCCTGTACATGTTCGGCAGCCCTCTGGAGCAGATGTGGGGCTCGCGGCGGTTCCTGGGGTTCTACCTTAGCTGCGGCGCGGCGGCGGGGCTGCTGTACGTGATGGTCGGGCTGATTCTCGGCAATGCCGAGTGGGTGCCGCTTATCGGAGCCTCCGGCGGCGTGTTCGGAATACTGCTTGCCTGCGCGGTGCTGTTGCCGCACTTGCGAGTAATCTTCATTTTCTTCCCCGTGCCGATCCGGCTGGCCGCGGTCATCATCTTCGGCGGGATGATCCTCATGCTGCTCGGCAGCCTCAGGCAGGGGGCGTATTCGGGGAAATTCTGGTCTAGCGTCGCCCACCTCGGCGGGGCGGGCATGGCCGCGATGTGGCTGTGGGTGATCCCGCGATTCGGCCCAGTCACGCGGGGCGCCGTCCGGCGGGCCGGCCAAGGCGCCTGGGAGCGCAAGATGCGCCACCGACGCGAAGATCAGGCCGATATCGATAGAATCCTCGATAAGATCAGGGTTGAAGGACTGGCCAGCCTCACCCGAAAGGAAAAGCACGCGCTTAAACAAGCCACCCTCAGGCAGCAGCAGGAAGACCGCGACATATCGCGGCTGTAAAGAGGGCCGCCGCGCCGGCCGAAAGAAAGAAGAGGAACTAAACGAAGAAAAACTCAACGCAGAGCACGCAGAGGAAGAACAGGTTGAAATACATCTCCACCAGAGGACGAATCGACGCGATCGACTTCCGGCGGGCGGTCCTGATGGGCCTGGCCGACGACGGCGGACTCATCATCCCGCAGTCCATCCCGAACGTCGCCGACAGGCTCGAGATCTGGCGAAAGCTAAGCTACCCGCAGTTGGCGTTCGAGGTCATCCGCCTGTTCGCCGCGGACATCCCCGAGGCGGACCTTCGCGGCCTGATCGACCGCACCTACGGACGGGCGTTCCCCGAAGACGTCGTGCCGGTCGTCCGCGTGGGCGGCCTGTTTGTGATGGAACTCTTCCACGGGCCGACGCTGGCGTTCAAGGACGTGGCCCTGCAACTGCTGGGCAACCTCTTCGAGTACATCCTGGCCCGTCGGCAGGGGGCCATGAACATCCTGGCCGCCACAAGCGGCGACACGGGCAGCGCCGCCATTTACGGCGTCCGAGGGCGGCGCGGGATTCGGATCTTCGTCATGCACCCGCTGGGGGCCGTCTCGCCAATCCAGGAAAGGCAGATGACCGCCGTCCTGGACGACAACGTCCACAACCTCGCCGTCCAGGGCTCCTTCGACGACTGCCAGAACATCATGAAGTCGCTCGCCGGAGACCTGGAGTTCAAACGAAAATACAACCTCGGCGCGGTCAACAGCGTCAACTGGGCGCGCGTGCTGGCGCAGATCGTCTACTACTTCCGGGCCGCACTGGACGCCTGCGAGGCCGCCGGGTCGAAGGCCGCGGCCGTGTGCGTGCCGACGGGAAACTTCGGCAACGTCCTGGCCGGGTGGTACGCGCGGCAAATGGGCGCGCCGATCAGCCGGCTCATCCTGGCCACCAATTGCAACGACATCCTCGCGCGGTTCTTCCAGACCGGCCAGTACTCGCTGGGCAAGGTCGCCCAGACGCTCGCGCCGTCGATGGACATCCAGGTGGCGAGCAACTTCGAGCGGTACCTGTATTACCGCGCCGGCTCCTCGCCTGCCGCGCTGAGGGCCCTGATGGACCAGTTCCGCAAGACCGGCAGCCTGCGGGTGGATTCCGGCGGCAGTGGGGCGGTGGACCCGCTCTTCGCCTCGGCCGCGGCCGACGAGCAGCAGATTCTCGACGCCATCCGCACCACGTGGCGGGACCACAAGTACCTTCTGGACCCCCACAGCGCCGTCGGCGTTTCGGTTGCCCGACGGCTGGCCGGGGGCATCGACGGGCCGATCGTCTGCCTGGCCACGGCCCACCCGGCCAAGTTCCCCGCCGCAATCCGGCAGGCCACCGGCGAGGACCTCGCCCACCACCCCGACATCGACCGCCTGATGGAGCTGCCCACCCGCTGCACCACCGTGCCGAACGACGCCCAAAAGGTGCGGCAGTTCATCGTCCAGAAGGTAGCCAGTAGCCGGTAGCCGGTAGCCGGGAAAGAAAAACAGCGGAACCAGGAACCGGGATAAGAAACGACGGAACCTGTAACCAGGAACCTGGAACCAGGAACCGGGATAAGAAACGACGGAACCTGTAACCCGGAACCTGTAACCCGGAACCGGGAACAAAGCTGTTGAGGCCTGCTCGCTTCAGCGAGCAGGGGGCGGCGCCAGGTCTGTCAAGCCCGGTCTGTCAAGCAAGGCCTGTCTTCCCTTATCGCGGGTGGCGGATTATACTCCCGGTTTGCGTTCGCACGACCCCAAGGCGTGAGGGGCATCAGGCGCACCAAAGGACACGAGCCATGCTCAGAATTGCGGTTACCGGCGCGGCCGGGCGGATGGGGCGGCGTATCGCCGCGCTGGCGATAGAGACCGGCACGTTCGACCTGGCCGCGGCGATGGAGATGGCCGGGCACGAGGCAGTCGGCCGAGACGTGGGCGAGTTGGCCAGGACGGGGCCCTTCGGCGTGAAGGTCGGCGCGGACCTGCCGGATGAGGCGGAGATCGACGTGTTGATCGACTTTTCGCTGCCGGAGGGCACGATGAAGTTCCTGCCCGTCTGCCGGCGGCGGAAGGTCCCGGTCGTCATCGGCACGACCGGCCTGACGGCCAGCCAGCAGGCGGAGGTGTCGGACACGGCCAGGGAGATCCCGATCATCCAGACGGCGAATTTTTCGGTGGGCGTCAACGTGCTGCTTAAGGTGGTGGCGATGGTTGCCAAGGCCCTCGGCCCGGACTACGACATCGACGTGGAGGAGACTCACCACCGCTTCAAGAAGGACGCCCCGTCCGGCACGGCCATTGCCCTGGCGCGGAGCATATGCCGGGTGCTTGGCAAGGATTACGGCGAAGTTGCGGTTCTCGGCCGGGGCGGGCTCTGCCCGCGCCAGCCGGGCGAGATCGGCATGCACGCCCTTCGCGTCGGCGACACGGTGGGCGAGCACACGGTGCACTTCGGCAATCTCGGCGAGACGGTGCACATCGGACATTCCGCCCACACGCGCGACACGTTTGTCCGCGGCGCCCTGCGGGCCGCCCAGTGGCTCGTCGGCAGGAAGCCCGGCTTATACGACATGCAGGACGTCCTGGGCTTGCGGTGAAGAAGAGGTTTACCACAGAGACACAGAGGCTCAGAGGTGAACAGAAGCAACAGAAGAAGAAGTTTACCGCAGAAGCGCAGAGACTCGAGACATACAGAAGAAGAAGCAGGATTGGAATCTCGTTCCTTCTTCTTTTGTTGTATACCTCTGAGTCTCTGTGCCTCTGTGGTTAAATGCTTCTTCTTGATCTTGGAAGGACACGCGCGATGACGCGACTGATTGACCTTCGAAGCGACACGATAACGCAGCCCACGCCGGCGATGCGGCGGGCGATGGCCGAGGCGCCCGTCGGCGACGACGTCTTCGGCGAGGACCCGACCATACGGCGGCTCGAGCAGGAGACGGCCGAGACGCTCGGCAAGCCGGCGGCCGTGTTTATGCCGTCCGGCACCATGACCAACCAGGTCGCCCTGCGGACCCACACCGAGCCGGGCGACGAGGTGATCCTGAGCGCCGATGCGCACATCTACTTCTACGAGGGCGGCGCCCCGGCGGCGATTTCCGGCGTGATGTGCAAGCTGCTGGCGGGCAGGCGCGGGATGTTCACCGCCGGCGAGCTTCGCGCGGTGCTTCGTCCGGCCGACGTGCACAGCCCGCGGACGAAGCTGGTGTGCGTCGAAAACACGCACAACCGCGGAGGCGGGAGCGTCTGGCCGATCGAGCAGATCGCCGAGGTCGCCGATGCCGCCCGCCAGGCCGGCCTGAAGCTGCACATGGACGGCGCGAGGCTTTGGAACGCGTCGGTGGCAACGGGCATACCCGAGCGCCGCTACGCGGGCTATTTCGACTCGGTCAGCGTGTGCTTTTCCAAGGGCCTGGGCGCGCCGGTCGGCTCGGCGCTTGCCGGCGGCGAGGAGTTCATCGCCCGTGCCCGACGGTTCCGCAAGATGTTCGGCGGCGGCATGCGGCAGGGCGGGATAATCGCGGCCGGGGCGCTGCACGCCCTGCGAAACCACCGCGCCCGCCTGGCCGACGACCACGCCAACGCCCGAACCCTCGGTGAGGCACTTGCCGCCATGCCGGGCGTCGAACTCGACCCGTCGGACGTGGAGACCAACATCGTGATCTTCCGCGTGAGGTCGATGCCCGCGGCCGAGCTTGCGGCAAAGCTCCGGGACGCCGGCGTGCTTGTCCTGGCGATAGGCGCCGACCGCGTCCGAGCGGTCACGAGCCTCATGGTAAATGAGCAGGGGATCGCCGAGGCGATAGACATCTTCAAGTCCCAAATGACAGGCGCCAAGTGAGAAGCACCAAATGACAAGCACCAAATAACAAACAAGCACCAAATAACAAACAAGGACCAAATGACAAGCACCAAATGACAAGCACCAAATAGCAAACAAGGACCAAATTCCAATCATCAAATTCCAAACAAGAATCTTGTGGTGCGCTGCCCGCTGACGATTGACCGCCGGGGCCAGGGAGATGATATTCTTATTCAGATTGTCCAATCAGGTTGACGTGTGGGATCGGATGTCCGGGAAGGCGACAGCCGTTTGGTTCTTGGA
>Ga0315282_10007033_pt1 | contig 18621 bp, 19 predicted proteins | sample YL17G07_20_MG_FD_203693 | JGI IMG/M metagenome (GOLD analysis project Ga0315282, IMG submission 203693) | Sediment microbial communities from Yellowstone Lake, YNP, Wyoming, USA - YL17G07_20 | ecosystem: Environmental > Aquatic > Freshwater > Lake > Sediment | place: USA: Wyoming | collected...
GAGAAGGAATTTGCTGATCAACATTATGGCAAGCTGCTGGAAGCGGCGCGTCTGAAGGTGCAGGAGGCGGGCTTAGAGCTTAAAACCATCATGCGGCCCGGGCATCCTGCCAAGACCATCGTTCAGGTGGCCAAAGAGGGCAAATTTGACCTGGTGCTGGTAGGGCACAGCGGGCTATCGGGAGTGTGGGCCGCGTTCTTGGGCACCACCGCGGAAAAAGTAAGCCGCCACGCGCCCTGCAGCGTGCTTATCGTGCGATAGCCTTATGAATTGAAATACTTTGCTGGCTCCATTGCCCTATGGGTGCTTCCGACTCCAGGGGATCTGAAACCGGTTCAGAAACCATTAACCGGTTCGAGGTATCCCGCAGATGGACCTCAATGGCTTCATCCAGAAATATTCCGGCGGTTGCCGTAATGAAAGGTTTTTTATTATTGACTTCTACGCACTGAAACACTAAATGGGACAAAAAAGGCGATGAAGTCCGCCTTAAGCGCTCCGCCTTTTGGGCGTGAGACTGATGACTTCTGTCCATCCTGGGCAGAGGTCTTTTTTTTGGAAGTCGGAACCCGGGATAAAGGAGGACGAAGCTAAGGAACTTTGGACGAAGCCTTGATCCCCGCAGGGTTGTATGGGGCAATGCCTTCTTGAACCGGTGAGTTTCTCCAGAAGAAATTCATCAGGGATAAGGAGTAACCTTTATGACTGATAAAATTGTTTTTAACGTAATTCAAGTCATTGTAGTCATGGCTTTCGCACCTCTTATCAAAGGAATTGGCACTCGTTTAAAAGAAAATGTTCAGTCCAAACGGGGCCCCAGCATCCTTCAGCCCTATCGGGATATCTGGAAGCTTTTCCACAAAGACGAAGTCGTCTCGGAGCACAGTTCCTGGATATTTCGGTTTACGCCTTACGTGGTCTTCGTTACCCCTATTTTTGTGGCCCTGCTCATTCCGGTGTTGACAGGCTATCCCCTTTTTTTCGCCTTCATGGGGGATATGTTGGGCGGAGGATTCATTCTGGCCCTGGGTGGGTTCTTCGCCACCTTGGCAGCGATAGATACCGGCAATCCTTATGGGCCGATGGGAGCCAGCCGCACCCGGATGGTGGGCTTTCTGGCGGAACCGGTATTCATGATTGTTTTCTTCACGGTTTCCTTTGTCGCCGGTTCCACTATCCCGTATATCGTCCAGAAGCACTGGGTCACCCCTCTGGCAAATCTCTTCCAACCCTCGCATATCTTGATGATGTTGGCCTTCCTCATGCTGATCATTGCGGAGAGCGGGAGAATTCCAGTTGATAATCCCACCGGGCACTTTGAATTGGCCATGATCGATGAATCAAAGGGCCTGGAATATTCCGGCACAGGCGCGGCCTTGATGAAATGGGGCGGCGCCATGAAATTTTTTGTCCTGTGCTGCATCTTCCTGAATGTCCTGGTCGCGCCCTGGGGTTTGGCCCAAGGGGTACAGTACTGGGAGGTCTTGTTAGCAGTACCGCTGATCTTGATCAAGATCAGCATCTTTGTTCTGGTCTTGGTGGCCATTGAGTCGTCGCTGGCAAAGCTGAGGCTGTTTCGGATCACGGAATTTCTCGGGGCTGCCTTTGCCACCTCGGTAGCCGCGATGATCACCGATCTTTTTTTAATGTAGGAGAGAAGATATGAGTGGCCAAGATCTGCTGCTACCGCTCCTCACCAAATTGAACGCCCTGGCGGGCGGGGTCTTTCTGATCAGCGCCTTCGGCCTCGTGGGGATCCGCCAAATGCTCACCTGCCTGCGAATATACGTGTTTCAGTCCCTTCTTCTGGCGATTTCTGCGGTGATTCTCGGTTATCATCATGCTTCGATTCACCTTTTCGTGGTAGCCGCATTAACCATCCTCACTAAGGTAATTATTATTCCCTGGGTCCTGCGTCAGGCCGTGGGATACGAAAGTTACGCAAAACGCGAGATTTCCCAAGCGATCAATATTCCCACCTCATTACTCCTGGCCGTAGCCATTACCATATTTGCTTATTATATCGCCGGCCCGCTTTTAGATGCCATCGGAGCGGGGGTTTTTGAGAAAGTCAATTTGCCCATAGGCATGGCCAGTCTCCTCATCGGGGCCTATACCGTGACGGTGCGGGGCGAAGCGGTGCCCCAGCTTCTGGGAATTTTGGCTATGGAGAACGGCGCCTTCTTCGCCGGAATATCCATAGCACCCAATTTGCCCCTTATCGCAGAATTGGCAGCCGCTTTTTATGTGTTGATCATTGTCCTGGTGGTGGGGCTTCTGGCCATGAAGATTCACAAAACGATCGCAAAGACCGCGGTGGGCGAGATGATGGCCTTAAGGGAGGAGTAGAATTTAATGGAGCTCATATACATTCTGCTAATCTCTATTGTTGCTGCCGCGCTGTCTCTCATCCCGGTGGGGAGGAGATTTGCCCCTGGAGTAACAATCCTCGGAAGCCTGGCGGTTTTTATTTTATCCTTGCGGACAGCCCTGGCTACCACTACGGGAGGCGAGGTGATCGCCGTCAGGGATTATCTCTCGTGCGATAGCTTCAGCGCCTTGATCCTTCTCCTCGTTGCTTTTGTCGGGTTGACCGCCGCCATCTTTTCTTGGGGCTACATAGCGACCACGGTGGAGGCGACCGACGACAAGAAGATCCGGAGATATTACAATCGGTTCAACCTCTTCTTGCTATCAATGCTAGCGGTGCCGATATTTGCCCAGATCGCTCTTGTCTGGATTGCTGTGGAGTTGACCACCCTGCTCTCGGTTTTTCTGGTCAGTTTCGAGTCCACCCCCGAAGCCTTGGAGGCGGCCTGGAAATACGCAGTGCTTACCTGCATGGGCGCCTCTCTGGCTCTGGTTGGCATACTCCTTCTCTGTTGCGGCTTGAGCCTCTCCTCCGAGGCGGCCTTCACTTGGGCAGGGCTAGTCGAGGCATCGCCGAAGATGTCACCAGCCCTCCTTTACACCGCCTTTTTGTTCATTTTGATAGGTTTCGGCACCAAGGCAGGCTTAGTACCCATGCATACCTGGCTTCCAGATGCGCATAGTCAGGCTCCCTCCCCAATCTGCGCTATATTGTCAGGCATAGAGACCACCGCGGTCCTATACTGCATTATGAGGCTCTTGCCGATGTTCCACGGCAGTGCCGCCTCTTATGCCCGCAAGTGGTTTGTCATCTTCGGCCTCATTTCTGCAGGAGTGGCAGCTTTCCTACTAATTCAGGCAAAAGATTACAAGCGCCTTTTTGCCTTTTCTACCGTAGAACATATGGGCATTATCCTGGTTGCTGCGGGATTGGGGGGATATGCCGCCCAATTCGGCGCCATGTTGCAGATTGTTAGCCATACGGTCACTAAAACCCTTTGCTTCTTCGCAGCCGGGGCCACCCTGATGGCGACGGGGACTCGAAACATCGCGGCCATTCGCGGGCTCATTCGCATATCGCCCGTGGCCGCCATTTCCCTGATGGTAGGGGGGCTGGGTATTGCCGGGGCTCCTCCCTTCGCCGTTTTTTTAAGCGAATTTTCCATATTGAAGGCTGGGATAATGAATGGCCAGTACCTGGTCATCGGGCTGCTGGCCTTGTTCATCGGGGTGGCCTTTTTTGGCATCATGCAGCCAATCAACCGAATGGTCTTTGGAAGTGCGGAAATCATCATGATGGACGAGCGAGCACTTTTGTTTGGAAGATCAATAATGCCCGGGCGGAATATTTTGCCTTTGACTTGCCTCATTGCGCTCATCGTCACCATCGTTCCGGTGATTTTGTTTGGGATTTACCTTCCGGAGCAACTTTCTCAACTTCTTCATCATGCTGCTGCTTCCTTGGGGAGAATGTAAATGACGCAGTATGTTCCGAATAATCTAAGGTGTATCGATCTTTCTGAAGCCATTGCCAAACGCTGGCATTGGCAGATTAATGTCGGCATCAATGCTGAACTGTCCCAGTGTTATGTCCAATGCGACCGGAACAATCTCCTGGACCTCTGCCAGTGGCTCATTTACGAGATGGAATACGACTTTGCCAGTTTGATTGTCGAAGAAACGGCCGAGAACTGGCTACTCCGATACATTTTTTATGGAGAGCCAGCCATTGAACAGGTCCAATTGTATATGCGCCTAAACAAGGCAGAAAGAGTCATTCCAAGCATCAGCCGGATCATCCATGCCGCAGATTGGCATGAACGAGAAGCGCGAGATCTTTTCGGTCTGGAATTCGAAGGCCACCCTCGCCTCGTAAATATGGTGCTCCATGAGGAATGGCCGGAAGAGATCAATCCCCTGCGGAAAGACTTCGACCCCAGCAAGCCTTACCCCCATCGACAGGTTGACCCTTCCTGGCGGCCTCACAGCTTCGTCCAGGCGCCAGGGGCTTTTATGATGCCCATCGGCCCGGTTTACTCAGATGTCGCCGAATCGGCTCTTTTCTTGCTGGAGAGCGTGGGGGAGGACGTGATTCGCACCACCCCCCGGTTTTTCTACAAGTTTCGAGGCGTGGAAAAGATTGCCGAAGGCCAGTCCGTCGACCGGGTGCTCCTCCTGGCGGAACGCTTTTCCGGAACTTCCGCCTTTGCCCATTCCCTGGCTTTCTGTCAGGCCGTCGAAACGATTTGTCAGGTTGACGTCCCGGCCCGGGCCAAGGCCTTGCGGGTCGTCTTTGCTGAACTGGAGCGCTTCCGCCATCATCTCGCCGCGATCGCCAGCATTTGCAACTCCACCGCCCTGGCCGTGGCGACCAGCCAGGCTAGCATTTTGGAAGAGGAGGCCCTCCGCCTCAGTTGCTCCCTTACGGGACATCGGTATTTCTTCGGTTTGAACCTTCCCGGCGGGGTATCCCTCGATCTGAGCGTCGGGCAGTGTGAATTTCTCTCCTATGGCGTGCAAGTCCTTTTCCATAAACTGCAGAGGCTCTTTAATCTACTCCGCTACTCCAGCAGCTTTCTTGACCGGTTGGAGGAAGTCGGGATGGTATCGAAGGCACAGGCACGCAGCTATGGCTTGGTAGGGCCCATTGCCAGGGCTTCCGGCATCGCTCGGGACCTGCGCGAGGTACTGCCCTACGCGGCGTATGCCGAAGTCTCCTTCGAGGTGCCCGGGGAGGAAGAAGGGGACGGCTACGCTCGGCTCCGCGTGCTTTTCCGGGAAGCGGAGCAATCTGTGAACATCTTGAGAGGGTTATTATCTTCCCTGCCGAAAGGTGAGGCGGCAGCGCTTCAGGTTGCAGTCAAGCCCGGCGCGGCCCTCGGCTGGGCGGAAGCTCCACGCGGCGCCACCTCTCACTGGGTGAGAATTGATGAGGAAGGCCGCGTGGCCCGCTATCATCTAACTACGCCCTCGTTCACCAATTGGCACGGCTTTCATCTTGCCGCGGAGGATTTTGCCTATCAGGATTTTCCCATTATCATGGCCACCTTCGGACTCTCAAACGCCGAGTGTGACAGGTAGGAGTATCAGCTATGTTGAGATGGGTTTGGGAAGGTATTCGAAGAGGAATTGTGACCACGGCTTACCCTGCCAGGGAGGAGACCGCCTCCGGAGTGTCGCCGGGTTTCCCCGCAGGCTTGCCAAGAACCTTTGCTGCCTCCGAAGAAGCCGAGACCGCGGCCTCCTGCTGCCCCAGCGGGGCCCTGGGTCGGGAGGATCGGCAAATGTTATTTCATGACCAGCGGTGCATCCATTGTTACCGCTGCCTCCGCCAGCTCACACCTCCTCTTGAGTGGCACTGGCAGGGAAATTATGAATGGGCCGTTTCCCCTCGCCCCAGCGCCGAGAGGGAGGAGAAATTCGGGAAATCTTTCCGGCGTTCGCTTCACCTCAGGGTTATAGATGCCGGCGCCTGCGGCGCCTGTTTGAGCGAAATCGAGCAGATCAACAAACCTTATTACAACATGCACCGGTTGGGTTTCTTTCTTACCCCCACACCTCGGGATGCCGATGTGCTCCTGGTGGCGGGACCGGTTACCGATCATATGCGGCTGCCGCTTCTCAAGGCTTATGAGGCCATGCCGGCTCCCAAAGGAGTTCTGGCCCTTGGCGCCTGCGCCATTTCCGGGGGTATCTTCGGGTCAAGTTTCGCTTCCCTGGGCGGCGTCTCCAACCTGATTCCCGTGGACATTCTGGTTCCTGGGTGCCCGCCCCCGCCTTTGGCGATCTTGCATGCCCTTCTTTCCATCGTCGGCCGGGTTCAGCCTAAAATTTGTGCGACCGTTGCCTCGCCTCAAGGAGGTAAACACCATGTTTGATCTGAACGGCCTGTTTTTTCTGTTCTTGATTCTCTGCGCCGCCGGGGTCATGCTGGCGGCCTTGCTTCCCCGCCAGCAAAACCATGCTGTTCTGGCCTGGATCGGGTCGTTGTCCTCTCTAGCCATTTTATTAGTGAGCGGCAACGTTCTCCTTTCCGGTCATGTTTGGCAGATAGAGCTCTGGAATTTATTGTCATTCGGCAAAATGATTCTCAAGATGGACCGCCTCTCGGCATTATTCGTGTTCATAACGGGGTTGGTGTTTCTTCCGGTTTCCATATTCTCCGCTCAATACATGAACCTGAAGAAGTATGTGAAAAGATATAGTTTGAGATCCTTCGGTATTTTTTATCATCTCCTTTTCGCCTCCATTATCCTGCTTCTGGTAGCCGGCGATGTGCTCTCGTTCTTGCTCACCTGGGAGGCGATGTCGATATTTTCCTATTTACTGGTGAACTACGAACACGAGAAAGAGGAAACCATCCAGTCAGGTTACCTCATGCTGAGCTTGAGTGAAGCCGGGACCCTTGCGGCCGTGTTGGCCTTCTTTCTGCTGGGGCGGACCGCGGGAGGTCTTGATTTTCCTTCCTTAAGAACTGCGGCCGCCGGAATGAGCGAAGCATCCCGCTGGGCCGTTTTTTTGCTCTCCTTTTTCGGTTTCGGCGTCAAGGCGGGTCTGGTGCCCACCAACATCTGGCTGCCGCGGGCCCATCCCGCGGCTCCCAGCAATGTCTCCGCTATCCTGTCCGGGGTAATTCTTAATTTGGGCCTCTACGGCATTGTGCGGATTAATGCCGATCTTCTGCCGGTCAGTAACGTGGGAGCAGGAGTCATCGTATTAATAGTGGGCACCGTCACCGCCCTGGTGGGAATTCTTTATGCCACCATCAGGAACGACTTGAAGGAGATGCTGGCTTACAGCTCCATTGAAAATATGGGAATTATTACCGCGGGCCTGGGTGCGGGCTTTATTTTCAGGGTTGCGGGTCTGCCAGTTCTGGCAGGAATTGCTTTCATTGCAACATTCTATCACATGCTTAACCACTCACTTTACAAGGCCCTGCTGTTTCTGGGCGCCGGAGCGGTGGATTACAGCGCGGGTGAGCGGAACATGGATCGTTTGGGAGGGCTGATTCGGGTCATGCCCAGGACCAGCCTATTTTTCCTGGTAGGGGCATTGTCCATTGCCGCCCTACCTCCCTTCAACGGCTTTGTGAGCGAGTGGCTGATCCTGCAAACCATGCTGCAAAGCGTAGCGCTGCAACACATGGGGATAAAGATTATCTTTGCCCTCTGCGCCGCGGCCCTGGCCCTGACGGCAGCTTTGGCGGTCACTTGTTTTGTGAAGGCGTTCGCCATGACTTTTTTGGGAATTAGCAGGTCCCCAAAGGCCTCCCAAGCCGTGGAGGTGAGTCGTTCCATGCAGACGCCGCTAGGTATTCTGGCGGTTTGCTGTCTCCTGTTCGGCATTCTTCCGACGTATGTGATCCCTGTGCTGGATAACACCATTGCCACTTTTACCCATGAGCACATGGCGGACGAACTAGTCCCCCCTTTTTTTACGGTGACCAAGGGAGATGCCAAGTTTGGCGAGGCGTTTATCGCTGAATTTCACGACCTTGGCGCCCAAGTCGGCCACAATTTTATTCCCGGCCGGGGACTGGTGGTTTTGCATCGAGGCACAGAGCGCAACCCCGTGGTCTTTGCCATGTCAACTTCCTACACCTTTGTCGTCCTGATTCTGCTTCTGGCGGGAAGCATAATTTGCGTCCGGGCCTTGACCAGGATCAGGAAAGTGACCAGGGGGCCGGCCTGGGCAGGCGGCGTACGCCAATTATTTCCTAAAATGACTTATACCGCCACGGGATTTTCCAACCCCGTGAGGGTGATTTTCCAGGCGGTCTTTCGACCTACAATCTTCGATGAGATGAAAGAAACGGTGGCGGATCATTTCCTCATCGCCGTCAAGAGCCAACGTAAGGAGGTATATATCCTGGAACGGACGATTTTTAGTCCAGGGGCCAAGTTGGCGCAATGGCTGGCCGCCTTGCTCGGAAAAATCCACAGCGGCAGTGTCAACCTCTATGCCGCCTACATTTTGATCAGCCTGACCATTGTTCTGATAATCCAGCGACTGATGTAATTGGTTGGAAATTCAACCAGAAAGGAGGCTCTTTCCCCCATAATTAAACGAGAATAGGATTCGGTTCCTCGATATCCAGGTAATTGTGCTATGGGCACCGCTAAAAAAGACGAATCCTGGCTGGTCTGGTCAGATGACACCGGCAGGAGGTGCAAGATGTTCAAGAAAATCTTGTTGGCTTACGACGGCTCGGAGGGCGCCAAGAAGGGTCTGGAGGCAGGAATTAACCTGTTAAAGCTCCACCAGGCGGAACTCTGGGCCCTGGCGGTGCAGGAAAAACTGCCCCGCTTCGCCGGCACCATGGATGAGGTCATGGAGGAAAAGGAATTTGGCTACAAACATAGCGAGCAATGCCTGGAGGAGGCGCGGACCCGGGCGCAAGAAGCCGGAATCGAATTAAAAACCGACATTCGCCTGGGGCACCCCGCCAAGACCATCGTGGAAGTAGCCAAAGAGGGCAAGTTTGATCTGATCCTGGTGGGTCATACCGGGCTCTCCGGGGTATGGGCCAAGTTCCTGGGCACCACGGCCGAAAAGGTGAGCCGCCATGCTCCCTGTAGCGTGCTCATCGTAAGGTAGCACGGGCAATAGAAATAACTTGGCAGGCCATAACTTACCTTTGACTTCGCCCTCCATATGGCTAACCCTGGTTGCCACGCTGCGACCCGGTCATCCAACGCCTGCTGGCCCAAAAAGGTGGCCATCGTCACCTGTAGGCGCGAACCCTTGCCTATCTTAAACGCCATGGTCAAAAACCATCACCTGCCCCCCGCACCGACAGATAAGACAGTCGCTACTTCCGATAGGAGAAGTGACGAAATGCCGGCTGCGCCATAGCCTGGGTCAATGAGTAAATGAGTGCAAAAGTCCTGTCGGACACTAATGAAAGTCAACCTCAATTTTTGGAAAAAACCCTTGCATTCATTGATCGATGGCTTTAAACTAAAAATTGGCGATGGAGTCCGCCTGGGGGAGATCCTCCTAACCGCGTAAAGCTAATGGCTCCTGATCACTTAAGGGCGATCAGGGGCCTTTTTGTTTAACGCTTGCCCTATGGTCGCTCATGAGGAGAACACCGTGGAGCAAGTGTGGTACACCGCGGCGGCCTGGGTGGGATTGGCGTTCCTTGCCAGCCTCATTTCCATCCGCCTCGGCCTTTCTGTAGCCTTAATGGAAATTTTCCTGGGGTTTGTCGCCGGCAATTTCGGCGCTTACTTCGGTTCCGCCATCTTCCAGCCCAATTCCTGGATCAATTTCCTGGCCGGTTTCGGGTCGGTGGTCTTGACCTTCCTGGCCGGGGCCGAAATCGAACCCGAATCCTTTCGCCGCCAACTGGTGCCGTCCCTGGTGATCGGCTCGGTTTCCTTTCTCCTGCCTTTCCTGGGCGCCATGGCCTTTACCCACTATATTTCCGGCTGGACTCTTCAGGGAGCCCAGATAGCCGGAATAGCCCTGTCCACTACCTCCATGGCCGTGGTCTATGCCGTCATGGTGGAGACCGGGCTCAACGACACCGAACTGGGCAAACTCATCCTGGCGGCGTGCTTTATCACCGATTTGGGCACGGTGCTGGCCCTGGGCTTTATCTTTGCCGAATACGACATCTGGCTGGCGATTTTTGCGGTGGTCACTATAATAGCCTTGATATTGCTGCCTGATATCAGCCGCATGGTGTTCTCCCTGTGGGGCGGCCGGGTCAGCGAACCGGAGATCAAGTTTATCTTTGTGATCCTCCTGGCCCTGGGCGGCCTGGCCGTCACGGCCCGCAGCGAAGCGGTGCTGCCGGCCTATCTCTTCGGCATGGTGGTGGCCGGCATCTTCGTTCATGATAAAGTCCTCATCTATCGCATGCGGTCCATTGCCTTCGCTCTGCTCACCCCCTTCTTCTTCATCAAGGCCGGAACCATAGTCTCTTTTCAGGCTCTGATTGCAGGCTTCGGACTGCTGGTCATCCTCCTGCTGGTCAAAATGGCCACCAAAATCATCGGGGTCTGGCCCCTGTGCCGCCTCTTCAAGATACCCGCCCGGGAGACCAACTACACCACCTTGCTGATGGCCACCGGCCTCACTTTCGGCAGCATCTCGGCCCTTTACGGCTTCAATAACGGTTACATCGATCAAGCCCAGTATTCCGTCCTGGTGGCGGTGGTAATCGCCTCCGCGATAATCCCCACCATTATTGCCCAGGTCTTTTTCCACCCCCGGGAAGTCCACCTGGGAATAGAGCAGGAGCGGGCCTATAACGGCTCTGCCGAACACTTTTTGCATACGCCGGAAGAATAATGCAGCGCAGTATCACCGTCCTGCACATATGAGATGCAAACCATGTTGGTCACCGCCCATCTTTTGGACAAGATCTGCTCCCTGAAAGAGAGCGCCAGCCGTCCGGTCCTGGAAAGCGTACTGACCCTGGCCCTGGAAATCTCCCATGAGGGGAGAGGGGGGAGAAAGGTCGGCACCATTTTCATGGTGTTTGATTCCCAAGAGGTGCTGCAACGCTCCAAGTGTCTGATCTATGATCCCTTGCTGGGACATCCCGAGCATCTGAAGAACATCGAGAATGCCGATATGCGGGAGACCGTCAAAGAACTGGCCCGGCTGGATGGCGCCTTCATAGTCTCCGACGAGGGCATCGTGCTTTCGGCCTGCCGCTACCTCAATGCCTCCGCCGAGGGCATTAACCTGCTGCTGGGATTGGGCTCCCGCCACATGGCCGCCGCCTCCATGACCAGGGAGACGCAGGCCTTGGCCGTGGTGGTCTCGGAAAGCTCGGTGGTCAGGGTCTTTGCCAAAGGTGAACTGATAGAAGAGCTTATTCCGGAAGTTTGGGTGCGGAGCCGTTAAGGTAAACAAAAAGGGGGAAGATAGACGTGGAAGCCAAAAACCTTACCACCGCCACCGCGTGGAAATTCATCATTCTGGTAGGTTTTATCAGCCTTTTCAGCGACATGACCCATGAAGGAGCCCGCACCATCACCGGGCCTTTTCTGGGCTTCCTGGGAGCTGGCGCCATAGTGGTATCCACGGTGGCGGGGTTGGGAGAATTTCTGGGCTACGCCGTGCGGTTCGTCGCGGGATACGTGGCGGACCGCACGAAGCGATACTGGCCGATAACTTACGTCGGCTACGGCTTGCAGATGTTTGCCGTTCCTGCTCTGGCACTGGCCGGACGCTGGGAAGTGGCCGCGATTTTAATAATACTGGAACGGGTAGGCCGGGCCATCCGGAACCCGGCCCGGGATGCCATGCTATCCCATGCCACTTCGCAAGTTGGACACGGTTGGGGATTCGGTTTTCATGAAGCCATGGACCAGACGGGTGCCATGGTCGGGCCTCTTATAGTCGCGGGGGTGCTCTATTATAAAGGGGACTACCGCACCGCTTTTGCCGCCTTGCTGGTCTCGGCGATCCTGTCGGTGCTGGTGCTCGTATCCGCCTCTTTTATTTATCCCCATCCCCAGCATTTGGAGGTGAGCGTCCCTAAACTGGAAACCGAGGGGCTACCCCGGCGGCCTTTCTGGCTCTATACCGCCGCCACGGCCTTGATCGGCGCCGGCTTCGCCGATTTTCCCCTGATCGCCTATCACTTTGACAAGGCTGCAACGGTGCCGGTCAATCTCATTCCCATCACCTATGCGGTAGCCATGGGAGTAGACGGCGCCGCCGCCCTCATCCTGGGGCGCCTTTTCGACCGCCTGGGCGTCTCCGTGCTCATTGCCGCGGCATTAATATCAGCAGCCTTTGCCCCCCTGGTTTTCCTCGGGGGCGTTCAACTGGCCTTTCTCGGCATGATCCTTTGGGGCGTCGGCATGGGGGCCCAGGAATCGGTGATTAAGGCAGCTCTGGCGGAGATGATCCCGAAAGATCACCGGGCTTCGGCCTTTGGGATTTCCCAAAGCGTCTTCGGTCTTTTCTGGATGTTGGGAAGCGTCCTTATGGGGATTCTGTACGAATACTCTTTGGGCGCCCTCATTCTATTTTCCGTGATCGTGCAGCTTTGTGCTATTCCCTTCTTTCTCTTGATATCCAGGGAATTGTGTTATGTCCGCCGCTAACCCAGGCGAATCCTGGCTATGCTGGCAAGAGAATATTCATAGGAGGAACGAAATGTTTAAAAAAATCTTGTTGGCTTACGACGGCTCGGAGGGCGCCAGGAAAGGGCTGGAGGCGGGAATTAACCTGGTTAAATTACACCAAGCGGAACTATTGGCCCTGGCGGTCCAGGAGAAACCGCCCCGCTTCGCCGGCACCATGGATGAGGTCATGGAGGAAAAGGCCTTTGGCTACCAGCACTATGAGCAATTCTTGAAGGAGGCCCAAAAACGAGCGCAAGAGGCCGGGGTCGAACTGAAAACCGAGATACGCATGGGTCATCCCGCCAAGACCATCGTGGAAGTGGCCAAAGAGGGCAAGTTCGATGTGATCCTGGTGGGCCATACCGGGCTTTCGCAGGTGTTCAGGTTCCTTCTGGGCACCACCGCGGAAAAGGTGAGCCGCCACGCCCCTTGTAGCGTGCTCATCGTGCGGTAGCGTTGGGCTCAACGATTTTTGAATTATGTGGCTTTACCTCCTTAAGAGGATTTTATTAATGTTCCCCATGCTTATGGGGATTACCCTGGTCTCTTTCACCGTAATCCACTTGGCCCCGGGGACTCCAGTGGAACTGCAGGCCAGCCTCAACCCCAAGACCTCTATGGAGGCCCAAAAACGCCTCCAGGAACTCTACGGGTTGGATAAGCCTTTGCTGGTGCAATATTGGGATTGGCTTAAGCGACTGGCCCGCCTTGACTTCGGCCGCTCCTTTTCCCCAGACCGGCGGCCGGTGTGGGACAAGATCAAGGAGCGCATCGGCATCACCATCGGCCTCAACCTCGCAAGCATGATCCTTATCTTACTGGTCGCCATCCCCATCGGGGTGCTGGCTGCCTATCGGGCTCATTCCTGGTTTGACCAGGCCACCACCCTTTTTGTCTTTTTCGGCTTTGCCATGCCCACCTTCTGGCTGGCCCTGCTGCTCATCATGTTTTTCGGAGTCTATCTCGACTGGCTGCCAATCTCCGGCCTTACCTCCTTCAATTTCCGCCACTTCACGTTCTGGCAGAAGATCCAGGATCTGGTTGCACATGTGACCCTGCCCATCCTGGCGGCTTCATTCGGCGGGCTGGCTGGCATTTCCCGCTACATGCGGGGCAACATGCTGGAGGTTATCCGCCAGGATTACATCACCACCGCCCGGGCCAAGGGCCTGCCGGAGCGCACGGTCATCTTCAAGCACGCCCTTAGAAACGCCCTGCTGCCGGTCATCACCATCTTGGGGCTCTCTGTGCCCGGCCTTATCGGCGGCAGCGTCATCTTCGAAACCATCTTTGCCATCCCCGGCATGGGCCAACTGTTCTATGGGGCGGTGATGGCCCGGGATTATCCCGTGGTCATGGGGGAGTTGGTCATCGGGGCCTTGCTTACCCTGGTGGGCAATCTTTTGGCGGACGTGGGTTATGCCTTGGTAGATCCACGCTTCCGCACGGCTGGAGGTTTAGGATAAGGCGCCCCCAGCTTAGCATCAATAGGAAACCATTTTTACGGCGGCAGGGTGGAGGACTTATAAAACTTGGAGAAAAGGGCTGAAAGCGATGGGGAAGCCTTCGGCAAACATGGTCCAAGACTTGCACCTATATCTGCGCCTCCTTACCTATCTTAAGCCCCATCGGCTCCGGTTGGCGGTAGCTGTTATTGCCATGCTGGCGGTCTCAGGAATCACTGCCCTTTTAGCCTACCTGGTAAAGCCGGTCTTGGATGACGTTTTCTTCGCCCGGCGGCTCCATATGCTTTATCTGCTGCCTCCTTTGATAATCTTGCTCTACCTGGTCAAAGGAGCCCTGGCCTATACCCATCGATACCATATGAGCTTTATCGGTAACGGCATCGTTACCCGGATGCGGGATGAACTCTTCTGCTCCTTGCAGCGGCAGCCATTGGCCTTTTTTGATAACCACTCCACCGGTGATTTAATGAGCCGCCTGACTTATGACGTCAATCTGTTGCAAACCTCGGTGACAGGGGTGGTGACCAGTTTCTTCAGGGATAGCTTCACGGTGGTAGGACTTACCGCGGTGATTTTTTATCGGGATTGGCGTCTTGCCCTGCTCTCTATGGCTGTCTTTCCCCTGGCCCTGCTCATCATCGTCCGCTTTGGGCGGCGCCTCAGAACCATCTCGCATCGGAACCAGTTGGCCAGTGCCGACCTTTACAGCGTTTTGCAAGGAAGCCTCGCCGGGCAGCGCATCGTTAAGGCCTTTGCGCGGGAGGATTACGAGTTGCAGCGCTTTTCCCGGGTTAACCGCGAGTATTTTCGCCTGCGGATGAAATGGACCGCCACCCGGGAGCTAAGCCCGCCGGTGATGGAGCTATTGGGAGCGCTCGGCATCGCCGCCATTATCTTTTATGGCGGCTATAACGTGATTCGGGGACACTCAAGCCCTGGCACCTTCTTTTCTTTTCTGGCCGCGTTGTTGATGCTTTATGCCCCTATTAAGGGGCTGAGCCAGGTGCACAACACCGTGCAGGAAGGCCTGGCCGCGGCCCAGCGCGTCTTTGGCCTGATGGACCGGGAACCCGACATCCGGGACCGGCCGGGAGCTCAGTCTTTGCCGAAATTCTCCCGTGAGATCATTTTCCAAGGAGTCTTCTGTGCTTATGATGGTCGCCCGGCACTCAAAGACATCGATCTGGTGGTGCGCCGGGGGGAAGTGCTGGCCCTGGTGGGACCAAGCGGCGCAGGAAAAACTACCTTATTAAATCTCCTGCCCCGTTTTTACGAGGTTCAGCAGGGGGCCATACTCATCGACGGACGGGACATTCGCGCAGTCACCTTGGAATCTCTCCGGGGCCAGATCGGCATGGTCACCCAACAGACCATCTTGTTCAATGATACGGTGCGGCACAATGTGGCCTATGGTCGCCTGGGGGCCGGCGAAGAAGAGATTATCGCGGCGCTCAAGGCGGCTTTTGCCTATGACTTTGTCATGGCTCTGCCCCAGGGCCTGGACACGGTTATCGGCGAGCAAGGAGTCCGTCTCTCCGGCGGGGAGTGCCAACGCCTGGCCATCGCCCGGGCCCTGCTAAAAGACCCGCAGATTCTGATCCTGGATGAGGCCACGTCCTCGCTGGATTCCGAAGCGGAAAGAGGGGTGCAACGGGCCTTAGACCGGCTCATCGAAGGCCGCACCACCCTGGTTGCCGCCCACCGCCTCTCCACCGTGCACCATGCCGACCGCATAATGGTCCTGGCGGAAGGCTTTATTGTCGGGGTCGGCACCCATAACTCGCTTTTGCAGCAAAACGCCCTTTACCGGCGGCTCTATGAAATGCAGTTCGATCCGATGCCGCGGGAACCGGCGAAGACCGGTCCCCTGGCTCAGTTGGGCGGAAGATGACTTTGGAAATTATCATAGGGGCCGCTTAGGATAGACCATACAATGATTAAGGCAGAGAGTTTGACCATAGGCTATGATAACCACATTGTCCTTAAGGACCTGAATTTCCAGGTCGCGGCCGGTGAGTTTGTGGGCCTGTTAGGGCCAAACGGTTCAGGGAAAAGCACCCTGCTGAACGCCCTAACCGGCCTGCTGCCTCCCCGAGAGGGCCAAATCTATTATGACGGCATTCCCTTGAACAAGTGGCGGCCTGGACCCCGGGCCCGCCAGGTAGCCATAGTGCCCCAGGAAAACTGGGTCAGCTTTCCTTTCAGCTGCTGGGAAATTGTGCTCATGGGCCGTTACCCTCATCTGCGCCGCTTTCAGCGGGAGAGACGGGAGGACGTGGAGGTGGCAGAAGCGGCGATGGTCGCCACCCAGACCCGAGAGTTGGCTCCTCACCTCATCAACCGGGTGAGCGGCGGCGAGCGCCAGTTAATCGTGCTGGCCCGGGCCCTGACTCAGGCCACCCCCATTCTATTCCTGGATGAAGCCACCTCCAACCTGGATATTCGCCATAAATTGAGGATCTTCGAGTTGTTGACTCGCCTCAATCAGCAGGAAGGCCTCACCATTCTGGCGGTAATGCACGACGTCAATCTTGCCACCCAGTATTGCCGGCGTCTCATCTTTCTTAAAGATGGGGGTATCTTCCGGGACGGAGATACTTTTACGGTCTGCACTCCGGAAGTGCTGGAAGCGGTCTATGACACCCCGGCATTAGTGCAGCCCCACCCCGTCAGCGCAAGGCCTTTTGTGCATTTTTGCCCAGGGGTGGAGTCGCTGTTATGAATGAGCTAAACCTAGAGACGACACCCCCGAGGCCGTTAAAAATTCAGGTGAAAGGTCTGGTAAAGACCTTTCGGACCAACGGCGTCCAGGTGGAGGTGCTGACCGGGGTTCACCTGGACATCTTCCGGGGAGAAACCCTGGCCATAGCCGGCGCCTCCGGAGTGGGGAAATCTACCCTGCTCCATATCTTGGGAACGCTGGAACGTCCCACCTCCGGCCAGGTGCTTTGGGATGGAGCAGACGTCTTTTCCCTGGACGAGAAACTCCTGGCAGCCTTCCGGAATCGCAAGGTGGGATTTGTGTTTCAGTTGCACCACCTGCTGCCCGAGTTCAACGTGCTGGAAAATGTGATGATGCCCGCATTAATCGCCCGCCTGCCTCGAAACACGGCCAGGCAAATGGCCGAGGCAATTTTAATCCGGGTAGGCCTTAAAGATCGCTGGCGACATCGGGTTTCCCTCCTTTCCGGAGGCGAACAGCAGCGGGTGGCGGTGGCCCGGGCCCTGGTATTGGAGCCGGATGTGCTTCTGGCGGATGAACCCACCGGCAACCTGGACCCCCGAAGCGGCGCCAGGGTGCATGAACTTATCCTCGAACTCAACCGGGAACTGGGTCTCACTTCGGTCATCGTCACCCATAACTTAGAGTTAGCCCGGAGCCTGGACCGGCAGATAGCCCTGGTGGACGGCAAAGCGGTGTGTATGCGGGGAGGCGCCTGATGCCAGCAACTGCTGAGAAATGGATACTGATATGTTCGAAGGCTCTATCCTGGCTCTGGATATAGGAGGATTCAGACAGCATCTCCTTATATGGGAGCCGGGCCAGGACATGGAAGATGCGGTAAAGATGGTGATTCCGGCCCCCACCCGGATCTTGGCCAGGCGCCTCCAGCGCCTTACGGAGCAGGGACAGGCCATCTTTTTAACCGGCCGGATGATGGGAGGCGGGGCGGTGACCCAGGCGGTACGCCACCATCTGTCCCAGGGACTTAAAGTTTATGCCACCCCTCAGGCCGCCCTGACTCTCAATGACCGCCCGGAGATAGTACAGCAATGGGGGGTAATCATCACCGAGGCCACGTCATTTAAGGAGGTGCCCTTTCCTCTCGGAGATATTAATATGTACGGGTTGTCAGCCTCATTATCTTCCTTTGAGATCTCCTTGCCTGACAATATTGCCGTGGCGTTGCTGGACCATGGCTTCCATCCCGAGGGCAGCAACCGCCGTGTCCGGTTTAAGTATTGGAAAGAAATTCTCAACCGGAACGGAAAAATCCAGGACCTGGCTTTCCGTGAGCCCCCGCCTTACTTCAAGCGCATGTCAGCCGTGGCCGAAGCCCTGCCGGGGGCCTTGCTCATGGACACTTGCGCCGCGGGAGTTTATGGGGCGCTGTTGGACCCCCGGGCCCGGGAACAGCAGGAAGAGGGGCTCATGGTGGTGTACCTGGGGAACGCTCATACCTTTGCAGTATTGGTACAGGGGGAACACCTCTGGGGTATTTATGAACATCATACCCGGCTCTTAAACCAGGCCAAGCTGTTCTCGCACCTGGCTCGTTTCCAGGGAGGTGAACTCACCAACACTGAGGTCTTTGCCGACTACGGGCATGGCTGCGCCTATGCCCCGGGCTACTCTCTGAGATCGCAGTTTTCCTTTACCGTCATTACCGGGCCCCGGAGACACCTGGCCCATGGTTGGCCAGGGGGTATCTTCGCCGCGCCTTTTGGAGATATGACGTTCACCGGCTGTTTCGGCCTGATAACAGCCTTTTTCGAAAGTCGAAGCAACGATATGATGCCAAAATTATAACTAACTGCCCTTTATACGCACCTTAAATAAATTTCGCTTATTGCCATTGCTCCTAAAATTAGCTATAATTTACTAAAATAATTAGCTAAATGGGGCAAATATTATGCAACAGGAAAGTCTGAGTCTCCTGGCATTTCAAAAAAGGTTTAGGACCGAA